>Ga0315279_10004042_pt1 | contig 19916 bp, 16 predicted proteins | sample YL17G06_20_MG_FD_203694 | JGI IMG/M metagenome (GOLD analysis project Ga0315279, IMG submission 203694) | Sediment microbial communities from Yellowstone Lake, YNP, Wyoming, USA - YL17G06_20 | ecosystem: Environmental > Aquatic > Freshwater > Lake > Sediment | place: USA: Wyoming | collected... | reverse complement strand
CACTCAAGAGGACCGTGACCTCTTGCAGCCCAGTTCCAGCGGCCGCAACGACGCCTATCTTTCCTTTCTTCACGACATTGGCGAACGCGATGGCCTTGCCGCCGATGACTGAGGTCCCGGCTCCAGGGCCCATAACGAGCAGGCCTCGGTCTCGGGCGTACTGCTTCAGCTCAAGCTCATGGTCCGGCGGAACGTGATCGCTGAACAGATGCACGCTCAACCCCTTGTCGAGCAGCTTCAGGACGATTTCCCTTGCATGTTCTCCCGGAATCGAAACTATGGCAAAATTCGCGTCGGGGACCGCTTGCAGGGCCGCGTCGACGCTGTAGAAGGAGTGCCCCTTCGCCGCGGGCGGCTTGAGAACCATTTCTTCAATCTGTTTCATGCCTTCGTCTATTGCAGATTGGGAGTCGGCCATTACGGCGAGTATCATGTCGCTTTCTGAGGCCGCTCTGCCCTCGTCCGTGAGAAGGTTGAGTTTCTGCAGGATCTCCTTGTTGGTCGTTGTGGCCATGACGACTGCTGCGTCCTTGATACCGCTAATATTCTTCGCCTCTTCTGAGAGACGAAGAAGCTGGACTGAGTCTCGGTGGAAATTCCTCTTCACGACGTTACTTACTTTGCTCAATCCGGTACGCCCGTGCTCTCTAACATCACGCGGAAGTTAAGCCTTGTCAAAATTCTCTTATACCTTAGTCATCGTTCAACGAGCAGGCGAAACTTCGTGACCTCGCGGAATCCCGGTGAAATCAAAGACGAGATCGAAAAAGCCAATCAGCAGGCCGTTGAAAGAATGATGGAATCTGACCCAGTCTGGGTGGATATTGGGCTTGCTGGCAAAGTCATCCCCGGCCTGAAAGAGAAGATGATGCTACATGCCGGTCCTCCGATCGAATGGGATCGGATGAGCGGCCCAGTGAAGGGAGCCGTCATAGGTGCTGCACTCTACGAGGGTTGGGCGGGCGACGAAGCAGAAGCAGAGAGACTAGCGAAGTCCGGCGAATTCACCTTCGATCCAAATCACCACCATGATTCAGTCGGACCGATGGCCGGCATAATCACAGCGAACATGCCGGTCTACGTTGTGCACGATTCAAAATACGGGAACAAAACGTACTCGAACCTCAATGAAGGAATCGGAAAGGTCCTCAGGTACGGAGCATACGACAGCGAAGTCCTCGCGAGACTCAAATGGATGAGAGATACCCTTGCTCCGGCACTTGATGCAACTCTTAAGGAGATCAAGAAGGAGAAAGATGGAATTCCAATCAAGCCGATCATGGCTCAAGCACTCGGAATGGGAGACGAGTGCCACAACCGGTACATGGCAACCACAGCTCTCTTTCTGAAAGAGATAACACCGTACATGATGAGAACCGAACTCGATAAGCAGACGATGACTGAATGCTTCAAGTTCCTCGCTCAGAACAACTTCTCATTGCTGAATCTTGGAATGGCCTCCGCGAAAGCAATGACACTTGCAGCGCACAAGATCAAGTACAGCACAATTGTGACGGTTCTCACGAGAAACGGAACCGATATGGGAGCTTGGGTGAGTGGACTCGACGACACTTGGTTCACAGCTCCCGCGCCGAATGTGAAGGGCCTTTGGTTTCCAGGTTTCACAGATCAAGATGCGAGCCCTGACCTTGGGGACAGTGCGATAATGGAGACAGCCGGGCTCGGCAGCTTTGCCGTTGCAGCGGCCCCAGCCGTTGTCTCATGGATGGGTGGAAGCGTAGATGATACCGTCCAGAATACTGAACGAATGGTACAAATCACCTACGCCAGACACAAGTACTTCACGATTCCATTCCTAGAAGGACAAGGAACCCCGGTCGGAATCGACATAAGAAAGGTTGTTAGAACAGGGATTACCCCCACAATAAACACTGGTGTCGCCCACAAGAAACCAGGAATCGGACAAGTTGGCGCAGGCCAGGCTGTGACTCCGATAGAGATCTTCAAGAAAGCACTGAAGTCCTACGCTCAGAAATATGGCCTGTGAGAGCCGGAGCTACAAGAGGACGCACAAGAAAGAGAGGTACCTGATGTCTATACCTCGACTCTAGGATCTTCTTTTACTACTCTGGATACGATTTGCGTGGCTCCTCGTTCAACTTCCCTCATGTTAATGATCGTCTCGACCTTTCCAGCGAGATCTTCGCGATTGTTTGAACGGGTTAATACAAGGAAGTCCCAGTCTCCAAATAGGAAATAGACGACCCAGACCCCAGGAATCGCAGCCAGCTTCTTTCCCAAACGCTCATGGTACCGGGGCCCGTACTTTCCTCGAATCAAACTGACGGCGACATAGTCCTTACCCAGGAGAATTGGGTCGACCTTGGCATAGTATCCCTGAATAGCGCCTTTCCTCTCCAGTCTCTTTATTCGGTAGTGTATTGTCGCCTTCGGCACGCCTGCTGCCGTCGCAATCTTGTCCAGCGGGACCTTTGAGTTGTTCTGAAGATGCTTCAAGATCGTCAAATCAACCGCGTCTAGCCCGCGCTTCGCCAACCGCGCATCCCTCATGCTTCGATGCACGACCTTGTCCTTAAGGGTGACTTCCGGCATACCTCAATGACATTGAGAATTCATCGGCTCATACTGAACGGCGTGCAATTTGCTGCGGTGATTTGCTTCACCGAGACGAAACGAGCCAGCAAGTGTTAAATAACGAAGTCACGACTAGTCGAGAATAAGGGAGTACGAGAAGATATGAATGGATTATTTTCACTTCCGCCCGATCTGTACTGGGATGTAGTATACCTAAGCGTCATATTCGTGTCATTGCCGTTCATTCTGCGGCTGTGGAACGGATGGAGAAATCGCGTGTTCATCACGGGCATAATCGTACTTGTGATCGGCAAGCTCATTGAGGGATACATAATCCCAATTCCGCTTCCCCCTTACTGGACAATGTATTTGGCTGACCCATTGGTCTTGGGTGGAGCCCTACTACTGTTCAGTGGATTAGGCGGAGCTGCGATTCAGGAGGGCAAGGGCACTGATAGAAGAATGGTCGGAGGTTTATTCGTTGCCGGCAGCATACTTGCTACAGTCATGTACGCAATGTCGTACGTAATGCAGGCGCCTCACGCAAGCAATTGGCACTATTGGCTTGTATCTGTCGTTTGGTATGTGGCTTGGTCGGCAATTGCTTTATCATACCTAGACATGACTAATTACCACCCTCTTGCTTTCGTGGGGGCCTTCTTCGCAATCTTTAGCATGATAGTGTGCTACTCATATGACGGATTTGCTTGGGCAGGCTTGATGAGTTATGAGGCATACGGGGCGGCACCATGGGACTTCATGTACCTCACTGAGACCCTCGGGGGGCTCTTCGCCGCTCTAGCTGTGATTCATCGAACGCGACTTCAACGTGTCACTTTGCCTGTTCCCAAAATGACTCAAGCTGAGAAAGCACTGATAGCAGGAATACTGGTAATCATTGCCATAATCATATTGGCGCTCATCTCACCGCTCTGACCGCGATCGTTCCCCCTCCGGTATTTTCTTTCTTCGTAGTTGCATCCTTGCTGGGCGTCGTACTCCTGAATGAGTTTCTCCACGTAGCTGTCAATCTCCAGATCATCCAAGAACGATGACGTTGAGAAATCGTGGGCTCAAACTGAACGGCGTGCAACTTCGGCCCGCAGAGTTTATATCTAGATGAAACTCGGTTAGGGCGGGTATACCTTGTCTCGGCAACGAGTGCTTGTGCAAAGCGAGCCGAAAGAGGAGATCAGGGAGATTGAGATTGACAAGCTTGTTCCAGGAGCTTACCGCCTGAGACCTGTCGATCAGGGCGCTGTCAAAGAGCTTGCACGATCCATAGCACACGTCGGGTTACTTCAACCGATCCTCGTACGTGAGGTTTCGAGCGACCACTTTCAGGTAGTATTTGGTCTCCATCGACTCCAAGCCTGTCGGCAACTAGGAATGACCAAGGTGAAGGCCATTGTCAAGCCTTTGTCCGGCGACGATGCCTTTCTAGCGAGTGTAGCAGAGAACCTACAACGCAACGCTGACATAGACGCATTTGAGGAGGCTCGAGGATACCAATCCCTCATAGCCAAAGGCTGGACACAGACAGAGATTTCCCAACGAATAGGCAAGAGCGACAGCTACGTCTCAGACAAACTGAGCCTCATTCGCCGACTTCATCCTCGAATCACTGTGAAACTCGAGGAGAATCGTAGCAGGGGCATTATGGGGATTATCACTGCAAGCCATGCGCAACGACTTGCCAGAGTCAAGGATCCAGCCCGCCAATTGGAACTTGCGAGCCTAATCGAAGAAGCCAAACTCAGCGTGAGAGACTTGGAGAATGTTCTAAGCCGGAAATCGGCACGGGGAAGGTTCTTCTTGGAAGTAAAGCGGAACTTTGCACTGTCAGTCCCGACGGAACTCGCGAAGAGGCTTGGCATGTCGGAGGGGGACGTTCTGGAGGCTAGGATCCGACACGGAAGACTGAGCCTGGCTAAGCTGCACGGAACGAGCTTGCTCAGACTCAGGACCAGTACAAGCAGCGGGAACGAGACAGTGAAGCCCGTCCAAGTCAGTAGTCAGCATCGAGTCCCAGCTGCCGCGCTTGCACAGTGATGCATACGTTGTGGCGGTGATGATCGCGCCCTTCCCTTGGTAACACGTTCATTACGAGGCCTTGAGGCGTCCTCAAGAACCGCCAAAACTTCTTGCTCGACCACTAGACATGATATGCGCGTTCCACTCTGCAATCTCGAAAACCGCTGCGCGGGTCTTCCAACAGTCTTTGTGCTAGCCAACGCAAGAGCCGGCAAACCATTTCGGCAAAGAATGTGGCGCCTAGATGCGAGTTATCTATTCGAGCTGAGTGTAGACGGGCTGTTTCACTTTGTATATGATTGCCCTAACCCTGCAGGCATTCCGGTTTCTTTGGCAAATATCATTGCCAAGGTGAGGACGACAAGCACTCCGATATAGGGCAAGACAGCGACGTAGTTTGGCGGCAAGAACCCCATGCCAAGTATCTCCATCCTAGCCGAGATTCCAGTTATCGCCACAAAAAGGAGCGATCCCGCGAAAACATAGATTGGCTTCCACCTGCCGAAAATCACAAGAGCGAAGGCCATCCAGCCGTATCCAGCAATCATCGTGTACGTGAATCCTTGCACAACATCTACTGCAACGTACGACCCAGCCAGCCCTGCGAGTGCTGACCCTATCACGACGCAGATCGCGCGAACTTTCTCCACATTAATGCCTGCGGTGTCAGCGACTCTCGGGTTCTCTCCGACAGCGGTCACGATTAGGCCGTACTTTGTCCTTGAGAAGAGGAATATGAGAAAAACGAGCAGGCCTATGGATAGGTAGAAAATGGGGTCTAGCCCAAACGCTACGGCACGTATGGCTTCGATCTCTATATGTTGAGGTGCCAGAACTACAGTGTAAATGGATCCGGCGAGACCTAATCCTATGAGCCACAGACCGAAACCCACCACAATCTGGTTAAGCTTCAGTTTCTCTGACACAAAGAACAGGGCCGCGCCAAATGGAATGCCAACGAGAGAGCCCAGAAATAGGCATCCCCAAGAATTCAGCCCCATATATGCACCGAGTACTCCGAACACGGCCCCGGTGGTCATCGTCCCCTCGATCCCAAGGTCATAGACGCCGCTCTTTTGACTGAGCAACTGCCCGAAAGCAGCTAACGAAAAGACAGGGGACATTTCCAGAATCGGAACGAGTAACTCCATTCCGCTTACCATCTAAATGATCCTCCTAGAAGAAAACTCGCGCAGAACTGCCGCGATGAACATCAGTCCAACCACCAGCTGAGTGAAACTACCGGGCACACCTAAGACTCTCAGGGATTCCGTGCCTGTAATTATGAACGACAAGAGGAGAGATGTGAAAAACATCAGCTCAGGTTTCGACTTTCCTAGGAGGGTACTGACTATCGCGTAGAAACCGAACATTCCGGTCATGGCGGCCTGAGCCCTGAAGAAGTGTCCGAAAACCAGCATCGCCCCTGCAAGAGCACATATTCCGCCGCTCACGAACATAGATATCATGACCATTCTTCTGGTGTTTATCCCGGCTGCAGCTGCAACCGTACTGGCCCCGCCGACTATGCGCATCTTGTAGCCCAATACTGACTTGTGCATTAAGACGTACACTACTGGCACAAGCACAAGAGCGAACACGAATGCTGCATTGAGAGGATACACTATGAAAGGAAACTGCAGCTCCTCAGGTATCATCTTTGTCTGAGCAATTAGGACAACAGGATCCCTCAAGGGGCCGCCTGCTATCTGGGTCATCGTAGCTGTGGCAACGAAATTCAGCATCATGGTGCTGACTATCTCGTTGACATTCCACCTGGCTTTCAGGAAGCCTGCAATCAACCCCCATAGGGCGCCGGCCATGAAACTTGCGATTAAAGCTAGAGGTATTACCGCGGGAGCCGGCAGTGCCACAAGCAAAGCGACCGCTGCAGCCAAGATCGCACCCCACAGTATCTGTCCCTCACCGCCTATGTTCCAAACACCAGAGCTGAATGCAACGGCTAAACCTAGCGACACAATCAGCAGATATGTAGTTCTCCTTAGAACGGACAAGAAACCGAACTCTGTCCCCACCGTCGATTCATACACGTGATAGAAAACTGCGCCCAAGTCAATGTTCATGAAAAGGGAGATGGCCACAAGAGACACGATGAACAGGCCTAGAACTAACGCCACTAAGGTCAGTAGGCTCTTCAGGTCGCCTTGTTTCAATACTGGCATGACGTTTCGTCAGCTCCCTTGCATGCGCTCTATGCCCGCCATCATCGCCCCTATGGTCTCAATCTTGGCCTCAGTAGCGGCCAAGATCCCAACGATTTCTCCACCATAAATCACCGCGATACGATCACTTGTCGACATTATCTCATCCAAGTCTTCTGATATCAGCAGAATTGCAGCTCCTTTCGCTTTGGCCTCGACGAGCTTGTTCCGAATGAACTCTGTCGCGCCTATGTCAAGCCCGCCCGTAGGTTGGGCTGCCACAATGAGCGAGGGGTGGCGGGATAGCTCCCTCGCGAGAATGAGTCTCTGAAGGTTCCCTCCCGACAAATTCTTCGTAGCGGCGTTCTTGCTGGGGGTCATGATATCGTATTCGTGTATCAGTCCTTCCACGTACTTGCCAATCTCATGTTCGTTCAGGAACCATGTCGCCCGGAATGGTAGGAACCAATTGTATGCGAAAGGTGGCTCGGAGCAGATCTTGAGAGTGAGGTTCTCTGCTATTGACGCATCAGGGACTACACCCCTTTTCGTCCGATCCTCAGGAATGTATCCGACTCCTTCAGCGATGACTTTCTCTGGTGGACTGTTGGTCATGTCTTCTCCGTGAATGAGGACTTTTCCGCCGGTAGCTTTCCTTAGACCGATGAGCACTTCCTCGAGTTCACGTTGACCATTCCCAGCTACGCCGGCAATCCCGAGGATTTCACCCTCACGAATGGAGAAGGAGACCTTCTTCAGGGCCGGTAATCCCTTGTCACTGATTGCAGATAGATCCTTGATCTCGAGCACGGGATTGCCTTTCTTGCTTTCGAGTCGTTCTAGCTGAAGAAGGGTTTCTCTTCCAACCATCATCTTTGTAAGATCTTTCTGATTCACACTCTTGGTTTCAACCGTGCCTACAAGTCTTCCCTTCCTCAGAACTGTCACGCGGTCACTCATCTCCATCACCTCAGGGAGCTTGTGTGTGATGAATGCGACCACGGCAAGCCCTTCCTTCGTCAATCTCCTTAGGGTGATGGCCAGGTCTTTCACTTCCGGTGGGGTGAGCACAGAGGTGGGCTCATCAAGGATAAGGATGCGAGCGCCACAGTAGAGCGCTTTGACTATCTCAACACGTTGTTTCTCGCCAGCTGCGAGTTGACTGACCTTGGCCTTTGGATCAACTCTGAGCCCGAGTTTCTCTGAAAGTTCTGAGATCTGCTTCTCCACTCGATTGAGGTCGAGGAAGAAACCCCTAGAAGATCTGTCCACTAGGGCTACGTTCTCGGCGACACTTAGTGTCGGGATCAACATGAACTGCTGATGAACCATTCCTATTCCTAGGTCGATGGCATCTTTGGGGGATCGAAGAGCAACCTTCCTTCCTTCGACTCTAATCTCTCCTTCGTCAGGCTCATAGAGGCCGAATAGTATATTCATCAGTGTGCTTTTGCCTGCTCCGTTCTCTCCCAATATTGTATGAACCTGGCCGGCTCTGATTTCGAGGTCTACATGGTCGTTCGCGATTACGCCGCCAGGGAAGCGTTTCGTGACTTTTCTCATCTCAACAACGACATCGCCCGCCTTGACGTTCGAGACGAGATCCTGCACTTGATGCACTACCCGAGGTAGCGGACGATGCGTTGTAAGCCGCTCTGGCTGTGGAGGCGAAGATGCTACAGCTACCAAGTATCTACGTAGGGAACGGTCACCGCGCCGCTGTTAATGTCGTCTGTGAGCTTCTTGGCAAAGGCTTTCAGATCGTCGCTAACCATGCTTCCGTAGCTTCCGAGACCGAGGCCTTCGTTTGCCAAGGTCATCTCCCAGTACCAGTTCTCTGACCTGAATTGATCCCATCGTCCTTCTGCGTGCGCATTCAGAATGTCAGCAAATCCGGCTTCCCAGTTCCATACAGAGCTGCAAAGAACGTTATCGGGCGCTACTGGTCGGAGATCCTTGTATGCAGGGATTACGTAGATCCCTTTCTCTACTGCTTCGAGTATGCCTGAAGTGTCGTCCTGTTCAACGTATACGGCTTTGACGCCTTGGTCTGCCATGAAAGATATCGAGTCCCTGTTCTTTACAGGACTCACGAAGTCACCTATGATCTCCCTCAAGACTTCCATATCAGGATAGACACTGCGAGCCCCCAGTCTGATTTCGGCACCTGTGTGAACCGTTACAGGAATGTCTAGAGACTGAATGAATCCCAGTTTTGCATTGGGGCCGACTAGCTTCGCTGCGAGGGCACCGATAACATAGTTATTCCTCATGCAACCTGGGCCGAGCATTACGACGTTTGCAGGATAGTCAGTTGATTTCACGATGGACTTTGGATCTGATCCGATCGGATCCTGTTCGAGCACGAAGTGAACATTCGGGAAACGCGGCGCGACACTTTTTACCGCTCCCTCGTAGACGATTGTGCTCGCAATCACAAGATCGTTCTCCTTGGCGGCCAATTCCAACGTTGTCTCGGCCGCCTCAGGGGCTACACCCTCTGAGACAGTCACATGGAAGTCGTGCTTCGACTTCACAACCGCAGCCATCAAAGTCTCGTAGAGCTGCGGGTCCCAAGAGCCCTCGTCTTTGTGACCATAGAGTAACATGTGCACTCTGTTCACCTTTGTCGGTGGCGGCGGGGTAGGAGGAGCCATGGCCTGCGTGCCGGCATAGTATGCGACCCCTGCGAGGGCTAGCGCCCCTGCAGCGCCTGCTGCATACTTGACGAAACTTCTTCTACCCATCTTCTCCGGTTTCGATGATTCAGACATTCAAGTAACCCGAGCTATCGGCTGAGGCCCCACGCCATTTAAGCCTTACGAACTTTTCTGCAATCTCATCCAGTGCGCACACTGACACTGCCACGAACATGGAGGACGTTGGAATGGAATGGTGCCTTTAGCCGCACCAATCGACCAGCGTCAATGCAATGGATTTGCATGCGGTCATGAGATCGCTAACCTCGATGTACTCGTTGACGACGTGAGCTTGTTTGAGACTGCCGGGGCCGTAGATTGCGGCAGGTATCCCTGCTTTTGCGAACCACCCCGCGTCGCTTACGGATGGCCAACAAACAACCTTTGGCTCTGAGCCAGTGACGGCCTTGTGAGCTCTCGCGATTGTTCTCACGGCTGGATGATTTGGATCAATGTCAGCAGGAGGAAAGATCTCTCCCTTGTCTCTGACGAGGGAATTGCCCCCCCACTTGAAGCGGGGCGGGTTCTTCCGAAGCCACGGATCGGCTTTGCATGCGTTTAGAACGAACTCTTCAACCTCATGCACGACCTCCTCGTGAGTCTCATTAGGTAAGAAATGGACCGTCACCCAGAGCTTGCACTCGTCAGCCATGAAGGCGGGATGACGACCCCCTTCTATCACAGCAGGATTGATCGTTGTTGTTCCTGCGGGGACCAGTGGATGAGACTTCATGACAGCCCAATGTCTTTCGAGCTCCTGTAGGGAGCTGATTATCTTCATCATCTTCTCGATCGCGCTTGCTCCTTCTAGGCCTCCGCCTGCATGGATGCAGAGCCGCCTTGCACCGTCGTGGATGGTCTCAGGACTCTTGATGATTATCCAGCCGGTAATGACTCCGCCTTGCCCTCCTATGTTGAATTCTGTTGGCTCAGGTATCAGCGCGAAATCAGCTTTGTACCCTTGCTGAAGACACTTGATTGTCCCTGGTTCACCCGCTTCCTCGCCGATGACTGACTCTAGAATGATGTCCCCACGGAGATTCATGCCGGTCTCACGAATGGCACGAACTGCAGTGACGCATGCAGCTAGCGCTCCCTTCATGTCATTTGTGCCGCGTCCGTAGATCCTACCGCCCTTGACAACTGCATCAAAAGGACTTGTTTTCCAATTCTCGTCCGGGCGGACCTCTGCCACATCGATGTGGCCGTTAAGTATTATCGATCTACCTCCGCCCGATCCTTTGATCACTCCAACGAGATCTGGCTCCCCAGGAAAGACATCGAATAGCTCTGTCTTGAAGCCCGCCTCGATCAGCTCCTTGGCAAACCACTTCTGAGCCTCGAGAGTGTTCCGCCCGGGAGGGTTTGCAGTATTGAACCTCACGAGACCAGAAACAAGTTGGATCAGATACTCCCGGCTATTCTCAACATTCTTTAACAATCTATCAGCCACTGACATCTTCTCAATCACCGAAGACAAGAACCGGACACAGCGCCTTCCGTCCATCTGTCAACTCTGACAACATATAATCCCTCTCTCCTCCGAACCATAACAGTCACAATGTTGCTCGCTGCAATCGCCGACGATTCTCGTGACGAGTTTGCCAATCATAGTGTCGCTGCACTATTTCCTGCGGAACTGTGCGACACCCCCGCCGGAAAGTCTTATCTAGAATGCATCTCGTGTTTCCGAATTATGTCTGAGTCGATTCTCATAAGGAACGGCATTCTCATTACGATGGATCCGGAACGCAGGGTATTTGAGGACGGAGCCGTAGCTGTGGAAAATGACCGGATTACGGCGCTCGGCAAGACTGAAGAAGTTGCGAGAAACTTCAAGCCTGCAATCACTATCGACGCGAAAAAGAAAGTCATCATGCCTGGTCTCATAGATCTTCATTATCACACAGCGATCGCACGTGGTGTCTCAGACGGCCTTCCGTTGGGGACGTACCTCGAGACGTTCTGGTACCCCAAACTCCAGAACCTAAGGCCGGAGGAGGCTTACTGGGCTGCCCTGCTGACCTACGCGGAAGCAATCAAGTCCGGAACAACCACTGCCAACGACATGTACAGACACATGGTGAAATGCGGAGAAGCAGCCGAGAGACTGGGAATCAGAGCCATTCTATCATGCGACTGCGCGGACGAATCTGAGAGACTGGACACCCTGAAGGACAACGAGGAAGTCGTGAGAGTCATGCATGGACGGGCAAATGGCAGGATCCAAGTCAGAATCGGCGTTGAATGGGTCCCAATCTCTTCCATGGATTTCCTCGCGCAGGTCAGACAAGTCGCGAACCGCAACAAGGTCGGCATTCATATACATCTCAACGAATCGCTGGGCGAACTGGAGGCCAGCAAGAAGAAGTTCGGAAAGCGCCCGGTCGAATTGGCATATGACCTCGGAATACTCGGCCCAGACTGCGTGGCCGCACACTGCGTTTGGCTCACTCATCACGAGATACGCTTGCTCAAGGAAACTCTGACTCCTGTATCGCATGATCCAGGATCAAATGCGAAACTTGGAAACGGGATCTCGCCTGTTCCTGAACTGCTCGCGGCCGGAGTGAATGTTGGATTAGGACATGACGATTCAGAATGCAACAACACTGTCGACATGTTCGAGGCCATGAAACTAGCATCAATCATACATCGCGCTCACAGAGCTGATTCATCCCTCATGCCCCCGGAAAAGGTTCTGGAGATGGCTACGATTAACGGTGCGAAAGCACTGCAGATGGAGAAAGAGATAGGTTCGCTCGAGGTTGGAAAACGTGCTGACATAATTCTGGTGGATCTCCATAAGCTGAGACTCACACCCTTGATGCTAGGAAAACACTTCAATGTGCTCTCCCACTTAGTATATGCTGCTCATGGCGACGATGTCGACACTGTCATCGTTGACGGGAAGATCGTAATGCAAAACCGAGTCATCAAGACCGTTCCGGAAGACGAGGTCATTGAGAAGGCCACTCAGGCCTGCAAGGACATCTTGAGCAGAATATGAGCTCTGTACGAGTCTGCGCTATGAGATCAAGCACGCCCTCAAAGAGTTCGCCTCATTGAAGCTCTTAGCGGCCCCACCAGCGAAACTCGCAGAGAAATGTGCGAGCTAGGGTACGGCGATGGATCTTCCCGCGATCGATCCTTGTCTCAACAACTCAAGCGCCGAGCTCACTTCACCAAGACTGAACTTGCGCGCAACCACAGGTTTCAGTTTGCCTCTCTGCACCAGACGAACTACGGCCTGCAGGTCTTTCATTGTGTAGGCGACTACCCCTCGGATTTCAGCTTCCAATATGACAAGGTTGAGTGGGCTCGCTTCGAGCAGCTCCTTAGTATAGCCGACTATGACGTATCGGCCGGTCTTCCCGAGGGCGCCGAGTGCGTTACGCATCGCGGCCGAAGTGCCAACCAGCTCCAGAGCAACATCGACTCCCTGACCTCCAGTGATGCGTTTGACGGCACCTCCCAAGTCCTCACTCTTGGAGTTCACTACCTCGTCTGCTCCAAGTCTCTTTGCCATTCCTAGCTTCTCGTCAATCACATCAACTGCGATAACCTTCGCGCCGGCAATCTTTGCGATCTGAATCGCACCAGTGCCTAGACCCCCAGTTCCGTTGATTAGCAGAGTCTCACCCTTTCGCAGCCGCGCAATGTCCATCAGAGCGTGATACGAACTGGCAACGCCGCAGGGTAGCAGAGCTCCATCTTCGTACGTTACCTCCTTTGGAAGCCTGAGTAGAGTTCTCTCGGGAACCTTCACGTATTCTGCATAGCCGCCATTGAGGGTGAATCCAAGCTGGTCTAGGTCTACACAGATGTTTTCGCGACCCATCTTGCAGTACTTGCACTTGCCACAGGACACGCCGTTGTTGACAACGACTCGTTCTCCTTTTCGGAATCTTCTAACCTTACTGCCGACAGAGTCTATTTCTCCTGCAATTTCATGACCCAACGTGAGAGGTAGAGACCCCTTCCAAGGGGCAAGAGTCCCGTCTAGAAAGTGAAGATCAGTGTGGCAGATTCCCGCCGCTTTTACCTTCACGAGCACCTCTGTATCCGATATCTTTGGGGTTTCAGTATCTTCGAGTTTCAAAGGTTTGCCAGCGCCATAGAACCTGACCGCCTTCACTGCAGACCACAAGAACACCATCATTCAGACTTGCGATTTAAGACTGTGTGCTCCCGCAGCGACGTATTTTGGCCTAGTCTAACTCGGGCTAGACTCTCCTCAGGGTTGGGTCAGGGTGATCCCCGCACGTGCGGAAGTTCTTTGGGTCATTTTCTAGGGACCTCCGCAACCGCCTCGACCTCTACCAAGTAATCCTTGTTTGCCAAGCTCTTGACGACTAGAAGTGTACTTGCTGGCAAGTGTTGCTCGAAGTATCTCTTTCTGACATCATGGAACTTCGGGCGATCGTCAAGATTTGCGAGGAATATTGAAATCCTTATGACGTCCTTGAACGTGCACCCAGCTGCATCTAAAGTCGCCTTCAGATTCTCCATGACTTGTTGTGTCTGAAGGGTAATGTCCCCCTTCCCGACGAGATTCCCTTCTTTGTCGAGAGCAACCTGCCCGGAGATGAACAATAGTCCGTTGGCCTTGACTGCTTGCGAGTAGAGTCCTCCCGTAGCGTAGGTATTCTCAACCTTCACGTACTCAACCATGAGACCCACACTGCTTTGGCGTTCCTTGAGCTGACTATATAATTCCTAGCGACTTGGCGTTTCCTGCGAAAATCATGTCCTCTTGATCTCGGGGGAGACCGAGAGCTTCTATGCTCGCAACGGACTGCTTCAGATCAACGAATGGGTCATCGCTCCCAAACAGAATCTTGTCGATTGGAGTGAAACTGAGTGCGCATTGCATGGCAGGTTTGTAGAGGGACTGCGCAGTGTCAATGTATACGGTCCGTAAGTACTCGCTCGGAGGTTTTGGCAAGGCCCCGTGACCGCCCGTCGAGAGTTTGTACTGATGATCTATCCTCCCAGCCAAGTACGGAATCGTGCTACCAATGTGTGGAAGCACTATTCGAAGATCCGGCAACTTCTCCAGCAGTCCCGAATAGACGAGTCGCAGAATAGCTATCGTCGTGTCGAAGAGGAAACCAACAGCGCCCGCTAACCCGTAGTCGCGAACGCTTTCCATCATGACCGGCCGGCCGGGATGTATGAGCAATGTGACTCCAAGCCTTGCTGCCTCCTTGTAGAACGTGAAGTATTTCTCTGAATCAAGCGGTTGTCCTGCTACATTTGAGAAGAGTTCAACCATGTGCATCCCCAGTTCGTCTGCTGCGCGGTTCAGCTCTCGGACAGCGAGTTCCGGATACTTCAATGGCACCGTAGCAGCCGCTGAGAAGTGTTGGCTTCCGCTGCGACTCACTTCTGCAAGCTCGTCATTTGCCGCACTCGCCAATTTCGCAGCCAAGTCACGATTGAACCAATCCACACCAGGCATAGGTAGGCTTAGAACTTGGCGATCGACGCCTGCTTTCCTCATTTCGTCAATCTTCGCATTAGTTGAGGTCATACGCTTCGTAATCGGGAACATCAGGCCCCCGCCGCATTCCATCTGCATACGACCGTCACGGGAGATACGGATTCTAGGCTCAGCTTTCCTTGATGAGAGCGCCTTCACGTATCCAGATGGCAGTAGGTGAGAGTGAATGTCAACTTTCATTCCGCACACCAATTGGATTCATTCGTCTGTTTTCGTCAGCGATCGTAAGGCCGAATAGATAAATACCTGTCCGCTGAACCTGTTCATCCTCGAATTCGTGAAGGACACTCGGGCGGTAGACACGAACATATGGCAAAAGAGACGAACGAGCATGATTTTCGGTTACTCTTTTCGCAGCCGAGGGCATGCGTCGGCTGTAGAGCCTGTGAGGTGTTCTGCGCTTATCATCATTACGGCGAGAACAACCCATCTAGGGCTCTTTTACGGGTCGTGAAGATGGATAACATTTCAGTGGATATCCCGGTCGTCTGTCAGCACTGTGGAGACGCGCCTTGCATGAAGGCGTGCCCGACCGGGGCAATCTCCCGAAACTCGATTACCGGAGCTGTGGTGATTTCTCAGGCCGACTGCACTCAATGTAGGGCCTGTATGATGGCCTGTCCATATGGCGTGATAATGATTGATCCAAAGACTGGTGAGGTCACGAAGTGTGACCTTTGCCAAGGCGACCCTGTCTGTGCCAAGGTGTGTCCCAAGCATGCAATAATGTACACACGACGCGACGTCGGACCCAGAGTCCTAGCACGATCTGCCAACCAGTCACTCGCAGAATCACTACTCGAAGCATGGAGGTCTCGTATCCAGAAGTAGGTGAACATGAATGTTCGGATGGGCAGGAAAGACAATTCGCATCGATCTGACAAAAGGAAACTACGTCACGCAACCAACTCCTGACATACTGATGAGAGACTTCCTCGGAGGCGCAGGCATCAACGCGAAGATCCTTTACGACGAAGTCGGACCAGAGATAGACCCTTTCGATCCAGAGAACCGCCTTATCTTCGGCGCCGGGCCACTCGTCGGGACTCTTGCCCCTTCCAGCGCAAGATACACGGTTACAGCCAAAGGACCGTTCACGTTCGCTTTCTGTGACAGCAACTCAGGAGGACACTTTGGCCCTGAACTGAAGTACGCAGGGTACGATCACCTTGTCTTTGTGGGCAGATCTCCAAAACCGAAGTACCTCTTGATCGATGACGACAAGGTCGAACTGAAAGACGCTCAGCACATTTGGGGAAAAGATGTCTGGCAAACCGAAGACATCATCAAAGAAGACATGGGAGATCCTGACATCAAGATCGCAGCGATCGGTCCCGCCGGCGAGAGCTTGGTCCGATACGCGGTCATCATCAACGACCATGCGCGTGCAGCGGGATGGGGCGGGATGGGCGCGGTTATGGGATCCAAGAACCTCAAGGCGGTCGCAGTCAGAGGAACAAAGGGAATCCAGGTTGCTGATCAGGACAAGTTCGAGAAGGCCTGCCTCAGAGCTCGAGAAATGGTACGCAAGTCTCCCAAGATGAAGACAATAGGCATCTACGGGAAGCCATGGCTGAACTGGCTACGCAATGAGGTACAGAAATCAAACCCAACGAAGAACTACTTGCTTCCACGAGTTCCTCCGGAGGAATTCAAGAAAGTTGGATTAGAAGCATTCATGGATCTCGTCGTAAGATGGAAAGGATGCTTCAACTGCACACTCGACTGCGCCCACATACTGCTGTCGAAGAGCGGCCGATATGCCGGAACTATGGGAGAAGGATTCGAATACAACCAAGCAATCGACGGCCAAATGATGGACATCTATGACCTAAATTTCGTCCTCAAGTGGACAGTAGAGACGAACAGACTTGGCATTGACTGTGATGGACCAGCATATGCAATTGCTTGGGCCATGGAACTCTACGAACGAGGACTAATCACAAAAGAGCAGACCGATGGAATCGATCTGACCTGGGGCAATCAAGACGCAGCGCTACAAATGCTTGACAGAATCTGCAAACGCGATAGTTCCTTCTCACATCTTCTCGGAGAAGGGGTTGACCTCGCATCAAGGAAGTTCGGCAAAGGGTCAGAGAAACTCGCCTATCACATCAAAGGCGGAAGACTCGAGATTGACCCACGAACTGGTTGGGCCACGGCACTCTCCCACGCCACCTCTACGAGAGGAGCTGACCATCTCAAAGGCATGCCACTGAGCAACGCCTTCGGAGTATGGAAGAACATTCCCTACGAATTCACCGACGACAGCAAACTCGACTACAAGGCAGAGGCTGTGACATTCTTCGAGAACCTCAATTCCGTGATCGACTCTATTGGACTCTGCAAGAACGACACATGGTCCCAGTCAGCAGAATGCCCAGGACTTGATGAATTCGCAGAAATGATGACAGCGCTGACTGGAAGAGAGTACACCGCGAACTCACTCCTCGAGATAGGGGACAGGATATACAATGTCGAGCGAGCCTATAACTCCAGATGTGGACTCACAAGAGCAAATGACAGCCTGCCAGAGAAATTCTACACAGAGCCAATCGAAACGAAGATTCGTGTAGTGGACAGAGAAACCTTTGAGAAACTCAAGACCGAATACTACACCATCAGACACTGGGATCCGGCGACTGGACATCCCACCGCCAAGAAACTGCAGGAACTCAGCTTGCAGACAATAGCAGATGATCTGAAGAAAAGAGGCGTGATTCGCAGCTAGATGATGAACAAACCCGAAGGCGACATCATCTAGCCACCTCCGACTACGTGTCCAAGCGTTATCACATCACCTTCGGAAAGCCGAGTCCGAAGACCCTGCAACTGTCGGTACTCTGTGTCGTTCAGAAATATCACCAAGTAGTCCAACCTCTTCGTGTGTTCTGCGAAGGCTTGGCCGAACTTCGCTTCGAGAGCTGTGAGAAGATCCTGGAGGGTTGGACTGTCATTCAGTTTGAACATGAGAGAATCTGTTCCAACTACCGAATAGAACGTCCCGTGGAACTTTATTCTGACATTGATCGTCAATTTCTCAGACACATCACAACTGAATCGCATACTTCTCTTTGAACTTTCGTGCAGCTTTCCTGAAACATCCCATTGGGGCCTTCGCAATGCCCGCGCCGATTTGACCAATTCCTGGCTTCTTGTGGGCGACGCCTGTGTTGACGACTGGAGCAATTCCTGTTCTCACAACCTTTGCCAAGCAGATCCCGGTCGGGGTGCCCTCATAGTCCAAGTAGGGGATTTTGAAATCGCTGTGCTTTGCCAGTGTTATTTTGTACATTCTCTTTGTCAGCTGAATGCCGAACGATGGAGTCGATCCAACGAATTCCGATATCGCCGGGGAGGCTGCCATCGCAAATGCCCCAATCCCGGCCGGCTCCGAGATGTACGAATCTCCAAAGACGGGGTTGGCATCTTCCCTCGAGTATCCCCCGAATAGCTTCCCTCTCGTCTGGTGAGGCGCAGGTGCTGTGAACCATTCATCCCCCAAGCCGCTCACTCTGATTCCGAACTCCACTCCATTAGTTGTCATTACAGTGACCACTGTGCTTAATGGGATCCCGTGTGCAGCGTCCATCGTGGCTTTGCTAGATGCCATAGACAGATTCAAGAAGAAATGGTCGTTGCCTCCCACAAAGTCAAGAACTGAGGAAATTGCCTTCTTGTCCAGTTCCGTCTTGAGAAGCGGACTTGTGATTGTCCGAAAGAAGATTGTTGTCGCAGACTTGTTCCTATTATGACATTCGTCTCCTCGGCGAAGCGCCTCGGCAATTATCGTCTTCAAGTCGATTTCTCCGGAGACTCGGATTGCTTGATCCAAGGCCGGAGCGAGCATCTCGCGCATCCAGTGAAGACGCTCGATCACCTCCCTGCTGTTAGCTCCGAATCTCAGAGTCTTTACGCGACCGACGCCCTCGTTGATCGTACAGTATGCCTCATTTCCGAACGTTCTGTTCTTCACCATGAAGACAGGCATCGAAGGCGACACGATTCCGGCCATCGGACTGACTGTGCGATGATGATGCGTGGGAGAGAACTGGATGTCCCCGTTGTCAAGGCGCTGAATCGCCTCGCTCTCTGATTCAGCGAGACCCTCGTAGAGCATTGCTCCAATGACAGCGCCCTTCACTGGTCCGCACATCTTGTTCCACTGAATTGGTGGGCCAGCATGAAGGAACAGTTTGTCATGCATTCCAGGGACTACTTCTCTCGCGGGGCGAACCCCAACTAGGACCGGCTTTGACGTTAGTATCCGTTCAACTGCATTGTCGTTGGCTTGTTCCATGCGCTTCGCTGAGGATCGCCTCAAAGTCGAATTCCTCGAAAGAGCGGGGGAGCTGATACGTTTAGCTTGGTCACTTGAAACTCTTTTCCACGATTGTCAAAGCCTCGCCGAAGACGTTGACGGCCTTCTCCGCTTGGTCGCTTGTGATGCAGAGTGGAGGTTGAATCCTTATTCTGTTGTAGTACAGTCCTCCGCGGCCCAATAGGACACCTCTCTTTGCTGCTTCAGCTTGGATCCGAGTAAGAACTTCATCTGCCCCAGGCACGCGTGACTTCTTGTCCTTTACAATCTCAGCTCCGATCATCAGTCCTCTTCCTTGAACGTCGTCAAGCATTCTGTGTTCCCGTTGCATCTCCTGGAGTCTCTTGAGGATCTGTGCACCGACCTTTGCTGCGTTTTCCGGCATCTTCTCAGAGATGATTGCATCGATGCTAGCGAGCGATGCTGCGCAACTCACAGGGTTTCCACCGAATGTAGAGAAGTGCGGCCCAAGATACGAGTCAGCGATCTCAGCTCTTGACGTTATGGCACCCATTGGGATGCCGCTTGCAATGCCCTTGGCCAAGCTAAGGATGTCAGGCTCAACTCCATAGTATTCTATGGCGAACATGTCTCCAGTCCTGCCGAAACCGGTCTGGACCTCATCTATCACCAGAAGA
>Ga0315279_10004041_pt1 | contig 19917 bp, 14 predicted proteins | sample YL17G06_20_MG_FD_203694 | JGI IMG/M metagenome (GOLD analysis project Ga0315279, IMG submission 203694) | Sediment microbial communities from Yellowstone Lake, YNP, Wyoming, USA - YL17G06_20 | ecosystem: Environmental > Aquatic > Freshwater > Lake > Sediment | place: USA: Wyoming | collected... | reverse complement strand
AGTGCGGCAAGGGCGGCGGCGATGGATATTCATGCCGTAAGTACTTATTAGAAAATACTTTACCATAAGCGGCCTCTTGGCGTGTCTCCGCGTGACCATCATCACGCACTCGGCCGGGCGGCCTTTAGAATAAAAAATTTACGATTTGCTTTCATTCGCGGCCAATTTTGGGCTTGACGAATCTCGAAATCGAGGTACAATGCACATGCTCAATTAAGCCTTGGAAGCAAGGGTGGGCTGCTCAGTCCGCCGCATGTCCGAGGTGAATGTACAAGAGAGGAGAGTGCTCAATGCTCAAGTTATCTGTATTGGGTCTTGCGATTGCTGTGTTTTGCTTGGCATCACCTTGTCAAGCCTTGGACCCCGACGTGACTCAGTATCCTGCGAGTAGTGCCACATCAGGGACCGAGTTGGGCCGGCAGATCCTGGGACTAAAGGATCTAGTGGTCGGCACCCACGCGGATCCCAATTACCCTGGCCCCGACCCGAACCCGGACGCCTATCTCGCCGATTCGCACACTAGCAACCCGCTAACCTTCGGCAATCTTAGTGCAAATTCACGTGCGAGCGGCATCATGACTCTGGACAAGTTCGATCCAACCCGCATCCTGCAGGGCGGGACCGATCCGGTTGGCGAACTCCGGGGCGTTCTGCTCGTCTTGACGGTCCGCCTCACGAGCGGCCGGGTTGTGGTCGACAACGAGGGCAGCACGGCCATTGGCGCCACGATTCATAACGGCGCCAAAATCACCGTGAGTAGCGAGGCCCTCGTTAGTGATCTCGTGAAGAAACCATACATGGAGGTGATCGGGAATCTTGCCAAGGATGCAGGCGGCCCATACGACGGCATGTTCCCCGGTGAAGCGGGGTGGAACGATGCAAACATCGACCTTTATTCCACGGGCACCGACAAACTCGCCGCCATCATCCGTCCCGACAGCCCAGACATCGACGGCGTAAACTACTTTCAGTACACGGACCTCATCACGGACCTCACCGACCCTGACAACAAACTTGCTCTCTTCGTGGGTCCGGGGACGATTGATTTCGACTTCAGCAGTTCGCCCTACCAAAAACCGAGTTTCGGCGGAACCGCGAACGCATGGTCTACGTCGGTGACTTTCGACATCCAGGCCAGGCTGGTATACCTGTATGCCGACGCAGCAGTCCCCGAGCCGGCCTCGATGGGCCTGCTGGCTGCCGCCTTCGCGCCGGTTCTGCTCCGGCGGTTCCGTGGGAAGATTAAGGCGTTGTAGGTATTTCCGCCCCTTGCAGGTACCCTCGCGGCGTGCCGGTTCAATGAGACCGGCACGCCGCTTTTCTTCGCGCGTGGCAACACATCCGCCAGCCGGCCGGAGCGGCGGCCCGACGTAACTTGAGAATTATCTTCTCGAATGTGGATTTTCTTGAAAAAAAACTTTGCATCGAGCGGCCAAGTCGATGAATATACTCGCAATATCGTTGGACCGGCTGGCTTGCCCCATGGCGGGAAACGGTTGGGGCTCGGCGAAGCTCCCAGTCAGCCCAGCAGCGGGCGAACCGGCAAGTCGGCAGTGACGAGTTGCTCACGAGGAAAGGGCAAACGTGAACGCATCGAGACTATTGTTCGAGGGGCTTGAGGATCGCATCCTGCTCAACGGAGCCCCCGCGGCCTTGCTGGGGGCCGTGATTCACGAGACCATCCCCGAGAATCAAAGCAGCCTTGCGTTGGAGACCGGTCTCGACGAGGGCTTCACCCTGCCGAAGTTCGACGATCAGGGCGGAACGCGGACGCTCGTGGGAGTCAGGCTCGATACCAACATAAGGGTGACCAGCGGCTTGCTCCAAGCCGAAAACACCAGCGACGTCGCCGGGATACTGTCCGAGATGACGCTCAGCCTGACGGCCCATAGCTACGTGTTTGCGAGCATGCCGTTCCCCGCTCCACGAGGAGACGTGAGCGACCCGTTCGTTCCCGCCCCGGCGTTCACCTTCGCCCCGGGCACATCGACCGCAACGCAGACCGACCTGCCGATGAGCGCCCAACTCTTCCCCCCCGCCCTGCTTAACTGGCTTAACGATTATCCTGCCGGCCAGGATCCGGACTACCGCGAGCTCACGCTGCTTGGCCAACATTTCAACCTCCCGACTGTGATCGTGGGGGCTGGATCGCCCCTGTTGAGCAACTTCATTCAGGCGCCGGGCGACGCGGACATCTTCTTGGTCGTCGCGAGCGAGAGCTTCGCGACGGTGGCCTCCGATAACATCGACCCCAACGATGACATCGGCTTCCGCGCGCGGACGCAGCCGATCCAGTACACCGCCACAGTGTCGGTTGTGTACCTGTACACCGAGGGCGATGGCGGAGAAATCCCGCCGTACACGGATGAGGACTATCGCGACACAATCTGGTCCAGGTTCGATTTCACGAAGGCCCGCGCCCCGCAGTTCCAGCCGTTCTACAGCGGCACGGCCCAGCCGGGCGCCACGCTGACGGTCGACGTTCTGGGCTTCGGCGGCGAGGTTCTGGGCTCGACTTCCACAGTCGTCGACGCGGGCGGCAACTGGACGGCGAACTTCTACGACCTGGGCATGACGGGCGATCCTCACACGGTTTCCATCCGCCAGTCCTACGCGGGCTACACCCCGCTGACCGGTGCGGGCTATAACCTTGGGCGATGTTTCTCCCTGGCGATGATGGGCGGCGCGTACGCATCGGAACATCTGACGATCGAGAACGTGCTCGGCAATCGCGCGGCGGACGTGTCGATGGCGGCGCTTTATTCCGCCAGCGCCCATCCGATCACGCTGGGCCAGACGCTTTACGCTTATGAAATGCTGCCCGTGTCGGCTTCGGCGCAGGGGCTTCATTGACGCATAGAAACAGGGCACTTGTGGTCCGATCGGCCCGGCCTTGCACCGGGCGATGCGGATTGTGGGCGAAAGGTTGCTAAGGAGAGCTTGTAAAATGGGACGATTCTGGGACACCAAGACGTACATCCTGTCCTGCCTGCTCGCGGCGGGCGGCCTGATGTTGGCTTCATGCCAGACCCACATGGACAAGGATGAGCGGGCCTTCGGGCACGCCACGCAGCAGCGACTTGCCAACAGCTTCCACCAACAGATAGCCGAACTCTCGCAGGCCGAGAAGCACCTCCCGACCACCGGTGCGCCTCCGAAGATGCCGGCCGACTTCTCCCCCTGGTGGACCGAGCCTGTCTGCGCCAAGATATTCGATGGCTCCAGGCCCGAGGCCCACACGTTGGAGAACCTCTACGTCAGGGCCCTGGAGCATTCATCCCAGATCAGGGTCTTCAGCGACATCCCCTTGATCCGCGAGACGGGCATCCAGGAGGCCAAGGGCGAGTTTGACACTCACCTGTTCGCCGAGACCGCCTACGAGCACGTCAACGAGCCGGTCACCACGCTGCTGAAGACCGGCACAGCCGACGACCGCTTCAAGCAGTGGGATGTGCGAGCCGAGGCGGGCGTACGCAAGAAACTCGTCACCGGCGCCGAGGTCACGCTCTCGGAGGAACTCCGCCGCACGACCAACAACTCGGCGTACTTCGACCCCCATCGCCAGGCGACCGCCACGCTTGCCCTGACGATCAACCAACCGCTGCTGCGCGGAGCGGGCTGCGAGTACAACCGCGCCCACATCAGCATCGCCGAGATCGACACCGAGATCGCACGCAACGAGTTCATCCGCCAGGCCGAGGGGCACCTGCTGATGATCAACCAGGCGTACTGGAACCTCTACTTCGCCCGAGCAACCTGCCTCCAGACCCAGAAGCTCGTCAAGGACACAGCCGACGTGGTGGGCAAGCTGGAGCAGCGAAAGGATCTCGACTCGATCGAAAGCGACCGCACGCGAGCCAAGGCCGCACTGTCCAAACGCCAGGCGGACCTCGTACGAGCGGAAGTCGCCGTCAAGAACGCCGAGGACCGCATCAAGGCCCTCCTGGACGACCCGACGCTGATGCCGAGCCCACAGGCCGAACTCCTGCCGGCCAACGCCCCGTCACTCAGGCCGATCAAGATCGACATGAAGCAGGCCGCCGCCACCGCGCTGGAAAACCGCCCGGAGATCCTCCAGGCATTCCTCCAGCTCAAGGCTGCCGCTATCAGGAAGGACGTCTCCAAGAACGAACTGCTGCCCCAGTTGGACCTCATCCTGGCCGCGTCCCTGATGGGCATGGACAAGGCCGGCGGGTTCGCCGACGGATTCGACGATCAGTTCAAGAGCCCCACCCATCCGGGCTTCCTGGTCGGGCTGAGCTTTGACTACCCCCTCGAGAACAACACCGCAAAGGCCGTCTATCTGCGACGCCGCCTGGAAATCCGCCAGCAGTTGGCGGATCTCCAGACCACCGTGGACACCGTGTTGCTCGAGGTCAAGATCTCCGCTCGCAATGTCATGACCGCTTATCGTGAAATGGCCACAAGGTGGGAGGCCCTCAATGCCGCCAACGGAGACGTCGACGTCCTGAACAAGCGATTGGAAATCTCCTCCGGCGGGACCGAGAAGTCCGCCTCCGGTTACCTCCAACTGCTGGTCGACGCTCAGGACCGCCGAGCCGAGGCTGAGGCCCAATTCACCCAAAGCTCCGTCGTTTACAACGTGTCAGCCATCGCTCTCCAGCGGGCACAAGGCACGCTGCTGAAGTACGAGGACCTTCAGATCAACCGGACGCGGGACGATGCCGGCCTGCCCGTGATCAACATCAGCAAGAAGCCCGACAATCATCCTGGGGTGGTGACGCCCGCGGCCCCAGCCACCAACACCCCGGCCACCCCAGCCAAGACTACCGCCCCGGCCAGCGCGGCAAAGCCTGCCGCCGCCCCGATCGGCAAGGCAAACACCACTTCGGCTTACCAGCCGATGATGGTCGCCCCTGCCAAGCCCACGACCTTCGCCCCAGCCGCCCCGGCCGCGACAACATCCGCCGGGCGAGCCGCCGCCAATGCCGTCGTAAAGCAGGCCATGACCTCCGCCGCCCTGCCGCCGGCCAAGGCCGACGCCCAAAAAACAATCGACCGCTGGGCAAGCAACAACCAGTAACCGCCGCCGGCCCGGAGGCCCCAGGCCCACACCGGGTGGTGACAACCGTATCGAAGTTCCGAGAGTCTCCGCCCAGTCGGAGACTCTCGGCGTTTTCGGCCGAGCCGCACACGCCGAGCCCGGCCGGGGAAAGGCACTCGCCATGACGAGCCGGTTCGCCTTAATCCTGGCGCTGGCTCTGGGCGCCCTTGCGGGTCGGCCCAGAGCAGCCGGGGCGGCCGAGCCCGTCAAGGCCATCACCGCCCCGAGCCAGGACTTGACCCTCTCGTTCACCCGCGCCGGAAGGCTCGACAAGGTCCTCGTCCGCCAGGGCCAGAAGGTCCGCGCGGGCGAGCTGCTGGCGCAACTCGACGACTCCGTCGAGCAAAAGCAGTTGGCACTGCTCAAGGCCAAGGCGGACAACACCACCGCCGTCCAGGCCGCCCAACTCAAGAGCCAGCGGGCCAAGGCCGTTCTGGCCAAGGTGCAAAGCGTCTACGCCAGCAAGGCCGCCCAGCAGCGCGAACTCGAGGACGCCCAACTCGATGCCGCCATGACGGAGATCGACGTCGCCGCGGCGCGGCTCGAACACGACCAGGACGTCGGCAAGTACGAACAGGCCAGGCTCGACCTCGACCGCATGAGGCTCACCAGCCCCGCCGACGGCGAGATCGAGCGAGTCATCGCCAAGGCCGGCGAGTCCGTCAACGCCCTTGCGGCGGTGCTTCGGCTGGTCAACGTCGATCCGCTGTGGATCGACACGCCGGTCCCGCTGGAGATCGGGCGGCGTCTCTCGGCCGGGTGCAAAGCCCTGGTCCAACTGCCCGGCCTGGCGGCCCCGGCCGAGGCAAAGGTCATCCACGTTTCCCGCGTGGCAGACCCCGCCAGCGAGACCCTCGAGGTCCGCGTGGAGTTGCCAAACCCGTCAACCCGTCTCGCCGGCGAGCACGTTACCGTGACTTTCCCCGAACCGGCCGGGCAGGCTGGACCGGCACCTGCGCCCTTGCCAGCCCGCAAGGCCGCGGACTCGAAATAGCCGCCGGCAGGCAATGAGTAAGTTCCAAACTACAAGCACCAAATGACAAACAAGCTCCAAACGACAAATTCCAAACCTGCCGGCCGCCAGGCAGATCACAAACCGATGACCTCTTGTTTGGAATTTGGTTCTTGTTGTTTGGTCCTTGTTTGAGATTTGGTGCTTGTGTATTGGTGCTTGTGTCTGTTTATGAAGGACTCACGCAACATGAAACTTCTGAAATGCCTTGTCGCGGTGGCCGCCGTCGCGTCGGCCATGCCGGGCGCCGCCGGGGCCGACGAAATCGACGAGTTCGCGCGGAAGCTGTCCGTCCGGGCCCGCTGGCACGGCTACACGCCGAATTTCCACTTCGCGCAGCAGACCTACACCTTCAGCGAGCCGGGCGGGCCGACGAAGCGGACATGGCGACTGGCAATGGACGGGCCCCGATACGTCGCGCTGATCCCGGACGACCACATCCAGTTGCTGGGCTTCACGGTCGGCACGGCCCCGACAAGCTTCACGCCGGCGACGCGGTACTTCCTGGACACCTTCCACGGCCCGGCGCTGCCCACGCAGTGCCTGATCCCCCGTTTCGTCACCTACGATGACAGCGGCGCCAGCAACATCGCGCGGTCCGACAGCTTCAGCACCGGCGGCTCGACGATGATCCTCACCCGCGCCAGCCCCCGCCACCCCGTGGAAGTCATCAAGAAGTACACCTTCAGCGTTCACCCGCAGCTCGGCTACATGATCGAGGGCGTCACCGTGGTGACCTTCCGCCGGCCCGACCCGAAAACCAATGAGTTCACGACGGACCTCGCGTGCAGCGGGGCCTTCCAGCCCTGGCCGAACCAGTGGGTGTACGACAAGACCGTCCTGACCCCGGCCGGGACTGCCGACGTGCAGGCCTACGCCAACAACACCGCCGCAATGGCTCGCCTTTCGGCCGGCGACCCGATCACGCTGCGCGACGGCGGGTTCGTGGCCTGGCTGAACCGCGAGAACTCGTGGAGCCCCTGCCGCACGTTTTCGGGGATCGGCCCGGACGCCAACATGACGCTCGACCCGCGGACCAACACCCTGCACCTGAGAATCCCCATCCCGCCGGAAATCCACAGCGACCCCAGTGGCAGACGCCAGGAATGGAAGCTCACCGAACGACTGTTCGCCCTGCCGCCGGAACTCGCCGCGTATCTCCGCGAGCAGGCAAAACCCGCCGTGGCGGCCGGGACGGGCCTCGTGCTGAGAATCGGGCGGACAGAGGACTTCGAGGACCAGCCCATCCCGTTCTCCCAGCCGGTAAGGGGCCTGGCGTGGTCGGCCTCGCAAACCCCGCCGATCGCGCTTGCCCAGCCGGTCAAGGACGCGGCATCGCCGGAGCAAAAGAACCCGCCGAAACTGCTGACCGACCGCGGGGCATCCGGCAAGAAGTGCCTGCTCATCGAGGGCAAGGCCCAGCCAAACGTGCCTTGGTTCTCCGTCACGCCGGACATCCAGCGCATCCGCCTCCGCCCGGACAGCAAGTACACCATCGAGGCGATGATGAAGGCCACGGACCTGACCGCCGAAGACCGCACGGCCTATCGCCAGGCCTACGACGTCCTGGTCGGCAAAATGACGCTCAAAAGCGAGACGCCGCCCGACTTCGAGCCGCTGGTGCCCCACGCCGAGGCCTGGGTCGCCGCGGAACTCCACGCCTTCCCGGAAGGCGGAGTCGCGCCGGTCAGCCGACACAAGTCCACCGTCGCCAAGGCCGACAACCCCGCCTGGCAAAAGGTGACGCTCGAACTGACCACCCCAGCCTACGACACCTACCTCCGCGTGGGCTTCACCTGCCACTCAGGCACCGCCATGCTGGACGACCTGACGATCAAGGAAGCCTCGCCGTAGCGGGGCAAGAAAACATAAGAGGGGGATTACCCTTCTGCTGCTTCTCTTTTCTTCGTCAACGCTGCGTGCAGTAGAGCTATGACATAGACCGGTCCCCCGGCCAGCAGCACACCGACTCCGATCAGCGCGCCCCACTTGGTGTACGCCAGGCTCGCGTGGAGCATGTACGTGGCCATGACGCACAGCAGGCCCGCCATCACCAGCCCCGCCCAGGATCCCAGCGGGCGGTCCGCCGACGGGTACTTCCCCCGCAGCACGAAGGCCGAGACGCCAGTCAACAGCAAAAAGGCCCAGAAAACCGGGGCCGTGTACTCCGCCGCCGACTCGAAGCCGCTCCCGAGTTTCTCCGAAAGGGTTTCGCTGAGATGCGGCAGGAGGATGAGGGCAGCGGCAATGATCCCCTGGGCGACCAGGGCGGGCACCGGCGCGCCGGCGCGGGCGTTCCAACGCCCCAGCAGGCGGAACGCGGGGTAGTCGTTGCCCCAGGCGTAGATGGCCCGCGAGCCGGTGAAGATGCACCCGTCGATGGCGCCCAGGGCCGCCACGGCCACCAGCGTACTGACGGCCAGCGCTGCCCCTTCGCCGAGCACGATCGCCATGGCGTCGGCGGCGACCGCCCGCGAAGACTGTATGCCCTCGAACCCGAGCGTGCGAAGGTAGGCCAGGTTGACCCCCATGTACAGCAGCGTGATCGTCGCGCTGCCGGCAACCAGCACGATCAGCATGCTTCGCCTGCTCCTGGCGCGAAGTTCGCCGGCGACGTACGCCGCCTCATTCCATCCGCCGTAGGTCAGCAGCACGAACACCATCGCCAGGCCGAACGCTCCGGCCCCTCCGGGCCAGGGGCTCCCCGAAGGGCCTCCCTCCCAGATCGGCGCCTTGCCGTAGATCAGGCCCGCCGCGGTGATCGCCAGCACGCCAACCACCTTGGCCGCCGTCAGGAGGTTCTGTCCCCACTTGGTCACCCGCAGGCCCAGGGCGTTCAGGGCCGTCAACGCCGCGACGGCCCCCAGGGCGCAGTACATGCTCGCTTCGGGCGGCAGATGCGCCACCCGAACCACGTAGTCGCCGAAGATATACGCCAGAAAGGCGATCGAGCCCGTCTGGATGACCGTCATGCGAGCCCAGACGAACAGGAAGCCCACGCCAAGCCCGAACGACCGGGAAAGGTACAGGTATTCGCCGCCCACGCCGGGGCACGCGGCCGACAGGTCCGCGTACGTCAGCGAGCCGCACAGGCACAACAGCCCGCCCAGCGCCCACGCCGCGAGCATCGCCCACGGTCCGGCCGTGTTGCCCGCCACCAGCGGCGGGAAACCAAAGATGCCCGTGGCGACGACAATGCCGACGACGACGCACACCGCGTCGAAGATGGAAAGATGTCTGGCCGGCTCGCCGGGAAGCGGCGGCGGGACCTGGTTGCCTGGCGTCATTTGTCTTTCGGCGTCTGCCGCCTTGCGGCTGGGCTTACCGCTTCTTCATCGTGATGCCCACGCCGGACGCCTGCATGTTGATGAAGATCGTCTCGAGGTCCGGGTTTGTCGTGATGGCATTGAGGTACCGCGGGTCGGCCATGCGGGCCGTCATGTTGTGCGCGACGATCAGCCCGCCGGGCCGGACCAGCGGCAGCAGGTTCTTCAGGTAGTCGATGTAGCCTTCCTTGTCGGCGTCGAGGAAGAGGATGTCGATCGCGACGTTCTTGTCCTTGAGCTTGGGGGCCTCGATGTGCGCGTCGCCCTCGACGAGCGTGACCAGCTCATCCACGCCGGCCCGCTTGAAGTTCTTGCGAGCCAGGGCGGCGCGGGCAGCGTCGATCTCGAAAGTCGTCAGCTTGCCGCCCGTCTTGCGAAGCGCCATGCACCACCAGATGCCCGAAAAACCGTTGGACGTGCCGATCTCGACCACCTGCTTGGCGCCCGAGGACTCAGCCAGCATCCGCAGGATCCGTCCATCCTCCATCGGGACGTTCATCATCCCGCGACGCTCGTTCTTGTTCATCTCCTCCAGGACGTCGAGGATCTTCTTCTCCGCGTCGTCCTTGGGCATGACGGGGCTGGTGAACTTGGCCGGCTCGCGCCCGGGGCCCTTCGGGGCCACACCGGGGCCGCCCGGCTGAGCCACCGTCACGTAAGCCATAGACGCCACCACCGCCACCGCCAAAAGCCCGATCGCAAGTGCACGCATGGATTCGCTCCTTCTCGTTTGACGAGCCATGGCACGCACCGTCCCGCCGGAAGCGTCCTTCGGCCCGCATCGAACCGCTAATGATCGTACGGCCGCCTGACTGTATAACGCACGCCGGGCCGGGCGGTCTTCACGGAAAACGCCGCCGGCGCGTCGGCATTGCAGATTGGCCCGGCCGGATTGGCCCGGCCGGCCTTGACGCGGGGGATGCCAATATGGCAAGCTGAGTTGCGCAAAGGAAAACTCAAATGCCCACCAAAGCCACAAGCGCCGCCGACGCCGCCGACGCCCGCCCATCCGCGGCCATGAGCGACGTGGACCTTCCGCACGTCCGGCTCGGGCCGCATTCGATCAGCCGGCTCATCTGCGGGGCCAATACCTTCAACGCCGGGTCGCACATGTCGGCGTTTCTAAACGCCGAGATGCGGGCGTACTTCACGCCGCGGCAGGTCCTCCGCACCCTGCGGCACTGCCAGGCCGTGGGAATAAACTGCTGGCAGGCACTGTGCGGCAACCTCACGGTCTACCGGCGATTCCTCGACGAGGGCGGCGCAATGCACCTGATCGCGCTGGACGACGCGTCGGGCGACTGCGTCGCCGCCCTGGCCCAGGGAGGCTGCGTCGCCATCGCCCACCACGGCGAGACGACCGACCAACTCTTCAAGGCCGGCAAACTCGACGAGGTGCGGGATTTTCTGAAGAAGGTCCGCGACGCCGGGCTCCTGGTCGGCGTGTCCACGCACATGCCCGACGTGGTCGACGCCATCGAGTCCGCCGGGTGGGATGTAGACTTCTACATGACGTGCGTCTACGAACACCACCGCTCCGCCGAAGAGCTCCATAAGCTCCTTGGCCACGTGCCGATCCCCGTCGGCGAAGTGTACCTGGCCGACGACCCGCCTCGCATGTACCGCGCCATCCGCCAGACGCCCAGGCCCTGCCTGGCGTTCAAGATCCTCGCGGCCGGGCGATTGTGCGACCGGCCTCAGACGGTCGAGGCGGCCTTCGCCCAGGCCTTCGCGTCGATCAAGCCTACCGACGCGGTGATCGTCGGCATGTACGACCGCTACAGCGACCAGCCCGCCGAGAACGCCGCCCTCGTCCGCCGTCTTGCCGCGACCGGTGTGGACCGAGGCCCATCAGATGACGTGTGACGCGGCGCCCGCCTTTGCGCTTTTCACTCCCCCGCCGGTCGTCTATTATCGTTCGCGGGCCGGGCAGGGCTTGGCATTTCCCGCCCCGCCGGCCTGGCGGAAGCACCAATGGCAGACATCGAAGACGACATCGGCATCGCGTTGCGGATGAAGGGCGTGTCGAAACGCTTTCCGGGCACGCTGGCGGTGGACGGCGTGGACTTCGCCGTCCGCGCGGGCGAGGTCCACGCGCTGATCGGCGAGAACGGGGCCGGCAAGAGCACGCTGATGAAGGTCCTCGCCGGGGCGTTCGACGACTACACCGGGGGAGTGTCCCTCAACAACAAGCCGGTCCTGCTGCACTCCCCCGCGGCCGCAAAGGCAGCCGGCATCCAGATGATCCACCAGGAACTGAGCCTGGCCGGGCCGGTGAGTATCGCCGAGAACGTCCTTGCGGGCAGGCTGCCGCGCAAGGGGCCGCTTCTGGACCGCCGGCGGTTGCTCGCCGAGTGCCGCCACCACCTGGCCCGAGTCGGCCTGGACCTCGACCCCGTCACAGCCGTCGAGGAAATCAGCCTGCACGAGGCACAACTCGTCGAGATCGCCAAGGCACTGGCGAACATGCCCTGCATCCTGGTCATGGACGAGCCCACCAGTTCCCTCGGCCGGGAGGAAGTCGCCCGGCTCTTCGAGATCATCCGCCGGCTCCGCGGGCAGGGCCTGGCGGTCGTCTACATCTCCCACCACCTGCCGGAGGTGCTCCAGATCGCCGACCGCGTGACGGTCCTGCGCGATGGGCGAAAGGTCGCCACCGAGGACATCGCCTCCGTCACCAGCGCCAGGCTAGTGGAGATGATGGTCGGCCGAAACGTCGCGACGCTCTACACCCAGCGCCGCGGCCGCCCCGGCGCCGTCCGCCTGGCGGTCCGCGGACTGAGCCGCTGGGGCTTTTTCCACGATGTGTCCTTCAGCGCCGCATCCGGCGAGATCGTCGGCCTGGGCGGGCTAAGCGGGGCCGGGCGGAGCGAGCTGGCGCGGTCGCTGTGCGGCATCGACCCGCTGGACGCCGGGAGAATCGAGCTCGACGGCCGGGCCGTCCGCCCGCGAAACTACCGCGCGGCAATCGCCGCCGGCCTGGCGTACCTCACCGAGGACCGCAAGGCCCAGGGCCTGGCGCTGCGGCTGACCATGGGCGAGAACATGCTCTCGGCCATCATCCCCCGCCTGTGCCGCTTGGGGCTCTTCAGCCAGCGGCGCGGCGAGCCTGCCATGGCCGGGCTGATTCGCTCGCTGGACATCAGCCCGCCTCAGCCCAGGCGCATGGCCTCGGCGTTGTCGGGCGGCAACCAGCAGAAGGTGCTGCTGGGCAAGTGGCTCACGACACACCCCAAAGTGCTGATCCTCGACGAGCCGACGCGCGGCGTGGACGTGGGCGCCAAAGTGACCATCCACCGCGCCATCGCCGAACTGGCCGACGCGGGCACGTGCGTAATCCTCATCTCCGGCGACCTGCCGGAACTGGTGGGCCTCAGCGACCGCATACTCATAATGCGAGGCGGGCACCTCATCGGCCAGCTCCCCCGCGGGCACGCGACGGAATCGACCGTGCTGCTTGCCGCCAACGGTGAAGGGAGGCTCGAACCGGCATGACCGAGCCGCCGATGATCCACACCGTGCCCCCGCCGCCGCCGCCGGACGGCCGAATGCCGGCGTCCAATCGGTTCGTCGGCGTCCTGAACGTCCTGGGCGTCTACATCCTGGTGGCGGCGCTTTTCGCGATCGGGCCGCTGGTCTCGCCCGCCAAGTTCCTCACCGAGCTCAACCTGCTCAGCGCCCTGCAATCGGTGGCGCTGATGGGCATCGTGGCGATGGGCGTGGCGTTCATAACCTACAGCCGGCACTACGTGGACCTGTCGATTCCCGGAATCATGGCGATATCGGGCGTGGTGGCGGTCTGGGCGCTGAAGTTCGGCTTCGCCGCCAGCATGTTGGCCGGACTGGCCGCCGGCGCCGCGGTCGGCGTGGTTAACGGCCTGGTGGTGGGATACCTGCGGCTCAATCCGATCATCTGGACGCTGGCGGTGGCCAGCGTGCTGTCGGGGCTCATCCGCTGGGTCTACTCGGGCCAGCAGCTCTACCCCGACGAGCGCACCAGCGCCGGGTGGGAGTTTCTGAACCTCTACAACTGCCAGATCCTCGGCAAGCCGCTGCTGCCGGCAATCGTCCTTGTCGTCGCCGCCGTCGCCGCCCACCTGCTGATGCATCACACGGCCTACGGTGCGTCGCTGAAGCTGACAGGCTCGAACTACGAGGCGGCCAGGCTCAGCGGCATCCCGGTGCGGCGCGTGGTAGGCCTGACTTTCGTGATCTCGTCTGTCACCAGCGCGGCCGCGGGGATCCTTCTGACGAGCTTCAACAAGGTCGGCGCGGAATACGTCGGCAAGGGCTACGACTTCATGGCCGTCACGGCGGTGGTGCTCGGGGGCATGACCCTGGCCGGCGGGCGGGGTAACGTCATCGGCGTGCTCGGCGGGGTGATCGCGATCGCGCTGATGACCAACGTCATGTCGCTGATGCGGATCCCGCCGCTGCACATCGGCCCGTGGGCTTTCGGCGAGATCACCATCGGCACGTTCTGGCAGAACATCATCCAGGGCGCGATCTTCATCCTTGTCGTCGGGATCAACAGCCTCTCGCTGAGAAAGGCGGGCCGCGATGACTCCTGACGGGGCCGGATCATTTCTGTGGCGGTCTTTGCTCCTGGCCCACCGATGGCGGGTGTGGATCCTGTGCGCAGCGATCTTCGGCGTGATGGGCGCCGTCGCCCCGCATTTCGCCGAGCCGGGCAATTTTGCCAACATTGTCAAGGGTGCGGGCACGGCCCTGCCGGCGGCGATCGGCTTTACCCTGGTGCTGCTTGCGGGCCAGCTCGACCTTTCGGTCGGCTCGGCGATGACCATGGGCGGCATGCTGGTGATGGGCCTGGCGCCGCGGCTTGGCTGGGCCGGGGCGCTGGCGGTTGCGGCAGCGGCCGGGTGCGCGCAGGGCCTGGCCAACGGGCTGCTGGTGTCCAAGGCGAAGATCAACTCGTTCATCGTCACGCTCGGAACGATGCTGATCGTCTACAACGCGATGGCGATCTACAGCCACGGCGGAACGATCCCTGCGCCCAAGGGCGACTTTACCCTGTCGGACTGGCTCCAGGGCCCCGTGGTCGGCCCGGTGTTCGCGCCGCGGCCGGGCCAGAGCGGTTGGGCCGGCGCATGGCTTACGCTCTGGCTTACGCCGCGGAACTTCGTGGCGATTGCGCTGCTGGCGGCGGCGTGGGTGGTGCTGAGGCTCACGCCCGTCGGGCGCGGGTTCTACCTGCTCGGCGGCAACCGACAGACGGCCTGGTATTCCGGCCTGAGCGTGGACGGGTACATCATCGGGGCGTTCGTGATCTCGGCGGGTGTCTCGGCCTTCGGCGGGGCGATGGTGGCCATGAGCGAAGCGGCCGGGAGCCTGGAGGTCGGCGACCGTTCGCTGATGACAATCGTGGCGGCGGTGATTATCGGCGGAACAAGCATGGAAGGCGGCAAGGGCTCGGTGGTCGGCTCGGCGGTGGCGCTGGTGGCGCTGACGGCGCTGACCAACGGCCTGGACTGCCTGGGGGCCGGCTACGAGGTGAACCTGATGTCCAGCGGGCTGGTTCTGGCGCTGGTGATCCTGTATGATGCAATCTGGCTGCACGTGCGCCGCCGGAAGTTGGGGCAGCGCAAGGACCTGCTGGCGGAACTGACGAGGAGCATATCATGAAGCGACGAGCGGTTTTGATTGCGATGACGATGGCGGCGGCGATGGCGGCGATCTGTGGCTGCCAGGACAAGTCAAACGCCAAGACGCCCGAACAGCGAGCGGCGGACTTGAAGCAGTCGCTGGCGGTGGACGTGAGCAAGCTCAAGTCCTCCAACAACCAGCCGTTGATCATCATGGACGACTCGCCGCTGAACCCCCCGCCCCGCCCGGCCGACCCGGCCGCCCTGCCGGAAGACGACGCCGGCCACTGGTACGACATGGAATATGCCGGCTGGAGGTGCACCAAGGAAGACCTGCCGAAGAGCCCCGCCGACGGAGCCAAGGGCAAGACCGTCTGGTGCCTTCGCCACATGGATCACCCCTACACCACCGCGTACGTCAACGGCATGCAGAAGGTCGCCGATGCGTACGGGATCAATCTGAAGGTCCTGACGGCCGACAAGGCGGACGTGAACGTGCAGTCTCGTCAGGTGGACCAGGCGATCAACGCCCGTCCGGATATGTTGATCATCCTTCCGGTCGACGCCGTCGCCGTCGTGCCGATGCTCCGCAAGCTCAAGCAGGCCGGCGTGCCCGTCATCGCCAGCAACCTGATCCCGGTGGACGAAGCCATGAAGTACGTCCTCACGTGGTCGGGCCCCGACGACTGGGGCCAGTTCCGAATGCTGGCGAGGGAGTTCGCCAAGCGAATGAACTACGAAGGGGGCTACTGCATCGTGCGCCACATGGCCGGCGGCTCGTGCTTCAACTCCCGCACATGGTCGGTCGTCACCGAGCTCAAGAAGATCGCCCCGAAAATGAAGTGCCTGGACATGCAGACGACCCAGCTCAAGGCCGAACAAACCACGCCAGTCGTCGCCGGGTGGATCGCCAAGTACGGGCCCGAACTCAAGGGCATCGTCAGCGCCGACGACTCGGGCGCTCAGATCGGCATCAACGACGCGTGCGCCAAGGCCGGGCGCGAGGACATCATCCGCGTGGCGGCGGGCAACTCCAAGGTCGGCATGGACTTCATCAAGGCCGGCAAGCTGCACGCGATCACCTACCAGAACGCCGAGGCCGACGGGGCGCTGCCGATGAAGCTCGCGGCCGACTGGTTCAACGGCAAGACCGATCTCAAGCCTGTCTACTACCTGCCGAAGCACGTGATCACCGCAAAGGACGTCGATAAATACCTGCCCGCCCAGTGGTGAGCCTCACCAGGCCGCGGCGAGGCGGAGGAACGCAACCATGAAGCGATACGGAATGGTCCTGAAGGTCCGCCCGGAAAAGCTCCAGGAGTATAAGACGCTGCACGCGGCCGTCTGGCCCGGCGTGCTGAAGAAGATCGCCGAGTGCAACATCCGCAACTACTCGATCTACCACAAGGACGGGTACCTCTTCAGCTACTTCGAGTACATGGGCAACGACTTCGCCGCGGACATGGCCCGGATGGCCGCCGACAAGACCACGCAGAAGTGGTGGGCCGTCTGCATACCGTGCCAGGAGCCGCTCGAAACCCGCGCCCCGGGCGAGTGGTGGGCCGACATGGAAGAGCTGTTCCACTGCTGACGCCGCGTCAGTCCCACTCTTCAGCGACACGGCCCATCAGTTCATTGATCGCATTGACCTCGGCGGCGACGCGGGAGACCTGGGACAACTGCCCGGTCCGCCTGTAGTACTGGCCGAGCACGCTCAGCGCGTAGAGGCGGCAGCGGAGAATCTCGAAGCCGTCAAGGCAATGGTAGTCCATTTTCTCCAGGCGGCGGGTCTCGCCTTCGAGGTAGTTGATCTCGCCCGCGCTGGGCAGGGCCGCGCGATTGTACAGATCGCTCAGCATGACGTAGGACATGGATATCGGCTCGAGTTGCTGGGCCTTCTTGATGTCCGCCACGGCCTGGACGGGAAGGTTTATCGCCGCGGAACTCAGGCACATGCCCCTGCTGAGGTGGGCGTAGGCCTTGTTGGGGTATCTCAGTTGCCCGGCGCGGCACCGGCGGATGACTTCCTGGCACTCCGGCAGGCGGGAGTTGGCGAGGATGATGTTCTCGCCGTCGTAGAAGACCGGCACCCACGCCGCGCCCTGGCCATACATGGCCCTGTTGATCAACGAGTTGTACGCTTCGCCTTTCCACGGGACAATGATCCAGCGGACGCCCATATCCTGGAGCCTGCTCAGCGGCACCAGGCCCCCGAGCAGGTCCCGCTGGAGCTTGTAGGTCTCGATCGCGTAGGCCTGTTGGGCCCGCCCGCCGATGAGCATGGTCAGCTTCGGGCAGTACCATTGCAGGTAACCCTCCCACCGCCATTCGTTGAAGCACCTGCCGGACAGGTCGTTGTCCCGGATGAAGTCCTTGGCGTACGGACAGAACTCCTGGTAGACGATCATGTTCTTCAGCACGCTGCGGTACCGCACCAGCGGGCTGTCGGTGCGGTAGTGGTTGTAGTTGGCCGCTGCCTGGATGCCGATGACGGCCAGGACGGACAGTCCGATGATGACAGTCGGCAGGTGCCAGAGGAGGCCCTGGGCCGGCGTGAGGGGCGGCTTGGCGGCGGCGTGCCCGGCCTTCGTCCGGCCGGGTTTCTCTCGTCCGGCCGCGGTTTCATCCAGCCAGCCGGCCAACATTTCACCCAACCAGCCCGCCAGCCACTGCATGCGGCGAGCCAGCAGCGGCGCCAGAAGCATCAGCGACAGCGGCATGAACCTCCGGGCGCCGAAGGCCATTTTGATTCCCCCAGCCGCCATGCAGACGTCAAAAACCACGATGCCGATCCGCTCGGCGCTCCACGGCGCCATCTGCCGCCGGACCATCCAGTCTGATATGGCCGCGATCGAAACGCCCACCGTGAACAGGCCGATCAGCGGGTAGACGATCAGCACCGTAAGCCAGCCGTAGTATTGGAGCCTGATGCCGTACATCCCCTCGGCTGGGACGCCGCGCTCGAATTCGTACTTGTCGATAATCTGTCCGAACGCGCCGTGAATGGGCGCCGCCTGGGCCACTATCACCACGCACAGGCCGATGATCACCGCCAGCAGAACGGCGTCCTCGACGTCCAGCAGCTTCTTATCGTGGATTTTGACCGCCACGCTGAGCGGCGCCAGCGCGCAGAAAAGCCCCACGATCCCGAAAAACTCCCACGACGTGCCGAACGTGTTGGGCAACTCATTCGGCAAGGTCGAAAAAAGGTTGTGCCACTCGATCACGCTCCGCCAGACCTCGCTGTCCTGGCCAAACGTAACCACGAGCGGATGCGTCAGGTTCCACATCTCCCAGAAGGGCATGCTCAGCTTTCTGAAGTCGCGCAGCGCGTTGTGTATGCCGAACGGGGTGACAACGCCCGCCAGCACCACCGCCCCAAACGCCGCCGCCAGGTAAGGCCACTTCGAGCGAAGGTGCTCCTTGATGCGGTCCGCGACCGGCCCGCGCCCGCCGCCCGTGCCGGCCCGCCCGGCCGGCGCGACGCGGCGGCGGATGCCGTACCAGATCGCCAGCGACGTCGCGAAGCCCACGACGGCCCAGATGGCCTTGGGCGGAATAACCGTCCCCGTGACCGCGGCGCCGGAGTTGGCGTCGACAATGTACCACAGGCTCGCGGCGGCCGAGGCCGCGATGGCAACGCCCGGCACCCACGCCGCCAGCCTTTCCCGCCCGAGCATCGGCAGGAACACCACGCACGTCGCCCAGAAGAACATCGCCAGCAGGCCCAGCGTGAACCCGCCGTGCAGGTTCGCCCAGATCACGCCGAAGGCCACCATCGTCAGCCAGATCCGGTGCGGCTTCTCCGCGGTGCGGTAGAGCAGGTGGAGCATGACCGGCACGAACATCAGCGTGGTGAGGTTCGGGCGAAGGTCGATGAAGCTTCTCCCGGCCGCGATCACCCCGGCCGAGACTATCAGCGCAACGGGCCAGTCCGCGTCGCGCCGCCGGCAGGCCAGGACCAGGAAAAACGCCCCCGTCATCAGCATCAGCATCTTCAGGATCAGGAGCCCCGTCTCGCCGCCGAGCTCGTTGGAAACCCAGTACAGCAGGTTCGTGCCCCAGTTCTGGTTGATCCAGACCCTTCCTTCGGTGGCGAAGGACCAGTCGTCGACCTTGCCCATTTTGCCGGCCATGATGTCCCGCCCCGCCGCCAGGCCGACATAGAGGTCGCCCGTTGGGCGCGGCACGGACCAGACCGTCATGACGGACAGTGCGACCGTCACCAGCGCCACGGCAAGCAGGACATTTCGTCCGGCCCCGCCCGGTGCGCCGCCCGGGAGCGATTCGGCATTGCCCGCGGCGGTGGGTAGCGCCCCGGCCGCCGCACGTGATTCACGATCAGTCATCAGTTCGACACCTCTGGCCGCCCGGCGTCAGGGCAGAAACGCGTCGGCCTTCTTAAGCTTTTCCGGAAGGTAAGTCCTGGCAACGTACTCCAGGCCGTGTTTGGCAAGGGCCTGCTGCTCGACGCGGACGCCCATCTTCAGCATTTTTTCCACCGCGGTTTGCCACTGCTTGTAATGGCGGATGAACGGGTCATTCTTCATCGCGTCGGCGGCCCGTTTGCGGTCCACGTCCTTCAGCGGGTGCGTGGGCAGGTCGTACCGGGCGATGTCATCCGGCGTGACGCCCAGGAACCGCGCCTGCGGCACGCAGAAGAACTCGTTGAGGTGGGCGGCGTTGCCGCTGCCGACCTTCAGGGTGCGGTAGATGTTGAAGTACCCGTAAGGGTCGCCGTCGGTAAACACGTACACCGGCAGCATCCTCGCGTCGGCCAGGCGGCGGATGAACCGCCGGCACGCCCGGCTGGGAACGCCGCCCATCGAGACCAGTATGCAGTGATGCTCGTCGTAAAAGTCCTCCTCGACAAGGCGCTCGAACATGCCTTTGGTTTCTACGGCCAGGAGG
>Ga0315279_10004040_pt1 | contig 19918 bp, 11 predicted proteins | sample YL17G06_20_MG_FD_203694 | JGI IMG/M metagenome (GOLD analysis project Ga0315279, IMG submission 203694) | Sediment microbial communities from Yellowstone Lake, YNP, Wyoming, USA - YL17G06_20 | ecosystem: Environmental > Aquatic > Freshwater > Lake > Sediment | place: USA: Wyoming | collected... | reverse complement strand
CAAGACGTTTGTGGTGGAGGAGTTCATCGAAAGGTGCGAGAAACAGGCAAATTCCGAGAAGCCGGAAGTTCTCTTTGTGACCGCCCACGCGGCCTCGACGCCGAAGTCCTTGATGGCTGCCCTATGCTTGCAAGCAGGAATACCCCACAGTGGAACGGCTCCAACGCTGGCTGAGAGTCTGGTGAGGAGGCTCGAAACGGGGCACTTCCTGATTATTGTGGATGAGGCGAATCACCTGGAAATCGAAGCCATGGAACTGCTGCGGTACGTTTACGACCGGGGGCGCCTCGGGGTGGTTCTGATCGGCACGCTGCGGCTCTATGAGATCTTCACGAATGGCAGCCGCCCGGCGTCGGAGTTGGAGCAATTGTGGAGCCGAGTGGGGATCTGTGAGTTGCTGCCGGGTCTGACCGAATACGAAGCCCGGCAGGTCATTCAGAAGACGTTGGGGCGAATCCCTGAGATCACCACAAAGCAGATCCTGAGGCAGACGGGAAATTCGATCCGGCGGCTCGCCAGGCTGCTCGAGCACTTGGCGGAGCTGAAGGAACTCAACGGCGACCGAGACCTTGCGGATTTGATTCCGGTAGCTGGGGAGAGCTTTCTTGCGCCAGCCCGCTAGTCGGTTCGAACTCGCGTAGAGTGCCAAAAGGCAGGCCAAAGAGCCTGTTTCAAAAGGCTGCGCTCAATCTCCCGCAAGTTGTTGAATCCCCAAGTTCTGAATTTGCCACTTTGGGGTGTTTCAAAAGGTGTGTTTTGGTGCACCCAGGAGATCGACTCATTCAGGCAGGGACAGCATCGTTATGATGTAAATGGCCATGGAGTAGGCGACATAGTGAAGCGCTTACTTCGCGCTCGTACCAAAAACTTTAATCGGGTCCTGCGGGTATTGGGGATCCTCGTGTTTGTGGGGTTGTCGTCGGAGGCTGGCCGTTGCAAGGACACTAATAAGGGAGTAATATTTCTCCGCGTGATCTGTTCGATGGTGCCTTACCGTCCCTGTGAGAGGGTCGAATCGCTCTCAGGCCGGGTTTCCGAGGTGCGCCACATTGCTTCTGATTTCTCACGCCGGCAATACAGTATCGGCGCACAAGGTCGGACCCGTACCTGGGTTGCGCCCTGTGCTACTCCTAGAAGGGCGATTAGACCGATTGTATTACGGAACTCCTTCGATTTCCCGTCGGCACCATTTCATCCTCGCGGCAACGTTCACTCTACAGAGCAAGACAACGTAGAAGGTCACTCGTCTATCGCGTTAGGCTACCTACTCGGTTCTCGTTAGCGGGGTATGCTGTGAACATCGCGCCCGCGCTCCTAGACGCGTACTCGAATCTGAACGACGCGCAGCGGACGATTGCGTCTCACGTCGAGGGTCCCCTCCTCGTCGTCGCCGGTCCCGGGTCGGGAAAGACGTTCAGCCTGGTCCTGCGTACCATGAACTTGCTTTTGCTCGGGAACGCTCTCCCTGGCGAACTCATAGTCTGCACGTTCACTGAGAAGGCTGCATTCGAGCTGCGCGACCGCATTTCGACCGTGGCCCGCAAGGTTGGTTACAGGAAAGACCTTTCAGACCTCCGAGTTTCGACTATCCATGGGATGTGCAATAGGATCGTTACTGAATATCGGCATCACCTCCCGATAGGGGATAACTACGAAACCCTCGATGAGCTAACGCAGCTACTCTTCTTGTTCGATCACTTCGAGGAAATCGTAGGTGAAGCAGTCAACGGGCTTTATCTAGGAAAGTGGTCAACCAGGTGGACCGCAATTGAAGGTATGCAGGGGTACTTCAACAAGATCACAGAAGAACTGGTCGAATCATACCAACTGGAATCCTCGCCTGACCCGTTTATCCAGTCTGTTGGCAAGGCCTACCAACGGTACTGTGCGGCTTTGTTCGAGAGCAATCGGCTCGATTTCGCCCATCAACAGAAGCTGGTTTACGACCTGCTCGAGAATCCCGAATACGCGGCTGCACTGGTCAAGGATGTCAAATACGTAATGGTGGACGAATACCAAGACACTAACTACATCCAGGAACAGATCCTTTTGAAGCTGACAGCAGCCACGGGGAACATCTGTGTAGTCGGCGATGAGGACCAGAGTCTCTACCGCTTCCGGGGTGCCACCGTCCGCAATATTCTCGAGTTTCCCAGTCGCGTCGCCGGATGCAAAGTCCTCAAACTCACAGTGAACTATCGGTCTCACCGCAAAATTGTTCAGGACTACGACCGGTGGATGGCCTCCGCAGACTGGTCAAACAATCAGGGGCCATCCTTCCGGTATGACAAACGAATTGAACCGGACCCGAACGCCGACCATTCTGAGTACGCTTCAGTGTTTGCGATCTGGGGTACGACCCCACGTGATGAGGGCAAGCGTTTTGCTGACCTCGTGGTCTTCCTCAGGGAGCACAATGTCATACAGGACTATAGTCAGGTGGCATTGCTATTACATAGCGTTCGACTGGATCACAGCGGTCCTTACTTGGCTGCCCTGGAAGAACGAGGCATCCCCGCCTTTTGTCCTCGTGCGCGCGCGTACTTCGAAAACGAAGAAGTCCGGCTGATGGTTGGGAGTCTAGCTCTCATTTTTGGCTACTACGGCGATGGGCGTGGGCAACTGGTTGGGAGCTCCCTGCTGGAACTCGCCCAGTACGTTGACAATTGCATTGTGGGCCTTGGTCGCCAGTGTAGCGGGGCTCATCCGTTGGCCGAAGCTCTACGGACTTTCGTCGGTCAGATTCAAGGTCTCAAGAAAGGACAATCGCTCGACCTACGTCCGGCGGACTATTTCTACCGGCTGATCGCCCTCCCGCCTTTTTCGGACTTCCTGAAGAATGAGAATCGCGCCCGTAATCTCGCGATCTTTTCACAGCTCCTCAACACCTTTCAAAACTACTACCACTACACAGTAGTCACCCATAGCAACCGTGAGTATTTGCGCTACCATCTCTTCAACAGCTTCCTGCGGCTCCTTCATGAGGGCGGCATCAACGAATATGAGGATCCTGACCAGCCGTTCCCGAAGGGCTATGTCCAGGTGATGACAATCCACCAGTCGAAGGGACTCGAGTTTCCGGTTGTCGTTGTCGGATCGTTGGCTACGCAGATCTCGTCCGCAAAGCAAATTGATCGGGTTCTGCAGCCGTTTTACCATCGACCACCGTTCGAACCTGAGAATCGCATTACGACTTTTGACCGAATGCGGCTCCATTACGTTGCATTCTCGCGGCCAGAGAAGGTCCTCGTGCTTACTGCCCATGCAGAACCGAAAGCCCGCTTTGCCTCAATCTGGCAAGGTCTTCCCCAGTGGCCGTACGTGCAGAGAGAGCTCCTTGCTGCCCAAAACTTTGCCCTCAAAGACCGTATTCCACTCAAACGTTCTTACAGTTTTACCGGCGATCTCAAACTTTACGAGACCTGCCCTCGCCAGTACCAATTCTTTCGCGAGTATGACTTCACACCTTCGCGTTCAGCAGTGATCTTCTTCGGCCTGCTGGTGCACCAGACCATAGAGGAAATCCATCGGATCGCCCTTGACGGCGAAATACTTACTCTGGATGAGGTCCGAATCCGATCATTATTCGAGCGCACATTCCGCTTTCTTACTCTTGCTGACGTGAGGCCCATTGGAAGAACCGCGAAGGAAGCGGCCTTTGGCCAAGTCATGAACTACTTCTCCCAAAACCTAGAGGGGATTAGACGAGTCATACAGACCGAAGTTGATGTCTCTGTAGAAAAGGAGGGGTATATCCTTACAGGGAAAGTGGACCTTCTCATGGGCGGCGACGGCCGCCTGGAGCTTCTCGATTTCAAGACTTCCCCAAAACCCACAGATTCTCCCAATCTCCTCGCCAACTACGAGCGGCAGCTCTCCACGTATGCCTACATCTTGGAAAAGAGGTATGGGAACCGGCCGGACCGACTCCTTCTGTATTGGACTTCGGAACCTCGGAAGGAAGACGCACTGATGGAGTTCCCATATCGCCCGGAGTTAGTCGAAGAGGCAGGACGCCACTTCGATACCGTAGTGTGCAAGATTAAAGATAAGAACTTCATGGTCGTAAATCCTCCAGAGCCCAGCATCTGTAAGGAATGCGACCTACGCCTCCTGTGTTACGCCGAGGGAATCATAAGCGGGAGGGAGGATCGATAAATGGCGACCGACTATGCTGCCATCAAAGCCGAGAACCAACGCAAGTACGGCACGGACATCGGTCGAATTGGACCGCTATTGCTTGCCCACCGCTACCAGGACCGGACTCACTTCATCTTCGAACTCCTTCAGAATGCAGAAGACGCTCTAGCTCGGCGTGGCAGTTGGAATGGACCGCGAGCAGTAGACTTCAAGCTCTCTAGTTCCAGTTTGGAGGTATCCCACTTTGGCATACCCTTCTCTGCAGACGACATCCGGTGTATTTGCGGGATTGCTGAGGGCACAAAGGATCTGACCTCAATCGGACGCTTCGGCATTGGCTTCAAGTCTGTGTATGCATTTACGGACCGACCCGAAATTCGCTCGGGTGACGAGCACTTTGTTGTTGAATGCTTTGTCTGGCCGGAGGCGGTAGGTCCAATTGATCTGAAGCCTAACGAGACACGTTTCATCCTGCCGCTGCGTCAGGGAGACATATCCGCAAACACAGAGATTGCGTGCGGGTTAAAGCAATTGGGTGTGCGAACCCTACTTTTCTTGAAAGAGATCGAGGAGATCTCGTGGTCTGTCGACAATGGCCCTTCCGGGTCTTACCTTCGAAGCAAGCCGGAGGAGGTTGCAGAGAACGCCAGAAGGATCACGGTTATTGGTCAGGACCGCGGAGACAAGGATTTGTCTGAGGAAGACTGGCTCATTTTTTCACGCGAGGTACGTACGAGTGAAGGGAAAAGAGTAGGCCTCGTAGAAACTGGTTTTTCGCTGAAAGTGGGCAAGGACCGCAAAATCTTATCTGTTTGCCCGGTCAATGACTGCGTCCTGGTCGTCTTCTTTCCAACTATCGTCCCTACGAACACCGGATTCCTCATTCAAGGACCCTATCGAACGACACCGAGCCGGGACAACGTACCGCGCGACGACTCCTGGAACAAGTATCTGGTATCGGAGACGGCAGCGCTTCTAGTGGAGGCGCTGCGGAGCCTCCGCGAGTTGAATCTGATGAGTGCGAGCGCACTACGTACAGCTCCAATCGACCGGTCGAAGTTTGGCGAGGGAAACCTGTTCTCGCCATTGTTCAACGCGGTCCGAAGCGTCCTCGCCTCAGAAGCTCTTATTCCCAGTTTTGGCAGCGGTTACTTAGCTGCCAGAGATTCCAAGCTTGCGCGAACTCAGGAGCTTCGGGAAATCGTCAGCCCCGCGCAACTTACCGCGCTCTTTAAGGCAGAGAATCCCCTAGGCTGGGTCACTGAGGAAATCACGCAAGACCGGACTCCAGAGCTCCGACAATACCTAATGGAGGAGCTCAACGTTCCCGAGCTTCGCCCGGAAGATATCGTAACGATGCTTACAAAAGAATTTCTGGAGAACCAATCTGACGAGTGGGTCACACAACTTTACGAGTTCTTGAACGGCCAGCTCTCGTTGCTGCGGTCCGGTCGATTAGGCGATATCCCGCTCGTCCGGCTCGAGAATGGCAATCACGTAAAGCCGAAGTTGAATGGCCAGCTGCAGGCATTCCTCCCCGGTCCCGTTTCGACTGGCTTCCCGACGGTCCGAGCCTCGATCTGCGTGAGCAAGGAGGCGCGAGGGTTACTCATTGCCTTAGGCCTGACCGAGCCTGATCCAGTGGACGACGTAATGCGGAACGTCTTGCCACGGTACACAGATATGTTACCCCCCGTATCACCTGCCGATTATGGCGCCGACATCAAACGCATCGTCCGGGCGTTCGGCACTGACTCAAAAAGCCGCCGGGAAGAGCTAGTCTCAACGCTGTGCGCCTGCCCGTTTCTCGCGGCCATCGATTCGGGAACCGGAAAGCGGTGCTTCGCAAAACCCTTACAGGTCTACATCGCAACCGAGCGCCTCAAGACCCTCTTTGACGGCGTGCCCAATGTTCTCATGGTTGACGACTCTTACGATTGTCTCCTGGGTGAGGAAGTCCGCGAATTCCTCGAGGCCTGCGGCGCGACGCGTTACTTGGAGCGCAAGCAGGTCAATTCACACTTCACATGGGAAGAAATGGCGGAGATGCGGCGAAAGGCCGGCTGTGAGAACGTGACGTGGGGGAGTCAGATCGAGGACTTTACACTCCGAGGACTCGACGAACTGCTTGCCAGGCTTCCAATGCTCGATCCAGCATGCGCAGCCGATAAAGCAAGGTTACTGTGGGAGTCGCTATGCGACGTGGAAGATCGGCGAGGAACACGCGCCTTCTCCGGAACCTACCGCTGGTTCTATCACAAATGGCGGAACTTCGAGTTCGAAGCCGCATTTGTACGCCAACTCAACGAAGTTTCCTGGGTGCAGGACCGCAACGGAAGGCTCAGTCCACCCAGCGTCGTGCTATTCGAGGAGACAGCTTGGAGGGAAAACCAATTCCTGCTTTCCAAGATCCGATTCAAGCCGCCGATTATCGAGACGCTTGCCAGAGAAGCCGGTATCGAGCCCGGTGTACTCGACCTCCTCAAGAAGTTGGGTCTTACCAGCGAAGCAGAGCTGAAAGCCCGCCTTGGCATCACCGAAGAGACGACGAAACAACTGCCAGCTTCCGGCTCCGACGATCTGACTGTCGACGAGGCACTCCAAAATCTCGGAATTAAGTCTGAGCCAACGCCGCCCGTCGTGGGTAGCGAGTCCGACATTGTGCGTGTACCGGGCAGTCGCGGCGTTACTCGCGCCGGCTCGCCCGCAGTTGGGGTCGGCACGGGCCATGGCGGATTGTCGGGAAGCGCTGACGGATCGCAGGACGCCAGGCAGGGAGGCCCTACCGATCTGGCCGGAAAGGTCGGCCAGGCAAGGCCGGCGGGGAGCGCAGATGGACGACCTTTTATCTCGTACGTCGGAGCACACCCTACCGAGGAGGACCCGGACCCTGACGGACTGAATCAGCAGCAGCGGCTCGCGCTTGAGGAAAAGGCCATCACGCTGATTTTGACGCAAGAGCCGCGACTGCAACGTACCCTCACAAACAATCCCGGCTTCGATCTCATCGAACCCGGGCCAGACGGCAACCCGGGCCGATGGGTTGAGGTAAAGGCCATGACCGGTGATCTCCACAGTAGGCCCGTGGGAGTATCCCGGACACAATTCGACAGCGCACGGGAACACAAAGACCGCTACTGGGTTTACATTGTGGAGCACGCCGGCACTCCTGCGACGGCCCGCGTTGTGCGTATCCAGGATCCGGCAGGTAAGGCGCGTACATTCACTTTCGATCACGGCTGGATTAGCGTGGCGGACGTTAGCTCGCCAGTTGACTCCAAGTCTCAAGAGCAATCGAACAAGGAGTAGTCAAGATGGCAAAGATCGAGATCACGAAGACAGAGCTGGTTTGGCCGGGGAAGTACAACGAGGACGGGACGCGCAAAGAGGTCCCCCGCGTTAATCTGCCATTCCAGGTTATCGAGACGATCAACGAGAGTCGGGCCACTCGGGAGACGAAATCCACCCCGCTCCTTTTCGATGTTTGGCAGGGAAAAGAGGGCGACACCTTCGAGGAGGGGTGGAAGAACAAGCTCATCTGGGGTGACAACCTTTTAGCAATGGGCTCTCTCCTCGAAAAGTTTGCAGGAAAGATTGACATGATCTATATCGATCCCCCGTTCGGCACAGGTGTCGATTTTTCCTTTACGACTCAGGTCGGAGAGAAAGAGATTGAGGTAGAAAAGGACCAATCGATCATCGAGGAGAAGGCTTATCGTGACACATGGGGGAAGGGGACGGACTCATACCTTGACATGATGTATTCGCGTCTATCGATAATCCGTCAACTTCTTTCTCCGACAGGAACACTATACGTTCACATCGATTGGACGGTTGGCCATTATTTGAAACTCGTCCTGGACGACATTCTTGGGGTCCAGAATTTCCGGAATGAGATCATCTGGTTTTACACAAACAAGCTCGGAACGGGTGGCAACACTTTTGATAAGCATCACGACAACCTGCTTGTTTACGTCAATGGGCCGAGATGGAAACACAACCCATTACTCAGGCCCGTAAAGAATCAGAAGATGCAGCCCGTCACGAAGAAGATGGGGGGCGAGCGAGTCTGGCTGCGAGATGAGGCTGGAAATCGAATCTATGAAATGGGAAAAGCTGAAACGAAGATAGGCGATGTTTGGGAAGTCCCTTACATCAACCCTGTTGCTTCGGAGCGCCTTGGATATGCGACACAAAAGCCAGAAGCGCTGCTAGAGAAGGTAATTAGTGCTTCCTCGGACCCCGGGGACCTGATCGCCGATTTTTTCTGTGGTTCCGGCACGACACTCGCAGTTGCCGAACGGTTGGGCCGCCGCTGGATCGGTTGTGACCTCTCGCGTTGGGCAATTCATGTAACCCGAAAGCGACTTTTGGAGATTCATGGATGCAGGCCCATAGAGGTACTGAACCTGGGAAAATATGAGAGACAGTATTGGCAGGGCGTTACCTTCGGAAGACAGGGGAAAGCGATAGCAGAACAGACTCTCTACGAGTACCTGGCATTCATGCTCAGAGCGTATGGAGCTCAACCCGTTGCGGGACTCACACACCTGCATGGAAAGCGTGGAAAGGCAATGGTTCACATCGGGGCGGTCGATTCACCAGTGACGATTGATGAAATCAATGCGGCCGTCGATGAGTGCGTGCACCTTAAGCAAGGTGAATTGCACATCCTCGGTTGGGAATGGGAGATGGGTTTAGCCGGCCCCAACAACGACTACCGAAAGGGTGGCCTGATGCACGAAGTGGCCAAGCAGAAGGGCGTCAAGCTACTCCTGTTCCAGATTCCGAACGAAGTGATGGAACAACAGGCAGTAGAGAAAGGCGACGTTCAGTTCTTCGAGCTTGCTTATCTTGAGGTCGAGATTAAGAAGCCCAAGAAACTCACAGTGACAGTAGCCCTAAAGGATTTTGTAATTCCCAACACGGAACTGATACCCGAGGAGGTTCGCACAAAGGTCAAGAAGTCGTCCGATTACATCGACTACTGGGCGGTAGATTGGAACTTCCAAAATGATACGTTCATGCAAAGTTGGGTGACCTACCGAACTCGTAAAGACCGCTCGCTGTCTCTGACCTCCGAGCCACATACTTACGACGAGCCGGGGCGCTACCGGGTGCTCATCAAAGTGGTGGACATCTTCGGGAACGACACCTCCCAAGCCTACAACCTGGAGGTAAAGTAGCCATGCCTAGAAGCATCATCGCTTATGACAAGGACCTTCCGGAGATTCCCGGTCGGTGCCCTTGGGAGAGGCCTGATCGCTTTCTTGTAAAAGACGAATCAGCTCCCAATCGTTGGAGAGTGGACAAATCGGGCCGTCGCCCAAGCAAGCTGTTACTTGTCGAAAAGCTACGCACGGCAGTAGACGAGTGGCGTGAAGCAGGATACCCAGATGCCTCAGATGTTACCCAAAGGCTCTTTGAATACTGGTTTGAAGAGGACCACGAGGTTCCTGGCTTCGCTGCTCCATTCCGGTATTACTTCTGTCAGCGTGAAGCCATCGAAACACTGGCCTATCTCGTCGAGATAGCCAATCCGTCCGACACGAAGGATCTGATTGACACCTACGCAGAGGTTATCCAGAAGGACCTGCTCTCAAAGTCCATCGAGTATCAGACCACCATGGACGGGCAGCGTCAGATTCGTCGGTACGTTGCGGAGCTGGATCGCGAAGGTGTGCAGGACCTTCCCCCAGAGAAGCTGGGGCGATATGCCTTCAAAATGGCTACGGGCTCCGGCAAGACCTGGGTGATGGCCATGGCTATAGTCTGGTCGCATTTCCACAAGAAACGCGTACCAGGGTCGAGTCTTTCCACGAACTTCCTGATCGTTGCTCCAAACGTCATCGTGTACCAGCGCTTGGAGAGGGACTTTCAAAGCAACCGTATCTTCTATGAGCTACCGCTCATACCGCCCGGGTGGGGCCCCTGGAACCAGAAGGTAATTCTCCGTGGTGAAAGCACCGAGCCTGATCCTTCGGGAAACCTCTTCCTCACCAACATCCATCAGCTTTACGAAGGACGCGATCAGGAATGGACTCCACAAAACGCGGTGGATGCCTTGCTGGGCAAAAAGCCAAATAAGGACCTGGCCTCATACCAGCGGTCGATGCTGGAGCGTGTGAAGGAGCTGAAGGATTTGGTCGTCGTCAACGACGAGGCGCACCACGTCCACGATGAAGAACTGGAGTGGAGCAAATCACTCCTCGGCATTCATCGGACATTGCCGAATGGGTTGGCGCTTTGGTTGGACTTTTCTGCCACGCCCAAAGACCAGAACGGAATGTACTACCCGTGGACCATATGTGACTACCCGCTGGCCCAAGCGGTAGAAGATCGGATCGTTAAGGCCCCACTGATTGTTACGAAGGAAGACGATCCCAAACTGCCCTCCAAGGACCCTGATCACGTCACAAAGGACAATGTCGCCAAGAAATACGGCTACTGGCTTCAGGCTGCAGTGCAGCGTTGGAAGGATCACCAGAAGGTTTACAGGAAGCTGGGTCCGAAACCGGTTCTATTCATTATGGCGGAGAAGAACGTCTACGCCGATGCTCTGGGCAAGTACCTGTGGCAAACAAAGGAATTCGGATTCAAGGAATCCGAAGTTCTCATCATCCACACTGATGAAGCGGGTGAAATCACGAAGAAAAGTCTGGAAGCTGCGCGTCAAGTGGCCCGTGACATCGACAAAGCGGAAAGTAAGATCAAGGCCATCGTCAGCGTGATGATGCTCCGCGAGGGCTGGGACGTGAAGAATGTGACCGTGGTCCTCGGCCTTCGGCCTTTTGATGCCAAGGCTGAGATCCTTCCAGAGCAGGTGGTTGGACGCGGCTTGCGGCTGATGACGGGAATCGGGCCGGACACGCAAACCCTGGAAGTCCTCGGCACTCGAAATCTGCTTGATTTCTTGCGAAGCCAACTTGAAGCCGAGGGTGTCGGCGTTACAACCACCAAGAGCGATCCTCCTCCGCCAGTGACTGTTTACCCCGTGAAGGAGCGGGAGGCTTACGACATCGCAATTCCAATCACCAAGCCCAGGCTCACCCACAACGCTCGGAAACTCTCTTCTCTGGATCCCTCCACGTGGGAGCCAATTTACGAGCAAGAGGAGTTGGAGGAGACTATTAGCATCAGCCTGAAGATGGAGTTCAGCCTCACAGAAACGGTGGTGCACCAGGCTGACATAGCTGCAGGATTGGCGCCGATCGCCCAAGAGCTAATAGGCTCGATCACCAATAAGGTCATCCAAAGGGCGAGACTGGCGAACGTCTTTTCGGAGCTTTATCCGCTGGTTCGTACCTACGTGGTTGACCGCTGTTTCGGGAAGCCCGTGGATTTAGAGAGCGAGAAGGTGCGTTCCCACCTTGCTCGCCTCGAATTGCAGGAGAGCATTGCCGGTTACCTCGCCCGAAAGATCAGTGAGCTTACGGTCGAGAAGCACGCTATTGAGTTTGAAAGAGCTAACTTCAAACTCTCCGATACCAAGCCGTTTGGCTGGCGCCGAAACCTGCCACCGTTAGAGGCAAAGCATACGGTTTTCAATTACGTGGCGACTTATAACGACTTTGAAAGGAGGTTCGCGCAATTCCTGGATGAAGCACGAGACGTGCTACGCTTCGCCAGCCTCGGCACTACTGAGCAGGGTGAATCGGGAACCGAGTTTCGAGTGGATTATCTCAAGCCAAGTGGAGCTATAGGCTTCTACCATCCGGATTGGGTCGTCGTGCAGAAGGCAGGCAAGGGCGAGGTGAACTGGATCATTGAAACTAAAGGCCGGGTCTGGGAGGGGACCGAAGCCAAGGATGAGGCCATCATCGACTGGTGCGCACGTATTTCCCAGGAAACAGGCCAAGGGTGGAGGTTTGCTCGCATCAACCAGTCCCGGTTTGATTTCCTGAAGCCGAAGACACTGACTGAGGCGATCGAAGAGGACAAGTCTCCAAACAGGCTCGTCTAGACATTCTGAATCTTCTAGCCAGACGCATGTTGCGCAGCTAGTGAACCAAAAGAAATCCTTTGGCACAGCAGAAAGTGCTGTGAAACGTCCATGATCGGTCAGTCTGTTGCGGGAGGCGCCGCGGACACCCTTTGGTACAGCCAACATGAGAGACGGCTGGAACCTCTTGCGGGTACTCGGATGAGGTGAAGTCACTAGCCGAGGATTTCTCAAATGTACCCCCGTATCTTGATCGATCTTCTGGGTGCCCGTTGCAAAGGGTTTTTACAACTCCGAAATGCCGACTTCACAGCCAAGTGACCGCTGACATGAGAGGAGGAGCCGCAAGGCGCTGGGATAGTTTCCGAGTCGGCGACCACTCGCCCAGAATCTCTTATTTCGCTTCCCACAACGCCGTTTCGGGGGAGCCAGTGCGCCATCTCGGGCGTTGAAGATCCTCAGCATTTGTCCGGTTTGCTGACTAACCGTCAAATGTCGGCCGCGCTCATCAATGCGGGGCTTGGTAACGCCCGCCTGTTCCCTAGCTCCGCGGCTCTTTGCTATTATTCGGGGGCGAACCGAGGCAAAAAATTGTAGCTTAGAAGACCTCAATCAACGGCCTTGTTTGAGCTGAAGTGCAGATCCGGGCTCCGGAAGGGTCGAAAAGTCTGCTTGGCTACACGTTCTCAAAATAGTATTCACCGCCAATCTTCCCTGCACTTTTTAGCAACTGTCTCACAAGAACTGGGTTTTTTATTCGCTCCCTTAACTGACACGCAGGCCAAGTATGACGCACGAACGCCGACATCAGCGCCCGCCTCATGCGCTCACACTTATCCCAGTTCTTCCACCGACTCAACTCGGGGACGAGAGGCCGCAGAATGAACCACGCGTCGTCTCCTAGCTGATCCTTTTCTGCCAGTTGGTGAAGTCTTTCAAACGATTCTGAGACAAGGTCAAGGGGCGCAGGCGGAGCATTGCAGAGTGCCAAGGCCAACAGGAACGCACAAACGTAGTTCGCCTCGTCCTCTCGGCGGTTTTCCCGCAAAGCATGGAAAGTGCGAAGCCAAACTGTGGAATCGTTTTGTGCGACTTGATTCGAATGAGGCGCAACAACGTGTGCGACGGCAACAAGCATTGGCGTAGATTTTTCTCGCCCCGTCTCAACCCAGCTCATTACGTCAGGCACACGCAAAGCAAGGGGCCTAAGACAACTCTCTGACATGGAGCCCTCGTGAGCCTCACCCCAGTCCAGCGCCTGGGATACCGCGACGCTGCCCCATTTCGCAAACGCTTGCCCAATAAAACCATCGGAGCCGCTGTCTAGCAGAGCGCAGATGATCCCACGTACAATTTCTGGTTCTATGCTTGGCTGTACGATAAGAAACTCGAATAGCTCGCGTTTACGATCCGCCGCAGCCAGCCATAGCTGGGCAGAGGTTGCCAATTTAGGATTGGCGCGAAAGAGAGTAGGGAGGAACTGCTGCTGGTCGGCCGCGAACACCAGAGCATCTTCCGGACGCATCGCTACAATAAGACCCCTCAATATTTCGTCACCAATAGGATTTAGCGAAGCTCGAAGAAGCTTTCCTACCAATTGCCGTCCAAGTGCGGGCTGCTTCGCTAGCAGCCGAGATGCTTGCTCCGTAAGACACAATTCCTCGGAATCAAAGCTCTCAAAATGATCGGTCGTGGCTAATGCGAATAGGATGTCGTTTGACTCAACGCGTGGAATTGACGCCGCTTGTTGATCTCCCAAAACCACTCCCTTCAAGCGGCGTCCTTCTGTAGGGCCGGGGAAAAGCTCAGCAGTCAAATCTACGATATTCGAAACAGACAGTGACCGATCGAGGCCATCGTAAATCTTCACAAACGACTCGAAGTCGGCGCGGGCGCTGCCCACGTCGGCAACTGACCAAAGGAAACTTCTGACTGGCCCTCCGTCACATTGCACCGCATCGTTTGCAGCTAAAACGGTCCACCGCGGGAAGTCGAGCGCAGCGATCTCCATCAAGATCGGGTCGCCGAATCCGGCTGCTGCAACTTCACGAGATACCAGTCGGGTCGAGACTGTCGGCACACATTGGACGTCAAGTGGACGCTTCTCCAACGTTCGACCCGAAAGCGAGCCAGTGCAAAACGTAAAGCACATTCGAAGTGACGGCCATTTCTGAGACCAGGCAGCGAAGATCAAATCTGTATATTCATCTGCATTGGCCGCGGCAATTATTAAGGGAGGGAGGTCCTTTTTATAGTGGGCTGCCATGAAGGCTTGCATCTTTATTCGTTGGTCTGAGTCCCCTTCGCAGCTGGGAACCGCCAATTCGGAATCCAAAGGTACGGGCGTTGAATAAACGTCGCCCGTGGACTGTCCACTAGGGCGTCTGAATAGCGGTCGGACGGCCGACAAAGAAGCTATTCGGGCCATAACCGCTGCGGGTATTATGAGAGTGTGAGTCCACACGCATCCGGGCCTCGCCATTTCAGGTGCATACCAGGTCCTTGCGAGTGCGTAAGCGTCGAGGGATGGAAGCGGGTAACCTGTAAGGTAATCCTGAAATCCGTTTATTAAGGAAGTGCCGGACAGATCACTCATGCGAAGCATCAGGCGCTTCAGGTCGTCCGGTATGGGAATCGAGCTTTCAAGGAGACGGTGCCCCTCCGAGTAGCCATGAAGTGCTTGGTGCAGCAGAAGCCCCTCCGTTCCGGGTGTCAGCGCATTAACCATTGGATCGGCTCGGTCACATCGTGCGGCATTGTAACGTCGTCGCCCACAACCAAAACGCGACCAGCCGGCAGCTTTTCTTGGAGCTCTGAGGCTTCTTCGGCATGCTCTCGATCTCGCGACAATTCGCCGGGGTACGCGTCTTCTAAGAGCAAGCGAGTTAGATAGAGTTTCTTTTCTTCCTTTTGTAGGACTCCATTTCTCAGCAACCTTTCTGTTTCGGATCGCAACTCGACTTCTGCAAAGCGGGTCTCGTCATAAATGTCGGGCTCAGCCATTAGTCGATTGAAGTCTTTGGCTAAGGCCTTTTTCTGCAACTCGGTGGGTTCGCCCCCATTCCGCAGCAGCTCTAAACTGGTGTGGCTGCCTGGATCTAACTTCCCCCATATCCATGCAGAAATCGGGTCGCCATGCTCAAATATCCGCTTGGCAAAAGCCTGCGAATCGTTGAAATTGCCAGACCAAAAATGCGGGAGTGCGTATCGACCACCTTGGGCGCTGATACCGTAGAACGACACTTGAAACAGCTCCTCATTGGATTCGAAAAATTGTTTGAGCAGCGGTAGCTCAGTTGCGATCCAATCAGAAGGGCGACGGTTGCTGGGGCTGATGCGGTCCCACGCCGATACGACGACCGCCAGCCGAAACGGCGGCTGAAAATAGGTCCGGCCGGCCATAAACTGTAAGACATCGACCAATTGGACTTGCGTTGGGGACTTTTCGCTGTCCCAAGGCTTGTCTTTGATTTTCGGCCTCTGTTTGGCGTCATCACCACCGATATAGCCAAGCACCGCATTAACCGTATCGATGCGGTGAGGCTTGCCGATGTTCTCGGGATGCACGAACAGGAGACCGCCTGCAGCTTCACGAAGACTCCTGTGGTAGGCGGCAGCCAGCTGTCGCTGAGTCCACTGCGATCTGAAGGCTTCGCCGGAAAGATCAGGAAAGCTTAGGCGTCCCACGTGCCCCGTCTCGCGGTTTTTAAGCCACATCGCCACCGGTTTCTCAGCATCCGCTTTGTTTCTGGGCACTGGCCTATATTCCGACCAGGCATCGCGGATTTGGTTGAGATATTGGCTTTCGCCGTCAAGTTTTTCGAGCCTCAGTGCGCAACTAATGCTCGATTGACCTACCATGTACCAAAGAGCCGCGAGAAAGGTCGTCTTCCCGGTGTTTGGAAGTCCGATCAGCAAGAAGTGGTTATGCGTTAGATCTTTCATTGGCTGTTGTTGAAGAAAAATGCCGAGCCGCGAACAATTCGCTCTCGCGTGTGCCCGAATAGGACGACGGAAACAAATCGAGAGCTTTCATTTCCAACGGGGTTGCCGCCCATTGTTTCAACAAAGCCGGCACGCCATGCCCAATGAGAAGCGCCGGTGCTTTTAACGGACGCGCTGCGACTTCGCTGAACATCAGGTTCGGAATCAGTTTATTGAAGGTCTCGCGAAGCTGCTTCTCAACTTCAGCGCGAAAAAGTCGGTGTCTCTCCTCAGCCTCTTCCGCAACGAAATAGTCGAATCGTGACCAAACAACATTTACCGCGCAATTCGCCCCAAGCATCTCGCTGTTCACGCAAGACCGCAGTAGCGCCCTACCGTCCTCAAACATCGCCCAACGCTTGTCCTTTTGGACGCCTTTAGCGCTATCTAAGAAAAGAAGGAAATGGTTCGCACGTTTAAGGAAAATCATCTCCTTGCATTCAGTGGTCGAATCACGCGCGTGTTCGAACATCTCTCCTGACACATCCGTGAAAAGAAAGTCCCTGAATGGGCGCAATCCCTCGGTGGAGCGAATTCTCAAGTGCAAATACAGGGGATCAGGCCCTTTGTACAGCGTTCGCTGCGTGTGCGGCACCACGTTTCCCGAATCTCTACGCGAGAGGTAACAACGCTCTTCAAAGGCGGGTAAAGTGTTGGACCCCGCGAATGCGTATTCTTCGACTTTTCTCCATTGGAAAAGCTCATACAAGCTCGTAAGGAACGTTGTCTTCCCAGAATCGATGGGGCCGGCTAATACAATCCATTGTAGCGGCCTAGATTTGGCTAAATCCAAAGCAGCAACGTCGTTGAGTTCCTTTCCTTGTGGCAAATCGATGAATTCCGGCGTCTTTTCCACAGCGCTCAAATCAGCAGGAGAATCGCCGGTCGCTGGGGTCGCAGCTTGATCGGCAGCCTGCGCGGCTTCTGGCGGCTTCGGATCCTGCGGCGGTTGTGATGACGGAGTACTCATAAAACTACGCTACCTCTCGAGACTGACGTGCTAGTAAGCGTTCTAGAAATACTTGATAGGCGAGAACGTTCGGCGCCATTTTTGAATCAGCTTCGAGGCCAGTCCCTTTCCCGAAAACAGGGGACCAGTCGTCCCCATCAGAAACCGTAAGTGATAGTTTTATCGCGTTACTAATGGGCGCGAGGTCCTCAACACCCGCAGCCGCCTTAAACGCATATTGTTCCCGCCATTCACGCGGAATCTTCTCTATGGCCCCCTTGACGCTAATAGGCTTTCGAGATCTCGCTGAATCAGAAAATCGAACGATTCGATCAAGAAACGCGGCAGCGGCGACGGGGCCGGGAATGACGCGCGTCAGGTCGGCGAGTTCCTTGCCGGCGATGATCGACGTTGCTGACAACCCGACCCTTTTCCAAGATTGGTTTCGGTCACGACTGTATTCGGAGACCAGCCACCACAGCATGTTTGCCTCTTCGCTTACAATCGTCAATTCGCGTTCCAGTTTTCCTATCCTAGAATCTGCGTCCTCTTCGACTGTTCCAACCGGGATTGACGCTCTCTTGCCCGTACGACTCTCGATATAACGAGCCGCGATCTTTGGCATTTCAGGGACAGGAACATCGGCGCGCGCACTCTGGGCTCCGCCACATACCAGGCATAAGGCAGCTAGATCGGCCAATCGCGCGTCTTGATCTCGTTCAATGACGGCGATGAGTTCAGCACCGGCAAAAACCGACATTTGCCGCTTGTGGTCCTGCATTGAGAAGGTCGTATCTGCATCCTGCAAGGCCGTTCCGAACTTGTCCAGAGATGCATCCCCTTGGCTGCTGAAACCGTAATAGAAGCGAGCCAAGGAGATGATTTCGTCGGCTGTTGGGAGGTACTCACTTATGACCTTCCAATGCTTCGGGGAGGTCCCATCGTTTGGTTCAAGCCCCGCAGCCCTAAGCCAGGCAGTAAAGAGTTTGTGCATTCGCAGCCTCTCTGTTCACCGGACGAACGGATTCTTCTCTGGTTCTCCGTTTTCGTGTCGTTTCTCGACCTCGTTCCACAACTCGCGAAGTTTCCCGGCTTGGTCGGCCCGCTGAAACAACACTCCGCACCACTGATCTTCCAGGATGTCGCTGTCCCCTTGTTTAAGGATTCCGAGAGTTCCTGCTATTTCGTCTTGCGCGTGACGCGGCAGATCCAGGAAATGATTGATCAATTGTCGTCTTGAGCCGGCCATAATAGACCTGTTGCCCACCAACGGCGGATGTGTTTCTTCAACCTCGTACAGCTCTTTAACAGCTTCCAGGTTCATTGTATTAACATCCTTCGCGGTCTGCCAATCCAATTTGCGATTGGCGCAAATAGTGAAATTGCCCGGCGGGATCACAAAGAGATCTTTGACTGCTTCCAGCTTGAAAAGCTCCTTATAGAACGTACAAGAACTCTGTGTAGCCTCTCCCCAGATAAGATCGCAAGAATTCTCGATTGCTATCCGGCTGAGGAAGCAAAGCAACGCCGTCCCGATGCCCTTCACTTTACATCGAGGGTCGCCCGTGTGTCGTAGAATTAGCGGGTGCGTTGCTAGATAATCTACAACGATGTTGTTGCACCACGTTCGGCGAAAATGGCAGAGCCCGATTATTTGGGAGGCGAAAAACCACTCGCATTCTAGAAGCATGAAACCAGCGACTTCACAATGCGGGTTGCGGTCGATATGTTGCTGCATCTTTCCTGGCGTTTCAATATAGGGCTGACCCACTTTTGAGTCCGCAACATAGCGGTCTAGCGCGAGTTGCGCGAGATCAACGGCGTCTCGCTGAATAGGTTCCGGATTCGCGCCAAGTGCTTCGCGCCACTTTTGTACGAAGGACAAATCGCTAAGCGATGTCGCAAATCCCACGACGACCTTCTGAGGATTTGCGCCGACGTTGACGATGAACTCGGTGCGGATCGGCTGCCTCCTGTAACTTTATCGCAAAATAGTGTGCGCGGAATTTGCCAGAAATGCAAGACCGCTACGGCCCGAGGTGACGTCGAGCAGGTAGCTGGCAGCCATCACGGTCAATGCAGTTTTGACCGTGGCTTTTCTCGCGTCATTATCCAAGCTGCACTGGCTCGGCTGCCGCCGCTGTTGAAAGTAAATTCCATCGATGGAAGAACCTACGGCCACACCTGCAGTGACCCGGGTTACCCAGATGTTCCGCATGACCCACTTTGACAATAAACGGCCTACTCGTAGAAGTGCAACCCCTGACTCCCCCGAAGTCCCCTTGTGGGAAGTTGGAAGCTCCATTTGGGGCTTGCCGATTGCGGGCGGATGACGGCACACTCGGAAGAAATCTTGCCACTTTCGGAGCAGTGGGGCGCCACTGGGCCGGATAACGCGCTTATCGGAAACTGGCCCAACCTTCACTATTGCTGTGCCGAAATGATTCCCTTTTCGCCCACCTACAGCATCCCGCAGCGAAGTTAGCGAAATCTGTGATTCTTAGCGGTGTTCCAAGAACCGTCGTGGGAGAATCGCTCACACGATTTCGAAAGCTCGGGACTGAACTCTGCAGCTGGGTAGGGAAGCCTGATTCATCTCTTTTAGCTCCAGGCGATGAAGATCTTTACGCGCCTGACCGAAGGGATTTTCGCAAATAGTCTGCATATTTCTCACAAATTGTGCACGGTCACAACAAACTTACCGCCGCGCGATTTTTCTCTTGCTTTTTCGCTTTTTATTCGCCTATGATACACTCTCACTTAGGTCTTCGCTCCATTGGCCCTTTTTGAGCAGAACGAGCTATCACGGAAATGAGGGTGCCAGGCGGCAGGAAGACCTAGCGGGTCATCGATTCATCGGGTCATGGGGAGATTGCACGCTGAGCGCTGCTCGCTCATTCCAA
>Ga0315279_10004039_pt1 | contig 19918 bp, 17 predicted proteins | sample YL17G06_20_MG_FD_203694 | JGI IMG/M metagenome (GOLD analysis project Ga0315279, IMG submission 203694) | Sediment microbial communities from Yellowstone Lake, YNP, Wyoming, USA - YL17G06_20 | ecosystem: Environmental > Aquatic > Freshwater > Lake > Sediment | place: USA: Wyoming | collected... | reverse complement strand
GGTTTATTCGAATGAAGGCATAATCTGCATGATGCCGGGTTAAGGGGGGCTCCGGTAGTATAGCCCGGTTAAGTATTCCGGCCTTTCGAGTCGGAGACCCGGGTCCAAATCCCGGCCGGAGCACCACACTTCTGGTTCGGTTCTCTCGCATATTTTTCTTAAGGGTACAAGCTCAATGCCCACGAACCGGAAAGACATCTACGAATATGACAAGATTTTCAGAAGGACTGTGGAACGCCTGGAGCTGGAACGCAACATCTGCGACGACAACAAACAGAACGTCCAAAAGTTCGTTGAGCATCTGTTTGCCAAGAACATCAGCAAGCCCAGAATAATCAAATATATCAACCATCTGGTCGTACTTGCTAGGATTGCCAGTAAACCCTTCCAGCAGCTCGGAAAAGAAGACATGGAAAGGCTTGTAACCCAAATAAACATCAGAGAGTACACGGAGCACACAAAACGCGATTACAAAATTATCTTAAAGAGATTCTACCAGTGGCTAAGAGGCTGCAACGAAGACGAACAAGAATATCCGAGTGAAGTGAAGTGGATAAAGACCAGACTCCAGACGAAAAGGCTGCTGCCAGAAGCCCTCCTTACCATGCAAGAGATAAAGACGCTTGTTGAGGCAACAGAAAACCTGAGAGACAGAGCACTCATTCTCACCCACTACGAGTCAGGGTGCAGAATAGGCGAAACCCTATCACTTCGGATAGTTAACGTGGGGTTCGACCAGTATGGGGCAGTGCTCATCGTAGACGGTAAGACCGGCCCTAGGCGAGTCAGGGTGATAGCTGCAGCGCCAGCACTAGCTTCGTGGCTCAGCATTCACCCCCTTAGAGCCGACCCTAATGCGCCATTGTGGGTTGGCATTGGCACAGTTGGCAGAAACGAATCTCTCCACTATAACGCGGTGAGAGCGATTCTCAGGAGACTTGGCAAAAAAATAGGACTAAACAAGAGGCTGTACACGCATCTTCTAAGGCATACTAGGGCAACAGAATTAGCCTCAATCCTTACTGAAGCCCAGATGAAAGAATTACTCGGCTGGGTTCAGGGATCAGATATGCCCTCTGTTTACGTCCATCTCTCCGGCAGGGATGTGGACAGTGCACTCCTTAAAGCGCATGGATTAACTTCGAACCAGGAGGAGAAGGCAAAGGTAGAACTCACATCGACCCTGTGTCCTAGATGCAAACAGAAAGCAGGCCCTGAAGCCCAGTTCTGCCCTAGCTGCGGTATGATCCTAGACCTGAAGACCGCGATGAGACTAGAAGACGAAAGAACTAAAGCAGATCAAATAATGGACATGCTAATGAAAGATGATGAAGTCAGGAAACTTCTTGCGAAGAAGGTTCATGAGCTTTATGCGTCCTCTCAGCCTCATCCCACATCTCAAGCAACTGCATAACCCAAAAAGGCAGAAGTTCACGAACTTTACTCCCTCTCCCTTCTTCCGAGGTTTTACCGTCGACCAAGTGTGATCTCCTATAGAAAAATATGTTATAGTTCTACATCTACTAATGAGGAGCACTGCGATCGGGCTTGTTGTTTCTTCCCTCAAAAGCACGCGCAGAGAAAGACAGACACTACTATTTTCTTGGGTATTGTGTTTTTGCGAAAATCGGAGAGCCCCCTCGAACTTAATAGGAATCAAGATTCTTGGTCTAGAGTAAGAATATAGAGCATTGTTCCACAAGTAGAACTTTATTCCACAAGTTTTATAAGTGTTAGAACGCGTTCTAATAACTTCGAGGAATGAGAAATGAAAAAGGAGGAAATGCAGGACCTGAAGGTCAGTGAGTTCAAAGAAATTCTGCGGCGATTGGCAAGACTGGAAAAAGCCGTAGTGGAGATCAAGACCATGCTAGCACGCCCAACTAATATCGTATCTACTTCAGCACTTTCAAGGAGTGACCATGGAGGAAGTGTGCAGCCTGAGCAGACCCACCTAATTCCTACTGAACAGCTTACGGAGTCACAACTGGCTATATTAAACGAAGTCAGATCTTCCAAAGCTGAAATTACGGCCCAAGATATACAGGACCGACTTGGCTATCGGAGTCGCGCAACGGTTAGCCACAATCTAAATGACCTTTTTAAGCTGGGGCTTCTAAATAAGAAAAGAGGAAAAAAAGCGTTCTACTCAACTGATTGAGGATGACTATTATGCTCAGGAAAAAAAGGTCAAAAGAAGTAGAGATGCACGAGCTGGCTAATATCATTAGAGAATATACAGGGATACCAGATAGAAAAATTCCATTACTGATCTCGTTTGGAAAATTGAACCGAGCAACTATTTCAGCACTTGAAGATGCCAAGGTCAATGTCTGCGAAGTCATGCCAGACCTTAAGATGATATATGCTGAAATCACACCGAAACAGAGCACTCTTGATAAGCTGATGAAAATCGAGAGTATAACGAGAATCTCTGTGTCGAGAGAAGTTGAGGTTCATTGATAGTTGATAGCTCTGACCTTCCACAGCGTCTTTTTTTGCAGTCAATGCTAGCTAGGGACAAGTATGGCGCTACGGGCGAAGGGATCACTATTGCAGTAATAGGTACGGGTTTTCATGCGAAAATGCTAGAACTTGAGAGCATAGTTGAGCCAATAAAGATAGGTCACAAAAAACACGAAATGATCGTGCTAAACCCTGAAGACGATTCAGAAGACACACACGATGATGTAAACGCAGCTGTCATTCACACTGTCGCGCCTAATGCGAAGCTAATGAATATCCGGGTGGCAAGCAACGAGAGAGGTTCCACAGAGTCGCGTGTCGCAAAGGCTATCGATCTTGTCGTAAGACACAAGAAGAAATATGGCACCCCGAACATATTGAACATAAGTATGGGTGTGAAGCGAACAAGTCATCTATCTCCTTTTTTTGTGTGTGACGGAGCGTGCCAACTGTGTGAAGCGACAAACACTGCAATGCGAGCAGGTCTGCTTTGTGTGGTTTCTGCTGGCAATCACGGTGGAACACCTATTCGCGGTCCGATTACTTGCCCAGGTGCGTCTAGAGAAGCAGTGACTGTTGGGGCAGTGACGACAGAGCCAATAACCACAGGAGTTGACAGAGGAAAGCACAGAGTCATAGTTTCTCAATATAGCAGCTGGGGACCAGTCCAAGCTTCTTGGAATAAACCAAATATCGTAGCACCAGGAACGCTTCCTGTCCGCTCGAGATTCACGTTTCCTTTCCCGGGATATGTTCCCGAAGTAAGACTAACGAGCACCCATTCAGGGACGTCATTTTCAACAGCCTTTGTTTCTGGAGCGGCCGCGCTGGTCATGCAGAAGACTAACGATATGGACTTGGTAAAAAACTCCATGTATTTAGGCGCAGAGGACTTAGGGTCCTCAGAATTGGCAGAAGGCAACGGTATGCTAAACATTTTTGAGGCCGTTAAGTTTGCAGAAAGGAGGAGACAGCATTTTGAGTGAAAACGGTCTGAAACTCGGCGCGAAGAAATTGATTGAGACTTGCATTGGATTAGCCAAATGGGAAGAACTCGTTATTTTCTGTGACACGGCTAGGATTGACCTTGCAAACGCGTGTACTAGAGCAGCTTTGGAAGTTGAGGCACATCCTTCTGTTTTCGTCATCCCTGAGGCTGCAAGACCTATTCAAAAGCTTAGTGAAGTCATGAAAACCTCAATGGAAGAAGCAGATGCTGTATTGATCATGTTGTCTCATTTACACGCAGAGACCAAATTTCGGAGACAAGTAGTCGAATACACGAGAAGAAGACCAATTCGAGTTGCAAATATGCCGGGTGTCGAGAGGGTTCACTTTGAGAAATGGATCAACTTACCATATGATGATCTTGCAATCAAGACAGAAAGAGTTGCTTCAGCTTTGTTGAAAGCAAGAAAAGCTGAGGTTATAACCGAAGCAGGGACCCATATTGAAATACCGCTAGCGGGATGGGTCTCAGGGGCAGTAGAGGCAGAAACTGGCTTGTTAACCGAGCCAGGTCTTTGGGGTAATCTTCCAGCTGGAGAGGCCTTTGCTGTGCCAGCATTGCGTAAAGCAAACGGCACCATAGTTGTAGATGGCAGCATACCAAACCTTCTGATAAAACAGCCACTGACGATTAAGGTAGAAAAAGGAAGAGCCACAGATATGCAGCCCGAAAAGTGCGAAGAATGTCGGACATTGTCTCGTTCTTTCAAAGAGAGTGGCTCCAATTCAAGGGTTCTAGTTGAATTTGGAATAGGCACTAACAACCAGATCAGGACAGTGCAAGGTTCAACAATAGCAGACGAAAAAATCATGGGCACTGTACATTTCGGTTTTGGATCAAGTGCGGGGTTCGGAGGATCAATAGAAGCAGACAATCACGATGACGTGGTTGTTCTTAAGCCTACCGTGTTGCTGGATGGGATCCCGCTAATTAGAGAGGGCCAGTTCTCAAAGGATTTTGTTTTTGAAGAAGACACAGGAGAAACTGCACCTTTGGGGATACCAAATGCAAGAAAAATCGCCAGAAACGAAGGCGTACGATGTATGGAAATGGGCGGACGCCTTTATCGATACTGGAAAGGTTGTCTTGGTTTCAAGCATATGACGGAGATTGGAAACGAGAATACCTCCAAGACAGCGAGGAGGATTTGGTACAATATTGGAGGGTTCAAACCATACAGCAAAACAGTTCATGAGTTGGCTAGAATACTTCAAGTAAACGATGAGATGGTCTTGCGCACGCTGGCTGTCATGGACAAGTATGGGCTCATCTCTTGCTAACATGATATAGTGCGCACAGGTTGATGTCGAGTTGCGAATTTAAATACCAACGCCCCCTTTTCTATTTTGGATCTACAATGACAGGGAATAGTCTCGCCGAGATTGAAGTGGATTGGTCACAAATCCCATCATTGCGGACATTCGAATCGCATATGGCCGCTGTACTTGGAATTTCAGAACCAGAGGCTATGCCTACAGGCGCAAGGCGTCCTGGATTCACTTTAGGTCCTGAGGATTATGTGCTACATAAGAAGATCAATAAGGAGCAACTTCTGGAAATCTACAAAAACAATGGTTTTGAGACCCAATTCATAATGCAAGACCCATTTGGCCATGTGGGCCCCGCTGTTGCATGCCCGATTGGATTTCCATTCAACCTACCAGATCCGTCTCCAGAATTACGAAAATTTAACCGTTGGATATGCCGAGTTCACGTTGACGTTGCGACGTTGAGAGGCGTTTTTATTTCAATTCCCCATATTGAACCTGATCCTCAGTTCCACAAACTTGCCCACTTTTGGGATACGTATATCAAAAAGCATGTGATTAGAGGAAAAGAAGCTGTAAAGATTTTAGAGTTTCTGGGCGTAAGATAGTCTTAGTATTATGGCGTTACGCAATCAAGGTTGAGCGCGTAATCACCATCTTGTCATGGTAGTATTTGGTCAGCGCGTTTGCAATGGGCTCTACGGGAAGAATAAACCACATGTCCAACCTTTTCAAGTACTTTGACTCGATCTTTTTGTTCCGGCCGGTTATAGACTACTTCAACTCGTCCGTACTCAGGTCCAGAGTTCTGTTCTTCCTCAGGAATGAAGCTAGTCCTTTTTGGCTTTGTGTTGTCTCCTTGCTTTGTACGCGAGAATACACTCGCCATAACATGAGGCGTTCTCTATAGATCGCGATCGATCGATCGCCGCAATAATGCAGTACTTGGGAAGGTAGTTTCCATACAGAAAGAGCTAAGTGTAGCGGAAGAGTGACTCATACAATTAGAACTAGTGTATGATGTTTATGCCGACAACCCGTGTCAGCAGGGCGGCCAAGAAGGCACTTCTGGCAATGCTTAAGAATGGCGCTATGACAGTGAAGGAATTGACACTTGCCACAGAAAGCGAAAGGACACTGAAAACTCGCGACTTGCTCCGACCGATCGATCGTCTCAGGTCGACCAGGACAAACTCTTGCTTTAGAACCCTTAAGAATCTTAAACGCAACGGTCTTGTGACAATGAAGTATCGCTTACTTTTTTCTTGGTATGTTCCTTACTACAGAGGAAGGTTCTTTTTTGCCTTTGAGAGAGACGGTAGGACGTATGGTTGGTATCTGGTTAAGAGACCTCGCGATTTCAGTTGCATCTATGGATTGACATCAAAAGGCAAGCATGTTGCGTTGGAGTACAAGCAAGAACTGGGAAAACTCGTGGAAGAATGGCGACCTTTCCTGTGAACGAAGCCCTTGCACTTCCCATGTAGTGTGCGCGATTTCACGAGGTTTTTTGCGAGCGCAGTGGACAGAAATAGAACCTTGAAATACAAAAGGTTGCGATAATTCACCTCTATTTTGCGACACTAGTGTCGCAGTTTGCGAGTGCCGAGACGAAATAGCCGGTTTCATCAAGAACTCCTCGCAACTATTGGTCGACATGAACTTTCTATTTCAATATGGAACGTGGAGATTAGACTACGGGATGACCCAGTGGAAAGAAGTTGACAGGAAACCTACTTTTGACTCTGCCCAGCGCACTTTTTCAGCCATTGTCTGCGCCCCAAGACCCTCTCATATTCGGAAATTAAATAGCCAGTTCATGCTTAAAAGGCGAATTCTGATGCACATATCGAAAAGTTTTGAAACTCAAACTGAAGTATAACGCACAACAGGACCGCTCCAGAACGCTATTTATCTATTGAGGATGCAAAACGTGAGCAAAAAATCCGTAATGGTATGGGCGTGGGTGGACGTTGAGATTAGGGAATTAGTCGAAAGACTGGCTGAGCTTAAAGGCGTGAGCATTTCAGAATACGTCCGTTCCCTCGTATTAGCTGACCTTGACAAACGTTCGCTATTTACGACGCGTCTGAAAAAGGAGGTCGTCGTTCAACGCTGAAACCGAAGGGGCAATTTGACAGGAGCTGGCCTGCCTCAACGGTTGGATTGCATATTGCGAAACGACAGTTTCGTGATAGAAAAATATGTCGAAACCGCAGTTTCGCAATACATTTTTGGGTGGCATAACAAGTGGTTGTTCGTTGGGAAGCCTATCTCAGGGTTTCGGGATGGACGAGCGGTTATCAAAGTGTGAACAATCTTCTCAGACATCTTAGATACCGAAAGATTGGCAGTGAAGATTCCCGATGTATTTATGGCAATGCCGTTTATGCATTTTGCAAGTACTCTGGCAAGTTGCCTGATGAACTGGTAGCATTACAGAAAGTTGATATTGAGAAGTTGATAGAAGATTTCTGCTATCATAAAATGGACCACGGATGGAAGAGCCCAAGAACAGCAAATACTGCTCTGTTCATGCTGAAGACCTTTTTCAAAGTCAACGGTTTCAAAGGCAGCGAAAAACTTGAAGTTGAGTGTTTCCATCAGTCTGCCCGTGAAAGAACAAGACCCGAATACATACCAACTTTGGATGAAGCTCGAAGAATGGCTGACGTAGCTGGCTGCCTGAGAAATCGGGCCATTATTTTTTTCATGTTGTCCACGGGCTTAAGGAACGGCACCATAAGGGGGCTTTTGTATGGTGACTTGAAAGAGGAGCTTGAGATGGGCCAACCGAATATTCTAATCAAGGTTCACAAGGGCATGAAAAAAATCGTTTCTTCAGCTTGTAAAGGCAACATAGAGTATTCAGTTTTCACATCTGGCGAGGCGACTGAAGCGCTGAAGCTCTACCTTAGCCATCGAAGAAGATTCGGCGAGATCCATGACGGAGAGGTCTTGTTTTGCTCTGAACATAATCGACTTTCGAGGAAAGAGAGAGTTAACAAGCCTCTAACGGCCAGAGAATTGCAAGTCATAGTTAAAACTGCGGCATGGAAAGCGGGCGTAAAAGAATGGAAAAATGTAGTTCCGCATTGTCTCAGGAAAACCTTTGAGTCAGTTTTACGGAGCCAATTGGCTGATGGGGGAAGACTTGACCTGAAAACGCAGGAGTACTTTATGGGTCATATCCTGGGAGGAAGCATGGACACCTACTACGACAAAACAAAGATTGACGAACTGCGCAAAGAATACGCCAAACTTAATTTCAAAACACAAGAACAAGCGAGAGTTGAAGCCTTAGAGTCTTTACAGACCATAGCGAGGACTATGGGTATCGATTACATTCGACTTGAAGAATCGAAGAAGAAGGAGTTGGGAAGAACCCTGAATGATTTGGAAAAACTCACAATTATTCAGGAGGCTTTCAAACAAACTGTGCAGGTGCTACAAAACATTAATGACCCTCGTCCTAAAACACTTCCAGCCAATGGGCTATTCGAAACTCCCAAAATCAATCGAAATTCCACAGGCCAGACCCATGCGGAAGCGCAGAATATTTTTGCGTCAACGAGTCCGCCACAGAAATCTGTCACATCTTCGGTTTCTCTCTCAGGACATGACAAGAGTCCAAACATGGACGATGAAATGAATTCAAAGCAGTTGACTCTGTTTATGAAGCCCTTAGAGGGCGTATACAAAATTAAATCGCCCTCCAGTGGGATACGCCCCTCGGAATCCAAGAGAAAGGTTATGACTGACCTGTCATTATTCCTACAATCTGCAGGCTGATCCATGTTTGCGACATGACAGTAAATGCCTTTTCAAAAACTGGAGAAACGAGAGGTATTTTTGAAGGGGGGAATCTAGATCTTTTTATCTTCCACTTTTATTATTCCAACTTCGTCTAACAGGCTTCTGATTTCCTTCAGATTTCCAAAATCAATTATCCAAGTATCTTTGTACCCTTCCGAATAGCGACCGGCAAAATATTTCACTGGAGGTGCGAATATAATAGTAATATCTGGTTTCATGAAATGAAACATCGCTATACCTAAACTTTGTATTTTCGATCCCAAAGGTGAAATATTTAGATGATACTTGGGTGTGTATTGCTTGTAAATCTTATTCAACGTTTTTAGCGTTTCCTTATAGTCGAATGTTGATAATGTCATGCATGGATCTTCCCGTCGAATCTTGTTAATTTTCATGACATAATCTATTCTCCATCGATCAGCTTCGAGATGGGGTTCACCTACGATCCATACGATTCTTTCTCCTCGCTTTTGAGTGAGATTTTCATCGATGTACGATATCACTTTATTAGTTCTCTCCAAACTAAATGTGGCAAAGGCAACAATAGCTTCTGGCAGACTATCAGGGTTTCTCCCAGGATATCCCGAGCTAGGGAAGACTTCGCTTACCCCGCTTGTTAAGAAGAATATCTCCTCATTTGATTTAGGTTCATTCTTGTCAACTTCGTCTCTTGTTGGATGGTAAATTCTCGCTTCGGAATAGACCAATCGAAGTTCGATATGAGCCTCAAAAAGAATCTTCAGAACTGTAATAAGCAATATGGATGAACAAACACTGATGTCGAATGTGATTTTGGGGATTTTTCCATCGTGACATAGTCGTACAAGCGTCTGTCGCAATGTTGCTACGAATTCATCTGAATCGCTTTGCATAGACGATACGGCAGTCGAAAACCTTCCCAGTGATTCCACGAGTCCTGCTCTATTTATCTCATTGTCTTCAGGATTTAGCGAATATTCGAAATACACCGCTTCATTGCAGGAATATCCCTTTTCCTCAGAAATCATGCGGGGAATCGAGGTACATCTGTCTTCAAAACCTAGTGCACAGAGAAACAAGTCGTCTTTTCGACCTCGGAAGTCTCTGTCCATCTGTATTTTCGATATGTTAGGCAGCTTTGGTAGAATATCTGATAATTCTATTTTACGAACATAGGGCATTTCTTTTCCTTCCTCTCAAGCTGGAAAATCAGTCAACTTCTTTCCTGGTTTCGTTTCAGGTGTTTTCCATTTTTCAAATTCTATACTGCATTTTTCTTCGGGAGCAATGAGGAAATACTTGAAATCCTCGGGCGTCCATTTTATTGCAATATTCTTTGACGGAGTTGTAAGAAACGTTGGACAGAGAACAGGTCTGAGCTGCCAGCGAAGAGATGGAGTAAATCCATGCCGCGAGCGCCCAGGCTCCAATTCGATGAAAATTGCCCTCTTTATAAGCTCCCGCATGAGTTCCATTAGGTTAGAAGGGAAACCCAAGTTGGGTTGGGTCGGATCTTCATCAACTTCTATTCTTGTTGTTTCAGGGTAAATAGTTCTGGACTCTTGATGATGAGGCTTTCCTTCTTGCAGGATACGTCGCGACAAAGTGCCAAAGTGTGTAACGATGGCATACATCTCATTTCCGTGAGGAACGTAGTTCTTGATGTGATCATAAAGCTCTCTCGAAACAGATTCAATCGCGTCATGCTGTACATGTGGAGGCACGAGTTCATGGCTATTTTGGTCCACTTTTCCTTTTTTGAAAATTCGTCGATAGATCTCAAGCAGTACCGAGATGTCTCCACAGCACAACTCCGTAATTGTTTCAAGTCCATAATAAACATCGTTTGGTCTTTCCCTACTTTGTGATTTTTTTCTAATTGCTTTACCTAGCGATCCTTCTGCAAATTCTGACGTTCCGATGATCTCTTCTGGCTTGCCTCGATAGCCCGATAATTCAAGACGTTTCGCTAATAACTCTCTAGTAAACTTTCTCTTCAAAGAGCTATCTGCATCAACAAGATAAAACCTTCCGCAGTCGATTTCCCTAAATTCACGATATTTCTCCCCTGTGGCTGACAAAGAATCCAAACCAGACCAACCATATTTGTCAGAAGATATTTTGAAAACGTGGTTTTTTGCCCTTTCCAGTATTATGTCGTTAAAAACAGTTTGAATTTCCTTAGGTATCTGACGTGTAGATAGATCATCGATGAAAAAAACGATTTTTTTGTCGCCTAGGTACGAGACATTCTCATTTAGAAACGTCGTAAGGTTTGAGACATACGATTGCTGTGTCTTGTCTTCGATTATTGTTAGACCGCGAATCATGCTCTCGTAACATTTCTCCATTTCCGTCTCTATGACGTCCAGGGCGTGTGCCATAGGTGGGACCCCTTGGAGATGCAACTGAATGTCCTTAGGCACGGTGAGTTTGTCAATTATGAAATTATGAAGACGCATTTCCTCATCAGAGGTGAAACCAAACACTGTTTCCCTATCTTCCCGCGATCTAATAATATTGAATGTGTTTACAATCTCCCTTGTCACGATCAGATTGAAGTAGTGCTTGACCTCTCCCCGAAATCTTCTAACCAAGTTCTCATTGTTTATCCAGTTAAGATGGTTCCTCAGATCAGTGCTGCATGATATGTAAAAACCAGCAATCTTTGAGTTCTTGATTTCTTCGACGCCCTTGAATAGCATGCCCTTCAAGCTCAGACGTCTGAATATTGTAGATTTACCACACCCTCTGGGACCTGTAAGAACCAAGGGATCAGGGCTAAGGACATCGTTTTTCCATGGGCAAGATTCCGCGAATAGATTCACGAGCAGTTTATCGCTGCTAATGGTTTCTGCTGAAATATAATGAAAAGGATCGTCAAGTTTCTGTTCACTTTCCTCTCCTGGATAATTGCATTGCTTCCAAGTTGATGCGAATTCCTCAGCTATCTTCGAAGGATCTGTAAGTGCTACTGTCGTTTCTTCTTCCAGCATTCTGTTCAGAAGTGGAATTACCTCATCTAGAAAACGCATGCCTGCCAATGAAAGCTTTTTTCTTCTATGAATTGCATTCCTGATGTCAACTACATGTTGAACAAACCGACGATGGTCATCGATTTCTTTTTCGGAGGGGGCACGTCTTAACGATCCCGTGTCAATTATTTTGACATCGGCTTCGTGTATCGTCAATGATCCAGGCTTAGGGGGCGCAATTTTGATGTTACCAGGATGTAAATCATCATGGCAAAGTCCATTAAAATTCAGATTATTGAGAGCTTCACACATCATTCTTACATACTCAACTAGGAAACTGCAGGAAATGCTTTCCTCCTCTTGCAGGTATTTCCTAAGTGTGGGACCATCTATCCACTCTTCAATGAAGCATACGAATTTTCTTGGACCCTTCGATGAGGGCCTTTCGATTATGGTAGCATCAATGAATTGGGCAAATCTTGGATATCCTCGCAGCTTGGCTGCTAGAGCAATCTCTTGCAGCAACGGTCGCCTCTCGTATTCCTTCGCTACCGTAAACTTTATGGCAATTGGGCTTCCGAGCTCGTCTCTGCCTTTCCAGACTACAGCTGTGGAACCTGATGCTGCAACTTCGTCGGGATAATATTTCCGCCCATGAATCTCAATAGGGTTGGTAAGCTCGTCTGACATGAGATCTTTCTTTATTTCATCATCCAACTCTGCTGGAGGTTCTATCATGATATTTCTCCTCTTTGGAAAACAGCCGCGGGCGAGAAATTTGATCCAGCTTCGCCATTAATTAATATTTCACATCTTGAGATTAACCTGTAAGCGTTCGGAATTGAAATGCGGCTTCTCACGTTACGCTGACCCACCCTCTGCGCTTAAATTCAGCATACCTCTCTTCCAGATGCTTCCATCCGAGTTCCTCTAATTCTTTCTCATCGAACCCGAGTTCATCACACAATAGGTGTATCTGAACAATCAAGTCCGCAAGGCTAAGTTTTGCATTTGCCATATGAGCAGCTTTTTCTTGAGGAAATCTTATCGAGAATGCTATGTCTCTATGGAGATCCCCTAACTCATAGGAGATTACACTTAGCCGAAAGAATATTGGTGCCTTTGGCTCTTTTGCTCTAAATTCTCTCGCTCTACTCATTATTTCTTCACATCTAGTTCTAGATTTTGTTGAAAAGGTCGTCAGATGTGCCTGCAACTCTATTCCATCTTCGATAGAGATTCTCTACCCTAGATGGCTCGAATCCTAATTCTGTCGTTTTTGCTAATAGTCCTTTTCTGCCAACGCGATCGTAAACGAATTCGTTATCAATGTACGAATAGTAAGACAACGAAAGAAGTAGAAGAAAGGTTTCATTGTCGGACTTAGTTTTGAAAATCTCTCTAGCTTCGTTATAGGCGATACTTAAATCGGAATGAACTTTGTTCCTTAGGAACGACTCAGCTTCTTTGGCAAATTCCGCAAGATTCACATTCTCCAACTCCGTGGGAAGTTCGTCCCTGAAAATCCACTCAAGAATGAGAAATACCTTCTCCAAGGGCCGAAGATTGGAATCCAAGATGTCTTGAATCGTCTCTTGTATTTCAGGGTCTAAACGTATTTCTTTCACGTTTGCAACACCCAATACAATCTTTCAAGCGTCACACTGTCCCTTATGCTTTTGCCCCAATGGGCCTGCCAACTCTCACCGCTCGGAATAGCCATCACAGGCACAATATTTTGAATGATGAAGATCCCCTTAAAAGAGTTGCTGCTTCGAGATCCCTTTCAAAACCAGAGCATTCGTCGCCCAAAATCAGCGCATGAACAACTCAAAATCGTTCTCTGTTTTCCAATTTGAGCTTCAGTTCTTCCAATGTCTTTTTAGATTTGCCAAAATACTCACCGGCAAGATGGCCATTATAAGTTAGATAAATCCTGATGAATCCATCAAATCCGCATGAATACCTGATTTCCGAGATTTCTCCCACTTTGATGCTTTTCAGAAGCCCAACAAGGTTTGTAGTAAATGCGTCGTTTCTTTGAATAAATAGCTCCCTTGTAACAGTTGAACTTTGCGCTTGGGTCACCACATAGATACGTCTACTCATTGGCCCAAAGTAGGGCAGTTTTTGGATTTCATCCTCATTAAGCTCACCCAAACGCATTTCTCTTTCCATTTACACATTCCTCTGAAGCTGTCAGTTCGTTGCCTTGTAACGGTCTTTTGGGGGGTATTTCGCAGGTCAAATTGCAATTGCCAAAAGGATTATTTATCGATATTGTAATGAGTCATGGTGGTCTGGCGTGATAAACTACGACATTGAAGACATTGCAAACCTTGAATCGACACTGAAAAAACAAACTGAAAAACTAGATGAACTCAGAGCAGAAGTCAAAAAACTCAAGTTTATACCTGTAGAAGCCGCGGGGTACTATTCCTCTATAGCATACAAGTCTTTCGATGGAGGGATGTTCAAACTAAATTTCGACCCCTTAGAAATTGATGTGATAGAAGTCGCTGACTCAAATGGGAACATTAAGCTGAAGTTCGCCATACCGCTAGGCGAGGAATTGGAAAAAACGGATTTTAGCAGTATTGAGGGTCTACAGATAATCAAGAAATTTCTTTCTGTCTTGGGTGTAAGTAGTCTGACAGAGGCCTCTGAAATTCTGAGAGATCCCGGCACTCTAATGGAAATAGCTGAATTTGCTTGCATTTTTGACAAAATGGCAACGGCATCACTCGAGGAATTTACGATAGTTATGAAGGACGGTTTTCTCAGAACCAAGAAAATAAAGGCAGAACTGCTTGACAAATTGAAGATCATTGTGAAAAACAAGAAAAACCATATCAAGCTGGTCGGAGTCGCCAAAACATCCAAAATCGTGTCTTTGCTTTCTACGGCTCTATTCCTGGAAAAGAAGATTCCTTCAAATCAAATAGGCTACATAAAAATCCCACTTGAGTTGGAATTAAGAGTGTACACTTGGAGCGGAAAGGGAAAGATCACCGAGAAGACTAAGAAACTCGCCTATTCTTTTGGCGGTCTTCATATCGTTAAACTTTCTAAACTTTCGAACATTCTGGTGACAGTTGAAATTCCAGAGGACTATTCGAAAGAAGAAGTGAATGAGATTATTAGTTACCTAGCGAAAGATTCCAGGTATTCTTACCCTGTTTTGGGTTATCCTCAAACGATAATGCGAGCACATGAAGCAGCGGTTCGTATAGGTCTGCCTGCTTCAATAGTGAAGGATAAGATTTTGGAGCGTATTAAGGAACTTTCAGACCCGACGGTGAGAGCATTTCTTAGGGACGGCTGGTTATTTAGGGACTTTGTGGACAAAGGGGTCTTGGGTGGCGGAGGATAAGGGATAGGGATGCATTATGGTTAAAACAGAAAGTGTGATTGGAGTTTTCATCGGTCTTGAGGCTGCCTCCTACGAATATGTCGCGGACATAATTGCTCCGTATCAACTGGATTTTTCCATCGACATCGGAAGCTTTCTATTAATAGAAGGCACATCCGAATTATTAGTAGCTAGAGTCATGCAATATGTTCCTAGAGGCGAGTTTACATCTTTTATGGGGGAAAAATGGTTAAGCGATGTTGCGTTAGAAGGAGATGTTATAGGCCCTGATATTAAGAAACGAAAGATCAGTTACCGAGTTAGAATAAAGATTCTCGGAGCTTTGACGCAAAACGGAGATTTCAAGCCTGGTTTACTTAGAATCCCACATATAACTAGTCGTGTCTACAAACCCAATGTTAATCAAGTAGAGCAAATAGTCAACAAAGCCCTGAAAGAACAAGAAAAAGGCATCGAAGTTGGGACTTATGCTTTAGACGACAGCATAAAAGTCAAATTTGATATGAACGAGCTGAATGCCAAGCGTACATTCATATTTGCAAGAGCAGGTTATGGAAAAAGCAATCTGATGAAAGTAATTGCAAGCAAATGGAATCCTAAATACGGAGGTCTCTTGATTTTTGATCCTGAGGGAGAATATGCCATTACAGATGCAAAACAAAGACCTGGTATTATGGACAAAAGAGAAGCGATACTAATAACCAATAGAAATATTGACCAAACATTGTCAAACGTCTATACAAACTTGAAACTTAACTTGAAAGACTTCAATCCAAGAATGATATTGCCCACATTAGTGGCTGAAAGTAAACATGACAACATCTTCTTTATGAAATTGATGGGGTTGAAACCGGAAAACTGGTGTAGCTTGGTAGACTTACTGAAACAGAACGGATTTGCTTCTGATGATAATGAAATTATAGAAATTCTTGGGCTCGACAAGAACGATACGCAAGCTATTGGTCCGATAAAAAATAATCTCGTGCCTGCTATAAGAGACCTTCACGATCCTGATTCAAAACTGATTAACATTGTCGAGGAAGCTCTCAAGCAAGGGCGAGTGCTTATAATTGATGTATCATTGATTGATTCTAAGAATGCTCTTAGATTGAGCTCGATTATTGTGAATCATATATTCAACATAAATCAAAGGGAGTTCACAAGCGCAGGCGGTACAGGTCTGATCATTGCAACTTTCGTGGTCGAAGAGGCCCAATCAGTACTATCTGGTTCTGACGTGGGACCCTTTATTGAACTTGCAAAAGAAGGGAGAAAATACCATTTAGGGGGCATTTTCGTGACGCAGCAACCTGGCAGCATACCCCCTGAAATAGTCAGTCAAGGTGACAACTTTTTTGTTTTCCACCTATTGAGTAGGGGAGATTTACAGTCTCTGCAAAAAGCGAATGCTCACTATTCCGATGATATAATTACTCAAATACTGAATGAACCGACAAAAGGCAAGTGCTATATGTGGACATCACACCAGCCTTTCGTAATCCCTGTATCCGTTAACTTCTTCGAGGACCCTTCGTATGCGCAGAAAAACCAAAGCACAGAAGTCCAATCTAAATCCAATATATTGGGCCCTATTTTGAAAAATATCTCCGATGAATTTGAAAACCCATTATTCAGCAATATTCTTAAGAAATTTGAGGCTGTTGAGAACGAGAATATTGGCGGGGAAATCGGCAAGAAAACAGTTGCGCTTTTCAGGAAACTTGACGATGCGGAAAAGGCATTCCTGCGTGAAAGAAAGAGGCTGCAGAAAAACAAGAATCAAGAGGAATTTGCGGTGACGACGCATTATTATCAGGAGTTGATTAGACAGCGCGTTAGTTTAGGATGTAAAAGCGAATAACTCTCCGCCCTGAATTTACTATATGTTTTGTCTCGCTCTGCCCGTGGAACCATCCATCGCGCCTTAATATATTCAGAAATTTCAGATAAAGACAAATCATAGGGCCTAAGTTGTTTTGCCGTACCACATAAGAAGCCCTTCCAATTCTTGCCAAGCGGCACGAAAAACAACTCTCTCCTAACACCGTGATACATAAATCTTGGTGATAGACCCAACAGTAATAATGACTTTCGAACAACGGTTCTTCTACTACGGATTCCCGACCCCCACTTCTTGTTTTTGCCAGTATAATTTCGTTGTTTTATCAGATTGAGCAAGTCATCGTAATATCCATTCAAGAACTGAAAATCTCCCGAACCAGAGGTCCACCCTACGTGATAAAATTGTGAGCCTTTTGGAATTTTTATCCGATCGTAAACGGAACTTTTCCCCAATGCAGAACTCGTAGCTATTCCTGCCAGCTTTCCGTTAAAAATATCTTCTCTGATGAGGGATTTCGTTCCACCGTATTTCTTCTTGAAATCCCTGTATATTTCCTTTGAAGAAATTAATGACGCCACCAACTTGCCGCCCAATATCATGTTGTAAGGGGGAATTGCACCTAAAACGAACGCATCCATAATGTGTTTTAGTCTCTGCGATTTCACCTCAGGAGTCCAACCGATGAAGGTGTCCCTGTCCTTCAGAGCGTAAACAGGGTCTCCTAATCCAATTACACCGATTATTTTCCTGGTGTGCTCATCTTCAACTAAATACCTTAATCTTCGGCCATAACCAGACGATACCGGTATAGACCAATGTAGCTTCACCCAATTGAAAACGTCGGATTTCTCTCTGTCATCAACCGTCACTAGTTTTGGTTCTATTTCTTGAGGAATGACATCGCTGCCGTTTGCCACGTAATTCTCTGCAAATTTCGCATCGTTTTTCTCTATGAAATCAGAGTTCCTCTCAAGTAAGTGGTTTACAGCTTCCGAGTGTAACTTTCTGACTTTCTGTTTTGACGAAACGTCGAATACAAGAGAACCATGGTTTATGGTAAAGCCCTGTTTCCTCAATGCTCCAGTAAGATCTAGAGCCAATTTGTCTAGAGCCGTTATACTCGAAGTTTGGTCGTCCTGGCAAATATTCAAAGTGGTGCTATTCCCTCTCATGAAAAATCAGCTTACGATTAGTTCATTTTTCTTTGCTTCCTTCCTGACCATCGGATCCGAAGAAGCATGTCATTCCTCCTTTTCGGATTTGCGCAGTCTTTCCAAGGCGTATTCAATAGCATGAGTCCGGTTGGCGAATCGTTTAGTCTTGATTTGAGAGTCTATCCATGAAAGAAGATTCTCGCCTAGGGCTATGCTTGTCTTGATTTTCTTGACCAATGGTCTACCCCTGAATACCTCATAATACCGCAAAGCATTTAAGAGTGTTCTACCCCATTTGCATACTTGAAGGTATAGTAGGGTATGCGGACCAAGGCGACGGTCGCAATTTATGCTGGAGCCCCACCTCTGGACCACAGCTTCAAAATCAGCATCAGACAACAAGTGCTACGCTCATGGAACTACAGTTGTGAGCAAAGATTGAAGGTCAGCCACATTTTCGTCGACCAAAGTACAAGTGAAAGTCTAGCAGAAAGGACGAATTTTCGGCAGATGGTCAATGAGGCAAGAGCTAGAATGTTCGACATCATCATTTTTTGTGGGCTCGAATACTTCTGTAGCTCGCAAGCGGAGTTGATAGCTGCCAAGAAATCCTTGACAGAGTCAGGCGCTCGATTCTTTGACGCGATCAAGATGGATGGACTCTGATGTTGAAGCCTGCAAGCAAAATTGAACGTGATTTTCAAACAAGTCGGGGTTCCAAAGCCCAGGAGTTCCTACGAGTGAGAGGGTGGAACAGCAACTACAAGTCTGTTAGCAATCTGCTGGTGCACCTAATGCGGAAAAGCAAAAGCGAAGGTTCAAAGAGACTGTACATTTGGCATCTTTACAAGTTTTGTAAGCACACAGGGAAAAAACCAAACGAGCTCGTTGCCCTGAAACGAAATCAAGCAGAAAAACTCTCACAGGCATACGCTGACAGTCTTGCGAAGGCTTCGCCAAGATATTCCAATCTGGCAATAGCAGTTCTCAAAGCATTCTACGTCGCAAACGGTTTCAAGCGTGGAAAAGCGTTAGAACTGGAGACATATCATGCTCCTGTCCGATTCAGGATTACGCCAGAATATGTGCCCACGAAGACTGAGGCCTACACCATGGCAGATTCAGCATGTTCCATGAGAGACAGAGCGATAATTCTAACAATGTTCAGCACAGGCTTGAGAAACTCCACGCTCAGGGCCATCCGCTATAAAGACGTCGCTGAGCAGCTGATAAAAAACCAAACCAACGTAATGATTCCCATCTACCCTCAAATGAAAGAGATTGAACCAAACGCCTGCAAGGGAGGAATCCCATACTATACGTTCACTAGTGACGAGGCGACTCAAGCATTGAAACTCTACTTGAAAGAGAGGGAAGGCAGATATGGTCCCATTGATGGGTCTGAACCCCTATTCTGCTCCGAATATAATCAGATTCATCAAGAAGCAAGGAGAAGGAAAACGCTCACTTCGAGGGAGATCCAAATAGTGGTGAAGTCGGCAGCTCGGAGGGCCGGGATTGCTGAGTGGAAAGCTGTACATCCGCATTGTCTGCGAAAGGCCTATGAAACTGTCCTCCACAGCCAACTCATCGATGGCGGTAACTTGAATGTCAAAGTTCAGGAGTTCTTCATGGGGCATGTACTCCCCGGAAGCCAAGATCCCTACTTCGACCGTTCAAAGATCGAACACATGCGCAACCAGTATTCAAGATTGAAATTCGGAAGATCAGCAGTGGAGAACAAATTCAAAGTTCTCAGGGCAGCTGTGTCGAGGGCATTTGAAGACACCGGCATAGACCCAGAACAAGTAATCGAAGAATACGTCAAACTGAAGCATACCGACCAGCCTGCTCCTTCAATTCCAATCAGCTCGAATCTGGTGGGGAACCGAACTTGAAGTCCGAATCTCGGCCGGAGCACCATTTCAGAAGACAATTTTGCTCCCGTAAAGACTCATATACATGCAGCTTCTATGGAATAGTCTTCAAAGCATAAGGCGATTGAAAATGACGGAAAACTTGCTTTCAAACTACA
>Ga0315279_10004038_pt1 | contig 19920 bp, 23 predicted proteins | sample YL17G06_20_MG_FD_203694 | JGI IMG/M metagenome (GOLD analysis project Ga0315279, IMG submission 203694) | Sediment microbial communities from Yellowstone Lake, YNP, Wyoming, USA - YL17G06_20 | ecosystem: Environmental > Aquatic > Freshwater > Lake > Sediment | place: USA: Wyoming | collected... | reverse complement strand
TTTCTTCGGAAATTTCCTTTTCGATGGCAACGATGAGACTGTCCCTCAAAATATTTTGAGACAATAAGTTATATTTGCCCAGAAAGCGTTCACCTTTTTTGTTGATTAAAGGGCCGCCCGGAACCAGGTTTTTCGTGGCCTCAATTAGCCAATCTAAAATCGGCACGCGCGGCACGCCGGCATCGATGAACTTGGGCAGAAATTGTATAAACTCCAAATCCTGGAGTTCTGCGCCTGATTGAAAGGCGAGGATGATTCCATCTCCTGTGATCCCTGAGGGATTATCATTCCTGAGGTATAATCCTGCAAAACCGCCTGTTGCCAGAACCGTGGCTTTTGCGGATATTTTAATAATTTCTCCTGTGTCTGATTTTAGGGCTAATGCGCCGTGACATTTGCGGTCTTCAGCTAACAAATTGAAAGCATATGCTTTTTCAACAACCTCAACTCCTAGATTCTTTGCCTGATTAACTAAAATTCTGGCTAAGGTAGCGCCCGCAGGTTGCTTGGGAGCCACAAGGCTTGCTTTCTCTTTCTCGATGCGTAAATGAACGCCAAATTTTTCCAATTCACGGATAGCAGGACCGGCTTCGTTCACGAGAATGTTGACTAACTTGGCGTTGTTAAGATACCTCCCCGCGTCAAAAGTTTCTTGAAAATGTTCTTCAATATTATTATCTTCCCAGGAGACCCTGAAAGAACCCATGGAAGCCGCAGTGCAGCAACTATATCCTGCTTTACCTTTTGAGATTAAAAGAACATCAACTCCTTGTTGTCGCGCTTCGATTGCAGCTCTTAATCCCGCTCCACCAGAACCGATAATAAGGACATCTGTTGAAAGATGATTCAAATTTGATTACTCCTCCAACCTTTTAGAGGGTCTTTTGTCATCTGTTTTTTCTGGAAATTCAATCGCCCTGATAATATGATGGATAAAATCGACAAAAAAAAGGCGGCCTTTTGAATCTATCCTCAACCCATGAACCTCCAAGTTTGCCTGTCGAGCCGGGCCGTTATCTCCTGTCCAGCCGGGCTTGCCGCTACCAGCTACGGTCAAGAGACATTGTTTGTTTTTATGGACCATCCTGATGCGGTGGGTTCCTGTTTCTCCTATAAAAAGATTGCCTTGGGAATCAATCTCGATAGCATGAGGCACTTCCGAGCCAATAACTCCTTTTGGATGAGGGTTTCCACCTAAAAAACTCTGTAAAATTGGCGAAAATTCAATCACAGGTCCAGGCCTTCCTTGGCCAACTACAGTAGAAATAATTCCTGTGCCAGAATCAATTTTTCTCGCTGCAAAGTTTAGGCTGTCAATCAGATAAAGGTCGTCTTTTTCATCGATGGCCATGCCATAGACATCATTAATAGCTGCTTGATTAGCTGGACCTCTATCTCCGCTGTACCCAGGAACTCCGGTTCCTGCGTAGGTCGAAATGATGCCTTGATTATCAATCTTTCTGATTCTGTCATTGCCGTAATCATTGAAATAAATATTGCCATGAGAATCCACCACGACTCCCGCCGGATGATTGAGAGTTGCCGTTTCAGCTTTCTCCCCATCTCCTCCAAAGCCTTTCTGTCCAGTGCCAGCAATAGTTTTTATGAGACCTGTCCTGCTATCCACTTTCCGGATGCGATGATTTCCTGAATCAGCAATATAAAGGTTCCTTTTATCATCGACAAAGACTCCCTCAGGCCTATTGAGCTTTGCTGATGTGGCAGGACCGCCATCTCCTTCGCAGCCTCTCTGCCCTGAGCCTGCAATTGTCATGATGCTTCCTGTTCTGCCATCAATCTTTCTTACCATACAATTGATTAAGTCAGCCACATAGACATTATCCTCTTTGTCTATGGCCAATCCGGCAGGTCCATTGAGTTTTGCAGAGCAGGCGGGGCCGCCGTCACCGTAGTAGCCGGGTTCCCCTGTTCCTGCAAAGCGGTAAATCCTTCCATTTTGCCAGGCAAAATTTTGCATGGTTTTGCCGCTATTAGACAAAGCAGGCAAAAGCAGGAGTAAGCTACAGAAAATCCATCTTAATAAAGGGACTATCATTTTGCTTCATCTGTTTCATTAGATTAATTTCATATGAGTTCAGCTTAGTTGCCTAATCAAATAGAAAGAGTCTTTATGTCTATCTTAAAGATTAGATTCAAAAGGGATCAATAAAGTTTCAAAAATTTATGAAACTTATGACCTGAAAAAAGTCTCGATAGAATAGAGATATAATAAATCTTAATAGTGGAGGTGTAGTATAGAAGATAACAAAAGAATTATAAAGTTAGGGAGCATCTGTGGCATTGTCGGCATTATGATTTTTTTTGGAATCGTCGTTATCCTTGAACAGTTTTATTGGCAGAAGATTCCCGCCAAAACCACCGAAGAGCATTTAACTGTACTTGGAAATTCTCCCGACTCTCAGATAAATATGGGAGGACATTTTTTGTTTGCATTTGCCATGATCCTATTTATCGTTGCTTTTTTAGCTCTCATGAGATTATTGGAATCTGAAAAGCCTAGACTTTCTGTTAAGCTCGGCAGTCTTTTTGGAATTATTGCCTGCCCAATAATGGTTATCCAGATGCTTGTCCAGGGAACCATAATGGTGAGACTGGGCCGAATGTTCGTCGCAGCAACGGATGAAGCTCGACGCCAAAGTGTCGTAATTCTTTACAGAGAACTCCGCAACTTTGATCTGGGCATAGATCTGGCGTTTGACTCATTTTTCTTCACTGCCTGGATTCTTTTGGGATTTGCCATGCTTAAAAGCAAGTACTTTGGAAAAATATTTGGAACACTGGGGATAGTCCTGTTTGGAATAACTGCGGTCTTAAATATTTGGACAGCACCCAACCCGCCGAGTTTTGAAATGGCACCCATCGCTTCTCTCTGGGGTTTGGCAGTTTACATTCAGATGCTGAGGTCCGCAAAGTCAATATAGATCGAAGAAAAGAAACAGATATTTTGTAAGGATTGAACAGCATTTATGAAACTCTAGTCAATTTTCAGATGCGCTCATTGATTCAGAAATAACTTGGTGGAAGAAAGAGGCGAGGTCCTGTGTACATCAGTAAAGAAACAGACGAGCAGATCCAGCTCAGATTATTGAGGGTCTTAGCTCTTGCAGAGATCAAAATTTATGAAGAAGAGTACGCATTTGAAGAATTTGCAAAAGAAGAATTCGCTCTTAAAGCAAAATCTGAAGCCCTGGCTTTTGTCCGTGATGAGGAAGTTTGGAGTCAGATAGTGCCTTCAAAAGGTTTGACAAAGCAAAGATACAAGATTTTTAAATTCTATTTTAAAGAAATACTTGATAACAGCGGATTTATAGGCTGGTTAGCCACCCATCTCAAATGCAAGATTGGGACAGGCGTTTTCGTCATATGTGGTCAGAATAGCAACTATGGAGGAATATATGATTATTGGGGATGTCCCATAGAGGTGGCTGAATCAGTAATAAAGGAAATTGAAAACTTAGTTGATAAATATGATAGAAATAAATAACGGAAAATAACTATTAAGATTTTCCATTTTCGTCTTTTTCTACCATTTTCTCTACAGGAATAGCGAGTTTAATGTATACGCCCAGACTTATGATTAATAGGAGAGCTCCAGCAAAAATTAGAATCGCAGAAGGTAAAAGATGGACTTTATCCGTCTCGCTGAATTTAAAAGCAAGATAAGGCCCTCAATCAAAACAGCAATGATCACCATCATCATAAACCTGGCTAAACTTTCTCTGACCCGGAAAGGATGTCTCCTTTCTCCTCTTTTGCTTTTTTCCTTTTTACAATTTAGCGTCGAATAAAACACGCAGGTTGCGCGGCAAAATATTATAGTATTCAACGAGGTCAAGCCGGCTTAATTTTTTATGAGTTTTGGAAGGGAGTAGTTCAAATGGCGGATTCTCCAGAATAAACTTGGTTTCTTGCTCTGAGAATTTTGCTTTATCCTCGATCCAGTCAAATAGGCCATTATTCCCGATGCAAACCTTTTGACAATAAAGACAGCCAACAAGGCAGTGGTGCCAAGCGGGATCTACCCAAGAGGGAAAATTTGTCGGACCCTCGTTGAGATAGGTTAGACATCGCTCCGCCCGGAGAAGAAAACGTTCAGGCGTGATCGTCCCCGTAGGACAGCTTCGCTGGCAGGAAATGCATTTTTTACAGCTTTCCATTACTCTCTCTTCAACCCAGATATCTTCAGAACAAGGAAAATCGGAATAAAATGCCATTAGCCGGTGAAAGCTTCCCATTCCTGGCACATAGCAGATGTTGTTTTTTCCATAGGAACCGAGCCCGCTTTTTACAGCGAGAAGCTTTAAAGGCAGCGTAGCTTTAGCTATGTGATATCCTTGAGGAGTAAGGAGCTTAGAAAGGATTTTTTCAACTCGTCTGTCTGGGAAATACAGGTAGGTAGGGGGGATGATGACCGGATATAATTTTCCTTTCCAGTTGAAGATTATGCGGATTTGAGGTTGAGGATATGCGACGATAATGAGAGATTTTGCTCCGGGCAAGCTCTCGGGAGGTTTAAATTTGAATCCCGAAAGATATCTCCGATATAGTTCCGCGTTAAAAATTCCCTGTCGGTGTTTCTCCTCTATTTCGTTTTCTAAATGGACCAGATGAGAAATTGAAACAACTTGTCCTTCAATCCCCTGTTTTTCCAGTTCAGACGAAAGTTTTTTCTGCATATTTCTCCTTTCTTGATTCTCTTCTTTGAAAACTCTTTGACACAAAAAAATTTTATGACTCTTCCTTCCTTGGATTCTTGGATCGAAAAGCATTTGAATTATGGTATAGATTAGATGACAAAAGTTTCTTAAAAGTTTCAACTTTTGAGATGCTAATTTATATTCTTTCTGGCATGGCGAACAACCAGCCAGATGCTCCTCTAAGGCTCGGCTTATTTCTTGAGGAAGCTCGTGGCCAAAAAATTCAGAAAAAAGTGATCTTGCTTCTTTGCAATTCATGTCTGGAATATCTCCTCATAAACATAAAGATTTTCTGGCTCAGCAAATACATCGATTTTTGTTTTCGCACATTAAGATGATCTTTCTAAGCCAAAAGCTTCAAAATAATTTGTAACCCTTACCAAGTTTTTATCATCTAAATTGGCAGAAAGGAGGAAAAGCCATGATTATGAGAGTTTGGCATGGAATTACATTAGAATCAAAAAGCAGCGAATATTTTGATTACATAATGAAGATAGGTGTTGAGATGTACCGTTCTCTCAAAGGAAACCAGGGAGTTTATGTCCTGAGACGGATTTATGATGGGAAAGCAGAGTTCTTGCTGCTTTCACTCTGGGATTCGTTTGATTCCATCCGTCAATTTGCGAGTCCTGATATTGAAAAAGCTGTTTATTGTTTCCCTGAAGATAAAGAATTTCTGATTGAAATGGAGCCCTGTATTAAGCACTACGAGGTTCTGCCCGGCCTCTAGTGCCTTTGAGTTTTTTCCATATAGTTTCGGGGAGCTTCGAGCACTCTAAGCTTTTTTAGAATTTTCAGGCCTTTTCTAAAATTCTTATATTCTTCTTTGCATTCTTGACATTCCGCCAGATGTTCTTTCACCGCATCGCAGATTTCCTGGTTAAGCTCGCGGTCATAAAATTCGGAAAAAAGGGCTCTGGCTTCCTTGCAGTTCATAATTCTAAAATCCCCTCGCAGATGCATAAATAATCATCGGCAAACGCTTTGCATTTGTTATTGATAAATTGTTGGCGAAACATCTGTCTGGCGCGGTGAAGGCGGGTCTTTGTTTTGCTCACATTCCATTCCAGGATCTCAGAAATCTCTTTATAACTGAGGTGATGGAGGTCCCGGAGAACGAGCACCTCCCGGTATTTGTTCGGCAGATGTTGTTGGAGATTATGGAGGATGCACCATTGGAGTTCACTCTTGATAACGACCCGCTCCGGATTGTCCTGGTGTGAAGGGACTGCTATCTTCTCAAGGCATAGAGAATAATGTTTGGGTTTGCGGCGACATTCTAATCGAAAAAGATTAATGGCAATCCGGCTTAACCATGTCCGGAAACTCGACTCATATCGAAAATCACGAATTTTTTTATAAGCCAGAATAATCGCTTCTTGAGTCAAATCATCTGCTCCGGCTATATCTCCACATAATTGATACATCAAATTAAAAAGATATTTCTGCTGTTGGAGAAAAAGCTCATCAAAAGCCCGGGAATCACCCTGTTTTGCCGCTTCAATTAAATGTCTCTCTAGGCCAGTCATCGTAAACCGTTATTTTAGATGCTATTTAGTTAAATAAAGTTTCAGCGAAGCGCATCGGCCTACGGGCTGGAGCTTCGACTGATGTATTTTCTCTTTGATATTATCCCGTAGAGTATCTTTGGATTTCAACTTCTTTTTCCCTATTTTATGGGCATTTATAAAATTGTCGTATCCAGTTGCTGAGGTTCATTTGCTTTATGGAGTCAATTATTATGCTGAGAACTGCATCCTTTTTGCAACTTTTCTGATTCTTTTTGAATCTTAAAAGAGAAGGCCATTGTATATAAAGGTCAGAAGTTAAGGCAGATTTATTTTTTTACAATAATCAAAGATATAAAACGATAGCCTTATTTGAGCGGATTTTTTACGGAATGCTCCTCTTTTGGCTTGTTCTCTCTTACGGATGCAAGACTGCGTATGACACGGATTGGCAAAACGGCATAATTTCCCGTTTTGCGGGGACCGGCGAGCCCGGGTACTCCGGCAACGGAGGCCCCGCCCAATCCGCAAAGCTCAACGGCCCTGCGGGACTGGCCATAGATAAGAATGATAATATCTATGTGACTGATCTCCTCAATTGTGCGGTGAGAAAAATAGATTCTGGAACAGGAACGATCATGACCGTTGCCGGCACCGGCCAAAAAGGCTATGAAGGTGACGGCGGCCTTGCCACTCGGGCTAAATTAAACAAGCCGGAAGGAGTCTTTGTTGATGATCAGTCGAATATTTATGTGGCCGATTCGGGAAATCATTGTATTCGGCAAATCGACGGCAAGAAAGGCATCATAAGAACTATCGCCGGGATAGGGCGAGCAGGATTTGCAGGAGATGGCGGGAAAGCCTAAAGCGCGGTTCTTAACCATCCGGCCGGAGTCGTGGTCGATTCCCGCGGCAACATCTATTTCAATGATTATCGTAACGAGAGAATTAGAAAGATCGATCATCAAGGCGTCATTTTCACCTTCACGGGGACCGGAATTGCGGGATATTACGGAGACGAAGGTCCGGCCAATCAAGCGACTACAAGTGACGTTTATGGCCTGGCTATCGATAAAGAAGATAACCTTTATCTGATTGACAGTCTAAATTTTGCCGTAAGGAAAGTTGATGTCCGCACGAATATCATCTCCACGATCGTCAGCAAGGGAATGCCGGGCCCCGCAACCGAGTTTTCACCGGTTAGGGATAGCTTTCTGGCCGGCAGGCTTCACCCCAAAGGGACGATCGGATCTAAGGTCCCTCATGCTTTGGAGATCGATTCCCAAGGAAACATTTTCATAGGAGAAACGGGAACTCACCTGATCAGGATGGTCCATCGGGCTCGACAATATCTCCTGACTGTCGCTGGCAGCGGCAAGCCCGGCTGGACAGGAGATGACGGCCCCGCCCGAAAAGCCAACCTGGAAGTCCACGGATTGAGAATCGATTCAAAAGGCCGCCTATTTTTTGTTGACTTTCGTCACCATATTATTCGTAAGATCAGTTTCCCGCGGAAATGACTGTATCTGCTATCTCAAGATGTTCATCCATTCTCTGGAAAATGTTCGGTTCAAAAACAAATAGAGAATCTGGAACGGGATTTTATTTATTCAAGGGTAAGGTTTATGCTTCGCCCAAGAAGGCTAGCGTATAGAGCGGCCGGAGGTTGACTTTTTACGAGTTGACGAAGATTGAGGGTGTCGCTTCTTGAGGTCGAACTCCATGAAGATCGCGTCGTCCAGTGGATTATAGCAGTAGGATTCAATCCTCTTAAAGCCGAGCGAACTGTAGAGCGCGGTCGCCTCGACCATGGAAGAAACCGTGTCCAACCTCATTCGCTCATAGCCGATCTTCTTGGCCTCGTCGATAATGGCCTCCGCCAGTTTTCGGCCGTTCCCCTTCCCTCGGAATTCCGGCCGGACATAGAGCCTTTTCATCTCGCAAGCCTCGTCATCGATCTTCCTCAAGGCTACGCATCCGGCTAGCCGCCCACCATCATAGGCTAGGAGCAGACATCCTTCAGGCGGTGCATACTCTCCGGGCAGTCCCAAGAGTTCTTTTTTAAAATCCTGGAAAACGAGGTCAAATCCCAGCGAAGCCGCGTATTTCTCGAACAGCTCCTTGGCCATCGTGATGTCATCAATCGATTCGGTATGGACGATCTTAAACATTGCCTTGCTCTTTGCTTTATGTTTATAAATTTATACAATATAAATGACTGAACAATGTATCTCTTCGGATGCAATAAGTTGAGATACGTTTTTTTCGTAAAGCCGAATTTATTTCTCGCCTGAGGCGATAAAGATGCCGACGCTCGCCCGGGCGGTGCCGTCACAAGAATCGGCGCAGCATCGTTCGCCCGCGCAATCGACTGTCACGTTTTTTAGCCCCGCATCGATCAACCATTGCCTGACATCCGGGCGTTGGAACCCCATCCAGCGGTCCTGCTGCTCTGTGCGCAAGAAATCGAAAGTGTGCGAGTCCAGATCGGTGATGACCAATTTGCCGCCGGGCTTAAGAATCCGCGCCATTTCCTTGATCGCGTGCGGCGGCGATTCGACGTGGTGCAAATACATGTTAGCAAACGCATAATCGACCGTTTCTGCCGAAATCGGCAATTTTTCCGCGCCGCCCACGTGGTAATCCACGCGCTCACTGCCAAGCTTCTTTTGCATCTCCGTCAGCATCGCCTCAGATTGATCGACGGCAATCACCCGCAAGCCTCTTTTAATAAGCCCTTCGGCAATAAAGCCCGTGCCTGTCCCTAGATCGGCAGCCACCCGTCCAGCTTGCACTCCAGCGACCTTGTAAGCTTTTTCTCGCACCTGATCCGTAAAGAAACTCCGGCGTATGCGGTCCCACTCTGGAGCGACTTGATCGAAATAGACTTTGTTGTTCATGGCATCTCCGCCTTTCATCAAGGGTCTTGGGATCTGCTTTTTCCCAAGACAATTACTTTCCCTCTAAGAACTCCTCTCTATTTAAGGTCATCAAACGCGGGAATATTTTCCTGAAGCTTCCGGTCGACAAATCCCTCAAGAATTTCGTAGTGACGAACGTAAGGTTCCATCTCCAATAAGTATTTTTGATCTTCGGGAAAATTATACACCGCTTTGTCGATCTCTGGCCCGGCGAATTTTATTATCGCCTCCTTGGAAGTCCAGAGAGAGAGAAGGAGAAAATCCGCTTTCCCGTCTTTGATTTGTCGTAAAACGAACACGCCAAGGTTACCTTCTTGAGCACGATAAAATGCGACGCCAGTCTTCATAATATAGTCGAAATATTTTCCGCTTTTTTCTTCCAGAGTCACACCGTGCCAGATTCTCATAACCATTTCTTATTCTCCGCCGCGTTTTGATACGCTCCTGTCGCTTTTTTCCCGCGCAATAACGAAAAGATGATCTTGGAAAAAATAAATGGGAACTGCAATCTTGGGAGCACGCGTTTATATTTCAATTATTCCTCCCGCTTGTCGAAAAGGGAATTTATTAAAACGGAATTAAGGTTACGCGACAAAAGCTCGTATTCGTCAATCATATAAAGCTTTTCAATTTTTTTCCGAGTGGATGAGGGAATTCGATTAAGGGGAACCTTTTCCAGAATAAGAGACGTTTCCTGCTCTATGAATTCTTCTCGATCTTCAATCCAATTTAACATTCTTTTGTTCTGAGGACAAATCTTCTGGCATCCTATGCAGCCAAAAAGACAATGATGCCAGGAGGGATCCACCCAAGAAGGGAATTCGCCGCTTCTCTCGTTTTGAAATGTGAGGCAGCGTTCGGCTCGAATGAGAAAGCGTTCGGACGTAATGGCGCCGGTAGGGCAGGCTCGAATGCAAGCCGTGCATTTTCGGCATTCTTTCATCATGGAAGATTCAAACCAGACATCGTCCTCACACGGGAGATCGGGAAAAAAAGCCATAAGCCGGTGAAAGCTTTCCCATTTGGGGATATAACAAATATTATTTCTTCCATAAGATCCGAGTCCGCTCCGGACCGCCAGGAGCTTTAGGGGGAGGATCGTTTTGACGACATGAAAGTCAAAGGGTTTCAATAAATCCTTCAGCAGCTTTTCCAGAATGGCATTTGGATGGTGCATATAGGTCGGCGGGAGGAGGACAGGATGGGATTTGCCTTTCCAGTTAAAAATTATACAAACTTTAGGTTGAGGATAAGCTGCGATTAAGAGCGAATTTGCCTTCGGTAATTGCTTTGGAGGCCGGAATTTAAATGAGGTAAGACGTTCTCGAAAAAAATCGTCGAAGAAATATCCATTAACGCGTTTCTCCGTAATCTCCTTCTGAAGCTCCTTTAAGCGGATGGCGGAGACGATTCGGCTTTTAAAACCATGCTTTTCCAGCTCAGTTTCGATATCCCTGATCATGATTCATGCCGATCCTTTAAATATTTTCCTATAATTAGATGAAATGTCCTTTCAAAAAGTTTCGCTTTCTTGAAAAAAAAGGTTTTGAAATTGCTCTTTGGGGCCGACCGTGGCATACTAAGGAACGCCCATAATTGTTTGCATCTATGTAATAAATTAGAGAAATTTAATTGTGTATTTCTTATCAATCAGTTGAAACTTTTATCGTGTTATCAACATCTAAGTTTCCGGATAAAAATAGAGCGTAACGTATCGAATCGGGAGGAATAAATTGGATTATGAAAAAATAAAAGCTCGCCTTGCACCCTGCGGGCTAGACTGCACCAAGTGTTTTGCTTTCTCGGAAGGTGACATCAAATTCCTGAGCGCGAAATTGGAACAATTATTAGGGTCTTTTGACGGTTATGCAGAGAGATTTTCAAAATTTCTATTAATTTTTTCGAATTATTCCGCTTTTAAAGCTTTGCTTTCTTATCTGGCGCAGGGCGATTGTCTTGGGTGCCGGGGAGGAACCTGTAAGTACCCAAATTGTGGAGTTATTGGTTGCCATAAAATGAAGGGTGTGGATTTTTGTTTTCAATGCGATGAGTTTCCCTGCGAAAAAACAAACTTTGACCCCGATCTCAAGAGAAGGTGGTTTCAGATGAATACCCGGATGAAAGAGATTGGAGTTGAAGCTTACTTCGAAGAGACAAAAGACCTGCCTCGCTACAAATGACAATACAAATTTATTTTATTATAATGAATTTACATTACGGCGAATAACATGTCGGCAAGGGTCTCATGGAAGGTATTGCTTCCCGTTATCCTTTTTATATTTTTCCTTTTCTTGAGTATGCACTCGGCAAGAACAGGAACGAGCGAGAGAGGAATAATTCTTGAGTACGATGTAAAAGTTCAGAAAGAAAAGCCAGGTCATATTCAGATAAGAGCCCGCGTGTCAAATCTTCAAACTGCCCTTCTCCGCCTTACGATGACCCAAAATTATGGCAAAGTCAAAAAATTAGAAGAAGTTCTCCCTGATATTTCTGTTCATGGAGATAACCAGAAGCCATCCGCAATAAAAAAAATTAATGAATTTCTCTGGGAAGTTAATCCTGGAGGAGGCGATATCATTGTCATCGACTATACCGTCAACACCCAGTATCCCTATTCGAGTTTGAATAGTGTCAGGCTGCCTTATAGGGACAACGACCACCTTTACTTTCCTGCTGCTTCTGTCTTCATCCATCCCGAGGAAAAATATCTCGCCGAAAATAAAATCAAAATCCGGAGAATTCTGGTCAATTTTGATTTGCCAGAAGGATGGATAGCTGTCACAAGCTGGGGGACAAACCGGGCTTCCTATGACCTCTCGCCCTCCAGCCTCGAAAACCTGAACAGCGGCCTTGTCGGAGTCGGAGGCTACCGGGTCGATTCGTTCAAGATCAGGGAGCTTCCCGTAGAAGTCGCCTTGCTGAATCCCGGGCCTGTTACCGACAAAGAGATTAATCGCACTGTTGAGCAGGCGCTTCTCGCGGGCTATAACCTGTTCGGATTTTTCCCTGTGTCCAAATTATTTGTTTTATTCCAATTCATCTTTGACAATCCGGGACAGGGCAGCGGCAATGTGGTGGGCTGGTCATTCAATTTGAATTACAGCCGCAAGCAAGATTCATCCGATTGGCTTAAGGAAAGTGCCCATGTTTTTCACGAAATCTTTCATTTCTGGAATGGAACGGAAGCAGAGCCCATTAGCCGTGCCCAAAGCGATCATTCTCTCATCTGGTTTACGGAGGGGATCACAAGATTCTACCAATACAAGAACATGCTGAGGTCAGGGGTAATTTCTGAAGAAAAATATTTTCAATTTTTGTCCGAGGAGTTTAGCCAGGTTTACCATAGTTTACGCCGTGAAGATAGCCTGGACCAGATTTCTGAAGATTATTATTCTGACCGGAAAGCGATGGCTCTAACTTACAGCAAAGGATGTTGCCTCGCTTTTGCGCTGGATTCATTGCTCCAACACATCTCTTCCGGTAAGAGAAGTTTTGACGGCCTAATGAAGAAGATGCTTGAGAAATATGGTTTCAGATTGAACAGACATTGTTATACCCATCAAGAGCTGGACGGTGTCTTTCGTGAAGTTTTAGGAGAAAGATTTTATCCAAGCTATGAAAGGCTGTACGGAAAAAACGTAGTCCAAGAGTTTGAAGCAATCATGAACGTAGTTGGACTTCAGATTGTAAAAAGCAAGGGCAGGAAGTTGTATTTTGGCATCATCGATTTTGGCCCACCTTCCGGCCCTCTCAAAGCCTTTGAAATTGACAGAGAAAGCCCCGCCTACCGGTCCGGCCTGAGAGAAGGGGACATCCTGATTGAAATCGATGGCCGCTTGCTAAACGATATTTCTGATATCAAGAAAGCTCTAAATGGTGCCAATGAAGGAGAATCAGTCAATTTAGTCATCGAACGTAAGGGGCAAAGAATAAAAATCCGGGTCCCATGGGCAAGCCTTGAGACAAGGTTTGAAATCAAAAGAAAAGCCGGCAAAATTTAAATTGAATGAAAGAGAATATTATAAGTTTTTACATTCATCGATCAGGAGATTTTCTGTGAAAAAAATTGGAATTATTGCGTGTGCGAATACGACGAAGATACTGGACTGTCCCCTTTCTCCCTGTCTGAGAGACTTTTATGATAGGAAAGGAGAGTTTGCACTGTATAAGAATATGGAATTGGAGCTTGCCGGGGTCATCTCCTGCCCAGGATGTCTGGGAGGGCTGGCGCCAGAGTTGATCCTTTCTAAAGCGAATTCCCTTGTCCATTATGGGGCCGAAGCAATTCATCTTACTTACTGTATGAACATCCTCTGTCCTTATGTCCGGATATACATAAAAATCTTGGAAGAGGCTTACCCGAAAGTGGATATTATCCTTGGCACACACGAGCCTCATGATCCTGCAGAGAAAACGAGAAATTCCATTTCTCAATTTCTCAAGCAAAAAATCGGCCGGAATATCATTCCTTGACAGAAATAAAACAGAGAAAATGTTATTTCCGGAGGTGGAGTTATGATCAAGAGAGCAATCTTCTTTTTCCATTTTTTTTTAATCTTTCTGATTAGCCATCTGGCTTCGCAGAATGGTCGAATTCTTCAAGAAGTTGAGGTGCCTCTGACCGAAGAATTGCATTTAAATATTCTCAATTTCGGCAAGATTTTGCCGAAACTCACGCCCTTTTTAGAAAGTATCTCCAAAAAGGCTGAACTAGTTGAAGTCAAAGAGATTACTTATTTAAGTGATCAGCTTAAAGTTAAAGGATTTCTTCTCGAGCCGAAAAAAGAGGGGAAATATCCGTGTCTTATTGTCAACCGAGGAGGAAACCGGGATTTTAGTAACTGGACTAGAGAAGAAGCGTATCTCCTTCTTTCCGAAATTTCAAGTTGGGGGTATGTGGTCGCGGCCTCTCAATACCGTGGGTGCGGCGGTAGCGAGGGGAAAGAAGAATTCGGCGGCAAAGATGTTAATGATGTGCTTTCTCTGATACCTCTATTAGAATCTCGCAAAAAAGCTGATCCTGACAGGATCGGCATGCTAGGGATGAGTCGCGGTGGCATGATGACCTATTTGGCGTTGCGAGGTACAGACCGGATTAAAGCAGCGATTGTAATTGGTGGTGTAACGAATTTATTGGACTGGGAAAAGGCGAGGCCAGAGATGAAAGAAGTTTTCGTTGAATTGATAGGCGGGGATTCCCAGACTGCTTCCGAAGCCCTTAAATCGAGATCTGCAATTTTTTGGCCAGAAAAAATTTCTCCCAAAACTCCTCTTCTTATCCTCCATGGAACTGCTGATGAGAGAGTCCCTCCGAAACAGGCTCTTGAGATGGCTTCAGCCCTGCTTCAAGCCGGACATCCTTTCAGGCTTGTTATGTTGGAAGGCGGAGACCATAACCTGACGGATTTTTGGTCGGAATGGCTGGAAATCGTCCGGAAGTGGTTTGTAAAATATCTGTGAATCTGAAAGAGAATTTGATCGACAGGGTTGGATTTAAAAGCAGCTAAAAAAAAGAAATAGCCGAAGAAGATGGAAATAGAGGATGGAGCTCTTAAATCCAATTTTGCCGATACCGACGCTTACGACAGGCGAATTAGAAGGTTTGTCCCTTATTATGATGAAATGATGAATTCCGTGCTCGACTGTTTGCCAGAGTTAGAGAGCCACCTCGTCGTGCTTGAATTAGGATGTGGAACGGGCAATCTTTCTCAGAAGTTATTAAATAAAAGCCGCTATTTTAAATTGGTGGCAATTGATTTAACTAAAGAGATGGTAGAAAAATGCAGAGTGAGACTCGCTCAATATACAAATCGAACTGAAATCATTTGTGCTGACATGATTAAATTTAGAAGAATTTCCACTTTCGATTATGTCCTCTCAAACCTTGCTCTCCATTATCCTGAAACGGATAAGAAGAAAATATCTGTTTGTAGGAATGTCTATCAATCATTAAGGCCGGGAGGCATTTTTTCTTTCTCAGTCATGTTGACCAGCGATTCGCCAGAGTCCACAGAAAAAATCTGGAAACGCTGGGAGCGGGATGTGCTTCAAAATGGAATTACCCGAGAAGAACTAGATGATTGGTATAAGACTCATCATGGGAGTGATCATCCTGTTCCCCCAAGTCTATGGCTTAAGTGGTTACAAGAAGTCGGCTTTGAATATTGTGAACTTGTTTGGTGTGAAAATATCTTTGGTACTATCCGGGCTAAAAAGCCGTAGGATAACCATATGATTTACAAGAAGTTAAAGCTTTTGGTGACATGGGCTGTTTTTTTGTTTTTGTCGGTTTTGATATTTGAATTTTTTCACGAGTGCGGGCACGGGCTTGGCTCTAGACTCGAAGGATATCATGTCAGCACAGGATTTAATAGAGTGGGAGATGTTGGCAAGCGGCCGAGCGATCCTGATTTCCGGCTAAATAAAATGATCCAGGGAAGATTTAATCTGAGTGATATTTTTGGACCCTTGATCAACTGGATATTTGCCATTATCTTCACTGTAATTTTCTTTAAACAGAGAACCGCTAACCGAGTTGCCCTGCTCCTTGGATCTGGAGCAGCCATTAATGCTTTAATGAGGCTCTTTCCTATAATCATGTTTTTTATCTCTGCCCTCCTGGGTCAGTTTGTCCTTGAAGATGAGGTGGCCTTAGGATTATCAACCATTCGAGGACTGAAATTTCCAATGCTTTATACAAATTTAAAAATATTCGCTACTACTCAGCCCTCGCTATTCCTTTCCGAGCCAAAAATCTATTTCTGGCCGGTCATATCTTTAATTATTTCAGTCGCCTGTTTCATTCTTACATATCATCGGCTAAAACAATTAATTCGCTATCAAATGATTTCCTGGATTTCACAATGGCTCTTCATGATCATGCCACTTTTGGTATGGCCTATAACTTTCATCGTTACCGACAAACTCGACAACTTTATCCGTGTAAATTGGTGATCACCATAAAAAAGGTGAGTCAGGAAGGAAGTTCCTACCAAATGATGGAAGAAGATATGAGAGGGGAAGGAGACTGAAGTTTTTGGAGACAGAAATACAATGAGTTTTATGGAGCAAGTTGGTTATTGTGGGCTCTGTGCTCAAAATGGTCGGATCCCTGAGCTATCCAAGCGACTAAGGGACACAATGGAAAAGGAAGGTTATATGCATTGGGGTCAGGGTATCCCAAACTTCAAGGAATTCTGGGTCTTTCTTGACGGATTGTGTTCGTCAAACAAAAAGTTATGCTGCAAAATGGGAAATTGCGGACCACCTATCTGTACCATCAAGAAATGTGCCAGAGAGAAGGAGCTAGAGGTTTGTGTCTATTGTAATGAATATCCATGTGGCCGAATCCTCGGGCTGGCCAAGGGCTATCCTACTCTTCTTGCAGATGGAAAAAGGCTGAAGGAGACAGGAATTGAAAAGTGGGTTAAAGAGCAGGAGGATCGGCGGCAGACTGGATTTGCCTACGTTGATATCCGGTATTATCCTTATGATGTTCCAGATAAATGAGATCATGGATCGATGAGATCCCATCGAAAGATTCTCGCCACCTTGCTATTGACTTATTCGGGATAGCTGAATTAGCAGACGCAAGGGACTTAAAATCCGACCAGGACGATTGAGGCTATTCTCAGTTTTCCCCTGATAATCTATAAAAATCAACAAGTTGCTCTTGTTTTTGTGTTCCGTTGTTTGCCGCTGTTTGCCGTTGTTTACCGCATGAATAAACACAAATTGAACACACCAGACTCAGTAGCAAATAAAAAAATTAGCTATTTTCTCTTTCTCTTATAAATAAACTAATTACTTCAGCTTTTAATTTAATAAGATCGGGAAACCGATGATTATCTGGAACTAATGAAATAATATTTTGAATAGAGCCCATTTCTTTTGAATGACTTAGCACTATTTCTCTTGCGTAATTTAAATTCGCTAACCAAATCAAATAATCATTTCGGGTCGATTTAGCAGATACAATTGCCTTTTGATAGAGATCATTGCCCGCGGCAACTTCTCCTTTCCTGAAAGCGATCAAACCTTTTGTTGCTGTTAAGCAGATTCTCGTATTGGTATTAATATCAGAAACACGAATTAATTGATTCAGATATTTTTCAGCATCTTCGATTCTGTTTTGTAGAGCAAGGGAATAGGCTAGATTATTAATTATTTGAGGGTCACGAGGATGAGAGTGAAGGCCTATTTTCAAGAATTTTACTGCATCATTCGTTTTATCAAGAAGGGAATTAGCGATATGTGAGCCAAAAATTACTGCTTGTTTGGAAAAAGGTAAGTCAGAAAACCATTCTTTACATTGATCGAACGCAGAATCATATTTTTTATTAAAGTAATCGTCTAGAGCAAGCGCTTCATACTTATTATAAATCTTGTAATCATACGGATTAATATTTAGCAATACATCCAAATTATTTATCCATTCAATTTGAGCTAAGGTATTATCGTTTGGTGATTTTAATGCAGTGATCAGAAATTTTTTTGCTTTTCTCCGATTACCATTTAGGAACTCTAACGTGCCGATTGAAGAGGCTAGTTCTGTTAGACTATGCCAATCGAAATTACCTGAACCAATCATGTGTGTACCGATCTTAATGTACCTAGATCTTTTGTTTAAAATAGTTGCTAAAGCTATTTCTGTAGATGTTATCCACGGATCTATCTTAACTAGCTCGCTTTTTTTGATAAGCTCATGTATAAAGTCGTGTTGATCAAAATGCGAAAATAACCTAGCGGCAGCTCTTAAAATAAATCTGTTGTCAGGAGCAAGCCCCAAGGCAATCTTCATATGCTTTATTGATTTATTTTCTATGCCAAGAATCGTATATAGCCGAGACAAATCGACATAGGGGATGGGATTATTAGGATAATTATTTATTCTTTCTTTGGTTTTTTTTATTTCAATATAGTAATTTGATGGAATAAATTCGTTTAGAATATTAGAATGCTCATAGGTTTTCGTATCTTCCGTCTCGGTTTTTAGAATTAGACGAGCGAGCTCGTTTAAAGAAAATGTACTTACTTTATTATTGAGGATGGAATTAGCTGCCTCTTTGACTTCCTTAATATTAACAAATCCGTTCACAAAGGCTGCGCTGATCAGATCGCCTGCAAAAGATGTTGATTTATTATTATCCCAAGCTGTTATATAGTCGTTAATTGATAGTCTTCTTTCAATTTGCCTTACAATATTTTTTTTTGAATAATATAATTCGTTGAGCCTCCATGTAGAATAAAAGCTGCGCCAATTTGGAATGACTCTACGATCTTTTTGTTCGAAAAGATTAGCCATTGTACAATAATCCGTACATTGCTTTTTTATGAAGTAAATCAAATATTGAAATAAATCTTTCGACGCTGTAGGGATTTCCTATCATCATTCTATTCTTTGGATGCCCTCTTTCTTCTGGCAAAGGATAACACAATCTTTCTACGATCCATCGGAGCTCTTTCCTTAGATAATCATAGCGAATAGATTTATCAAATTCGGATAGAGCCTCTGAAAAAGCATTCAAAATATATGGTTTAATATCATCAAAGCTACCACGCCATTGATCATATCTAAAAGGTGAAGGTATATATTTGGATAATAAAGCTGACATACTAATGCCAATAAAATAAAACACTACCATGCTGCCCAATAGATAGCAGTCGGTTGCAAATACCCTTTGATGCCAATCAACTAAATAATGTCCATACATTATTTCAGGAGGAGCATAATTATAATCTCCCGCAAAGGCCAATTTGTCATAAGGACTGCTGATGGATCTACAAATTGAACGACCTAGATCGCCGATTTTTGATTCGCCTCTAAATAGAAGTATATTAGAGGGTTTTAAGTCTTGATGTGAGACTTCTATATAGTGTAACTGCTTTAAGCCGACAGCTATGTCATGAAGCGATTTCAAACGCCAAGTTACGTCCAGTTTTTCCGAAAAAAATAAGTTTTTCCTTACATCTCCCTCAGCTAAATCAAATATCAAATAAGGAACAATCGGTATTGTAAATCCCTCAATATTTTCTTCTCCAGCATCTTTTACAAATACCACTTTTGTAACATGATGTCCTCTACAGAAATCTGATAATTGTTTCTCGTACCTATATGCATTTAGCATATCAGCCATTACATCTACGATTTTTTTGTTAGGTGTGGATATCTGGAAAAACTTTGCAAAATCAAAGGCTTTCAAAAAACAGATTTCTTCAGATTTTCTTACTTTATAACAAACAGAAAAAAAAGAACCTGTAGCATAATCAGGCTTATCAATTATTTCTATGACTTCCCATCCGCTTTCAAGTATTCTACCTAGCAGATTCGATGCAGCGTTGCTAGTCTCCATAATGTGAGCCCCAAGCCTGCCGTTCAAGACAATTGATGAAATATATGTTGCCTTGTGTAGAGTCGATTGCGAATTCACTAATAGCCATTAGCATATTACCCAAATATTATATTGAAATATTGCAAAAACTTAAAGCATCCAAGAAGTCTATCAGCGTCTCTTCACTTATTTAACGCGTTCCAAGTTATTTTAAGAATCGTTATACGATTCGCGAGGTCGATGGAAGCAGAATATTCCGTATAGATGAAACGATTTCGAATAGCTCTACCCGATTTGGGTATTTAAACATAAAAGATTATGTTATTCAAGAAGCTCCGAACCTAATAATTTCATTTTTTTTGTAAACAGATCTATGAATTCGGGATCGTTCATCATCTCATTCAGTAGTAAGTCGGCTTTTTTTCTCTCCAAGTCATGCTTG
>Ga0315279_10004037_pt1 | contig 19924 bp, 20 predicted proteins | sample YL17G06_20_MG_FD_203694 | JGI IMG/M metagenome (GOLD analysis project Ga0315279, IMG submission 203694) | Sediment microbial communities from Yellowstone Lake, YNP, Wyoming, USA - YL17G06_20 | ecosystem: Environmental > Aquatic > Freshwater > Lake > Sediment | place: USA: Wyoming | collected... | reverse complement strand
GCAACTCAACGATAAGCATCGCTCCCTGTGTCGTGTTGATTACTCTCGCTTCTAGGTCTTTGGCTCCGCCGCCTGCTGAAACAAGCACTGGGTCTTGGTCGTTCGCTTTCTTCAGTATTTCATCTTTCGCTTGAATTACTCGCATCTTAGCGGCGTATGGGTCTTTGGTGCCTACGACTTGTATTTGTCCAATCATTATGGGTGGTGTGCTGCTTGCGTAAAATCCTCCTCCGTCGCGAACCATTTTCGCTGCGTAGCTTGCTGCAGCGACAACCGAGGGTTCTTCAATGGCCATCGGAATCAAGTGATCACGGTTGTTTATGAGAAAATTCACGCCTACGCCTAGTGGTATGGGTATGGCCCCGATGACGTTTTCTATCATGCGATCAGCCATTTCTATGGGAAGGGAACCTGTGTTCTGTAGTAGAGTGGCTTCTTCGTCTGTTAAGTTTGCAAATTCCTTAACAAGTTGTAGCCGCTCTTTTGGACTGAGCTTGTAGAAACCTGAAACCAGAGACGACTTGCTCATGTAATTATCCACCATTAGTTCTTATTATCAGCTAACCGAAAATAAAAATGCTTCTGGAATTTGAGAATTCTACGTGAATTCGAAAGTGATTACGTAAAGAGTGTCGGTCATGGTGTCTGGAATTCTCATCCTCAAATAGACTTGCAAGATTGTTGCTCCCTCAGAAGAGTTTTCCACAAGGTTCATAATGCCTATGTGTAGCGTCGAATCACCCGTTAGGTCATAATAGTTGCCCGTCTGGCTCAAGTTTCCGGTGTTGAGAGTAATCTGTCCGCTTGAAGTGGAGTTGTCATGTAGAACTATCGTGGTGTTCACTCGGCTAGCGTTTGCGAATTCAAAGCACTCTAGTTTGACCTCCCAAAGGCTTGTGCTGTTATTCCTAATGTTGAGAGAATAATTGTATGTTAGCGGGGAAGAGGTTGCGTCGGTGGTGATTTTTGCGCTTGTGCTGTTTTCGTACACCGTGTCTGTCTGGTTTGCACCATGCTCAAGGATCACTGTGGGACTTTCACAGCTGAAGTTGGAGTTCAAATTCGTAAGATCGTAGACATTTCCAAACGCGTTTTTGCAGGAATAACAAAGCATTAGCGATATGGCTATCGCTGACAAAATGTGGCCTAGCTTTACTGTGTTTGTTGTTTTTTTCATTTTGTAACCTCTAAATTGGAAAAGAAAAGGGGTGCTTAGTATAGGCTCCCTTAAGCTACTGGTACTTGTATCTTCAAGTTGGCTGCAATTGAGTCGGATGTTGTTGCGGTCGACATCCACGTGACTTCCCACTGGAATCTCCACATGTGGCCTGCCGGTATGTTCAATCCAATTACGTCGCTTCCTTGAGCACCGTTTTCCCAAATGGTCAAGGTTCCCATTAATGCGGTGGTGTTTAAGCTGTATATCTTAACGTATGTCGAGGTTAGCGCGCTGGTGCCTGCGCCACCACTGTTGGTTATGCTGGCAATGGTCACGTTGAAAGTTATGGTGCTTCCTCCGGTATTATTTAGCCTTAAAGGATCAGCGTATACTCTTGTGCCGTTCGGCGGACCTTTCAAATTGGTTAGGGTAGCGGCCACACCGTTGATTTGCGTTCCTGCTGTTGAATTGTCTGGTCCTAACACCCATGCTAGTGACATTCCCTGAACGCCTATGTTTCCAGTTAAGTACATGTAGTCGTAGATCGTTGCGCTTGCTGTGGCAATCAGGAGAGAGGTTATCAGTAAGACTACCAGTTTTAGGCTTCTCTTGTAGTTTATTTGCATCTTGTTATTTCACCTCCTTTTTTCGTTTTCTTTCTTTGAGTGTGTCCATCCACATTCTGGCGAGGACGTACACGCTCACGCCTAGAACAAATATGCAGGCTATTGCAAGGGCTATTGCTGAGACTACGAAGGCTGATCCCCCCCATGTTGGTTTGATAAAAGCATAGACTGATGCTCCTGCAATCGCTGTACTCGCGCCTAGGGCTATGTACCACCATTTCGGTTTGAAAAAGACGTATGTGCCAACTCCCACTACGAACGTGTCTAGGGTGACTATACCAATGAATGTGGCTTCCCAGGTCATTTGTGGACCTATGATCAGTGGATGTGCTGCAATCTCCGCGTAGTTGACTGTGAAGAACACTGTTAGAGCCATGGATGGAAAAGTCACGGTTAGCAACATTGCTTTCGCGTAGTTCAGCAGTTTTTTCATGAAGCCGAGATAGGCGTTGATAGCAACTATGGTTGCGAGTGCCACGACCAAATATGTTAGGCTGTACCAGAAGCGCATGTACTCATCAAAGAATGCTAGGAATTCTCTGCTTACTAGTAGCTGCCCGAATCCGGCTAGAGCTGCTAGTTGGCATAGGTATGGTAGTTGCCATGGAAAATGTTTGTCCAGCAAGCACGTTAGTAGGCTTGTGGCTAGGAATAGATCCAAGCCTAGCAATATGAAGAACTCTGGCTGCAATGGGGGTGGCATTTCGGTACCGTACGGAAAGGTCTGGTTTCTTTTTATTTAAGTCATATGAATTCCGAATCCGAATCCGGATTTCAACCAACAAAACACCTTCCACCTAAAATATGTGACTTACACTCGAAGTGCTACTTCTTCGGAAGGGCAACAGCGGATATTCCGAAACGCTTGTGAATTTCTCTGGCAAGTGTTTCCGCATGTCCTGCTCGGAAGCTGTCTGTGATGACCATTTTTGGTTTTGATCGTCTTACGTATTCCATGAGTCCTTCAAAGTCTGAGTGATCGCTGAGCGCTACGATGTACTCATTGTCTCCTGTTTGTCGGCTCGGGGAGTTGAATTCCCAGCCGCTCACGGAAACGCGATAACTTCCTGTGCAGATTTTGTCTCTGGCGTTCATGTGATAGAAGGCTATGCACGGAGAATTCTCTTCCAGTAGTTGTCTTGCTTCCAATTCTTCAGACAGCATTAGACGTCCAATGCGCATGCCATGTTTCTCGCATATTTTGGAGACATGGAAGACTTTTTCGGATGCGATGAATGGAGCTTTCACGCCTGCTGTGTGGAGTATTTGCATCACTTCTTGGAGTTTTCCATGATAGCCGGAAACGTAGACTGTGCCATGCCTGAGGCCTTCCTGTATTATGGAGACAAGTAAATCTTTGACATCCACCCCGAAAGAGCGTTTGCAAACTGGGTTTCCGTAGGTGGCTTCCATGACGAGTACATCTGCCTCTAGAATCGGAGTGTCGTCGATTCTGAAGTCTCCGGTGTAACCTATTCTGTTTCCTTCTGTATCTTCAACGAGAACTTGGGCTGCGCCTAATATGTGGTCTGCTTTAAAGAATGTTATTCTTTCTTCATCGTTTTGGAGTGTTTTGCCGTAATCGAGGGTCTCCACGTGACCTCCCATCAAGGAGAGCTGTCCCATAAGAACGCCAATAAGGTCTTTTGTGGCGGCGGTCATTAGGACTTTTTTGCATGTTCTAAGACTTTGCTGTAAGCCTACCATGTGGTCTGCGTGGGCGTGACTGACGACTCTGACTGGTCTGGTTTCGTCGAAGGCGTCACAAGCGATGTTTTTCCCAAGTTGTATTGCTCCGCGTTGGGTTACTGATGCTTTTATTGACAATGGAAAACACCGATCATGGGGTTGCTGAAGTTAGCCAGTCTATTATTTCCCGTGGTCTTTCGTATTCTATTTTGACTTTTATTGGTCCTAGGGGTGATTCGGCTACTTCTTTGGCGAAGGAGACGTGTCCAGAGTAGGCTACTTGCTTGTTCAGGCAGAAGCTGATCGACTTTCTATCTAGTCCTTCGAGGAGGGCTGTTCTGGCTGCTGCTCGGATGTGTTCTCTGCGTAATATGTTGTAAAGCTTAGTGAGGGCTTCGCGGTTCCTAGCTTCTGCGGTGAGTATGTTCCCCTTATGTATAGGCTGAACTTTGGTTTCAACGATGCCGAAGAGGTTTTCAATTGCCTTCTTGACTTTTTCTTCTGATTCAGTCGGGTTGATTTCAGCTTCTATGTGAACGGTTATTTCGTCCATCTCGTTTCCACCTTTCTTAAGACTGCTTTGATTTCGTCTTTTGTGCGGTTTATTTCTCCCTCGTTCACTATTACATACTCAGCCATGGCTATAGCGTTTCCTAATCCTACGCTCAGTTCTCTCAGGTCTCGCTCATGGAAAATCTCCCAGTTCTTCGGGTCGTCGCTTCTTTGTCTGTTGAAAAGGCGTTTGAATCTAGTCTCCGGTGAAGAGTGAATTCCGATCAGAGTGAAGTTTTTGAAGCGTTTTTTGAACTCTTCAACCTCGCTCAGGCTTCTTATGCCATCTACAGCGATTTTTGTTTTTGTACTTCTCTCTATTTTGAGGGTACACCTTTTCGCTATGACCGCTTCGCCTTCCGTTCTTCTTAGTTCAAGCATTACTTTTCCGATGTTTTCGGGTGTGGGTGGCATGTTCCTTCTTTTTGCTTCTTCCCGAACTTCGTCACCCATCACGACAACTTCATATCCGTTTTGAATCGCAGTATTCACTACTAGCGATTTTCCTGAGCCTGGCATTCCGGCAACAGCGATAACAAGTTTTTCAGTCTGCATTGTCGTGCGCCTTGGTTTCAATGTGTTTTCGAAAGCACATAATCTTTTAGATTAAAAGCATTTATTCGGGGACAGAGTGAAAAATACTCGAAGGGATGAGCTTGGCTGAATCGATAAGGAGTTTCATAGCATTCGATTTGAACAGCGAAGTGGTTCTGAAAAGATTAACAGAAGCACAGTCTCTTCTGGTCAGGACTGGGGCAGACTTGAAGCCTGTTGAGCATCAAAACATTCACGTAACCCTTCGTTTTCTCGGGAACATAACTCCGAGTATGGTTGAGAAGATCTATGAAGAGATGAAGAAAGTTCAGTTTGTTCCCTTTGACGTCAAGATTCACGGTGTTGGCGCTTTTCCGGATGTGCGCTATCCACGGGTTTGTTGGGCCGGAATAACTGAAGGCGCTGACCAGTTGAAAAGCATTTTTAGTCAGTTGGAGCCTCGGTTACAGGGGCTGGGTTTTGCTGCTGACCCTAAGGGTTTCAGTCCGCACTTAACCATAGCGCGCGTGAGGTCTGGGAGAAACAAAGCTGAATTGGGGAGATGGATCAATGAGAATGCGAACTACGACTTTGGAGTGATAAGGGCTGAGTGTTTGAAGCTCAAGAGAAGCGACTTAACGCCTAGAGGACCCATTTACTCAACACTCAAGGAATTTTGTCCATAAGACTAGAGCAAAGGACTTGTCAACTCTGGGAAACATAGAGAAAGTCTCTGCAACCGTTCTGGAAAAGATCACACCGAAGAAAGAAGAACGAGACATGATAGAGGCCTTAGCTGTAAAGCTAAAGAAGAACGTTCGTTCTGCAGCCGAAGAGCTAGGCGTCGAAACCACAGTGCGCGTGGAAGGTTCAGTTGCAAAAGACACTTGGCTCAACGGTGAGCCAGACATTGATGTTTTCATGCGCGTGTCGCCGACGATACCTCGAAAATCGCTGGGCGATGTGTGCCTGAAAGTGGCGAGAAAAGCCACGGCTGGTTCAAAGCAGATTGAAAGGTTCGCTGAGCATCCATACCTTGAAGCTTTTGTCGACGACATCAGAGTGAACATCGTGCCCTGCTACAACGTGAAGCGCGGAGAATGGCAAAGCGCCACAGACAGAACGCCATTCCACACAGACTACATGAACAAACGCTTGGATAAACAGATGCGCAGCGAAGTGCGCTTGCTCAAAAAGTTCATGAAGGGAATCGGCGTCTATGGTGCTGAAATAAAAGTCGGCGGGTTCAGCGGCTACCTGTGTGAACTGATAATCCTGCACTATGGCGGGTTCGCAGAAGCATTAAAAGCCTTTGCACAGCACAAGCAAAGGCTCGTCTTGGACATTGAAAACTACTACAGAGGAAGAGAAAGAGAACTAGACCTGCTTTTCAAAGAACCATTAGTGGTTGTTGATCCTGTTGACAGGGCAAGAAATGTGGCTTCAGCAGTACAATCACAGAAGCTTCACACATTCGTGGCAGCCTCACAAGCATTCTTGAAGAAACCTGGCTTGTCATTCTTCTCCCCGAGCGAAACACTCGCCCTACCTGTGAAAATGCTGAAGCAGAGAATGGCAAAGCAAGGTTCAGCTCTAATCTTTGTTACCTTTGGCAAGGTTGATGCCGTTCCGGACGTTCTGTGGGGTCAGCTTTACAAGTCGCAGCATTCCTTGCACAAACTCCTTCAGATGAACGATTTCATCATTCTGAGAGATGTAGCTTGGAGCGATGAGAAAACCATCAGCATGTTCGTCTTTGAGCTTGAACAGTGCTTCCTTCCACCAATTAAGAAGCATTTGGGACCGCCGCTTGAAAAACAGCTTGAATGCGAAAAGTTCGTCACGAAGTATCTGGGCAATCCTGACGCGGTTTCTGGACCCTACATTGATGATGGGCGCTGGATTGTCGAGATTCGGCGAAAACACACTGATGTGGTCACGTTGCTTGCTGGAAAGTTGAAGGATGGAGGAAAGAACGCGGGAGTGGCAGAGAAGCTTGCGCAGGTGCTCTGTAAGGGATTTAAGATTCTTGTCAACGATGAAATCGTTGGAGTTTACGAGAAGAATGGTGATTTTGTCAGGTTTCTGACAGAGTTTCTTTCTGGAAAGCCAAAATGGTTAGAAGCCTATCAGAGCGAGGATTATTAGGGCTGTGCCAAGCAGCCACGTGTAGAATGCGAAATAGTGGAATTTTCTGGTCGCGATCAGTTTCCAGAGAAGTTTCAGGGCGAAGTAGCCCACGATTATTGTAACTGCGACGCCGACTGAGAGTTCGGTCCAGCCTATGCCTGTCGTGGCCAGCATGGCTCTTTCTTTGTAGAAAGTAAGGGTTAGCGCTCCCAGTATGGCGGGAATCGAGAGTAGGAAGGAGAATTTGAAGGCTTTTTCGCGCTTTAGCCCGAGGAGAAGGGCGACAGAGATTGTGGCTCCGCTTCTTGAAAGTCCATGGAAAGTGGCTATACCTTGCACGGTGCCGATAAGCAGAGCGGTGAGGTAGGTTATGTTGTCGGTTTTTTCTTGTCCTTTTTTTGACAGGTAAAGCAGTGTTGCGCCGATGATGAATGTTATGCCGATGGGGAGGATTTCGTTGAAAGTGGTTTCGAAGTATTCGACGAAGATGTAGCCGATGATCGCGGTGGGTATTGTTCCGACTACTATCAGCGGTATGAGCTTGCCGCTTTCACTTTTGAAGTCCAAATATACGAGGGCAAGGAGGATGTTTTTGACGTCTTTTCTGAAGAAGAACAGTACGACGATCAGAGTCCCACTGTGTAGGAGGATTTCAAAGAGAAGCGGTGTTGCTAAGCCGAAGAGGTGTTCAGCTATTTTGAGGTGACCCGTGCTTGATATGGGAAGCCATTCGGTTAAGCCTTGAATTATGCCAAGAATTATGGCCTGTATGAGCTGTTCCAGCAAACTGTTCGCCGCTCGCTTCGTCTTTGATTTTTTAAAGATTAATTAATGCAAGCTATTTAATGCTTTATTCTGGTGCGCTGGGATGAGCGAATATCCACCTGGAAGCCGTGAAGACAGAGAAATGCTTGCAAAAATGCCAATGGAAAAGTTGCTTGACTTCTTCTTTTTGCAAATCAGAAACTTGTGGAGAGTTGACGGTTTGTACTTCTTGGGCATTGAAAAAAAGTTTGGAACCGAAGCCGCGACGGAGATTGATGCTGGCGTTTGGGAAAGTATGGCGGCAATTGAGGCTAAGGTCTTGCAGAAGACGTTCAAAATAGGCGAAAATCCTGATATTCCCGCGATTATGGATTTGCTACGCAAGTCAAGCTGGGCCTTGGATCAACCATTCAAGACGGTGGAAATAGGCAGTAACCGTGCTACGTTGAGTATTGATCGTTGTAGAACACAAGAAGCTCGCCTAGGAAAGGGTTTGGGCGAGTTTCCATGTAAACAGGTGAGATTTGGGTACTTGAAGAGTTTTGCGAAAACGCTCAATCCAGAGGTAGAAGTGAATTGCTTGATTTGCCCACCAGACAAGCATCCCAAGAACCTATGGTGCAAATGGGAATTCACCATATGAGTTTGGCAGTTTACATCCTTTTTTCTTCTTCTGAACAGCTTAGAGTCTTGGATTTCGCAGCTGCCTATGGAATCGGTTTTTATCTGCGTGCAAATCAACAAAACCTGTTACATTAGTGCGCTAATCTCTTGAGGGGTTAAGCATTGTTTCTGCCACGCCAATGATGTTTCTTTTTTCGAGATCGCCGCAGAAAGGCTTAAGATGACGGGGACTTTTTTCAATGGGTAGACTCATGTGCTTATAGCACGTGTTTCGGCACAGATGCTTGTCTAAGGTCGCGAGTTCGTCTGCGTCTGGTAGGCAGGCATGCGACTTGGATGTTGCACGATGTTGAGGACAAGTGACTGTGCGACTGTTGGAAGTGAGGAATTTGGCGAGTGATAAAGCGATTCGGGTAGAAGGACTGACCAAGCGTTATGGCGATTTGGTAGCGGTCAACGATGTCTCCTTTACTGTTGACCGTGGAGAGATCTTCGCCTTTCTTGGACCTAACGGCGCAGGCAAAACTACGACTGTGGAAATGCTTGAATGCCTTCGGAAGCCCACTAGTGGTAAAGCTTTCGTTCTAGGGTTTGATATTGCGAAGGATCAGATGGCGATTAAGAAGAAAACAGGCGTTCTGCCGCAGGATTTCTATACGTATGAGAGGCTTACCGTCAAGGAGACCATAGAGTACTATGCTGGCATGTTTGACAGTCAACCAGACGTCGACGGTTTGATGAAGCTTGTGGATCTGGAAGACAAGAGTAACGTGCTCTTCAAACATCTGTCGGGAGGCTTGAGACAGCGGCTGGGAATAGCTGTGGCTTTGGTGAATGATCCAGAACTGATTTTTCTGGATGAACCCTCAGCAGGGTTGGACCCCAAGGCACGTCACGGCGTGTGGCACATGATCGAAGGACTTCACAAAGAGGGGAAAACGATTTTCCTGACGACACACTACATGGAGGAAGCAGAGGTTCTTGCCAGCCGAGTGGGCATAATCCACAACGGCAAGATCGTAGCGATGGATTCGCCGCAGGGACTTATTTCTGAGTACGGCAAGAGAAACCTTCTCATACTAAAAAAGACGAGTTCGAATGCTGTTTCGAACATTGAGAAACTCGGAATAAAAGCAAACTACGACCAATCAACGGGCGATGTCATCGTGCACCTGAATCATTCCGTCGCTGTTTCCGATGTGCTCCACAGCCTCAGCGACAGCGGCATTCCCTTCGGTGAACTTCAGCTCAGACGTTCGAGCCTCGAAGACGTCTTCCTGAACTTGACGGGAGAATCGCTTGGAGAAGAGGAGGCCGCTGTATGAGCCACGTAGTGATTGATCTGAAGGCCAGTGTGAAGAGTTTCGCACGAAACAAAAGCACGATTTTCTGGACGATCGCATTTCCATCCGTGCTCATCCTTTTGTTCGGGGCGATTTTCAGCTATTCCTCAGTGAAGTATGACCTCTTCCTTCAGAACCAGGATCTGGTGGATGGGAGACCCACTTATTGGTCTAGTTCTCTGATTGACATCCTGAACTCTTCAGGCGTTTTCAATATTCAGACCCTCAACGCTACCATCAACGCAACAGACTATGCATTATCTAACAGGTTGAACAGCCTTCTCATTATCCCGTCGGGTTTCAACGACTCTGCCAACATGGCGCTTCTAACTCACACGCCGAGTCTTAAGAATGTGACATTCGTGTACGACCAGTCCACATCCTCCGCTCCGGTAGTGGGCAGCATCGTGAAGAGCATCATCGAGAACATTAATTTTCAACTCTCAAGGGGAGTCAACTATCTGAACGTCCAGGACTTGACGATAGCGCCGAAGCGTTATAGCTACATTGACTTCTTTGTGCCAGGAATGATCGGAATGACTGCCATGACCACGAGCATCTTTACTTCGGTTTCGATAAGCGCTCAGTTCAAGCAGAACGGCGTCTTCCACAAGCTTGCAACGACACCCTTGAAGCGTTACGAGTGGATACTTTCCAGAACCGTGTACAATGTTCTCATAACTTTTCTGGGCATGGCCGTCATGATTGTTCTAGGAGTTGCCCTGTTCGGAATGAAGATAACCATTGACGCGATCTCGTTGTTCATGGTTACGATGGCTTCCTTGATGTTCACAGGTTTGGGAATGATTATCGCGAGGTTCGTAAGAGACCCCGACGGCGCAGACGCAGCGGCAAACGTGATAACCTTCCCAATGATGTTCCTCTCAGGAACGTTCTTCCCGCTGAGCCAGATGCCGTTGTTCCTGCAGACAATCGCGCGGGTGCTCCCGCTGACTTACGTCAGCGAGGGACTCAGGGCATCGATGATTTTCGGACAATCGCAAACAGCCATCTTCAACACAGGCATAATCACCGTGCTCGGCCTCGTGTGCATCGCCATAGGCTCATGGATAACCAAATGGGAAGAGGACTAGCAACCAGCGCATGAACCTGAGAACAAGCACTACAGATGGACAATTTTAGGTCTCAGCGGTTGCCTCGATTAGTCTTTTCAGCGCGCGAATAGAGGAACTATGCAAAAACAAGTTTAAACAAGCAGAGTCTGGCCCAGACAAGCCAAGCGATTAAAGTCCTTAACGGACAAGGGCACGGTAGTCTTTATTTCTCACAGAAAACGTGCCCTTCAATCTATCTTTTAAAATGTTCAAAGAAAACTCAGAGAATGGCTAGAGAGCGAAGAGCAAGACTAGGTTATTGACTCATGGCCGCAAATTTTATTAATTGTTGCAGTATAACGGGTGTAACCGAAGAGGTTCTCATTATGATGGAAAGGAATGACACGGAAAAGGGGTATGTCGGTGAAACGTATGTCACAGCAAAATTGAGTCGTGCCTTCAATATTACGAGTGCGATAGTTCCTCAAGATTTCTTTTCATATGACTTGATAACCAATAATAATAAGCGCATTGAAGTAAAAACAGCAATATTACGAAAGTTTGAAAGAAAACATCCAAAGAAGACTTATTACTCTGATGCTTGGGAATTTGGAAGGAATCCAAAACAACGGCACGAAGGGTCGTGTGACTTTGTAGTGTGCGTTTGTTTTTCATCTAAGGATTTCTCTGACAATCCACGTTGTTTCATAATTCCATGGAAAGAATTGCATGGACGTTCCGTCTTCAAGATTTCTGCAAACCCAAAAAGAAAAGGAGAACACAAATTCTGGAACTATGAGGATAAATGGGATGCAATAGTGAAGGATAACGCCTCTGGAAGCAGTGACATTAAAAATGCGGAAAAGTTATAGCTGAACTGAAACCTAGAAAGTTGCTTCTCATAGTAGTTTCACGCCACTAAAGGCTTCAAATAGGAAAAGGATTCCAAACACGACGAAAATTAAAGATGCTCCAATCTTGATGTAGCGTGCAGAGATGTAGCGAGAAATGACTTTTCCGAAAACTGCACCAAGAGCCGTCAACAAGGTAAACGCAAGCATAACTCCGAGAAATACTTGAATAGGTGCACCATATTCTGCGGACAAGGCAATGACTGCAAGTTGTGTTTTGTCGCCAAGTTCCATTACGGCTATAAGAAAGAAGGATGTTGTAACGGTTTTTGAGTGCTCTTTGATTTTGACTATTGTATCTTCTTTCGAAAATAGTGTAAATACTCCGAAAATGAGGAATGAGATACCAGCTACCAAACCTATCCAAAATGCTGGGATGAAGGGGGCTATGGCTCCACCTATTAGTGCACTAACACCGTCAACTAGAGCAAAAGCCAGAAGAGCACCAATGAAGACCGACCTTGGTCTGTGTTTAGCACTTAGACTGACGACTGCGATTTGTGTTTTGTCACCGAATTCGGCTATGGCAACGATGGCGAACGTTGACAATAGCGGGAGCAAATCTAGTGTCATGTTTTCCCATCAACATTACTAAAGCAATAGCGATATTGTCAAGTTAGCCGATATTTAAGCAAGATGGGTTCTGAATAGAACAAACTTCTATCAGTCCTTTTGAGCCAGTCTGACCCGTTGACTACTTTTTCTTTTGGAAACATTCCATGCAAATAGCAACTATTTTGACTTTTTGAATAGGTTGCTGAAACGATGTTAGACCTTTTGCTAACACAGTCACGTAGCCCAAAGGTTTTCCGCATTTTTGGCATCTTAATGGTCTAGCGTCACTCATCTTTTCACCATAGAACAATTCTACATCACTCTTTTTAAGTTGGTTTGACCCGTCTATTCTTTAGAAGAAAACGGTCATGTGAAGACGGACTTCGGGAGAAAAACCGAACAACGTTGATATCCACTCCGAACTTGAAATTCGTAAAATAGAAAACAAGAAAGACGCCACAACTAGACCTATGGAGAAATTCTTAGACAGTCTCAGCAAGAGCACTAAGAAAAGCTATCGAAGAGGACTAGAGCTTTTTATCGAATTCTACGGCAAGGATGCAGATACCATCTTAGCAGAGCGAAAAGACGACTTAACGCCTAGACCCAATGAGAACCTTGTCGATGCGAAAAATAGAGCTAGTAGATACGAGAACCTCTTAGAAGAGTTTCATAGTTGGCTTATGCAACCGATTCACACAATCAACAAGAAACCAAATCAAGCCTATGGAATCAACACGGCAAGAACTAGCACTCTAGGATTATTGCAGATTTTCAGATATTATAATATGGGTTTGACTCTGAGAAATGGTAGTCCAATATCTCAGACCGTCATTTCTACTGGTGACTTCGTTCTGATGCCCGAACACGTTAGAGCAATGTTCCACACGGCTAAGGACCTTAGAAGTAAGCTTTTAGTAAGTCTGGGGAATGACGTTGGATGGCGTATAGGCGATGTTCTCAGTATCCTACGCTCTGAATTGCCGAATCTGGAACAAGAAGCACCGATAGAATGGACTAGGATAACAATAAAGCAAAAGCAAATTGCTAAGACTTGTCTCAGTCAAACAACCATAATATTGCTGAAAGAATACTTGACTCTTCCTTCTAAGAATCCGTTCCTATTCGGGTCAAACGGCAAAAACCACATTGATGAGGAAACGGTCAATAGCAGACTTAGAGATTTAGCACGGGAATCGGGTATTGAAGTCGGAAACTCTAAACTCACATGGCATTGCTTCAGAGACATGATTATCAGTCAAGCGAAGAATCTAGGCGTTGATCCAGACATCATAAAAGTCATGACAGGAAAAAGCGTTAGTAAAGCCATGCTTCCATATCTCACGGGCATTGATGTTAAGACCGCTTTTCTGAAACTGCAAAAGATGACGGGAATCTCCACAATAATCGAGGAATCAGAAGGCAACATCAAGAAAATCGAAGCCTTAGAAACCGCATTGATTCAACTAGAGACCGAAAACAAGAATCTTAGAACACGCATTGAGGTCTTGCAGAGTAGGCTAGAGAGCAATGAAAACACTATGAACAAGGCGATAGGCGACTTTGAAACTAGACTAAACTGGTTAGAAAACAAGACTGGCAAAAAAGAAAAAATCAAGCAAATGGACTAGCCTCTCTCTTTACCTTTTTCTTTATCGGTTCTGTTACCTCTTCGGTTGATCGAGTTCGTTCGCACAAGTGTTACTTTTCGGTTGATAGGTTAAGCTGTCAAAAATCGGTCGATAGTTCAATCTGATACTAGCATATAACAAAAGGGTTTTGAGAAGGCTAGGTATCTAGCTAATGTTAGATGGACTATGGTAATTGAGGAACTAGTCGTTCTAGTCATTGTTTTTGTTTTTGCTGCGCATGTTATCTTTCTATTTCGTTCTCTCAAAAGAAAGATATCCTCTGATGGTGTGACCTATACAAGTCTTGATGCGACTGAATTGGACATCAAGTTTCTGTTACTGGAAAGAGACCAAATGATTCCGAGACTCGCACTTGTGCTTACAACCAATTCGATTCTTTTTCTTGGATACATCCAAGCTCGGCTTTCGATATTCGGCGGTATTATTGCCATTTTTGCCATTGCACTCAATATCCTTTACTCAATCTATTTCGTCACTTTCGCAAAGTACCTTGACAGTTTGCAGAAAAGAGTGGAACCTGTTATTCCAATCGAGTATAGAAAGCGAACTCTTAAGGGCAGATGGGGATTTGTTCCTTTGATTATGATCTTTGAACTAATATGGGTGTTTTCTACGTTTCACTCATTCCTAGGATGGTTCATATAGACTGTACTATATGGCAACTCCTCTTTCATTTATGGACCAGACAAAGAAGCGTTTTGGATTAAGGTTTTCCATTTGTTCTTTCCTTGAACGTTTATCCCACAAACTTCTGCTGGGGTCTTGCCTTCTAGCCCTTCATGTTCTCTAATATAATTGTAGCGCGCTTTTCCGATTTCTCCGATTCATTGGGTAGAATTTTATGCTACGGATGATGACGAAAAGGAAATCGTAAAATTGGTCGAAGACATCAAGAAACAAAGCAAACGTAAATCTACTAGAAAAAAGTGATAGACAAGAGGAGGAAACAGACTCATGGTTATGGAACTAAAACTGATTCCGATAGACAAAATACAGCCTAACCCATTTCAACCTAGGGAAACGTTTGAAAAAGAATCTCTAAGAGAACTTGCTGACTCGATGGAAGATGCCAATGTGATCCAGCCAATTGTAGTCAGACGATATGGAGAAGGCTACCAGATTATTGCAGGGGAAAGGCGATGGAGAGCTGCACAAATGACAGGTGTTAAAGAGATTCCCTGCATAGTTAAGGAAATTCGTGAAGAAAGGATTCTACTTGAATCTCTTGTAGAGAATCTACATCGCAAGGATTTAGCAGATATAGAGAGAGAGAATGCTATTCACGAATTATGGAAAAATAGAGACGCTTTGGGAATCAAGCATAAGACGGAATTAGCTAGAGTATTAGGCATTTATGAAGGAAAGGTGGATGAAGATCTCGAAGCTTGGGAGGCAAGACACGTTATAGGCATGCCCGTAACAGTTTCGACTCGAACAATCGCCAGAACAAGAGGTCTAGAGCCAGAAATCAGAAAACGCATTGCAGAAAAGGTAGAAGAAGGAACCTTGAAAGCAACAGAAGTTGACATTGTAGCGAAACTGATGAGAAAAGCTCCTGAGCCAATAAAGCAAGAGCTTCTAAGACCTAAGTCTCGCTTATCTCCAAGGATGGCTGAAACTGTCGTAGAGAAACTTCCCTATGAAGAAGAACAGAGTGTCATTCTCGAAGAAATCAAACGCCAAAGACTTACTGAGGATGAGGTAGAAACTCGGGTTGTGGAAATCCGCAAAGCGAAGGAAATGGGTGAATCGTTAAAAAAAGAAATGGGAGTTCAAGAAGGTACGGTTTATACAGTTGGTGAGTATGAATGCCCGCATTGCAAAAAACATTATTTAATCAAGTGCAATGGGAAAAGGGATTGGGTGGAATAAAGCTCTACCAAGAGCCTATTCCAAACATTGATGGCATGATAGTGTACTTCAGCAAAACACCTTTTGATATTGTTTGTCCTCATTTTTGGGAACTTAGATGGGCTTTTGGTTGTCCATTTGAATGTGCTTATTGCTATCTTCAAGGAACTGGTCGAGGTAACAAAAGCCCGAAATACAGACCTCTTAATAGAGTTATGAAAGCGATCGACAAAGCATTCAAAGATGAATACTTTCAGAAACATCCATCGATTTTCAACAGCGGTGAACTGTCGGATTCCCTGATGCATCCGTTTAACATGAGGCAGATTGCAGATTTATTCGAGACCCAAGATAGACATAAGCTTTTGTTGTTGACGAAATCTGGTAATGTAGAATGGCTATCTCAAAAACCAAGGAAGCAAACAATCGCAAGCTTCAGCATAAACGCCGCAGAGATTTCGCGAAAATGGGAAAACAAAGCTCCGCTACCACAGCAGAGAATTGAGGCAGCAAAGCAACTTGCCGAATCTGGATATGAGATCAGAATAAGAATTGACCCTATTTTCCCAGTCGAAAACTGGCAAACATACTACGAAAACCTTGTTTACTCGATTCTTTCCACACTTCCAGCAGATCCTGACAGAATTACGCTTGGAACTCCGAGAGGGCTGTCCAAGACTCTGATTTTTGCCAAAGACAGAAGCTGGGAAAAAGTGGCTTTCACAGAAAACCCCGAGAACTCTGGCTGGGGGAAGAAAGCACCTGCACCATTGCGAAAAGAAATCTATACGTTCTTCTTTGATAAACTCGAACACTTGGGGTTCGATAAGTCAAAGATAGCACTATGCAAAGAAACGAGATTCATGTGGAATGAGCTTGGACTGAACCAAGCTAAATGTAGATGCAATTGTGTGTGGTAATCATGCCTAACAATGGGTTTATCGAGATAGAACCTCACTCACTACATAAGTATAATATTCTTAGAAAATATCTGGGAGTCTGTAAGACCTTCAATAAAATCTATGACAACTTTGCCTATGTTGACACACATGGGGGGAGTGGACAGGTTTCTTTTAAAGCTAAGGCACAATGGATAGAAGGTTCTCCATTGATAGCCTCCCATTGGAATCCAAACGCACCATGTCACATTGTCGAAATAGACCCTTCCACTTATCAATGTCTTTGTGAATCAACGAAAAAATGCGGTAATATATTTACATATCATGGAGACTGCAATAGATTGATAGCCTCAATTCTCTCCAAAATTCCTAAGTGGCAGAAATTCGTTTTCTGCTTTGTTGACCCAAGCAGTCTCACCTATACTGTTGATGGCACAGTGTACGATCAAGTTCAAGCTGGAACAATAAAGGTCATAACGGATTTTCCGAGGACTGAATTACTTCTGAATTTCCCACTTGAAGCAATATTGCGCTGTGCAGGAGATTTCTTCAATAATCCAGAAGAAACAAGAGCAATTGCAAATGGACAAAGAGTGACAACATTTATGGGTTCAACTACTTGGCAAGACTTGCCTGAAAAAAACAGAACTCGAAGAGGTTTTCTCGAAGTATACATAACTGAAATGCTTAACAAATATCCATACAAGGGCGCTATTCTTATCCGAAGCCAAGAGAAGAATCTGCCACTTTACTATCTAGTCTATACTACTCACAACCAAACAGCAGCAAACATAATGAGGGGAATTATGAAAAAAGAAGGAGACTTTCCGCTTCATTTCGATATGACAACAGGTAAACCACAACAACTTAACGACCTCTATCCACTTGAGCATTTCATTTTTGAACGTGATTGATTCCCACTATCAATTAATTCTTCACGCAAACCGCAATCAACCGAAAAGCAACAGCCTCACAGAACAGCCTAATCAACCGAAGAGGTAACAGAACCCCAGCCTAACATCCCTAAGATAGCCCTATATCAACCATATGGGGACTGTCCAATCTCCACGTTTTAGCCTTTTTTTAGTGGTGGGGGAGTAGTCTAGGCTTTTTTGAGCGGATGGCATGTAAATTAGGGTTGTGCAATTCCCCTAGCCTTGTTATTGGTGACTTCTTCTGATATCCCCGCTTCATCATGAATGATATCAACGGAACCTGAAAGCGTCTGGTTTTGCAGTAATCCTTAAACCACATTTCTGCCATTGATTATGCAGAGCATCGGCAAAAGCCGAGTCCTAACCAGACAAGAAGCAAGAAAAACGGACATAGACAATTGCACATAGGGCTTTTTTTGGCGGATTTGTTTCGGCAGGTTTTGGATACTTCTGCAAATAAATTCTGGACTTATCCAGCATCACTTCCCAGCTCGTTTCGAAACAGTTTTTGTTAGGATTTTTGGCTCGTTTTGATTTCGGACTAGGTTTGAGACTGTCTTTTTAGAAAAGGCGATTTTTCAGAAAAACAAGCTAGGGGCAGAGGAGTTGAATAGCAAACAAATCGCAAACTTCCCTAGAAAACCAAAGATAGAAAGCACGGGTACGCCCTTATTCGCAACTGTCATACTCTCATTAGTTATACAAAATCTGTAAAGTGCGGTCTATAGATTCTGGATTTGCTGATTAATCACCTGATTAAAACGCTTTTCGGGCTTATTTTCCGATTTAATCACATGATTAAAGCGTATTCAGCAAACGGAACTGAGCATGGTCAAAACTAGCGAGTGTTTATTAATGGCTAGTCGTAAGAGTCACTACACGATGCGCGAAAGGGCATAAACTATGAAAACAACAACAATTACGGAAAGCCCAAGCCCACGTAGAAGCGGTCTATTGGGCAAGCGACAGCACGGTTTTCTGACATTAAACACCATATTAGAGGATGGACTTTGGCTATTCGAAGGTAAGTTAGACCCAAAGTCATTATGTGTGGAATTGGCAAGTTATCGAGGCAAAAAGAAAATACGAATCAATCAAATGTTCACGGATATTCTTAGGTTTATTGCACCTTCAAGATGGAGAAATCATGTTGAGTTATACAGTCATTTTACTGATGTTAATCCACGAACGCTACGCTACTATTTGAAACAACTGCGATCGCTAAAATGGATTATGAAGGTGGGTTACACCTATCAAATAAACCCATTTCTGGAATTTCTCCTAGACCTTGATGCGCAATACTGGTTACTTCTGGAATATGCCACGTTCAAAATCGACTTGTTCGATTTGTTCAACCTGCCGTTAATGGATATTACGAGGACTGGGCTAAGAGCCAAGAAACTCAAAATAACCTTTTGGGAACGGAATCGTAAACCACTAAAACCCATCTTTCGAGGAACAGTTCTGATTAGACTTGAACTAGAAGACGGACAAAAGTGCGAAACAATTCTACCCGTCAATCTTCACGGACAGCCAATATATGGACCGAAAGGATTCTTAGAACACTATTGTGTCCCTCTGAAATGGCAACTTTTCGATGTCAGACGTGCCTCATACTTCGGTTCAAACTACAAAAGAAGTCATCACAAAGGAGCAAGCAACAAGCAAGCCGACTTTCTCCATTTCGACAAGTCAATTGGAATCATCTACATTAAGGATTATCTAAGTTATCGATGGTGGAAGAAACCCTATGAGCGTCCGCTAAGACTCTGGAATGGTCAAGGCAACGAATACCTAGAATTCTGCCGTTTCGAAACGTTACAGCGGTTGTTTGAAGTCAGATTCGTAGAAGACAGGAGACGTTCAGGCTTGTTCAATGCTTTGGGCTTGACTCATAAGCCACTTTCAAGACAGCACAGAAAACAAGACAACTAGATTGAAGCATTAGGTTCGCTGTTTTGGTTTTGCGGAAAAGTTATAGCTGAACCTAGTCGATTGATTGGTAGATGTGTGACGTTGTTTGACTCACCATTGGGGTTACGTGAGTGCTGTTGCTTCGGCACTCTTGTTTGGGACAAGTTCGACTCTGAACAAAATCGCATTGGAAAATGTTCATCCAACTGTAATCGCTGGGATGATTTACTTCATTGGTGGAGTTTTCCTATTTGGAATTCACTTTTCTCCACTCTCCAAGAAGATTCTCGCTCTGTTTGAAAGCCCAGAAATCGAACCCAAAATAACAATGAAAGACTTTAGGAATTTGGCTTTCGTCATTCTCTGTGGCTCAGTAATCGCACCCTTGTTGCTCTTGAACGGTCTGAATCAAACTACGGCAATCAACACATCTCTGCTTCTTAACGCAGAGTCTCTGTTTACTGCTCTGATAGCGTTTTTGTTTCTCAGCGAAAGGGGAGCTAGAAAAGAGTATTTGGGAATTACCATGTTGCTAATCGGAGTCGTGTTCGTAACCACAAACGGGGAATTCCAGAGACTCACCCTAACAGAAAACATTGTTGGAAATCTACTGATAGTAGGGGCTTGCTTGTTTTGGGGAATAGACAATAACCTAAGCAGATTCTTGAGCAAGAAGCGGGACATAATACTGATAACTGGACTGAAATGCTTCATTGGCGGTCTGGCTCTA
>Ga0315279_10004036_pt1 | contig 19925 bp, 16 predicted proteins | sample YL17G06_20_MG_FD_203694 | JGI IMG/M metagenome (GOLD analysis project Ga0315279, IMG submission 203694) | Sediment microbial communities from Yellowstone Lake, YNP, Wyoming, USA - YL17G06_20 | ecosystem: Environmental > Aquatic > Freshwater > Lake > Sediment | place: USA: Wyoming | collected... | reverse complement strand
GTCGTCGGATGAAACCCGCACATGCTGATCCCCTCCTGTCGCACGACTCGGTGGAGTCCCTCCGGATCCAGGGCCAGGATGGCTTCGATGGCCTTTCGGTCCTTGGCCCCCGCCTCATCGCGAGACACGTAGTGGCTCATGTCCGTGCTGGCGACGATCACCACCCGCTTCCCCGACTCGCGAACGGCCTTGGCCACCGCCTGGCCCACCTCTTGACAGGCGGCGTACTCGTGGCTGAAGAGGCAGATCGGCACGAATCCGAAGGGACGCCCGAAATACTGCAGGAACGGAAGCTGTACCTCGATGGAATGCTCGCGGAGGTGCGCCAGGTGGTCCTCTTCCAGCACGGACGAGTTCGCCAGGATGGCCTTTCCTATCTCCTGGTCGATCTGGACCTGGCCCAGCGGCGTCTCCCACTGCCCGTAGGTCATGATGGACGCACCGGCACCCAGACCGGTGTGGTTCGGGCCGAGGATCACGAAGGTCTCCGGGAATTCCACCCGCGAGTATACGGCCGCGGCTACCCGCCCGGAGTACATGTATCCGGCATGGGGCACCACGGCACCGATGGCCTTCTCGGGTGTCGCCCCCCTGGGGACGAGGTCTTCCACCTGCAGGTGCAGCCTGTCCCGCGTCCCCGCGTAAAATGAGCCAGCGACTGCCGATCGCCGGATCATGGCCTCCCCCTTTCCACAGCGGTTGCAGACCGTTCGGGCGGCCTGGCGCCCGGCAGCCGTCGAGTCTGCGCCAGCCGGAGCCATCGAAAACGAGAATGAGGTAACGTCCTTCGCTTCCTCACTTCCGGGATCTCACTCCGCCGGTCTCACCGGGTTTACGTCGGGAGGAAGCGATGCAGGATGTCCCGGAAGGCGCGCCCGTCCAGCGGTTTGGTCAGGTATGCCGCGCATCCGGCCCCGGCGGCCCGATCTTCGTCGTCGCGCATGGCCTGGGCCGTGAGGGCCACGACGGGGATGGCGGCCGTGGTTGGATCGGTCTTGAGGTGGCGGGTGGCCTCATAGCCCGTCATGCCGGGGAGTTGGACGTCCATCAGGATCAGATCCGGACGGGCCGTTCGGGCGAGGCGGAGCGCCGCGTCGGCTGTCTCGGCCACCAGCACCTCACACCCCTCCTGCTCCAGCAGGGCGACCATCAACTCCAGGTTGATCGCGTTGTCCTCGACGACCAGGACGCGCGCCATCCCGACACCTCCTCCGCCCCCTCGCCTCCAGCGTCTCCCGGGCACCGGGGTTTCCGTCCCGCTTTGTGCCCCTCACTCCCCCGGTCGTTCCCCCGTTCGAAAGGAGCGCGGCCCCACCCCGGCACCGCTGGCGGCAGACGGGGCCAGAAGCCGCACCACGGTATCCACCAGGACGCGCGGAGAGACCGGCTTGGTCAGGAACTCGTCCGCTCCGAGGGCAAGGGCCTGCTCCGCATTCAAGCTCTCCAGTCCGGTGACCACGAGGACCGGGAGCGTCCGGACCTCCTCCACCTCACGCACCCGCCGGAGAATCTCCCATCCTTCCATATCGGGCAAGACGACGTCCAGGATCAAGAGATCGAAGGCTTCCGCCTCCATGACGGCCAGAGCGTCGGCCCCCATCGCCGCCTGCGAGACATCGAAGCCGGCGCTCTCCAGCGCAGCGGCCATGGGAATCCGGATGAGCGCCTCATCCTCCACCAGAAGGATTCGCTTTGCCTTGGAAACCTCCAGGCGCGGGAGCCGGACGACGAAACGGCTTCCCTGTCCCGGGCCCGCGCTCTCGGCCCACACGCGGCCCCCATGCAACTCCACGAGCCTGCGGACCAGGGTCAACCCTAGCCCTGTGCCCGCGTACATTCGAGTCTCGGAGCCGTCCACCTGACGGAAAGCACCGAAGATCGCTTCCAGTTCCGCCGCCGGGATGCCGATGCCCGAGTCCTCCACCATGATCTCGACTACCTCGCCGGCCGGGAGGCTGGTCGGGTCCTTCGCCCCGTCGCTCTCCAGCTTCCTCGCCGTGAGCGTAATTGTGCCGCCCTCCGGCGTGAACTTCACGGCGTTGTCCACCAGATTGTAGAGGATCTGGACGAGCTTGAAGCGGTCCGCAACGATGAACGGCGCCCAGGAGTCCAGCGCCGTAATCACCTTCAGCCGCTTCTGGGTCACCCGAATCTGAACCAATCCCAGGACCTCCTGGACGAGGGGCCTCAGGACCACCGGTTCCAGATGAAGGCGGATCTTTCCGCTATCCATCTGTGCGATGTCCAGGATATCGCTGACGAGATCGAGCAGCCGCTTCCCCCCGCCGAGAATCCGGTCGAGGTACGTGGCCTGCTTGGGGGTGAGTGGACCCCCGATCCCCTGTCGCAGGAGTTCGGAGAAGCCGATCACGAAGTTGAGCGGGGTGCGCAGCTCGTGCGACATCTTGCCCAGGAATTCCACCTTGACCCGCAGCGCCTCCTCCAGTTCGGCCGTTCGCTGGCGGACCCGGGCTTCCAGCTCTTCGGCGTGACGGCGGCTCTCCCCGTACAGGCGCGCGTTCTCAATAGCAGTGGCCGCCTGCACGGCCAGCATTTGCAGGAGGCGAAGCTCGTCCGGCGTGAAGCGCTTCCCGGGCTGGATCGTGTGGGTGTGCAGAACCCCCAGCAGCCGGTCCCCAAAGAGGACGGGGACCGTGATGGTCGCAACGACATCGGGAAACTCGGGCAGCGCGTGGGGGGAGGCCTGGTAATCATCAAGAACGAGGGGTTGGCGGGTGAGGGCCACGGTCCCATTCACCCCGCGCCCCAGCTCGTAGGTCCGGGCCCGCACCCGCTCGGCCTCCGTCCCATCGGCGGCCCCGAAGCGGAGGTCCTGTCGCCCCTCGTCCCAGAGGCTGATCTCCGAATGCTGGGTGCCCAGGAGGCGCCTCGTGCCCGCCGCCACCGCCTCCAAAACCGCGCGCAGCTCGAGCTGCGCGATCACCGCCTGCCCAATCTCACGAAGCGTATCGAGCTCGGATGCCCGCGTGTCGGCGGCCGTGTAAAGTCGAGCGTTTTCGATGGCGATAGCCGCCTGATCGGCAAAGGACACGAGGTACGCCAGCTCGTCGGCACTGTATTGGTGGGGTTCCGTGGTGTTGAAGGTCAAGACGCCGAGCACCTCGTCCCGAATCTTGATGGGCAGGCCCAGGTAGGTGTGGATGCCCAGCTCGCGATCCTGGTCCGCGTACAGATAATTCCGGGGATCGTTCTGACAGTCCGCGATGAACAGCAGCTGTCCGGTCGCAGCCACGAGACCCGACGTCCCGGTCCCGAGGGGCACTGCGAACCCCTCGAGCATTGTGCCCGGACGGCCCACGGCCGCGGCGAGCCGGGTGACCCCAGCCTCTTTGTCCACCAGAACCACTTTGACGTGGGGAATCCCGGAGATCTGCGCGGCCTCCTTGATGATCCTCTCGAGGGTCTCCCGGAGATCCAGCCCGCTCATGACCGTTCGCGCGGCCCGGAGCATGGCCTGGAGTTCCTCCCCGCGCCGGACCGCGGCCTCGTGCAGCCGGGCGTTCTCGATGGCGATGGCCGCCTGGACGGCGAAGAGGGCCAGGATGTCGCGATCCTCCTGGGTGAAGGGCCTCTGCGTGCTCTCGTTATCCATGCCGATGACCCCGAGAAGCCGATCACGGTACAGGAGGGGCTCGGCCAGGACCGCCGTGATGCGGGTGTGCTCCAGGGTCATGGGGACCGCATAGGACGAGGTCCGGTAGTCGTTGACGCTCAGCCCTTCCCGTCGCTGGGCCGCCGTCCCCACAACGCCCTCGCCGAGCCGCAAGGAGAGCCCGCGGATCCACTCGCCGTGGCCGTGCCAGGCCCGCGGAAAGAGGGCCTGGGCCTCCTCGTCCCAGAGATACACCGCGCCCGTTCCGGTGCCGGTCAGCTCGGTCGCCCGCCGGATGATCAAGCCCAGGACCGCATCGAGACCTAGCTCGCGCGTGATCTCCGTCGTGACGGCGCGGACCGCCTCGAGCTGTCTTCGCCCCGCCCGCTCCTCCTGGAGGAGGCAGGCGTTCTCGATGGCAATGGCCGCTTGGTCCGCAAAGGCGGACAGGTAGGCGGTTTCGTCATGGGAGTAGGTGCGCGGGCTCGTGGTATTGAACACCATGACGCCGAGGATCCGGTCCCCCAACTTCACGGGCAGCCCGAGGTAGGAAACAAGACCATATTTTGTGGCGTGTTCGGGATGGCTGTTGCGCGGATCTCCTCGAGTGTCGGCAACGGCCAGCGGTTTGTGTGTCGCCACCACCTGTCCCGAGAAGCTTTCCACGATCGGGATTATGACGTTTCGCTCCTCCTCCGAGGGAAGCCCGCTGACCGCGCCGTAGCGGAGCACCTGAGCCTCCTCATCGAGAAGGAGCAGGCGAACGAAGTTCGTGCCCGAGATGATGGTTGCCTGCTGGACGATAGCCTGAAGACTCTGCTCCAAATCCAAGGAGGAGGCGATCGCCCTCCCCGCCTCCACCAATGCAGCCAGCTCTCCGCGGCGACGATCCAGGGCAGCCAGCGTCTCGGCGAAGGCCGCTGCAAGCGCACCCAGTTCCCCGCCCGCCTGCACGGGTATCTGAACCGTTGATTCGCCCGTTCCGACCCGCCGAACTGCGGAGGTCAGATCTCGGATGGGACGCCAGGTGTTATACGCGATCCAGAGCCCGACACCGGCGCTAATGAGGAAGATCAGGCCCGCGGGCAGCGCAAAGCGCAAGAAGGTCTCACGCACCCGGGCAGTGACCAGGTCCTGCGGCATCCCCACTACGCTATGCCACCTGGTTCCGGGAACAATGGTCTCGCCGCGGAGCATCCCGGGGAGGGGGCCCAGTGGTTTCCCGCTCGTGGTCTCTGGCCGACTGTGGAGGAGCACCAGGCCCTGCTCATCCACGACGGCCCACAACAGGGGGACGCCCGGGTACGCCCAAGTCACCGCGCGACTGGCATACACGAGGTCGAGGGCGGCGTAGATCACCGCGGTCAGCCGCCCCTGCTCGTCCAGCACGGGATGCGCCAGGATCACATTGGGATTCCCCGTAATCCGCCCAACCTGGAACCCACCGACAGCAGGCTCGCCCCATCGGACTACGCGCTGCAGCCATTCCCGGTCCCCGAGGGACACCGGCCTCCCGGGGGGGAGCGGGACGGCGCTGACCACGATTGTCCCATCGGGGGCGACGAGGCCCAGGTTCTCGAGGTGAGGGGCGTCCGCCAGGAGATTCTGGAAAAGCCCTTCGATTTCTTGCCGATTCCCCGCGCGGACAGCGGGTAGGCGGGCGAGGACCGTGAGCCTTTCCTGCACGCCCGCCACGCTGTGCCCGACCTGGGCTGCGACAAGCCCTGCCGTTTCCTGCACCTCGTGCCCCATTCGGGCGCGCTCTTCTCGGAAGTCAGACAGAATCCAATACCCGCCTAGCCCCACCAGGGGAATCAGCGTGGCGAGCAAGAGAGCAGTGAGCCGTGCTCGAAGCCCCACACCGCCAGGGCGCATCATGGCTTCATCCTGTCTCTGCCACTTCTCATTCAGAGTTGCAGGCTGCCGATTGAAACTCGCCCTATTCTCCACTCACCATAGGTTCCGGTCAATCGGAAACATTTCCAGGAGGTGGATCAATCGTTGCGCAAGTGCCCGGGCCCTCGAAAGACGAGAAGACGTACGCCCCCTCGGGTCTCGACCCCGGGTAGGAGCACACACCCTATACGAGCGCCTCGCTCAGGAGAGAACACTACGGCCCGGCTCGCTTCTTCGTGCCACGCCCTCGAGCGAGGGCAGCCTCAATGACCGCAATGAGGCCCTCCTTCCGAAAGGGCTTCGGCACACACGCGTGGGCCCCGGCAGCGTATGCTTCGCGATTGAGGTGGGGATCGTCGCTGACGGTCACCATGACGACGGGGATCCGCCGGGTCTTCGGGCCCTGCCGGAGGACCCGGCAGACCTCGTAGCCGTTCATCCCCGGCATCTGGAGATCCAGGAGGACGACGTCCGGCGGTTCGGTGTCGGCCAGGGTGAGCCCCTCTACGCCGCCCGTCGCGCCTCGGACCTCGTAGCCCTCGGATTCGAGGATTGCGGCCACGAGGGCGCGGGCCTGGGCGTCGTCATCAATCACCAGCACGCGCCTCGGCCTTCTGCCTGCTGCCTTCGGCGAGTCTGACGTGCGATTGTTCATTGCCGGTGGCGGATTTCGATGGCCCATACGGTTCAACCCGAATATTTCACCGCAGAGGTCGCTGAGAGCGCAGAGCCTTTCGGATCGTCACGATCCCGGCGCGGGCAGGCGTCCAAAACGGTCCGAACCGCCTCGTGGACGCTCGACCTACCACCCCGGGAAATCCCGAGGATTCTCCGCGTGCTTTGCGTTCTTTGCGGTTCAACTGCATCGCTTGGGTTCAATCGAGACTCGGCAACCCCAAATCTCAGGTCACCGCCCGGGTCGGGTGGCTTCCAATTCAGCGATACGGGACCGGAGCTGTGCAACCTCAAAGTCAAGGGCCCCCAGTTTCAGGGCGGCGATGGTGTTCCGGGAACTGGTCCGAGTGGACTGTCAGAGGAGCATCGTCGTGATCTTGTACCATAGGCTCCGTTCTAGATACTGGAAGTCCATGGGCTTGGTGATGTAGTCGAAGGCGCCCAGCTCCAGCGCCTGCCGGCCCGTCTCCTCCTCGTTGACTGCCGTGACCATGATGACCCCCACCTCGTGGTCGATCTCCCGGACCTGCCTCAACACCTCGAGGCCGTTCATCTTGGGCATGCGCACGTCCAGGAGGATCAGGTGGGGCCGGTCCTCCTTGACCTTGCAGAGAGCCTCTTCGCCGTTGGAGGCGGTGAGCACCTTGTAGCCTTTGGCCGTCAGAAACTCTGAGAGCAGCTCGCGCGCATTCGCTTCGTCGTCAACGACCAGGACTCTCGGCATCGCTTCCTCCAGGATCCCGAAGGGGAGACCTGGTGTCTGCCCCTTGGAGAAGAGTTGTCCAGCGCCGGGGGAGCTTCAGACGCCTTCCCCTTCTCCCCTCAAGGGCTGGATCTCGGCCACAACCTGTCGAAAGACCTCGACGACCCGAGGATCCCACCAGCCCTCCTCAACCTCATCCTTGAGAACCCCCAGGGCCGTGGCCCACGGTAAGGCTCGCCGATACGGACGATCCGTGGTCAAAGCGTCGAAGACATCCACTACCTGGAGGATGCGAGCTGTCAGCGGGATCGCCTCACCCCGGAGGCCGTCAGGGTAGCCCGACCCGTTCAAGCGCTCGTGGTGGTGGCGGATGATCGGCAGGACCGCCTGGAGCGAGCGAAGGGGCTGGCAGATCTCTTCGCCGACAATGGGGTGCTTTCGCACCACCTCGCGCTCGGCGGTTGTGAGCGGGCCGGGCTTCAGCAGGATGGCGTCCGGAAATACCAACTTCCCGAGGTCGTGCAGGTAGCCGCCCAGCCGGACCGCCCTTAGATCCTCCTCCGCGAGGCCGAGCTTCCTCCCCAGGGCCACCCCGCAATCCGCCAGGCGCTCACAGTGCCCCTCGGTGCTGGGGTCCCTAGCCTCGATACTCTTGCCCAGGGTACAGAGAACCGCCTCGGCGTACTCCATCTCGTCAATGAACGCTTTCATCCGAAGGAGGGCGCGGATGCGCACGCGTAGGTCCCCCGGACTGAAGGGCTTGCTGAGGAAGTCATCTGCCCCGGCCTCGATCCCCTGGAGCTTGAATTCGTCTCCGATGCCTGTAATGAGCACCACGGGAATGAGGCGGGTCTTCGGATCAGCCTTCAGCCGGCGGCACAATTCGAACCCGTTGAGGCCCGGCATGCTCACATCGGAGAGCACGAGGTCCAGCGGCTGCGAGGCGATGGCCGCAAGGGCCGTAATCCCATCTGGCACGGAAACGGGTTCGTGACCAAGGCCCTCCACCATATCCGCGAGGAGCTCGCGCATCCTTGGGTCATCATCCACAATGAGAATCCGCGCTCGATGCGGTGAGGCGAGGACCGCGCCAGGAGGATGGAACATCCGATCACCTCCGCTCTCTCGCCCCCCGCCCCGCAGGCCTCCCATCTTTCACCGCAAAGCCCGCAAAGATCGCAAAGACCTCCTATTCTTTCAGACCCAGGACTACTCGGCGGATCCCCGACTGGAGAATCTTCACATTGAAGTTGATCAGGAGGCCAAGTTGCAGACCGGTAAGTTTCAGGTACGTGAGCACCTGGGCAAGGTAAATCGGCTGGAATCGCTCGACTGCTTTTAGTTCGAGAAGAATCGCGTCCTCAACGACGAAATCAGCGCGAAAGCCGACTTCGATTACCTCTCCTTCATAGGTGATGGGGATCGGACGTTGGCGATCATACCTGAGCTGCCGGGCGGTAAGTTCGTGCGCCAGACAGGCCTCATAGGCACTTTCCAGGAGGCCGGGACCGAGCGCCCGATGCACCTGCATCGCCGCGCCGATGATCTCGTTACTCAAAGGGTTGATATCCATAGGCATTCTTCGCGGACTTTGCGTGCTTCGCGGTTCCCGGCCCCTCTGCATTCACCGCAAAGCCCGCCAAGATCGCAAAGGCATCCTATTCTTCCAGGTCCAGCACAACGCGCCGAATCCCGTGCTGGGGATGTGGTTGCCGCCCATGGGGATTCTTTGCGGACTTTGCGTGCTTCGCGGTTAATGTTCCCGGTCCTCTCCGGAGCCCGCAAACGGCAGGAGGACCGTGAACGTGCTGCCCTTGCCCTCCCCCTCGGATTCGGCCCAGATCCGGCCGCCGTGGAGTTCCACCAGGCGCTTGGTCAGGGCGAGGCCCAGGCCGGTCCCCTCGTGCTCTTGCGCCTTGGTTGTCTCGAGCTGGACGAAATCCCGGAATAGGCGAGGCAGGTCCTCGGGCTTGATCCCGATGCCGGTATCCGTGACGCGGATCTCCAACCACTCCCCTGGGATGTCAATCGGTCGAGTGGTCAATTGGTCGAGTCGTCTTGCCGAATCGACAAGTTGACTATTTGACCAATCGACCCGGCGGGCCGTCAGCGTGATCGTGCCCTTGTCGGGCGTGAACTTCACCGCGTTGCTGAGAAGATTAAAGAGGATCTGCTTGAAGCGGACCGGGTCAGCCCGGAGGACGGGCAAATCGGGCTCGATCTGGGCTTCGATGGTCTGGGCCTTCTTATTGGCAAGCCCGCGGGCGACGACCAGGATGTCCTCCAGGGTCTGGGCGACCGGCAGGGGTTCGGGCTGGAGGATGAACTTCCCGGCCTCGACCTTGCTGAGATCAAGGATGTCGCCGATGAGCTGGAGGAGATGCTTGCCTCCGTTCGAGATGTGGGTGATATATCGGGCCTGCTTCTCATTCAGCGGGCCCACGTGCTGGTCCTGGAGCAAGTCGGAGAACCCGATGATGGAGTTCAGCGGCGTTCGGATCTCGTGGGACATGTTGGCCAGGAACTCAGACTTGTGGCGGGAGGCGTCCTGGAGCTGCTGGTTGGCGGCTTCCAGCTCGTGAGTCCGCTCCTGAACCCGATCCTCAAGTTCGGCGGCATGCCGGCGCACCACCTCATACAACCTGGCGTTCTCGATGGCGTTGGCGGCCTGGTCGGCATATGACGCCAAATACGCCAATTCCCCAGGACCGTACTCGCGGGGGGCGGTCGTGTTGAACGTCAGCACGCCTACCACTTCCTCTTGAACCGTGATGGGGAGCCCGAGGTAGGTGACCAGCCCCATCTCTCGGTCCTTGTCTGCAACGAGATTCCGCGCATCACGCGGACAGTCCGGGACGAACAGCGGCTGCCCCGTCGCCGCCACAAGGCCCGACAGGCCGGTCCCCAGGGGGAGTTCATCCCCCCGGGACATCGCCGTCCCCTTGACTGCCATCGTCCGCAGGACCTCGCCCGGCTTGTCCACAAGGAGCAACTTCACATGCTGGCAACCACTGATCGCGGCCGCCTCTTCCACGATCCGTTCCAGTATCCCCTGGAGGTCCAGACCGGACATAACCGATCGGGTTGCCCGCAAAAGCGCCTCCAGTTGGGCGGCATGGTGTCGAATCGCCTCATAGAGCTGGGCGTGCTCGATGGCGATGGCTACCTGGTCGGCGAACGAGGAAAGGTAAGCGAGTTCGTCGGGGGTGTAGTGGCGAGGGGCCGTCGTGTTGATGATAAGTACGCCGAGGACCTTATCCCGGGTCTTGATAGGCAGGCCAAGATACGTCCGTATCCCCAATTCCCTCTCCCGCTCAGGAAGGAGGAGGCGGGGGTCACTCTGCGTATCCGCAACGAAAAGCGGCTGGCCGGTCGCTGCGACAATGCCCGAGAAGCCCACCCCCAGGGGAATCTGAAATTCCGGGGGAGCATTCCAGAAGACCGCGGGACGTAGCACCCGGGCCTCCTCGTCCAAAAGGAGGATCCCAATGTGCGGCGTCTCCGCGATGTGGGATGTCTCCTCGGCGATTCGCTCGATCGTCGCCTGCAGATCCAGACCGGCCATGAGCGAGCGTGCCGCGCGCAGGAGCGCCGCCAGCTCCTCACCGCGACGAACCGCCGTCGCATGCGAGCGGGCTTGTTGGATGGCGACGGCCAGTTGGTCCGCCACATCGCGGGCGATCTCCAGATCTTCCGGGGTAGGTCTGTCCGCGCTGTCCATCCCCAGGTTCAGTGAGCCGATCACGTGACCCTGCACCACGAGGGGCGCGCGAACGCACGAGCGCATCCCCCCGGCGCGCAGCGCCGCGTCCACGGGGCAGCGCCCCGGTTCCTTCGTAATATCCTCCACTACGTCCACCTGGCCCTGCCGGAGTGCTTCGCTGATTCCGAACGCTTCCAGCGACAGGCGGGGCCCCGTCCCCAGGAGAGTCTCGTCGCCAGCTTCCCCGGCCAGCAGCGTCAGCGTGCGGGTCGCGAAGTCAAAGAGGGCAACGCTGGCGCACCGGCAGGGCACGAGCTGGCGAATGTGGCGCAGGGCCGTCTGCGCAATCTCCTCGGCGGATTCGGCGCCAAGAATGCCCCGATCGATTCGCCGCAGGTTCTCCAAGTGCTTCACGTAACGCTGGAGTGCCTCCTCCCCCTTCTTGCGGTCGGTGATGTCCTGCTTGATCCCGATGAAGTGACTGACGGCCCCTCGCTCGTCCCGCAGCGGGGTGACGGTCATCTCCTCGGTGTACACGCTCCCGTCCTTCCGCCGGTTCACGATCTCCCCGCTCCACACCTGCCCGGCGAGGATGGTCTCCCAGAGACTTCGGTAGAACGCCTGATCGTGTTCTCCCGACTTCAGAATGCGTGGGTTCTGGCCCCAGGTCTCCTGGAAGGTGTAACCGGTGAGCCGCGTGAAGGCTGGATTCACCCAGGCGATCCGGCCATCTCGGTCAGTAATGAGAATGGCGTTCGCGGCGGCTTCCAGGACGGTGCTCTGGAGCTGCACGAGCGCATCGGCCCGCCGCTTTCCCTCTCGCAGCCGCCGCTGTTCCAGGGCCTGTATCACCGCCGGCCCCAGGCGGGTCAGCCGATCCTTGAGCAGGTAGTCGGCGGCCCCCTGCTTCATGCACTCGGCCGCTACCTCCTCACTGATGGAGCCGGTGACGACAATGAACGGAATGTCCAGACCCCTCTCTTGCAGGGACCGTAGCGCGCGCATGGCATCGTACTGCGAGAGGTGATAATCGGCCAGGATCAAATCCAGGGTGGCATCGAGCCTGGCCAGGTAGTCCGGCTCGCTCTCCACCCGGCGCCAGTCCGGATCGAACCCAGCCCGGCCGAGCTCGTGTAGCATCAACTCGGCATCGGCCAGCTGGTCCTCGAGGATCAGGACCCGAATTGGAACGGACATTCGGCGCCTCCCGGCAAATCAGGCACGGGGCAATCCTGACAGGACAGGGGTTGCATGCTCCGCTATCCGGCCAAGGGTCGCACGTAATAGGGTCTCGCCGCGCGCCCCTGCGATGTGCCTGCACCTCGCTTCCGATGCACGGATGAACCCTCGGTCATACCTGTACACCTCATCGTTCCTTCGAAATAGGGACGGAGGACATGATCAGCCCCCTCAGGTGACCCGCCGGATTGCCGGCAGCAGGTCGCCCTCCAATGTCGCCCTGGATATGCATTCGTCCGCGCCGGCTGCGAGGACCACCTCCCAGTAGCTCTTGTTGGCAAGTCCGGTCAGCGCGATGATCCCTACCTCGGGAAGTATTGCGCGCAGCTGACTGATGGTCGCCAAGCCCGTCAGGCCGGACTCGGGCAATTCGACCAGAATCACCTGCGGCCGGAGGGCCAGAGCTAATTCCATGGGATCCTTACCCCCACTGACTCTGCCGATGACGACTGCTTCGTCGTTTTCCTGTAGTGCCTGCGCCAGAACAGGCGGAAGAATCGAGCTGTGATTCACGAGCAGCACGGAGACAGGCTCCATCTTCGCTCTGGAGTTCACGAGCTGTGGTGAGGATCGACCACACATTCGACCAGTCAAAGAAGCCTCCCGAATTCCCGAGCCAGCCTCTCCATTGTCCTCATGCCGGAGTAGGCCCCGACCCCCTTCCGGATCGGCCCGATTCGACAACGCGCCGAATCGCGGGGACTAGATGAGTATTCAGATTTGCCTTGGCGACAAAATCGTCCGCACCGGCGGTCAGCGCCGCCTCGCGGTAGCCGTTGGCGTCCAGGACAGTCAGCGCAATGATGCGCACATCGGGCATCATGCTCCGCAGGCGAGGGATGGTATTGAAGCCGTTCAGGCCAGGCATGGCCAAGTCGAGGAGGATTACCTGCGGCCGCAGTTCCTTTGCTTTTACCAGGGCCTCTTCGCCGCTTCGAGCCATGCCGACGACGAGGATGTCCTCCTCCTCGCCCAAGAAATCGCCCAGGATGCGCAGGAAGGTCGGGTTATCATCCACGAGCAGAACCGAAATCGGGGCCATGGTTGTCTCCGTCAACCGTGATACGTGAGACGTGAAACGTGATCAGGAACGGGCAGGGGGGCCGGGGAGCGATGGTGCAGGGGTGAATGCCCCCCAGCACCACTGCCCCCTTGCTCCCCTGCTCCGCCCTATTTTCGTCCGTCGCCTGAAACTGAAACTCCGGCGCTGATACCCAAAGCTTAGGCCCCCTCACCAGGCCTGTCTATCCGGGCGCGTACGGAGTTTTTGGAGGAAAGGCCCGTATTTTTGGCGTGAAACGTAAAACGTGAAAGGTGAGAGCATAAATCGTGAGTGGAAAGGGGCGATTTGTGAAGGTTTGGCTATTTCGTGAGGTCGAATCGGGGGCTACAGCTCGGCGGGATCCACCTCGACACGATACCCAACGCTTCCCTCATGGAGGGTATAGCCACGCTGCTGCGGAATCAACGCCAGAGAGCAAGGAGGCGGGGGTGCGGAGGGCAGAACAGTCCGACACAGGACTCTTCACTTCAGGAACCTGGATACCTCCTAGAGAGAGCGAGCGCCGCGTCCTTGACGGAGAGGATACGGACCTTGTGGAACTCCTTCAGATTCAGTAGGTGTGGGTCGCCCGTCACGATAAAAGAGGCCCCGGACTCCAGGGCGCAGGCAAGGACCATGTTGTCGCCCGGCTCATCCAATTTCGACACAGCATAGGTGCCCGTCGTTACGCGCCCCCTGCGTTGCAACAAGGTGAGCAGCGCCACGACCGCCTTCGGGTCAATGGTGTATTTGGAAATGATGTGGGGATGCTTGACGACCCGACGCAGCTCTTCCATCAACCCGGACGATGTGGCAATGGTAAAGGCTTCGCCGGCCAGGCCAAGTTCAACGAAACGAGCGGTGGGGCCGGAGGGCGTGATGAGGTAGCTTTACATACAGATTCGTGTCGAGGACAACAATCGGTTTAACCGGCTCGGCCATAGCGGATAGCCAGGACCGCGTTCAGTACATCGCGTTCAACCTCGGCCGCATCCCAACGCATGTTCTGCTCTCGAGACCGCTCAATCCGGGAGCAAAGGAACCGCTCGTAGGCTTCGGGATCGGCGCTCGAAATCACAAGGTCTTCGACCGCATCCGCCGGGATCCGGTAGCCCTCGCCAAGCCGGCTGGCAAGCAAACGCTTTTCCTGGATGTAGGTGTACACCTGACCCACCTCCACCTGGAGAAGCTCCGCGACCTGCTCCGGTGTATACAATTTCGACTGGGTGAGCAAAGGAGCCGCCATCTTTCCGACCCTCCTTGCTAGCAATCTAGCCCTGGCGTGCGCGGAGGTCAAGCAAAGGCGGTATCGCAAGGGAAGCAGGGGGGAAGGTTCCTCTGTTCCGCCACCTACTGTGCGGTGCATAAGATAGGCGACAGTCTGCCCGGGACCGCACAGTCCGGGGGAGAGTCCGAGGAGGGGCGGCGGCCCGCCCCTCTCGGTAGGGCCCGCGGGGAGGGCCGAACACTTGCGGCGCGCCTTGTGCGAGTGCGAGGGCCTTCCCCGCGAACGAAGCAGCGCGAGCCAATGTGTAGCCAAGATTCCGCGCTGCTGAGTATGTGCTCCCATGCCCCCTTGATCGCCGAAGCCACGGTGAAGGGTTGTTTATCATGTTAACCAGCTTACCCAGGATGCTGTCATAAACCTGACGAATTTCCCGACCAGTATTGGTGTCCAGATACTTGCATTCGACAGAGAAATCGAGCCAGGTTTGAGTCTCAGCCGCCTCTGCTTCCGCATCGTTCAGCTTGAGCACAAACGCCCCCTCGTAACGGCGCTTGCGCCACGCCTCCGCAAGATTGGCGCATACGGCGCGAGAGGCGCGGCGAATCTGATCCGTCAGCGAATACTGTTCCTCTTTCGGAAAACCCTTGGTCAATTCAAATATCCGCATCGCCGCCGCAAAAGCTAGCTGATATACCTCCAATTCCTGGTGACTCTGAATTGGCTTTCGTCGCATTGTTCTCTGCTCCGCTTCTCCCCTGCACCCCTGCCCCCCAGCCCCCCTGCTCCCCTGCCCCCGTGCTCCCCTGCTCCGTTCTCGATTCCCGTTTCACACCTCACGTTTCACCCTTCACGTTCCACCCCTGTGGTCGGTCAGGCTGTTGAGGCCCAGTTTCTGCATCAGGCTGGCTCTGGTTATAGGGACAATCGTAAGGGAAGTTTGGATGCGTGCCTGGGTTTGGAAGGGTTACGGATTGCCTACGAAACTCGATATACCTGGCCGATTGACGTCGGAGTCAGGGCCTTCCGTTCGAATGCTTGCCTCACGCGCTCCAAACGGCGCATCGTTTCCACGCTGTAATACGCCTCGCCACACTCGACACACACCTCGGCATCCACCCGCACCAAGAGGTGGTCTCCCCCTACCTTCAGCTCCGCGTCGACGGAGGCCGGCTTGACCTCCCCGTGCTTGCAGATCACACACTGCATCACCGCCTCCTCCTACTGAAATCCACCTCCCAACGCTCAGGATTGGGCTGGTACGTGGTAATAATGATCAACCGCCCTTCGCCTGGAACAGCCGCGGCTACAATATGAAGCGGCCGCCCAGTAAGAGCCCGCCCCAAGATGAGGCAACTGGGGTACGGCTTATCATTTGCATACTCCTCGATGATCTCGCCGGTGTCAAGGGCTTGCAGAACTTCTTCAACCCGGATCGTTCCAAGGGGCTCCGTTTCCATCTCCCTCCGGGCGTGGTCAGTAAAGCGGCAATTCGGGAGGCACCGGCGGATCTCGGCATAGTCCATCTACCTAGCCCTTTTGGCCTGCGTTACTCCCCAGAGACACCTACCCCCCTGCCCCCCAGCCCCCTTGCACCCCATCCCCCGATCACGTTTCCCGCTTCACATTTCACGCTTCAGCCCGGCGGAAGGATCCCCCGTTTCAGGGCGTACCGAACCAGCTCAGTCTGGTTGTGGAGAGCCAGCTTGGTCATCAGGTTTGCCCGATGCGTTTCAACCGTCCGCACGCTGATACCCAGCCGATCCGCAATCTCGGGATTGCTCTGGCCCTCGGCGGCCAACTGCAGTACCTCTCGCTCGCGGGTCGTGAGCGCCTCATAGGCATCCCTCGGAGCGGCTTTGGCCTTCTGGACGTAAAGCTCGATCGCACTCTCGGATAGGGGTGGGCTGAGGTAGCGCCGGCCGGCCATCACCTCGCGTATGGCGCGGACCAAATCGGCAGCGCTCGCTTCCTTCAGGACGTAAGCCGCAGCCCCGTTCCGCAGCGCCTCCAGCACGTACGCCTCGTTGGCATACATCGAGAGAATGACGATACGGATCTGCGGCGATTGCTGGTGCACTTGCCGCGTGACCTCAAGGCCGTTCAGGCCGGGGAGCATCAGGTCCAGGACCAGTACGTCGGCCTTCAGCCGCTCCACAAGATCAGGGACCTCCAGCCCGTCCGCCGCCTCGCCGACAATAGCGAAATCAGGTTCGGCTTCCAGCAAGGCCCGCAGGCCCTGCCGGACAACGACATGATCGTCCGCGAGAACGATGGTCGTTCTACTCATCGCGGCTTCCTTCTCTTTTCGAACCTGCCGGTCAGAGGGAGTTCAGCCATCACCTGCGTCCCGCTGCCAGGCGTCGAGGTCACGGTCAGGCAGCCGCCCAACAGCGCCGCCCGCTCACGCATCCCGGCCAGGCCGCTGGAGGCGGCTGCCGACAGGGTAGCTTCGGGGTCGAACCCGGCCCCACGGTCCTCGATCCGGAGGTCGAGCGTGTTCTCGTCCACCCAGAGACGCACGGCCACCTCGGCCACTTTAGCATGCCGGGCCACATTGGTCAGTGCCTCCTGCACGATGCGATAGGCGGCCGTCTCCACTTCCGGCGAGAATCGCTGCCCTTCCAGCCCGGAATGCCTGAAGACCACCCGAACCTTCCTCAGCTCCGTGAACCGTTCGAAATGCCATAGCAGCGCCGGCAGGATGCCCAGGTCGTCCAGCATCGCCGGCCGGAGATCGAGCGACAGCTCGCGCACCCGCATCATGAGTTCGTTGGCAAGGGATTGCGCCTCGCCCAGGCGGGCCTTGACCGCATCACCTCGAACGCGCGTACTCATATCCAGGAGAAGTTTGAGCCCGGTCAGGAGCTGCCCGATTTCGTCGTGAAGCTCGCGAGCAATGCCGCGACGTTCAGCCTCCTGGACCTCCACCAGCCTGCGCGACAGGGCCTGCAGGCGCTCGCGTCCGTCACGCACCTGTTCAAACAACCGCGCGTTCTCCAGGGCAATGGCCGCCTGGGCGGCGAAGGATTGAAGTAGGTTAACTTCCTCGTCGGTGAAGTCATGAGGCTGGCGAGTGGAGATCCCCAATCCGCCCGTGACTCTCTCACCATAGACGAGCGGCAGCGCGATGCTGGAAACGAGGCCCTCGGCCGCCCCCCAGGCCTTGTTGACCAACCGGGGATCCCGGACCACATCCCGGCTGATGACGGGCTGCCGTGTGGCGATGGCAGTTCCCAGAAGCCCCTCGCCCCTGCGGAGACGCAGCCTGTACCCGACTTCCGCGGCCTGCAAGCCAACACTGGCGACCAGGTGGAGCTCACCCACCCCTTCAACGTACTCCCACAAGCGGCTGACTGCATCGGGGATCAGGTCCTGGACGGCTTGGAGGATTTCGCGGGCGAGTTGCGGGGGATCCAGCAGCGTCGTTAACTTCCGCATCAACTCGTTGAGTGTGGCTAGCTGCTTGGCGCGCTGGACCGTCGTCTGGTGCAGCCGCGCGTTCTCGATGGCGATGGCGGCCTGGGCGGCGAAGAGGGCAAGGATCTGCCGATCCTGCTCCGCAAAAGATCGTTCGGTCCCCATATTAAAGAGGATGAGGACACCCACCAACCGTTCCCCGTACAGTAGCGGCTCTGCCAGGACGGCGGTTATCCCTGTGCCTTCCAACATAGCGGGCAGCGCGTAGGGTGAGGTCCGATAGTCGTTGACGATCATCCCCTCTCGCCGCTCTGCGACCACCCCCGCCACCCCTTCTCCGAGCCGTATGTACACTTCGCCGACCCAGGCTTCGAGACCGTGCCAGGTCCGGGGGACGAGGACCTGCGCGGTTGCATCCCACAGCGAGACCCCACCCGAGCTCACCCCCACCAGCTCCATCGCCCGCGCGAGGATAAGCTGGAGGACAGCCGTGAGGTCCAGCTCCCGCGTGATCTCCACACTGATAGCACGCAGTGCTTCGAGCTGGCGGGTGCGCACACGGAGCTCCTCCTCCGCCCGCTTGCGCTCGGTGATGTCGCGCACGGCGGTCAATCGGATGGTCCGCCCTTTGTAGGGAGTGTTCTTGCCACGGACTTCAATAGGAAACGTGGAGCCGTCCTTGCGAGTGGCCACACCATCGTAAGGCTCCTCGGATCCATCACGGATGTGACCTAATGCCGCCTCCCGGAGTTCTGGCATTGCAAAATCCAGCGCATTCTTGCCGATCACATCCGGGAGGCCATATCCAAACATGGTGGCGAACGCCTCGTTTGCGTCTATAATGTTGCCCTCCTCATGAAAGACAATCCCTTCAAACGAGGCCTCGGACAACCGTCGAAAGCGTTCCTCGCTCTCTTGCAGCGCCTCCTCTGCTCGCTTACGGTCGGTGATGTCGTCTTGGAGGAGCACGTTAGACCTGGAGAGGTCGGCCGTCCGCTCGAACACTTGCCGTTCCAGATCCTGGCGCACCTTGGCGAGCACCTCCTCGGCCTCACGTCGGCGAATCTGGTGGGAGAGCAGAGTGCCGAGCAAGAGCGTCGCCACCGGAAAACCGAGGCCGACGGGGAGAGCCACCGCCCGGAGCACCCGCCTCGCCAGCAGGAGGTCGGGAAGCGCCAAAGTCCACAGCATCCCCGAAGCCACTAACGTTGCCCCCAGGAGCAGAAATTGCTTGGGTCCGAAGTCGCGTACGCGCGCCCGCCAACGCCAGTGGACCAGGGCCCCGAGTAGGGAGGCGGTCAGGATCGCGCCTTCGCCCGGGATCGTGCCCACGCCCCCCAGCCATGACCGGAAGGCCATCACCAGCGCCGCCGCGACTAGCCCCGAGGCCGGGCCGTCAAACACTCCGGCGAGCGCCACCACCACGACGCGCCCGTCCACAATGATGCCGGGCGCTACCCGGAACGGTGTGAGCATACCCAGAATGGAGATCAGGCCGTAGAGAGCGCCCGAGAAAAGGCTCCCGCTTCTGGGTCGAAGGCGCTTCAACGCTGGCATTATGAGGCCGTGGAGGAACACCAGGGAGAGAAGGAGGGCTACGTTCTGACTCAGGACCAGGAGCGGGGCTGCCATTTCACCCATGCGCTTGCTCCTCCGCGGGGGCCGTCGGAGCCTCGTGCACGCCCAATCGCTGTATTGCATTCACTGGTCCGGAGTAGACAAAAACGCCTTCGAGAGACGCACTCTCGAAGGCGTAAGGACTTCCTCGACTGGCGGGCCCTATGTCCCCGCCTGACGGACCGAGCGGAAATAGAGCCATAAACACCTCGGAGGGCGGGGAGCAAGCAACTCTCCCCGGCTCACCGAGAATCTGCCATTTCCCTTGAGGTTTGTCAATGGCTCGGCGGATCGGGGGCCACATGCCGGTCAGGTGACCAGGACGCTCACGCTCTCGCCGTACTTCGCCTTGAGCTCCTCGACCAGCGCGCCCGCCTGCTCCCCCTTGACGCGGATGACGAAGTCCCGATAGCCGGGACGGGTGTGGAGCGCGCACGTGACCAGGCTCCGCAGGTCCAGGCGGAAGTCGCGGAGCACGTGCACCAGCTCCTGGCAGGCCTCCGGTGTGTCGGGCACCTGGAAGGCGATCCGGGTCCCCTTCTCTTTGTACCCCAGAATCTCCACCATCACCGCCAGCAGGTCGGTCTCCGTGATCATGCCGACCAGGCTCCCGGCCTCGTCCACGACCGGGAGACACCCGATCTTGTGGTCGTGCATCAGGAGCGCCGCCTTCTCCACGCTGTTCGTCGGCTTGACGGTGATGGGATCCTTCTTGATCAGATCCCGGACAGTCATCTTGAGCAGGAGGTAGTTCACCTCGTAGACATCCAGGGTCGTGGCACCGGACGGCGC
>Ga0315279_10004035_pt1 | contig 19925 bp, 22 predicted proteins | sample YL17G06_20_MG_FD_203694 | JGI IMG/M metagenome (GOLD analysis project Ga0315279, IMG submission 203694) | Sediment microbial communities from Yellowstone Lake, YNP, Wyoming, USA - YL17G06_20 | ecosystem: Environmental > Aquatic > Freshwater > Lake > Sediment | place: USA: Wyoming | collected... | reverse complement strand
GTTGCAACGGCCACGAACACTGCAGGTAGGCGTGCGAGTGCCCAGTTGAACGATGAATGGCCAACCAGTTGAGGCACCAGCGCCAACAACACCAACCAAACGTAGGTTGTCGTGTCGTACCCTGTCACAGGTTGACGCGCACCCGCGACCATTAGCAGCAAGACAACCGCCGCCATGCTGTAGACGATCGCAACATAGGGCACAAGCGATAGTGACCCGCGCACACGCCGGCCAATCAGCCAGTAGCCAGTCACCATCAGAGCGCCGACCAGTGCTAGGGAATTCCCCAGCAGAGATGCGCTGCTGGTTCCCTGCGTCATATCGCCTAAACCTATCACGAGGCTACCCGCTACCGCGACGATCAAGCCAAAGATCACAGGACGCGTCAAGCGCTCGCGGAGGAGAAGCCACGACCCGATCGCAACCCACATTGGCGAAGTCGCGTCCAGAACAACTGAACTGGTCACCGATGTGTACTCAAGAGAAGTGACCCACGCCGCAAAATGGAGCGCCAAGAATGCCCCCGAGGCCGCAGCTAACAACCACTCCGTTGCCCGAAGTCTGCGGAGCTCGTTCTGGTGGCGCCACAAAGCCACGGGTACGACCACGAGCGACGCGATCGTCATGCGGTAGGCCGCGATGACGAGTGAAGGCGCTGCCGTTTGGGCGTTGCGTATGAGAACTGAGGAGGCGGAGACTGCGATGATGCCGACCAGCAGTACGCTGCTTGAGGTGATACGCACAGGATTCCAACCTTGCACAGGCACTCGGGCATGGTGGCATTACGCTTACTTGTATGTTGGGTTTTGCGTGGAGGGTGTTAAACACTTGGCATAGGGTGTTAAACACCTCAATCTACCGTATCCAAGGATCATCTCGAAGATAGAGCAAGGAAGAAAGAATCAGAGAAAGGGGAGACCCATGCGCTACTCTGTTACGACTAGTTGACCTATCATCTGCGCGTGGTCGTCGGCGCAGCCTGGGACTGAACAACGCATTGTGAAGGTTCCTGCGGTGTCCGCGTTGAATTCAAGTTTCGCGCTCTGGCCGGGCGCCAATGCGCCTGTATTCAAAGCTAGGTCCGGAATCGTGATGCCATGCGTATCTTGCGGGTCCGTGTTGGTCACGGTCAAGACTATGTGGTCGCCTCTGTGGACAGTTATTGTCCCTGGGTCGAAAATGTGGTGCTCGACTCCGTTCTGCGTGACCGCCTTGATATCAATGGTTAACGTCTCAGTCTGAGCTGGGGGCTGCGGAGCGGATTGGTAGTAGGCGTATACTCCTGCGACGATTACCACGAGCGCGATCAGTCCGATCAGTATTCCCCTGTTGGGTTTCTTCTTCGTCGGTGCATTCTGCAATTTGACAATCACCTCCGTAATGCTTCAGTTCTGGCGGCGAACCGCCTTTGATCCAAGATGTTCAGAGGCACGTGGGCGCAGGTTTGAGAGTGTGGTGCTTGACAAAGAGGAAGCAACACATGCGAAGCCTTGTGATCGAGAAAAGAATCACGCGATCGCACTCAAACGCTGAGATCCAACAAGGGCAATCATCCATCCAAACCAGAGCCAGTTCAACAACTCATGTCTAGACGTATCTGAGCGAGTGTCCAGTCTGGCCTCTCACGATTAATCTACCCGAATGCGGGCTTTCCGGGTGTCATGAAAAGGGCAGGCCTAGCTGAGCTTCCCCTCCATCCTGGCAGGTGTCCACCTTGGCTCTTCGCCGAGATGAAACGTCTAGGCGGAGCCATCGTCAAGCTAATCGTGCAAGAGCACGGCAGACGCGAGTTTCTAAGAAGGATTAGCGATCCGTTCTTCTTTCAGGCATTAGGGTGTACGCTGGGCTTTGACTGGCACTCATCCGGTCTGACCACAACCGTCTGTGGTGCGCTGAAAGAGGCAATAGTGCCACACGAATTCGGCATTGCGCTCTACGGGGGGAAAGGCCGAGCCTCAAGACGAACCCAAGACGAGCTCGAAGATGTCGCCGAGGTCTTCTCATTGTCGTCTCATCGGGTTGAGTCACTCAAGTACGCAAGCAAGATGGCCGCCAAAGTGGACAACAGTTGCGTGCAGGACGGATACCAGCTCTACCACCACACCTTCATAGTGAGCGAAGACGGAGATTGGGCGGTTGTTCAGCAGGGGATGCAGGGTCGGCTCGCACGTCGCTATCACTGGCTTTCCGACAACGTTGCCAGCTTCGTTGAGGAACCCCATTCAGGCATCGCAAGTGACCGTCTTGGGCAGTCTGTGCTTGACATGACGGCGCACGAGAGCGAGGAATCAAGAAAGGCCAGCCTAGGCCTTGTCCACGACAGCCCGAATAGCCTATCGAGTCTCATTCGCGGTGCAGAGCAGGCATCGATCGACCAATACTTGCCCGGTCATCAGGGAGCGCTTATGCTCGTCATGCCGACTCAGCACTCCATAACGCGACTATCCGCAACAACCGCGGAGGCGCTTCGCAGAGCGTACGAGTTCCAACCTGAGAGTTACGAGGAGCTTGTGGCCCTCCGAGGCATCGGCCCCAAAGCCATTCGAGCCCTAGCGCTTGTCTCAGAACTCATCTACGGAACGGCACCCTCATGGAAAGACCCTGCCAAGTACAGCTTTGCACACGGAGGCAAAGACGGCATCCCATACCCAGTTGACAGGAGAACCTATCACAAGACGATCGAGATCATCGAAAACGCAACCCAGAAGGCAAGCGTCGGAGAGAACGAGAAGACCAAAGCCATCAAGAGGCTACACGCTCTCCTTTGAGCGCGAAATCCATTCGGGCTTGTAGTCGGCAAGGAAGTCAAGAAGGAAAGGATACTCGTCTAGGAGATCACTTAGTCGAGTTTTCGGAGTAAGCTCCAAAGGGCATCTTGCCACATCAACGGTCCGCCGCCTAATCTCTTTTTTCTAGCACTGCCTGCTCCGCTTTGATTTCTGATGGCTATGGCTTCCGCTATTCTCTGTGCGTGGCTCTCTTGGTGCGCGCACACACACGAGGGTTCGATTTACGACGGTCACGCTAGCAGAACTGAACACGACGCTGTCCTGAAGGCTCCGCATGATGACAAGATTGGTCACTCAACGATCCGTGGGTCGGATATCAGCAGTCTTTCGAGTAGTTCCGTCCGTTTGTTTCGGTCTCCGAGGCATGCTCGGTTGAAGAAGAACAATATCGCCTCCCGGTTGTACTGTCTCAGCAATTGATTCGCATCTTCCCATCTACTGAACTTATTCTCTCCGATATGCAGTCTATCCTCCGCAGGAACAGTACCGTGGACGATTGCAGATCTAGTGTCATATGCGTCCTTCATCTCCTCATAGATTTGCAGCCTCTTCGAGCCCGCCTCATAGCGCCCTAGTATCAACGCGCTTCTGGACGAGAATTTGTACCTATTTTCTCCCCCTCCAGAGTCAGGCACGAACAGATACTCCATGGACTCGACATAATCGGCGAACCGATCATACAGGTAAGGACGAAAGTCAGCCAGGGCGAACCGGTATACAGCGAAGTTCGTCGAGTCCAAGCCAGTCAACCCTTTCCAGAACTCCGCAAAGTTGCGTTGCTCATTCTCTTTGAGATAGTATGGGGGAATCCCGATCCTGCTCCACGGGATGAAATGTCTGAAGGACACCGTACCTCTTGGTGGTCGGCCCACTACTAGCGACTCACACACGATCTGCGCGTCCTTGAAAAGGCGAAAAACTGCGAGTGCACGCATCACAAGACTCTCGAAGTCTTTCTGTGTACCCGTTGTCTCCAGCACGTAGTCACACTGAGGCATCGGATATCGAAAATCATATGGAGTTCCGACGCCTAACATCATCATTTGTCGGACACCTGCATCAATCTCCTTCAAAGGACGGATTCTGCAATCGCCAAGATCGATTGTGCGCGGAGAGTCGAATCTCAGATTGCCGATAGAGATGAAGAGAGTCTCAGTCGTATTCTCACTCATGGGTCTCCAGACGTCCATGAGGGCAAATATGACTTGCGTGCACTTTGACACTCATTGAACCCAAACTGTTACTGGACGTATCCGGCCCTTTCTCGTGCGAGCGTCCGAATCCAAGCCCACGTCGATCGTCGTTTGCGTCGAGGTGGCGCGGCGTAGAGCCCTCGCATGTGTGTGGCTCTCTTGGTGAGGGCGTCCGAATTTGAACCGTTGGATTGGTTGATTTGTGTGAGTGCCCACCACGTCACACGCAATGCGGGCGTGGGTTTCCGCATATGATCATGAAGATGTCCGCTTGTACGAGAGGAATTGGGTTGAGTGAGAATTGCATTCCGCCTAGTCGTGGCAGAGCGAAGGTTTCGCGCTGAACTTCTGGTGTAGGTCCTTCGTGGCAAGCAAAACCAATCCCAGACAGCCTAATCCGAGTACAAAGATCAGAACTTCGAATGCAAGAGTGCCCAGAATACCTGCAAACGGCACCGAGAAATCCACCAGACCCATCGGCAAGGCAAGCAGCAAGTACCGCTTCCTGGCGGTGCAAGCTGCAAGGAGGCAAAGGTATCCCCAAGAGAAATGAAACAGTAACGAAGATACTCGCTCCAACAAGGCATATCCAACAAGCGTCAACGCCTGCATTGCAGGATAGAAAAGGTCGGGTCGAGCGACAACTAGACTCGAATAGACTTCTTCTGCGGTTGGGCCGCCAATGGCAAGCGCCACGTAGATTGACAGCAGGGTGAGAGTGCCGAGAGTTCCGACGTAGCCTGCATTTTCCCAGAACCCGAGTCCAAGCCCATAGCTCTCAGCGTCCCTCGGGAAACCGCCCAGACTGCCACCAGATATGCCCCACCAACCTCGAAGAATACGGTCTGAACTCCGAAGTAAGCTCCTAGCGCCACAGGATTGTTTCCGACGCGCGACACGAACTCACTGTATGTCAGGGTTTGGAGTATGATCTTGACCGCTATAGCCCCTGCATATGCCAGAAGAGAGAGAACCAGCGCAGCTCTGGTGAGGCTTCGCTTACGGTTCCAGTAGATTACTAGGCCGGCGCTGAACGCGATGGTGACGATTGGCTGGAGAAAGTACAACGCATCAATATTCTGCATTTTGGAGACACCACCGACACTTCGCCTATTGACTAGCGGACATGGTGCCCAGCGTTCCGCAAGGCTGCAACCGCTCGGTCTAGATCACCCTCTTTCACGAATACGTAATCGGTGTCGTATGTTGAGATTACGAAAACGACGATTCCGACGTGAGCTAGAGAAGAAGTGAGGGAAGACAAGATTCCGACCAAAGTGAAATCCATCTTCCCTTCAACCTTCAGCGATCTCCATCCCTTGACGGCTTGAACCCCTTCCGGCACAAGCTCTTGAGGGCACACAATGGAAAGCTCATCGGGAGTTCGCGTCAGTGAACAGAAGCTACCGGAGAGAGCCCAATTCGGAATATTCTCGTCAGCTCGCAGTTTGCAGACGGCGAACGAATCACTCAGGAGTGCAAGCGTAAGTCCTTGCGTGTTCATTCGGGCCCCTGTGATCAATTGCCCGTGTCCGCGTAAAACAATTTTGTTGATTTGTGCGTGCGCGCCTCAAGCGACCCCCACACCGCTACAGCTACTTGAATTCAACTCTGAGCTTCTCAACTTCAGTCCAGACTTCTCCTTTCCTAGACCTAGGAACAATCAGAGCGTCCCACTTGGGGAACCACTCATCCATGAGTTTCATGAGTTCTGGGTCTTCACGCACAGCTTTCATCCATTTGTCGTAATCTTCAGGGTGCTCATACTCGTCTAGGAACATCCAGCTTTCCTCAGACGACCCTTCCTCAGTGAAAGTGAAGAAACGAGACCTAGTGTAGTAGACCATCCCCGGATGAGACTTCTGGTAGTCCATCATTTCACGCCAGACCTCAAATTGCTTGCTGCTGTTCTCCTTTGGGATACGCCATCTAACGATATTGATCAACAAACTGGTTCACCTCCATTCATACTTCTTTCAGACAGATTCCGGCCAGCCGTTTCAGATTAATCCTTTGTCATGTCCGCTCAAGAACCTAGCCAGATTGCTATTCGTGTGGTGTGTGCGCCCCAACCGTCGTCCGTCGTCGTTTGATTTGTATGTGGGTCCCGTGGTGCGAGCGTCGTGATCTGAACCGTTGAATTGGGCATTGTGTGTGGGTCAGGTGGTGTGAGCATCGAGAATTGAACCGTCGGTCTTGGTTGATTTGTGTTCTGTGCGTGCGTACTATGACCCACGGATGATCAAGAGTTCAAATCCGGGCGCTCGCACCAAGTATGGCACACAAAATGCGACTAGGATCTCACGAGAGACTTTCTCAAGCCATGATGCCCGAAGGGTCTTGTCCTATCGCGGACTCGTCAACGAGGCTGAAGGTCGGCATGGATAAGCGTATTGAATTATCGTGGCCCGCCATTCATATATGGGGGGCCTCCATTTTGCATACGTGAAAACCTTGTTGTACGACCTGCTCCGCATCACGCCAAGAATCGAGCTATTCTACAAGCTCAGAGGTGCAGGAACAGGTCCTCGCAGACATCTGCCACAAAGAATCGGTTACTCCGGAAGAACAGGAGCTTACAAGAACCTACGGCGCACGCTGATTCGCGAAGGGATCCTGACTAAGGAAGGTGTTTTCGTAGAGAATGGGTCGAACGTGTGGTTGGCTCGAATTGGCGAACACGTACAGGACGCTCGGACCGCCGCCTATGTCGGAAGAAGGGTACCCTACATGGTGTTCTTGGCATTAGCGCTCAACGCCGGCGAGGATTTCAAGTCAACGTATCGGTTGGCACGAGAACTGAATATCCCACCGAGAAGCTTGTACGCCGCGATAAAGTCCATGGTTGAAAAGGAGCTCGTCGAGAAACGAAGACTCGCGGTCGCCGATCACAAATCAGCTAAGCAGCTGGAAGCTTGGCTTCGCCGGTACCTCGACCTTGCCATACAACACGCCAACCTCTCACATGACAGCTCAAGGATGTTCCATGCCGTGCCCGCATATATCGACGGCTTGGAAGCCCTTCAGAGGGTGAAGTATGCAGCGGGCATGCCGATCGGTCCCGCTCCGGTGATGATCCGGACATATGCGCCTTACAACTCCTTTTGGACACGAGCCTTGATGGAAGTCGATGATTTCAGGGAACGGAGTAGACCTGTATCAGTTGGCTTGACTCGCCCGGACGCAGAGATCACCTGGATATCTGGGATACCATACACAGGCAAACCGACACCTGATTGAGAACGCCTGCACCGGCCTTCGTATGTCGACAACCAAGGGCTGAGGTGTACCTTAGTGCGCGCACGCAAAATGACGGAACGACGACGATTCTGATGTGTAGATCAAATGTCCTGAAACGCTTGGCGTACGGTTCATGTGCTTGAGATAGATTCAAGGCGGAGTGTTTCATGCGATAGAATGTGAGAGAGACTGGTCTTGAACGCCAAGGAGGTCGTGGAGGAGCTGTTCCGTCTTGACGAAGGCGTACGTTGGGTAGGTGTAGCCGATCAACAGGGAAACATACTCCAAAACATCCAGAGGCCTGATGTGGAGAGCTTCACGGACAAGGCCACTGATGAGCTGACCTTGCACGTCTTCCCGACCATAATGGGCCTGCTGTGGGGAAGGCTCGTCGGAACGGGAATTAGGGATCTCAAGTCTGTCGTTGTCGCATACGGACGATTGTACCTGATGGCGTTCTACGTGGATGAACTGCTGGTGGTACTGACATTTGAGCTGAAAGGCATACCCAACGTCCTAGACAAGATCAATGAAAGGTTCGGGGTAGGCTTCGCGAGACTTCCCCAGTAGCGCACTTCGGTTCCCAGCCTCCCGCGCCTGCGCAACTGGGATCGGGCAGGTTCTTGCGTGCTTTCTACGGGCCAGGGACTAGGAATTCCAGTCACGGTCTTCTTCCTTAGTCTTTGAGCAGGAAGTCCCTCACGGTCCGTAGGAAGAGTTCGCGTTCCTCCCACATCGCCAAATGCGAGCTATTCTCGAATACTAAGAGCTTTGAGTCACGTATTCCTCTGTGGATGGTCTCAGCGACTTTCGGAGTCACCTCATCGTATTTCCCGACGGTGACCAGTGTTGGCACATGTATCTCCGGCAACCTTGCTCGGATATCCCAGTCCTTCAGGTTTCCAATGATTGTGAACTCATTTGGCCCGTTCATCGTCAAGTAGACCGGCATACTGAGCCCGCTCATCGTCCGAGCAACCTCATCTGGCCACGGGGAAAGCCTACAGACGAAATTCCTGTAGAAGACCTCAACGGCTTTCAGGTATTCTGGGTTCTGATAGTCCTCAACAGCCTCGTACCTCGCCATCGTATCCTGCACGTCCTTCGGAAGAAGCGTCTTGAGGCGTCTCATCTCCTCAACAGTCTCCGGAATGCTCGCGAGACCGCTACAGATTATCAGCCTCTTCAGGTTCTGTTGGTACTTCAGCGCGTAATAGAGCGCCAGCGCGCCCCCGTAGGAATTGCCGAAAAGGTTGATACTGCCTAAATCCAAAGCCTGCCTGATGGCTTCTACCTCGTCGGCTCCATAGTCGATCGTGTAGCGCGACGTGTCCGGAGGCTTCTCAGACTTGCCGCATCCTAGCTGATCATACAGTACGACCTTGAGTCCATACCGGCTCAGATCCCCCAGCGGCAACAGGTAATCATGGATAGCCCCAGGCCCTCCATGCAGACAAAGCAGAGCATTTTCCGAATCACCGAAAACCCTGTAGAACAGCTTGAAACCGTTGACCGTTAGGAAGGCGCCATCGCCCGACATTCCAATCTCCAACGAACAGCCATCTCAATCCTCTAATAAGACGAGCAGACCAACCTCGACCTGTCTCAGCCATTCGCGGAATAGCAGGAACAGCAGGAACGCTTAGGGGCGCACAACGATCATCCAATGTTTGCCTCTTCTTGGCCAGTATGTCAGGACACAGTGCCACTACGGCTGAGTTTTTCCAGTTCACGGAACCGGCACTATCCATTTTCCGCGTCGCGATGACTCAGTCGGAGCGTTGGCGGGGAATTCTTGGATATGTGCGCCAGAGCACACATTCACTCAGTTCTGTCATGCATTAACTGAGGAATCGGCAAGGCTACCTACCCGGTTCTGTTAACTTAGATGGGGTGCTTGCCCCGTTTTCATCGCCTGTTAACACCTTGGGGGGGGCTAGCCTGCCCTTCATCTTGGCGAGTGGCGTGGCAAGGCTGGTGTCTCATGCTTAGGGTGATAGAGGTGTCTGCGAGGTAACTTCTGCCGTCCTCAGTATGTAGTGGTCTGTAGCAACTGGACAATGGTGCATCCATGTAGCGTCTAGGGGCTGTAACTAGCGTCCGGACAAATCATTTTATACTCGGAGCACGGAACTCCAAGATTGAAAAACAGCGGCAGGCGGGGGTTCTACCCTATGCGACGGCAATGGAAGTTGTCGCCGACCGCCTGTCTTCCTTTTCATTATACGAATTTGGCGAATTGATCAATTCTACTATCTAGGTCGTAGAAATTGACGTTTGGAGAGAGTCTCAGCTTGTCCCCAACCCAATCCTTGAATTGAGCTACTTCAATCCTAACCTCAGGTCGGTGCGTTTTGATTGAATCTATCACTGGCGCGAAGTCGGTGTCACCGCTTACGAGAACCGCGGTATCATATGGGTACTTGTCGTGGAGCCCATAGACCAACAAATCAGCTGCGAGTGCAACATCAACGCCTTTGTTCTTCGGCATGACAATCTGTCGCTTGCACTCGGGGCAGATTGTAGGTATTTCCTTGTCGTCCTTTCTACAGTATGGACACATGACTGGATAGGCTCTGACTGTTTTGTAGAACACATACCACTTGTTTGAGGATTGCAGAACGCTCAAAGCGTTCATTTGTCCCTGAAACCTATTCTCATCATTCTTGCGGTTAGTATCGACTTCCGCCACTCCGGTGTAATAACGGACTTGCACCAACTTTCTATTCGGCCGTAATTTTACCAGCATTCGTTCTAGCCTATGATCGTCGTACTTGAATCTCTTGCCCGTACCTGATTTCCGCGAGAAGTTCGTACATGCGTAGAAGAGATTTTGACCATCAATGAAGATCATAACCTTCTCGGCAGGTAGTGTTGGTTGAGGTGCTATCGTCGATGTTGCGTCAGACATGTGCATCAATGACTGTTTGTCACACAAGGCTTAATTCACTTTCGACAGTTGCACGGTTTTGCATCTTGCGGCTTGTCTGATTAGGTCTAACCACTGGTTTGTACCGAACCAAACCGTTTCTCATGTAGGGTTTTCCGAGGGGGCGAATAGGCTTAAAGGGGAACAAACGCGAATCACAGGTTATGCCAGACACGGTAAAAGGAAAGAAGATCAGCGATTTCGGGTGGTATATTGATCTTAGAAGCGACATTGGAAACGCTACGATCTTTGCCTTTAAGCGCCCTGAAAGCGAGAAGAAAGTCGTCAGTGCTGAAGCCTCTGTTTCTGAAGGCAAGGTGGCAGGTCAATATGAGCGGGAGACAGAGGGCAACGTTTGGGACACCATCATTGTGACCAAAGAACATGGCATACTCCCGATTGAGACTTGGAAGAGCCAAGCAGGGCTGTATAAGATCAAGTCAGCGATTGTAAGTTCGAGCGGTAGTACCAGCGTCATAACGACCGAGCCAGTGGTTCTTAGTGTTCCAACCGGCGGCATCTACCGCTGTCCGAATTGTAGTGAACCTATCGTGTTCACGCCTGTGGACGGCCTATGTCCATCTTGCGGTAAGAAATTCACGGTCTAGCCCGCGCCTTCGCGTTCTGTATGAGCGTCAGCCACTTGTTCTCACCTTCAGTCCCAATCCCAGCAGCTTCCGCTGGGGTCTTCCCGCCTAACCCTTGGTGTGGGCGCATGTGATTGTAGTAGATGCGCTGACCGTCTAGGGTTGTGCTTTCGAGTGTCCCAGGCGCACGCATAACTTTCGTCATACACTCTTTCAGTTCTACGACGGACCCATTGAAGCCAGGTGTCATACACTCGAAAAAGGGTGTCATACACCTCTCTTAACCCTAGCATGGATTGGTTGAGGCTGAAATGAGAATCTGACGCGCCCGCAGGCTCCCAAACCACGTCAGGTTCGGAACCCCACCACTCGCAGAACTGTGATTATGCGCTGGCGACTAGGCTGTTTTGTGTGCTTCGCTGAAGTGTGTGAAATCGGACGGCTCGGGGTGCAGATTCGATTCCGGGGGGACTTGCCGTACTTGACTCGAACACAATCAAGGGTTCAAATTACGATACTCGCACCAAGCTATCCACACACATCAAACGAACGACGACGGACGACGGCTGGTGCGCACACACACAAATTGCCTGAACCTACGGTTCAAATTCAGGCGCTCGCACCACTAGACCCACCTATGAAAAGCCTGGTTCTACTTGTGATTCTCTGGTGGTTCTTCCGCGTGGCGTTCAAGCCGCATCAATTATTCTGTGGAGTCGCTTATGCGTTTTGTTCTGTTCTTCACTTCATCTCCATCGTTTATGGTTGGCTTGAACGCGGCACTCACCTATTCGCGCGCTGTGGCGCATTCAATGAGCCGCTCCGGAAGGTTGCCCATTCACACACCCGGCCGCTACTTGGGTCAGGGTCTTTTCGGGCTTACCAACCACAAGAATGACTCACACTGGAACTTGAGGCTTTTCATCCTTTCACACACACAAATCCAATCAAACGACGACGGACGGCGGTCAAAACCCGCCGCTCGCACCAAAGAGAGCACACGCCTACATCAGTATCTATCCGCGAGCGGACGCAGTGACTACAAACAGTCTGGCAGTATCTGCCGGGTGACGGCTCGAAGCGAGCGGGGTTCAATGCAGCGCGGATAGACTCAGCCCTGGTCGAGTGGAACAAGCTATTCGAATTCGTAAGTGCAAGACGAGCAAGAATGTATGCGAACACAAGGATGATCCAAGAAAACAAAGGGCCCTCACTAAACCAAGCTCTCGGTCTCGTAGCCCCATTTCTACTTGTGAAGACCTAATTGAGGTCCAGCGACTTTCGAGCGCTTCTCATCGCTGTAGGCCCGAGTGGGTGGTTGGATGATTCAAACGTGCTTGGAGTGCGATGCGACAAGTCCAGAGTGTGTTTGTCCAAGCTGTGGTAACTGCCTCGCGAAATGCACGTGTACGTGCCCGACGTGTGGAGAGTCAACGGGTTGTGTCTGCTGTATAGGACTAGGCGTCGCAACCGGTGGCTAGATTCAGCTTACGTTGCTCTGCAAAATCTCTGTTTCACCCGCGACCCTCACTCCTGTCTCACCAGTCTTCTTTTTCCGTATAGTTCACAGCAAAACACGTCGCCGGCATGATCACGAGTAGCGGTAAGGTGTTGGAGTACCATGGACAGAAGTACTGCGTCACCTGCAAACAGATCAATAACCACACTTGTTTCTGGATGAGTCACCGGAAATCGCGGTGCGCAGTGACACTCAGGTCATAGATCTGAAAGGCACATACGGGGCCTGTGAAAAAACATAGGAGGGAAATATATGCAACATAAGAGTAAGCGTGGAATCAGGAGTAAACGTGGAATCAGCACGGTCATCGCGTCAATACTAGTCCTTGCGATCACGGTAGCCCTCGCAGTCGGCCTACTCACCTTCGGGTCGAGCTTCATGGCCTCACAGCAGAAGATACAGCCACCCACCACCGACCAGATCAAGATCGAGAACGTCTACTTCGCAAGTCCAACATCGGTTCAGGTGACAGTCCGTAACATCGGCACCGGTGTGGCAAACGTAACTGACATCTATATCAACGGCGCTCACCAGATCACTGTCGCACCAACAAATGCATTGATAAATTCCGGCCAGACAGAGACGTTCATCGTGACACTCACAATCACCTTGGTTTCGAACCAGGCCTACACGATCAAGGCGGCCACCCACAACGGCGGCGAGAGCACGTACACCGCGACCTACTCGTAGACGAGCCCAAGACTTCCGTGGTCTGGTTCCTTCTCTTTCCCTTCCTCTTGTGACGCATTGAGGTAGCGGGGCGTTGAAACTGGCCGCGAGCAACATGATTGATACGGCTCTTGGAACGATGATTCGAGTTCGGAAGGGCAGCAGAGGGTACACCCATGAAGAGATCATGATCCGCATTTTGTGGAGGAACATCCTTTCCATCTTGGATAGGGAGGGCAAGGCAAGGGCAGCCTCCTAGTCCCACCGTACAGGCTGCCGAGAAGAAAAGGAAGAGGGAAAAAAGATTGAGGGCAGTTCGGTGCAGGCGCGGAATCAGCAGCATCATAGGGGAAGTTCTCGTCCTCGCAATAGTCGTGGGGCTCATGGTCGGCGTGATCGTCTTCTACAACGCCCTTGTCGGACCAATGCAGCAAGACTACAAGTCTACGGCTCAGCAAGCCCAAGTGTCCCTGAAGGAACGTTTCTTGATAGAGGATGTCCAGTTCTTCACGAACGTATCCGTCAAGATCACAATCTTCAACTTCGGTGACATATCATTAAGCATCGCAACAGTTTACATCAACGGCATCATGCTAAGTCCCTCTCCTCCGTCAAACCTCATCGGCCAGAACCAGAGTGGCTCGTTCGTGTGGACTTACAGTTGGAGTAACGGGGGCATCTACCAAATTAAGGTCGTAACAGGGAGGGGGACGGTGTCTGAGTCGGCCTTCAGCCCCTAAGAAACCGTTGAGAGGGCGGCGGGGGATTAGTACCCCCATCGCGTCGATCCTAATGATTGTTCTAATCGCAGAGGCTGTGGCGTTTCAGACCTCCATAGTTGCGATGAACCGGGATTGGCAGCAGGCCGTTGAGGCCTCGAACGAGTCTGCGAGGCAGAGGCTTGCGGAGGGCCTGGTTCTTTCTGACGCAGCGGTCAGCCCCAGCGGGGACAGCGTGACTCTGACCTTCACGAACGTGGGAAGCGTCGCGGCCTACATCCACCACATCTGGGTCATCAGCATCACGGACAGTTCAATCCACAAATCGTTCACGCTCGGCAGCCTCGTCTCAGTGCCGCCGGGAGCAACCGTCACCTACAACCTTTATCCCAGCCCAGCCGTCGACCCTGCCAATAGGTACTACTTCAAAGCAGTGACGACGAGAGGAAACGTCGCAACGATCCGTTTCCCTTCCATACAGACCTCAAGTGCCTCAAGCCGAGCATGGTCACTTGCCTTCACCCCGAACAGCTTCCAGAGTAGCACCGACGGCGGTGTCTCGTGGACAACGGGACAGGTTCCCGCAGCCAAGGCGAAGAGCGCATGGTACACGATCACGGTCGTCAACACGGGCAATGCACCCATCACCCTCTCATCCAGCTCCTCACTAGGACTCTACAGCGCGTACACGTCGGTGAACGTTGGCAGCCGACTCACGCAGGCAACCATAGGCGGAACAATATACACAGTTGACAAAACACACCCGGTCACAATCAACCCGTACGTTCAAGCGGTCCTTACATTCACAGACACGAAGGGAACAGGCAACCTGGTCAGTGGAGACACAGGCTTCGTCCTCGGCGTCTTCGTCTCCCCACAGTCAACTAGCCCGTTCTACTCACAGACACTCGTCATCGACGCTATACTCTTCACATAGGAGGCGAACAGCCACATGACTTCAGCACTCGATGAGAAGATACAGAGATACTGGGTAAACCGTCCCCACGCAAGCGTCACAATCAAGAAGACGAATGAGGGCTTCCACATACTCAACGAGCCGAAGCTCACAGTCAGAGAAGAGAAAATGATCAAGCTCTCTTCAGCACTCGATGAGCACGCAACCGCCACAATCAAGAAGACGAAGGAGGGCTTCTTCAACTACATACTCAACGAGCCGAAGCTCACAGTCAGAAAAGAGGAAACGATCAAGCTCCCTTCAGCGCTCGATGAGAAGATACAGAGCTACTGGGTGAACCCTCCCCACGCAAGCGTCACAATCAAGAAGACGAAAGAGGGCTTCCACTACATACTCACCGAGCCGAAGCTCACAGTCAGAGAAGAGAAGAAGCTCAAGCTCCTGCGGGAGCGGCTCTACAGCGAGTTCTCGGTCAAGAACATTCCCGACAGCCCCTTCAAAGCCCAGGAGCTACTCAAGCAGGAAGTCTTCAGAATACTCAACGAGCTCGGATCCACAGAACAGACTGCGGACAAACTGTACTACTATGTTCTACGTGACAAGGGCTACGGAAAGATCGACGCACTCATCCGCGACCCGAACGTAGAAGACATCTCATGCCCCAAAGCCGACAACCCAGTGTTCGTGTACCACCGAACCGTCGAGTACGTCGACACCAACATATCCTTCACGCCCGAGGAGCTGGACGACTTCATCATCCGACTCGCATACATGGGCGGAGAACACATCAGCGTAGCAGTACCAAGCGTAGATGTAGCCCTCCCACTCAAACTGAGAGGACACCTCTGCTACCGCACAGAGATAACCCCCGAAGGAAGCAACTTCCAACTCCGCAAATGGCAACAGAACCCAATCTCAATAATCCAATTCATCAAGTACCACACACTAACCGCAGAAATGGCAGCCTACCTGTGGCTCATGATACAGCACCGCAGCAGCCTAGTGGTGGGCGGGATAACCGCAAGCGGAAAAACCACAGCCCTAAACGCCCTCGCCACACTCATCCCCGCAAACTGCAAAGTCGCCTCATGCGAGGACACCGCCGAACTCAGACTACCCCACACAAACTGGACAAGCTTCGTGACAAGAAGCGGAGGAATAGAAAGAACCTCCGGGGCAGCACGCCAGATAGATCTCTCCCAACTCGTCAAGAACACGCTCCGACAACGCCCCGACTTCGTTATCATCGGAGAGGTGCGAGGAGAAGAAGCATTCGCGCTCTTCCTGTCCGCAAGCAGCGGACAACTCGCCCTCTGCACAATCCACGCCGGGGACGCTCCATCGATGCTTCAGCGACTACAAGCCGCACCCATGAACGTGCCAGTGGGACTCGTCACCTGCATAAACGTCATCGTGATGATGCGAAAAACAACCGACGAAAAAGGCCTACCGATCAGGAAGATGATTGAGGTCTGCGAACTACTCGGCTACGACAGCAACCTCCGGTCGTTCATGCTCAACCCCATATTCAGATGGGACACACTCACACACTCGTTCACGTCCCCCAACCCCTCGAAGCTACTGGACAAGATCGCACTACAGTACGGCTACCCCAGAGAACAACTCCAAAGGGAGACCAGAAGGCGGGCGGAGTACCTCAACCTACTCGTTGAGAAGAGCGTACTCGACTCGACAGCGATAGCCCACCTCGTCTGGCTGTACCAGCAAGACCCTGAAGAGGCTGTGCGGACGGTCAGAAACCTCAGTCTCCGTCAGGTCGTTCCCGTGAAGACCGCGTACACCGAGAAAGAGAAAGACGCCATATTCGCCGAAGTTGCCCGCTGCTACCAGACACTGTACGGGCACAGCTGGAAGAAGGAGATTGAACGGATCGCCGTGGAAACCTTCAACCTAGACCCAAGCGAGGAAATTCCAGCAGCCATTGTACAACACGTCCTCATCAACCAGTACAAGCAAATCGTGTCGCAAGCAATGGGCGTGGACGCGGGAGTTGAAGTCGAGAGTCCGATTAAAGAATCCATAGGCGAGATCAAAGAACGAATAGCTAACTTGGAAGCTGACTTGGACAAAGCTCGAACATCCATTCAGGAGAAGCCCAAAGCCCCATTGATCCGCACGGCGGGAGACTGAAATATGATGATGGACTTGCAGACCGTGCTTGGAGAAGTTCACCTGCAGGGTTGGTTGCACGATTACCTAAGAAGGAACCTTCTCAAGGCGGGAGTGTCCACGCCCATCGAGACGTACCTGCGCCTCACAGTTCGCGCAACCGCACTGTCAGTCCTACCCGCCGTCATAGCGGCCGTTCTTCTACCACGCCTGTGGTTCCTCTGCCTCGCAATTCCTCCGGCAGCCTTCCTGATCTTTCTGGTTCAACCGCAGTTGCGCTGGCAACTACAGAGAAGAAGCGAGATAGAGGACGAGATACCCTACATACTCGGCTTCATGACCCTGATGGCTCAGTCGAACACTCCCGCCGACAAGATCTTTCAGTCGCTCGCCACCATGGAGACGACGAAGCCCATACGGGTGGAGGCCGTTAGGATAGTCCGAGACACAAACCTCTTCGGACATGACATACTGACGGCGATGCTGGCCACCGCTGACCTCTCACCCAGCGAGACCTTCGCTGAGATACTGAACGGTATCGTCCGAACCGTGCGAACCGGAGGAGACCTGCCCCGATTCCTAAGACTGCTCCTGCAGAGGGCCTACTCGTCGAGGACTGTCAAGCTTGACGAGATACTACGCCGCATATCCATGTACAGCATGATGTACGTCATGGCGCTCGTGGTTGCTCCATTATCAGCCGTGATAATGCTCGTCATGATGGGAGTATTCGGTGGCGGGCTCGACGTCAGACCCGTCATTTACCTCGTGGACTACCTAGTGATACCGCTAATAGCATTCTTCATTTGGATACTCGTTGACCGCGCAAGAACCGCAGGCATCGAAGTGAAAATTCCGAAGGAGACGACCCATTGAGACTCTGGAAGAAACACGTCAGACAAACCGCTACAGCGTCCGGGCTAGCAGCCCTCGCCGTCGCCGCACTAACATACGTTCTCGCAGGCTCTGACCCAAACCTCATCCTCCTCCTGACCTTCAGCGTGATGATCTTCGCGGTACCCACATTCATCGTCAGCGAAATACGCAACAGGTGGGAAAACACCGTCAGCAAAACGTTCCCATCGTTCGTCCGAGCAATCGCCGAGAACCAACGCATGGGCATGAACATGCCGAAAGCTCTAAAGGCTGCGAGCGAACGGGCCGGGCCCCTCAAAGAAGAGGTCGAGATAGTAACCAACCTAATGGACTTGGGAATGAACTTCGAGGAAGCCTTCAAACGCTTCGCAAGAAGACTCGAGATGCCCTTCGCCTACAGGCTCGCCGAGGAAATAGCCGAGGCCGCCAAGTTCGGCGGAGACATGACCCTCGTCTTCGACATGACCGCCAAGTACGCCGAGAACGTCCTGACATGGGAGAAGAGAGTGGGCAACGAAGCCGTCGAAAAAATGATGGAAGTCTACACGTCATTCGGAGTCTACCTAATGGTAACGGTCATCATGATGACCCAACTCATCCCTCCACTCATAACAGCCAACAACCCCTTGATCCACTCCGTCTTCACAATGGGGGAACTACGAAGCATAAACCTCCAAACAAGCATGATCCTTGCAGTAACTTCCGGCCTCATGATAGGAAAACTCGGCTCAAACAAGTCCCTCAGCGGACTAAAGCACTCCATCATCCTGATGATTGTGGCAGCGGCCGTCTTCACCTTCTTCACATAGAAAATAAAGATCATTTCTAGTCACGAAGTTTTCCGAAGACGATTTCTCCAAGAAAACGAGGTACGATTGTTCTAAGGAAAACGTTCTGAACCAGAAGCTGATTCGCGAGGAGACCGAAGCCTCTCTTTCAGTTCTCGCTGGACGAATCAGAGGCGCACAGTAGCTCCTTGCCAGTTCCGCAGAGACCGAACTGTTTGAGGTGTATCGTTCTTGGCAGAGTCGCTCGTGGACAGGATAGTCTGTGGAGACTGCAAGGACATCCTGCCGCAGATCCTGAGTGACTTTATAGACTGTCTCATCACAGACCCCCCTACGGCCTCTCCTTTATGGGAAAAGATTGGGACAGGGCGGTTCCGGGTGTTGAAGTCTGGAGGGAGTGTTTGCGGGTGCTGAAGCCCGGCGCGTTCGCCTTCGTTATGTGTATTCCACGGCTCGACTGCCTCTCCCGGATGGCAATGAGGATAAGCGATGCGGGGTTCAACATCGCCTTCACACCCATCTTCCACGCCTACGCCACTGGCTTCCCCAAAGCAGAGAACATCAGCAAAGCAGTGGATCGAAGACTCAAAGCCGAGCGGCACACAATCGGCTACGAAAGGGCGGGCGCAATCAAAGGAACATTGAGAGAGACTTGAGTGGGAGGTTCGCCCTGTTGTCAAAACATTTCTACTATTTCGGAAATAGGCCCAAGTCACTTCCCTCTGACCTGATGCCAATCGTGAGACAGGGACAGGGACACCGCTCAACTGCCAACTCTCCCTATTTCGAGAGGTTTGTTCAATGGATACAGAACCTAGGCATCACAAAGAACACTCTCGTGGGCAAGCCGCAGATCGACCTTTTTTCCAACAAGAGCTTGGTAGATAGATGTGCCAAGGCTTGTTGTCATCACTAGTTCCAGATGGACGTTCTCTGACATTACGAGCTGGTTTGTCGAAAGCAGTGTTGTGTGTGATCTCATGGCGCGGGCGTCAGAGTTTGAACCGTCGTTTGGTGTGTGTGAAAGGATGAAAAGTCTCTAGTCCTCGCGGGCGCGTCGTTCTCTGCGGTTGGTAAGCCCGAAGCTACCCTGACCGATATCGGTCGAGTGTGTGAATGGGCAATCTTCCAGAGCGGCTCATTGAATGCGCCATGCGCGCGAATAGGTGAGTGCCGCGTTCAAGCCAACCAAAAAGAATGAAGGTGAAGAAGGAATGGCTGTATACGTTGGAATAGACGTCCACAAGAAATTCTGTCAAGCAGCCCTGATGAACAACGATGGCCGCATACTACGCGAATTCCGATTCGACAACACCATAGAAGGCGCCTCAGGCCTACTCGACCTCGCAAGATCCATAGACCCACACGTGAAGGCCGTCGTGGAACCATCAGCCAACTACTGGGTTAGGATCTATGACAAACTGGAGGATGAAGGCGTCGAGGTCAAGCTCTCGAACCCGCTGAGGACAAAAGCCATAGCTGAAGCCAAAGTCAAGACGGACAAACTAGACGCCAAGACGCTAGCGTACCTGCTGAGAGGAGACCTCGTGGCTGAAAGCTACGTCCCAAC
>Ga0315279_10004034_pt1 | contig 19926 bp, 12 predicted proteins | sample YL17G06_20_MG_FD_203694 | JGI IMG/M metagenome (GOLD analysis project Ga0315279, IMG submission 203694) | Sediment microbial communities from Yellowstone Lake, YNP, Wyoming, USA - YL17G06_20 | ecosystem: Environmental > Aquatic > Freshwater > Lake > Sediment | place: USA: Wyoming | collected... | reverse complement strand
GCTCCGCCGAGATCGCGACACGCCTCGTCAACCTCGCCAACGAAAACGGCGGCCGCGACAATATCACCGTCATCGTCGCCCACATCAGCCCAACCATCGGACACTTCGTGTCCAGCTTCTTCCGCAAACACTGGAAACGGATGGTCAAGGTCATCCTTTTGCTGGCCTTCGGCGCGGCATGCTTCGCAGCAGGATATTTTGCCCATCTCCTCGGTCTGTAACGCCTCCCTGTAATCTGACTGCCAGACTACGGATCTGTCCGCTCCGTCCATACCGTCCACTTTGTCCACGCCGTCCCTTTCCGTCGCTTCTGTCCTTTCCGTCATTGCACTCATCATCGCATGCTTCTCGGCCACGCGGAACGCAAGGGGTAGACGCGCAGTGACACAATCCCGACGGCCCCGTTCTTGACAAAGATCTCCAGGCTTCGGTCGCTGGGTTTCGGCAGGAAACATGATGTCATCGAGATTCTTCCATCATTGCCGAACACCTCCAACGAAGTCCGATCCACAAGAATCCGTAGTCGAATGCGTCCTTGAACCGGGTTCAGAGGAGCGGACTTACCCAGGCAGGATACCGCGTGCTCTTTCGCCGAGTAGCTTACAGTCTCGCCACGTATGTTGAAGCCGAGTTCATCAGCATCCATCAACTCGAATTCCGCACCAATGTCGAATAGATCGCCGGAAACGTGCTGAATGAGATCCTCGTCCGGGCGCAAGACTCGTCTCTCCCAAGAGGACCCACTCTCTCGAAGCGTCTCAATCTCGCGCACGGGCAAGCGGCACATCCGGAAACCTTCTGGAAAGCTGCGCAGCGTCAGTTCGCAAGGAAACGACATCTGTTGGTTGAACGGCATGTCAGGATACTTGCCACCGTTCATCCACGCGATCTGGATGCGCCTCCCGTCGCCGCCGGGGATGTCGTTATAGGACTGCGTCGCATAGAAGTTGTTGCCGTAATCGCCCTGGTGCGGCCCACTCTCCGAAACAAACGCATTCCCATCGAACGATCCAATCAGGTAGTTGCCGTTTCCGCCGAGGAAAAGCCACTTGCTTCTCGCGGGATCGCCGTCGACTGGCAACTCAAAGAAGTCGGGACATTCTCCGCAGCCGGGCGCCTGCACGTCGCTTAAGCGCCGCCATTCCTTTAGATCCCGTGAGGCGAACAGCGCATAGTCGTTCTTGTCGAGGAACAAAGCCATAATCCACTGATTTGAGGCGGCGTGCCGGAACACCTTCGGATCGCGGTTCTGCGCGATGATGTGGTCGAGCACGGGGTTCTTTTCGTACTTAGTCCAGGTACGTCCGCGATCATTGCTGTAGGCGATGCATTCTGTGAACTTCGGTCCGCCGGGCGTTTCAGGCACCGGCGCGCCCGTGTAGAACGCCACGATCGCCTTCTCTTCACCGGTCTGAAATCCTGCCGTGTTTTCCCAATCGACGACGGCGCTGCCGGAGAAACACGTACCGTGCTCGTCCGGCGCCAGGGCTATAGCGAGTTCCTCCCAATGCACGAAGTCCTTGCTGATCGCGTGCCCCCAATGCATGTTGCCCCAATTGATGCCGAACGGATTGTGCTGGAAGAACAGATGGTACTCACCCTTGTAGAAGACAAGGCCGTTGGGGTCGTTGGTCCAGTTCTTCTTCGGCGAGAAATGAAACTGCGGGCGATAGGTTTCGTTGTACAAGTCGCTCCTCATGCCATCCTCCACTTGTCGCTCACCTCTTCCGCCAACGTCAGGATCAACTTCAACCTCGGTTTGTGCGACGTTATCCGTTTCGTTGCTCTCCGAAATTCGTTCCGACGGATCGACAATGGCCGTCACGCGGTGGTGTCCGCCCCGGGCCCGCCACACGAAACGAGGATCCTGCTGCGTGCTCTTCACGACCGTCTTGCCGCCGGGCTCAAGCCCGCCCAGCCATACCCACGAGACAAGGCGGTCATCAACGAAGAAGTTGACGATTGTATCCTTCGCGGCTGCGTGCCCATCATTCGTGACGCAAACGGAGAACTCGGTGTCGTGGCCCGCTCGCGCCATATCTCCAATCGTTTTCAGTTCCGACAACAAAAGATTGGGCGCGTCGCCCTGCACCGGAGTCAGTGGACGCTCGCGATGCTCATACACGTCGCCCTCAGGAAGAACCGGCTCTCGCTGATGATACAGGTCGCCATAGTAAGCCCACGTTAGCCGCGGCGTCGCAGCGGGCGACCAACGGATCAGCCCGTCATGGCTTCCCGTCTCGATCACCTTCTCATGATCCGCGATCTCATAGAAGAACGCGAATTGCACGTGTTGTTTGAAGGCCTGCCGCAATATTTCGTCGTGCCACCGGACCTGCGCCGCCTGATTCCAGTTGCACGACTCCATGCTCGGCCCGTACTCGCCCAGCATGAGCCGTCGAGCGCCGAACGGCCCTTGAGCCGTCACGCTCCGCGCGAGGATCTCGAGTGACGTTTCAAGCGGAAGATAGAAAGTGTAGTAGGAGAGACTCACAAGATCCGTGTCGAACTGCGGCCCCCATTTCTGCGCGAAGCGCTCGTATTCGATATCGCCTTGGATTTCCGCGACACTGAAAATACGCGGCCCCTCTGAGTCCTTGAATTCCGCCAAGGCCTCCTCTTTTCCAGCATGACATGCGTTGACATATGCCGCAACAGGGAAGTCCGGGTAGGCTTTCGCTGTGCCTACATACACGTTCAGTTCGCCGCCGACGCTCAGAAGAAACACCTGATCCGCCGAGGTCCGCTCACGACACAGGAAACGCGTGATGTCGCGCCACTCGTCGCGGATCGCTTTCAACGAATCGGGATGAATGACGCCCGAAGCATACTTGTCAATAATGTAAGCCGGGCTGATGTTGAAATGAACGACGCCGAATCGATGGATCAAATCCCGGTAAGGCTCCGACTGCATTCGCGCCAGAGCATCCCCCGGTTTCTCCGCGCCCACCCAGGTCTTCACGGCCCTCGCCCCCAGATCAGTGGCAAGTTGAGTGAATTCCGCCCACAAATGAGAACTCCCCTCAGGAAAAACGACCGGTCCCACACGCTCGCGCACCCATTGTTTGAAATCGTCAGGGCAATCCGGCGCCTTCTGACCCATGGCAGACGCGGATACGAGGGTGATGATGAAAAGCACGCAACGGCTGCACGCACGAATCATGGGCGACGGACCTGCGCAGATTAAAGGTTCCCTTTCACGTACTCAACAGCGTTGCGGAAGACCTGGAGGCCGGGGCCTTCTTCGGGCAGGTCTAGCCGTGTCCAGCAGGGGTGATTCGTGCGGTCGACGTGCGCTTCGGGATGCGGCATCAGTCCGAAGATGCGCCCGCTCGGATCGCAGATGCCCGCAATGTCGTCTACGGCCCCGTTGGGATTCGCCGGGAAAGCGCCGTTCGCGGGCGAGCCATTCTCGGTGCAGTATCGAAGCGCGACTTGGCCGTTTGCCCTGAGCCGCTCGATCACGGCATCGTCGCGGGGGATGAACTTGCCTTCTCCGTGACGAACGGGCAGGTCGAGTCGATCAATCCCCTTTGTCCATACGCATTTTGTTTCCGGATCAGTCTTGAGACACACCCAGCGGTTCTCGAAGCGCGCCGAATCGTTGTTCGTGAGTGTCACTTCCTGGACAAACTCGCCGTTGGACAGCGGCAGGATACCCATCTTCACCATGACCTGAAACCCGTTACAGATCCCGATGATCAGCTTGCCGTCCGCGATGAACTTCTTGAGCGGGCCGCCGAGCTTATACCGAAGCCTGTTTGCGAGGATTTTCCCGGACGCTACATCGTCGCCAAATGAGAACCCGCCGGGAATCGCGAGGATTTGGTTTTGCTCGAGCAGCCCCGTGTCTTCGATGATGTCGTTTAGGTGGACGCGTTCCGCCTGCGCGTCCACGCGGTTCAACGCCGACTGCGTTTCGTAGTCGCAGTTGATCCCGAACCCCGTCAAGACTATAGCGCGTACTTTCACAAGCGTTTCCTCAAATGGGGAACAAGCGCCCCAACACCTTCTCTACCATCGCAGCGGCCGCTGCCATGCCTCCTTGAGATCCCCCAGCGATGACCGGATAGCAGCTCCGTCATGGCCCACCAGACGAAACTCATCTTGCGCAATGACATTGCCCAAAAGCGTCACGGGACATCCAACCAGCGCGCCCTCGAATGCCGAGACGTTCTCGGGATGCACAGTGACCACAAATCTGCTCTGCGATTCGCTGAACAGCGCAATGACGGCATTTTCGACGGGTATGCCGCGAATATCGAGGTCCATTCCATATCCGCCTGCGAAGGCCGATTCCGCCAACGCAACACCCAAGCCGCCATCCGAACAGTCGTGGCAGGACGCCACAAGGCCGCGCCCAATGGCGGCGGACAACGTCTCATACAGAACGCGCGCCTTCTGCGGATTGACTTTGGGAACGTTCGCGCCAGCCCTGCCTTTCAAGGCCATGTACTCACTTCCGCCCATCTCATCGTACGTGTCGCCCAAGAGATATACAACGTCGTTGGGCCGCTTCACGTCCATCGAGACCGCCTTGTTTACGTCTTCAATGATCGCGGCGGCGGTAAACAGGACAGTCGGGGGGATCGAGATCTTCGTATCGCCGATCTTGTAGTCGTTCTTCATGCTGTCCTTGCCGCTGATGAGCGGAACGCCGTACGCCACGCACGTCTTGTGCAGGGCCTCGCAACACCTCACCAATTGCGCCAGCTTGTACTCGCCATCAGGCGTCTTCTCGCTTTGAATCGGGTCCGGCCAACAGAAATTGTCGAGTCCGGCAATTGAACCCAGCTTCGCGCCCACGCAAATGAGATTGCGCACGGCTTCATCGATGGCCGCGGCCGTCATCCAATAGGTATCGAGGTCGCTGTACTTCGGGCAGATCCCGCAGGAGATCGCAAGGCCGCGGTTCGAACCCGGCACGGGCCGCAGCACCGCCGCGTCGCCCGGCCCGTCGTGATGCACGCCCTGGAACTGCTTGAGCACGCTCTGCGCCTGGACTTCGTGGTCGTACATCCGCACGAAGACTTCCTTGCTGCAGACGTTCAACGCCCCTAGCACGGCCTTTAGCTCAGACGCGATGTCGCCGTCCTGAACAACGATCTCATGCTCAGGCGTTAGCGGCGACAGTTTCGCCTTTAGGTGCATCTTCGGGACGCCGTCATGGAGGAATTCCATGTTGATCGAGGCGATGAGTTTGCCGTCATAGTAGCACTCGAGGCGACCGGAATCGGTAAAGCGTCCTAGAACGGTGGATTCGACCTCGCGGCGACCCGCGAGGTCCATGAACTGATCGATCTTGTCCGGCGGCACTGAGAGTGTCATGCGTTCCTGCGCTTCCGAGAGGAAGATTTCCCATGGTGCAAGTCCGGCGTATTTCAGCGGGGCCTTCTCCAAGTGGACTTCGCATCCGCCGGAACCGCATGCCATTTCGCCGATACTCGATGAAAGGCCTCCAGCGCCGTCATCTTGTATAAAGGTGAACAGGCCGAGATCGCGCGCTTCGATCAGAAAATCGGCCATTTTCTTCTGCGTGATCGGATCGCCGATTTGTACGGCCGTCGCAGGCGACCCGGCGTGAAGCTCTTCCGAGGAAAACGTCGCGCCGTGAATGCCGTCTTTACCGATGCGCCCGCCGATCATCACAATGAGGTCGCCCGGCATCGCGCGCTTTTCGTGGCTGGGCTTTCCGGCAACCGTGGCGGGGATCATGCCGCCGGTTCCGCAAAAAACCAGGGGCTTACCAAGGAAACGTTCGTGAAATACGATCGCTCCGTTGACATCGGGAATGCCGCTCTGGTTTCCGCCGTCCTTCACGCCCTGGTGCACGCCACGGAGAACACGTCGCGGATGAAACAGCCGCGCGGGAATCTCATCCTCATAAAATGGCGAAGCAAAGCAGAACACGTCCGTGTTGAGAATGCAGCGGCAGCCCATTCCCGCGCCGAGCACGTCGCGATTCACGCCGACGATACCCGTTATCGCGCCGCCGTACGGGTCCAGTGCGGAAGGGCTGTTATGCGTCTCGACCTTCAGCGCGAAGTTCCAATTGTCGTCGAATTTGATGATCCCGGCATTGTCGTGGAACACGCTCACGAGCCAATCGATGCTCTTCCCCACCTCATCGGTCGTGGCCTTCACGTAGGTCTTGAACACGCTGTCGATCGTCCGCGTCTGTCCGCGTTCGTCCGTGTACTCGATTTCGGCGTTGAAGATCTTGTGCTTGCAGTGCTCCGACCACGTCTGCGCAAGACACTCGAGTTCGATATCGGTTGGGCCGGCCGGAAGCCCTGTTGACGCGCGCCGCGCGCGCACCTTCGGGTCTCGATAGTACGCTTGGATGGCCTTCAGTTCGTGGAGTTCGAGCGCCAAGGTCCTGTCGCGGCTCAACGCCGTAAGCTGCTCATCGGGGATCTCGAGGTCGATGTGTTTGACCTCCGGGTCGCTCCGCTGCGTCACGATGGGCAGTCCCAACAGAGGCCTCCCATCAAGCTCTTTCATCTCGGCGACCGATTTCACGACCCACCGCTGAATGAGCTCGTTCGCCAGTGCGTCCCGGGCGATGCGTTCACACGTTTTCTTCGTGACCTTGCCCCGGATCGCGTACTGGGTCGATTTGTACACCGCCTCGCCGGGCTTCAACGCACGCCCAAGCGTATCCGCAATTCCTTCGGCGGAACTTTTGCCGACGTTGTCCGTCACGCCCGGAAGGAACCCGACTTCGATCAGGTACTTGTAGTCATGCGCGGTGGAAACGTTGATGGCGGACTCCTGGATAACGGGGTCCGTAAACAGCTCGACACGGACCCGCTCGAGTTCCTCAGGAGTCAGGTCGGCATTGATCGTATACACGTCGATCACGCGCACGTCATCGACCGCGATACCGAGGTCTTCCGCCAGGCGTCCCCGCAATCCCAAGCCCGCCGGGTCCGGCAATCCCGGCTTCATCGCAACTTCGATCTTATTGGGCATATCGCAACTTCCCAACAAAGCGGACGGCGTTCTTGCCGGCCACTACACGCCCTATGCGCCCCGGTTGTTCTCCTGCCTGCAGCAAGGCATCCAACGCCTTTTCCGATTCGTCTTCGGAGACCACCACAAGGTAGCCCATGCCCATGTTGAACGTTCGCAACATTTCGCGATCGGCTACCCTCCCGACGCGTTGGAGGAACGTAAACACGGGCGGAATCTGCCAAGCGGCCAAATCGATCTCGGCGCCCAGCCCTTCGGGAAGGGACCGCGGCAAATTGTCGGTAATGCCGCCGCCGGTGATATGAGCCATTCCTTTCACCGTTACGATCCGCATCAAAAGCTGTATGACCTTCGCGTAGCTTCGATGCGGTTCCAGGAGTTCCTCGCCGACCGAGCGTCCAGCACCCGGCATGGGATCGGCGCACGTCAGCCCCGCAACCTCGAAGCATACCTTGCGCGCCAGACTGTAACCATTTGTGTGCAGCCCCGAGGATCGCAGGCCGATGATCACGTCGCCTTCTCGGATTGACGAACCATCCACGATATTCTTTCGATCAACCACCCCGACGATAGTGCCGGCGAGATCGTACTCTCCCTCATGGTACATGCTGGGCATTTCCGCCATCTCGCCGCCGATCAGCGCGCATCCGGCATACCGGCATCCATACGCCACGCCGCGGATCACCTCGACCGCCACGGATGGGTCAAGCACCCCGCACCCTATGTAGTCAAGAAAGAACAACGGGCGCGCACCCTGGACCAGAATGTCATTCACGCAATGCGACACGATGTCGATACCCACCGTGTCATGCTTGTTCATCATAAAAGCCAGCTTCACCTTGGTCCCTACGCTGTCAACGCTGGACACCAGGACCGGCTCCTCCATCCCTGTCGGGTCGAACCGGTACATCGCCCCGAACGTCCCTATCTCCTGAAGGACGTTTTCGTCAAAAGTCTTGCTGACAATATCCTTGATGGCGCGCACGGCCTCGATCCCGGCATCGATGTTGACGCCGGCGGACTTGTAATCGAGTCCCGGTTTATCATGTGTCATAGGGAATATCCTCGTCCGCAGACGGTCGGAAATGCCCTTCAAGGATACCGTCTAAAGAAGAACGATGCAAATCCTGGAAACGGTTTGTCCGTTCGCGCCACGCATGATATAGTCTGCATAAGAATGAACAATATAGGTGACATTCGATCAACAGTGCGGTGATTCATGGAAAGACCTGGAAGACTCATAGAATTGGAGCGGCCCCCGATCATTGAAACGGCGGTACTGGCTCGCCTTGTTCTTCCATCCGACACTGAAGAAGAGGTCGAGGACTCGCTGCAGGAGATGCGCCAACTTGCGTGGACGGCCGGCGCCGAGGTGGCCTGTATGATGGTTCAGCGCCGGGATCGTCCTTGTCCTGCCACGCTCATCGGCCAAGGCAAGGCCGAGCAGATCAAGGCCGCCGTAGATGAGTTGAACGCCGACTTTGTGATCTTCGATTCAGACCTTACGCCGGCCCAGGGCGTGAAGCTCGAAAAGCTCCTCGGCGTCAAGGTCGTCGACCGCACCCAGTTGATCCTGGACATCTTCGCGCAACGCGCGCACACCAACGAAGGAAAGCACCAGGTCGAGCTCGCCCAATTGCAGTACATGCTTCCACGGCTGGTGGGCCGCGGCTCGATCATGCGCCAGTACGGCGGCATCGGCGCGCGGCGCGGCCCTGGCGAGCAGAAACTCGAGGTGGACCGCCGGGTGATACGCAAACGGATCACCCGCCTCAGCGACGAGATTGAGAATATCCGGAAGACCCGCAAGGTGCAGCGACAGCGCCGCATCGAGGGGCCCGTCACGACGCTCGCTTTGGTAGGCTATACGAACGCGGGGAAGTCTTCGTTGCTGAACCGTCTTGCGAACACCGACACCTTCGTGGAGGACAAGCTGTTCGCGACGCTGGACCCGCGCGCACGGCGGTGCAGATTGCCCAGCCAGCGCGAGGTCGTGCTGACGGATACCGTCGGATTCATACGCAAACTCCCCCACTCCCTTGTGGCTTCGTTCCGGGCCACGCTCGAAGAGGTCAAGGAGGCCGATCTGCTTCTCCTCGTCGCGGATGCCGCCCACGCGGGCGTCGAGGATCACATCCGCACCGTGTATGACGTCCTCGAGGAGATTGACGCGCTCGATAGGCCGATTTTGATGCTCCTCAACAAGATCGATATTGCTGAGGCCGATCGCGTGTCGCAGCTCATGCGCGGCGGCGGGCCTCGGGTCGCCGTGTCGGCGCGAACCGGAGAGGGCTGCGAGACGCTTCTCGCCGAGATCGAGCGGCTGCTGGGTTCGACGCGCAGCCGGGTCCGGTTACGCATCCCCCAAAGCGAAGCTGGACTCGTTGCGCGCGTCTACAAGTCCGGTCAAGTTTTCAGGCAAGACTACGAAGGCAATGATATCGTCCTTGAAGCCGAAATCGATACAGCGCTCGAAGGCGTTCTCACGGAGTACATCGCCTGTACCTGAAGCGCGAGTATGAGTATGAGCACGACAGATGAGGATTACCCCTGTAGTCTCTGCATCGAACCCGCGAGTAGTCTCGATGAAGGATGCCGTTTATGCACGTAAAGCTGCCCTATCCAAGAATCCGCGTGGCGGCCATCATCGTGCAAGACGATCAGATCCTCCTGGCCCGGCATCAGAAAAAGGGCCGAAGATACTGGGTGCTCCCCGGAGGCGGCGTGGATTACGGGGAGACCGCGGAAGCTGCCCTGATGCGCGAACTGCGCGAAGAAGCTGATCTCCGCATCCGCGTCCGCGATCTCGTGCTCGTCAATGACAGCATACCCCCGAATCGGCAGCGACACATCGTGAACCTTTACTTCACCGCGGAGATCAGGAGCGGAAAGATCGTCGTTGGCGTCTCCGATAAGCGCCTGATCGACATGAAATTCGTACCCGTGAGCAAGCTGCCGAGACTCACGTTGTACCCGGATATACGCAAGCAGCTTCTTAAAGGTCTCAGAACGGGATTCGCCGATCCTCCGCGCTACCTCCGGAACCTTTGGAAGGACGTATAACGATCGTGCGCGTAGCGTTTCTCAATCCCATGTTCGCGAAGGACTTCACCAAGTCCGCGCGATGGTTTGCAAAGTCGCGCGGAAGGGTCCAACGCCATCCCGACTATCTCTGCACGGCTGCCGCCACCGTGGCGGCGGCCGGACACGAACTCTTTTTCCTCGACGCGCAGGCAAAGAACCTGACCACCGAGGCTGTTCTGCCGAGACTACGCGAGTTCACACCTGATCTCATCGTGTACCAGGCGACAACGCCATCCATCGACGCGGACATCGCGTCCGCGCGCCTGTGTAAGGAGGCCACGGGCGCCGTCAATATATTCGTGGGATCGCACGTGAGCGCTGAACCGGAAGACACGCTCGCCCGCGCCCGCGGCGCCGTCGATGCGGTGGCGACCGCCGAATACGACCACACTCTGCGCGACCTCGCCAACGGCGTGTCCCTGCGAGATTGTCTCGGCGTTGCATGGTTGGACTCGGGCCGTTACGTCTGCAATCCGCGCAGGCCATTCATCGAAGATCTTGACTCGATCCCCTTCCCGGCATGGCAACACATTGACGTCAATGACTATCGTGACGCGGGAAAGCTGTTCCCGTTCCTGACCCTCATCAGCGGGCGAGGCTGTTTCGGGCGGTGCATCTTTTGCCAACTGCCCCAAACGATGAACGGGAGGGGCTATCGGGCGCGCAGCGTCGGAAACGTGATCGCCGAGATCGAATACGACCTGAAACTGTTTCCCAACCTCAAGGAGATCATGTTCGAGGACGACACGCTGGTCATGGCTGCAACCCGAGATCGCCTTGCGCGTCTTTGCGAAGAGCTCATCCGACGGGATCTCCGCATTTGCTGGAGCGCCAACGCCCGCGTGGACCTGAATGATATCGAGATCATGAAACTGATGAAACGCGCAGGCTGCCGCATGCTGTGCGTCGGTTTCGAATTCGGCGATCAGCGGATTCTCGACGAGGTCCATAAAGGAACGACCATCGACCAGATGTTCACGTTCGCCGAAAATGCGCACCGGGCGCATGTCCGCGTTCACGGCTGCTTCATGTTTGGCGGACCCGGTGAAACCATCTATACCGCGCGAAAGACCATTAACCTTGCTCGAAAGCTAAGAATCGATACGGCCCAATTCAGCGGCATGGTCGCATACCCCGGAACGGCGTACTACGAGTGGGCGCGCCAACAAGGTTACCTCATCCCGACCTGTTGGCGCGAGTGGGTCGACGACAACTTCGAACAATGCGCGACGGTGAGCTGCCCCGTTCTTACCGTCAAACAGATCAACGCCCTTATCGATCAAGGATTGCGCGAGTTCTACCTGCGTCCCGCCCAGGTGTTGCGCATGCTGCGAAATATCGACTCGCTCGCCGACATCAAAGCCAAGCTCCACGGTTTCAGGAGCTTTATTCAGTATTTCACGTTTCACCGGTAGGGTCGAGCTCCTGCTTGACCGGAGCCGGCGAAAGAAGCCACGGTCGAGCAGGAGCTCGACCCTACCGGCTCTGTCAGATTCCCCTTTTGAAACGATCTGTCATATTCCCCCTTTGAAGGGGGCAAGGGGGATGTTGGGTCGCCGCAACGGACTGCTGCTAAGCGCCCGAGACATCCCCCTTGCCCCCTTCAAAGGGGGAATATGCGGGAAGACATCATCGAGTTTGCGGATGTATGCACTTAGCGAGATAATGCGTCTGTGAGCGATGAGCGCGAGAGCATGCGTCTGAGGATTCTTGTTGCGGACGACGAGATCAACATCCGCAAAACACTGGCTCTGTCTCTCGAAACAGAGGGGCATCAAGTCACTGCTGTCAGCAACTTTCAGGACGCAGTGGTCGAGGCCTCGCGGTCGTTCTTCGACGTTGCGTTTGTGGATCTACGCCTTGGAACGCAGAACGGTCTTGATCTTATCCCTGCTTTGATGTCGGCGTCGCCTTGGCTGAAGATCGTCGTGATAACGGCCTATGCGTCCATTGAAACGGCCGTGGAAGCAATGCGGCGCGGCGCCACGGACTACATTCCAAAGCCTTTCACGCCCGCCCAAGTCAAACTCAGCCTCGACAAAGTGTCGCAGTTGAAATCGCTCGAGCAGAAGCTGGCCGCGCTGCAGGAAGACCTAAGGCGCGCCAATCCGGAGATCGACTTCTCTTCGACAAGTCCTGCCATGCAGCGTGCGCTGAGCATGGCGAAACAAGCCGCGGCTTCGGATGCAACGGTCCTCTTGCGCGGCGAAAGCGGAACCGGCAAGACTATTCTGGCGCGGGCAATTCATGGCTGGAGCAAGAGGGCGGGCAGGCCGTTGGCCATGGTATCGTGCCCGGCCATCTCCGCGGAACTCCTGGAGAGTGAGTTGTTCGGCCACGCTCGAGGGGCGTTCACGGGCGCGGTACAGGACAGCCCGGGCCGCATTGCCGCCTGCGAAGGCGGCACTCTCGTGTTGGACGAGATCAGCGACCTGCCGCTCCCGTTACAGCCCAAGCTGCTGAGGTTCTTGCAGGACAAGGAATATGAACGCGTTGGCGACGCGATCACGCGGCGTGCCGACGTGCGAATCATTGCCGCGACAAATGCGGACCTCGAGGAGGCGGTGAAGCAGGGCCGATTTCGCGGCGATCTGTGGTATCGCCTGAATGTGATCCAGGTTGAACTGCCGCCGTTGCGCGGCAGACCGGATGACATCGCTCATCTCGCCAACCACCTGCTGGCGTTTTTTGCGCGGAACAGTCACCGAAGTTATCTGGGGCTTACGGATGAAGCGCTGGGGTTGCTTTGCCGGTACTCCTGGCCTGGAAACGTCCGGGAATTGCGCAACGTCATCGAACGTGCAACGATTCTGTGCCAGAAGGATCGCATCGACGTCAATGACCTTCCGCCCAGCATTGCAGTAGTCTCCGAGCCGGAGCAGATAGGCGGCAGGCTGACACTCCAGGAACTCGAAGAGCATCACATCCGCCGAGTCCTTGCGAACACGAAATCTCTGCAGGAGGCGGCGGAGATCCTCGGCATAGATCAAGCCACCCTCTGGCGCCGCCGCAAGCAGTACAGGATTTGAAGGACTCCGCTCTCACGCCCTTGCAGAGTGCAATGCCTTGGCGATGCAGGTATTGCACAATGCAAGAACCCCTTCCGCGCGTGATTTCACAAGTCGATTGAAAACAGCCCCCTCCATCCCACCAGCGACTGGCACTCAACTTGCTCCTCTGGAAGATCAAAGAAGGAGGCCGAGACTATGTTGGGTCTTCGACAAAAGCTTCTATTGGGCTTCGGCGGTCTACTGGTCATCGCGCTGCTCATAGGCATCCAGAGCATTCGGAAGACGACGGAGTTGGGCCAGTCCATCGATGTGATTCTCCGCGAGAACTACCGCAGCGTCATTGCGTGCCAGCAGATGAAAGAAGGGATCGAGCGCATCGACAGCGGCGTGCTCTTCGAGCTTCTGGGGTACGAGAAAGAGGGAGCGCAACTGATTGCCGACAACACGCGGAGCTTCGAAGAGGCCATGCACGTCGAAGGAGGAAACATCACGTTACCCGGCGAAGGCGACGCTTTTGGCAGGTTAGAGAAGTTCTACGCGGATTACACGACAGCACTTCGATCTGTTCGAGATAAAGCCCAACCGCATGATGCCCGGAGGGACGTTTACTTTACGAGACTGTTTCCCTTGTTCCGCGACGTCAAGGACAAGGCCGGCGGGATTTTGCAAATGAATCAGCAAAATATGTCTGACGCCAACGATCGTGCGAGGTTGAAGGCCGCGCAGACCCGGCAGCAGATGTACATCTTGCTTTTGAGCGGCACGGTCGTGGCTGTTGCATTCTCGCTGCTTACGAGGCGATGGATTCTGCATCCGCTGAACCGTCTCATCGAATCCGCGAATGAGATCCGGAACGGTAACCTGGACCTGGTGGTCAAGAACGATTCCCCGGATGAGATCGGCCAGCTATCGAACGCATTCAACGCTATGACCGCGAGTCTTCGGGAATTTCGGAGAAGCGACCGTGCCAGAATGATGCGCATTCAGCATGCGACCCAGCAGACCTTCAACAGCTTGTCCGATGCGATCGCAATTGTCGATAACTTGGGCATGATAGAAGTGGCAACTGCGTTGGCCGGAGAGGCGTTCGGCCTGAAACAGGGGCTGGCGCTCAAAGACCTCTCCAAAGCGTGGATGACGGCCTTGTGTGAGGAAGCGATTCGAACGAATCACATCGTCGAAGGCAAGGATGAACTTGCGGTCATACAGGCCTTCGTGAACGGCGCGGAACGCTTCTTCCGTCCCAAGGCCATACCCATTATCGACGCCAAAGGCCAGGCTAGCGGAGTGACGCTGCTGCTCCAAGACGTAACCCAGTTGCAGCAGCAGGACGAACTGAAACGCGGCCTGGTATCCACGGTATCGCATCAGTTGAAGACCCCTCTGACATCGATTCGCATGGCCATCTACCTCATGCTGGATGATAAAGTCGGACCTTTGACAGCGAAACAGGAGGAATTGCTGTTGGCGGCGCGTGAGGACAGCGATCGGCTGCACGAGATTATCGAGAACTTGCTCGATATCGGGCGCATCCAGTCCGGACGCGTCCAAATGGAATGCCTGCCTTTGGCGTCCGAACTTCTGGTGCACGAGGCAACGGGGCAGTTTGCGGGCGCCGCGCTCGATAAAGGGGTGGCTTTGGTGGAAGACATTCCGGCTGGATTACCGAGCGTCTGGGCCGACATCACGCGCGTGAGTCACGTGTTCGCGAACTTGGTATCAAACGCTCTTAGATACACCTCGCCGGGCGGCCGGATTGCCGTCTCGGCTTGCGCCGATGATCGCAATGTATGGTTCTCTGTCGCGGATACGGGCACAGGCATTCCAAAGGAATGCCAGTCACGAGTGTTTGATCAGTTCTTCCGTGTCCCGGGTCAAAGCGGCGTTACCGGCGCAGGACTCGGGCTTGCAATCGCAAAGGAAATCGTCGAGGCGCACGGAGGATCGATACAGGTGCAGAGTGTGGAAGGAGAAGGAAGCACGTTCCGATTTTCCTTGCCACAGGTGTCCAGTGTGATTGGGCCTAGCAAGGAGTATGAGGACCCATTGGAGTTAAAGGATGGAAAACAGTGACGGATTTCGTCTACATCATCGTTGTGCTAGCGTTCTTCGCGGTCTGCGTTCTATACGCGATGGCTTGCGAAAGGCTCTAACCAGAAAGATTCGAGATCTGAGATTTGAGTTTTCAGATCTTGAAAAGGGAAGGAACCCGTGGACATCTTGGTTGGCATCATAACGATTTCTCTTATCGTTTACTTGTTTGTCTCCGTATTGAGACCGCAATGGTTCTGAGCGGGAAATGAGTTCAGAGACATGTCAGGCTGGGTTCAACTGGTTCTTTTCACGAGCGTCCTACTGCTGCTGACGAAGCCCATGGGCGTTTACCTGATGCGGGTGCTCGACCGGCAAGGCAAGACGTTTCTTGATCCGGTGCTCGGCCCTGTGGAACGCTCCGTATACCGACTTTCAGGCGTGAGTCCCGAGAAGGAGCAAAACTGGAAGCAGTATGCGCTGTCACTTGGGGTATTCTCCCTGGTGGGCATGTTGCTTACGTACGCGATCCTCCGGCTGCAGCAGTTTCTCCCGTTGAATCCTCAAAAGCTTGGGCCCGTCTCTCCCGACCTCGCGTTCAACACCGCGGCCAGTTTCACGACCAACACAAACTGGCAGAATTACGCGGGAGAATCGACGATGTCGTATCTCTCCCAGATGGTCGCTCTGACATTGCACAATTTCACGAGCGCGGCTGTGGGAATTGCCGCGGCAGCGGTTCTCGTTCGGGGCTTGGCGCGGCACACGACGGAAACCCTCGGCAACTTCTGGGTGGATCTGGTGCGCTTGACGCTGTATTTGTTCTTACCGCTGTGTTTTCTCTATGCGGTTTTCCTGGTGTCGCAGGGCATGATTCAGAATTTCCAGCCGTATGTAACCGCCCGGCCATTTGAACAGGCCGCAGGAAGTAATGGCGGCAAACCGCAGATCATTGCTCAAGGTCCCATGGCCTCCCAGGTTGCCATCAAAATGCTTGGAACGAACGGCGGCGGATTTATGAACGCCAATGCTTCGCATCCCTATGAGAACCCGACACCGCTGTCCAACTTCGTGCAAATGCTGTCGATTTTCCTGATTCCGAGCGGTCTGACCTATTACCTTGGCCGCATGGTGAAAAACCAACGCCACGGATGGACCGTCTGGGGCGCGATGGCATTCGTTTTCATATCGGGCGCGTTGGTTTGCTGGTGGGCCGAATCGGCGGGGAACCCGCGCCTGGCGGCCTTGGGCGTCGATCCCGCCGACGGAAACATGGAAGGCAAGGAGGTCCGCTTCGGCATTTTCAATTCCGCGCTTTTCGCCACGATCACGACCGACGCCTCGTGCGGGGCCGTCAACTCGATGCACGATTCGTTCACCCCTCTCGGCGGGATGATCCCGTTGCTGAATATCGAGTTGGGCGAGGTGATCTTCGGCGGCGTGGGTTCGGGCCTCTATGGAATGCTGGTCTTCGTAATCCTGACTGTGTTTCTCGCGGGCCTCATGGTGGGCAGGACACCCGAATACCTGGGCAAGAAGATCGACGCATATGAGGTCAAGCTTGCGGTGCTCTTTGTCATGGCGGCCGTCTTCAGCATCTTGTGTTTCACGGCGTGGGGCTGCGTGAGTGCATGGGGATTGGCGGGCCGCGCCAATGAAGGGCCACACGGCTTCACTGAGATTCTGTATGCGTTCTCGTCGGCAACGGGCAACAACGGCAGCGCCTTCGCGGGACTGTCGGGAAACACCCCTAAATACAACATCACGCTGGCCATCGCGATGCTCGTTGGGCGCTTTTTCATGATGATACCGGCCCTTGCCCTTGCGGGAAGCCTTGCGCGAAAGCGCATTGTGGCCGTCACGGGCGGCAGTTTTCCGGTATCGGGTCTGACGTTCGGCATTCTGCTCGTGGGGACGGTGTTAATCGTGGGCGCGTTGACGTTCTTCCCCGCACTCGCTCTTGGCCCTATTATCGAGCACTTTGTCATGACGGGCTCAACAACGTTGTACTGACAGGAATCGACACCTATGCCGGCACGGAAGTACGCACTTCTTGAACGTGACATCCTTCAAAAAACCGTTCAAGAGTCGTTCAAAAAACTCAATCCGGTTTCAATGACGAAAAACCCCGTGATGTTCGTCACGGAAGTGGGCGCATTCGTCACGACTTTGTGTCTATTCTTCAGAGCGCAGAATGAAACCGCCGCCTTTACCCTGCAGATAACCCTCTGGCTGTGGTTCACGGTGCTGTTCGCGAATTTCGCCGAGGCGCTGGCCGAAGGGCGTGGAAAGGCCCAGGCGGACGCCCTCCGGAAGACACGAACAAAGACGATCGCCAATCGTATCCGCCCCGACGGCCGCGTGGAACATGTGCCCGCTGAAGACCTGCGCAAGAACGATCTCGTAACGGTATCCGCCGGCGAGATCATCCCTGCGGATGGCGAAATCATTGAGGGCATCGCTACGGTGGACGAGTCCGCCATCACGGGCGAGTCGGCGCCGGTCATCCGGGAGGCCGGCGGAGACCGCAGCGCGGTTACAGGGGGCACCCGGGTCCTGTCCGATCAGATCAAACTCCGCGTAACGGCGAATCCAGGTGAGAGTTTCCTCGATAAGATGATCAAGCTGATCGAAGGCGCCCAGCGCCAGAAAACGCCGAACGAGATCGCGTTAACGATCCTGCTCTCGGCGCTCACCATCATTTTCCTTGTCGCAATCGGAACGCTGAAGTTCTATGCGGGGTATTCCAACGTAACGGTCTCGATCACGGTGTTGGTCGCCCTGCTTGTTTGCCTGATCCCTACGACCATCGGCGGCCTGCTCAGCGCCATCGGTATCGCCGGCATTGACCGGCTGGTAAGGAAGAACGTGCTTGCCATGAGCGGACGCGCCGTCGAGGCCGCGGGCGACGTGGACGTCCTGCTGCTTGATAAGACCGGTACGATCACGCTGGGCAACCGCGAAGCCACACAATTCATTCCTGCGTCGGGAGTCGCCCTCGAAGATCTGGCGAATGCGGCGCAATTGGCGTCGCTCGCCGATGAAACCCCTGAGGGCAGAAGCATCGTGGTGCTCGCAAAGCAGTTCGGACTTCGCGGACGCGCCATATCGGAGATGCCCCACGCCGCGTTCATCCCGTTTACCGCGCAGACCCGCATGAGCGGCGTGGATGTCGATGGAGTCCGTATCCGTAAAGGCGCTGCGGATGCGGTGCGGACCTTTGTGACCTCCGTCTTCCCAAGAGAGGTGGATGACGCGGTCAGCGCGATTTCGCGCGCGGGCGGAACACCGCTTGTCGTGGCCAACAATGAGAAGGTATTAGGCGTGATCCATTTGAAAGATATAGTCAAAGGGGGCCTGCATGACCGGTTCGAACGGTTTCGCGCAATGGGCATTAAGACCGTAATGATAACGGGCGACAACAAACTTACGGCGGCGGCGATTGCGGGCGAGGCCGGCGTGGACGACTTCCTCGCCGAAGCCAGGCCGGAAGACAAGCTTGCACTCATCCGGAAGGAGCAGGCCGCCGGACATCTCGTTGCCATGACCGGCGACGGCACCAACGACGCGCCGGCACTCGCTCAAGCCGACGTGGGCGTCGCCATGAACACAGGCACCCAGGCCGCAAAGGAAGCGGGAAACATGGTGGACCTCGATTCGAATCCGACGAAGCTCATCGAGATCGTCGAGATCGGCAAGCAAATGCTGATGACGCGGGGGGCCTTGACCACTTTCAGCATCGCGAATGACGTGGCGAAATATTTCGCCATTATCCCGGCCATGTTGATCGGCGCGTTTCCCGTAATCATGCCGCTGAACATCATGCGGCTCGAATCCCCGACGAGCGCGATCCTGAGCGCCGTCATCTTTAACGCACTGATCATCATCGCACTGATCCCGCTTGCGCTCCGGGGAGTGACGTTTCGTCCTTTGCCGGCGACCGTGCTTCTGAGGCGTAACCTGCTCATTTACGGCGCGGGCGGGGTGATAGCCCCGTTTATCGGGATCAAACTTATCGATCTGGCTGTGAATCTGTTTCACTTTGTTTAGGGAGCGTGCGGCATGCGTACACTCACACTCGAGTTGAAGACCTCGCTCATAATGACCGCGATACTTGTAGTTCTCCTGTGCGGTCTCTACCCGCTGGCCGTTTTCGCGATGGCCCAGGGATTCTTTCCCGCGAACGCCGACGGTTCCCTCGTCTATCGGCACGGGGACATAGTCGGTTCTGGGCTGCTGGCGCAACCCTTCACAGGGCCGAAATACTTTCATCCCCGGCCTTCCGCGGCGGGCGACGGTTACGATGCAACGGCATCAGGCGGCAGTAACCTTGGGCCGACATCGAGGAAACTTATCGAGACGGTCCAAGAACGCGTCAAACAGTACCGCGCGGAGAACAACCTGCCTGAGACCGTTCTCATTCCTGCCGACGTGGTTACGGCTTCGGGCAGCGGGCTCGACCCGCATATCAGCGTCAGGAACGCATTGTTGCAGGCACCGCGCGTGGCCAATGCGCGCGGATGGAATGAAGATGCCGTCAAGGAAAAGATTGGGGCTTATACGGAAGGCCGCCAACTCGGAGTCTTGGGCGAGCCGCGCGTGAACGTGCTGCTCATTAACCTTGCACTTGACTCAGGTCCATCGAAGGCAAATGATAACCGTGGGGCCAACCAAGATAGGCGATAGGACGATGGGAGAAGACAAAGCCAACGCCTTCTTGCAGATGATACGCCAAGCCCAGCGCGGACGTCTGAAGGTGTATCTAGGCTACTGTGCCGGCGTCGGGAAAACGTATCAGATGCTCCTCGAGGGACACCGCCTCAAG
>Ga0315279_10004033_pt1 | contig 19926 bp, 20 predicted proteins | sample YL17G06_20_MG_FD_203694 | JGI IMG/M metagenome (GOLD analysis project Ga0315279, IMG submission 203694) | Sediment microbial communities from Yellowstone Lake, YNP, Wyoming, USA - YL17G06_20 | ecosystem: Environmental > Aquatic > Freshwater > Lake > Sediment | place: USA: Wyoming | collected... | reverse complement strand
TTTCTTCCAGTCGTGCTCTAGGTGTTTGCCTTTTTCTTCTTCCGGAAGTCTTTCCCTTTCACCTGCACTTTCTACTATGCCATAGCCTATTATGGCGTCACCGTGCTCCACTTTATGCACGAGTATTGCAGCTTGTCCGGCTTCCCATTTTCTGCAAAGATTGGTGTAGTAGATTGCCATGTCGAAAACGTGGTAAGCATAGTTTTCGCGTGTTCAACACAGTTCTTACTTCCTCTTCCTGAATAGCTTGACGCTCTCCATGTCGCAAACGTACTCGAATCCTGTTTCTATAAGCTGCCTTGCCTCATCCACTGTTTTCGCCGTTGCTGAATGGTAGTCATCGCTCTCGAAGTTTACTAGGTGAGTATAGATCTCCGTGTTCTCGATTCTCTTGTGCCCTAGCAACTGCTTGACGTGCAGAATATCCCTGGTCTTGTGGTATTCCATAGTTCCTTTCCAATGTCGCAAAGTGTGAAAGTGGATCTGCAATAGTCTTGGGTTTTGCAGAGTTCTGGCAATTCTCTTTCGTGACGCCGTAAAAGTGCCTTGCAGAGCGCGAGTATTGGCAGGGCAGTCTTTTCCGTCAATCTTGTCTCTGGCATGGAACAGGTAGATGGTTGTTTTTGGCAGGGTGTTTGTCATGGCTATCGTTTTGTTGGATACCTTGATTGTTCTTGAACGTGAGCCTTTCTCTGGATTGTTTATGCTTATTGTGCTGTTAGCTTGGTTCACGTCTGTCCATTTCAGCTTGCACAGTTCGCCTATTCTGCATCCAGTGTCCTTCAGGATTTGCAAAACCGTAGCGGTCACTTTTCCGCAACCTGCGATCAGTTGGTCTATCTCGCTTTCTAGCGGGATATAGGCTTGTTTTGGTTCGCATGTTATTCTAATGGGTATCCATTGTATTCCGAAGGCTCTGGCGAAGCTGAGGTACGCCATTACAAAGAACCTCTTGTTTGCGGGCGTCCAATGTTCTGTAGCAAGAATCGTTTCTACGCTGTCGGGGTCGTTTAGGTTAGCTCCTCTCCGGACTAGCACGTTAAGCCGGTAGATGCGGCTTTTGATAGTGGTTTCAGCTTGTCCTCTTTTCTTCATTCGCCATGCGTATTCTAAGATTTTTCCTTTAGCCTCTTGCTGTATTCCCATTTCTCCCGCAACAGTTCTGGTTTCTGTTGCAGACAAGTTTTTCGAGCCTCTCGTCAAGGTCTCGCATACTTGACGATTACTATTGGAGTAGGGTAAAGCATTTAAGCCTTTTTCTATAATAGTAAGGTGATGCGCTCGTACATCTTCACCGCGAGAGAGAGGCAAGTTATCAGGAGCTTCCTTGACAGTGGAGTCAAGCGTGACGATCCGCTGCTTATGGTTGTTCTTTCCAGAATCAAGGGCTTCAAAAATCTGGCCATGGACATCGAGCTTTATCGAAGATTGGCTGAAGCGGTAGCCGCAACTTCTGCATAAGAAACGCTGGACAGGACCCTGAGTCGTGTAGCGAAGGCCATCCTTGTAGAGCTGCAGAGACCCGCATTCTGGACATCGGTTAGGCTGATCTGGGAGCTGTTGCGGCTGGGTCCCCTGATCTGTTGAACCCAACTTCCCACTCTTGAGCCGCTTTTTGTCAAGTATGCGCTCATGGAGCGTCTGGGCGTGGAAGGCAGCTTTTCCCTCAGCCATGTTATGATTCTCCTTTCGTTCGGTTCAGCCTGGATGCCAACAACAGAATCAAGTTGGCAACAACGTGGTTACTATAGAATGCACAGCCTTGGCAAGCCTTGCTAATTTTATCACAGAAGCATGTGCTGTTCAGGATCAGGACTGTGCAATTAGTTCTTGGACAAAAGCAATCAATGTCGCCTCTGCAACTTTTGCTCATTGAGGAGCCTCCTGCTGGGAAATGAAACTTCGACAATCAGCAGCGTACCGGTTAAGCGGGGTCACACAAGTCGAATCAGCGTCAGGATAAGAACAACCCGGCTTATGCCACAAAACGCAGTTACCGCATACCCTTTCTTTGTTAAGTGTACCACCCGTACCAGGTGTACCAGCCTTTTCAGACTGGGAGAATTTCTCTATATCTTTTCCTTCTATACTACTAAGATTTTTTGAGTTTGTAAAGGGTGGTACAGGTGGTACGGGTGGTACAGTGCCTAGTTGTTGTTTTTCACCTACCTTTTCCTCTCCATTCTCAGTTGAGGTCTTAACCCTTAGTCCTATCCATACATGCTCTTTTTTTCCGTCTATCCTTCTTTGGCTGCTCTTGATCCATGGTTGGCTGTTTAGTTTCGCTGAGAACATGCCTGGTTGATCACAGTTCAATCCTGAAGTATCACAGTAATCTTTGTAGATCTCGTAGAGGTCTGCCTTAATGTAGAGCCATTCGCTGGCATGTTCACAACACTCGTTTAGAAAGGCCAGTGTTGTGTCGCTATTCTTCTGAAACTCTAAAATTGTTTCTTCTGAGCTCTTGCTTACCGTGAAATCATTATTCATCAGTAGCCGGTGTAGGCCCTCAACCATCCAGTTCAGTATCCCGCTCATCTCATCCGGGTCTTTCGTCCATGTTGTCTCAATTTGTGGTACTACTGATGTGCCGGTGTAAGTGTTGGGAAACCGTACAATGATTATGCGGTCCCAGAAGGCCAGAGTGTTGTCGTTAACCCGAGGATACCTGTTTCCCAAAACGAAGAACTTGGCTGTGTTCTTGAACTTGACTCGGTTCTGCTTGTTTTTCACTTCCGCGTCTATCCAGTCGTCGCCAGTGGCTTTCTTCAGTAAAGACGTCTGAAGCATTCTTATGACTGAGGGCTCGCTTGACGCGTTAATCATTTTTCCGTATAATAATGATATGCTGAATCTATGGTTTCCGTCAAGCTCCTCTAGTCCGAGTTCAGAACAGTTTTCAGACCCGAACAAGGCAATCAGTGTGTTTATGTAGCTAGTTTTGCCATTTCGCCCAACCCCGACAAGCCACAGCATTCTATGGTATGGCATGGCATTAAGAAGACAATAACCAGAGTATTCTTGGATTGTCGGCTTGTCTTCAGGCTCCAGTACCTCATCAATGAACTTGGGAAATTTGAGACACTTCTTAGACACATCGTAAACCGCACTGATCTTATACGTGAAAATCTTATTCTTGTCGAAAGGCTCCAGCTTCAAGGTTTTCAGGTTCAACAGGCCATTTTGAACTGGGATAAGCAGTCCTGGTTTGTTGAACTCAGACCTCTTCACATAACTACTGCGCCTAATATGTCCCAGGATTTCTTCGACAAAATGGCTCGAACCCTCTTCGCCCAACCATTTCTCAACAAGACCTTTCATCATTGTTTCGGCTTTTTCATAAACTCCATCCTTGAAATAGTAGATTTCCTCAATGTCATCCGGAGTTTTGAACGTAAACTGGGTCTGTAGATTGTGAAGGACTTCTTTCATTCTCTCGTTTTTCTCATCAATGTCTTGGCCTCTGTCATGCTCCAATGGTGCAATAGTGATTAGGCCCTTCTCTTTGGCAAGGGTGACAGCTTCCTTGAATTTCTGAGCTCTCAAGGCTCCCTTATGACATTCCTCGCACCTAATTATCCCGTTCAAAACAGCCAATAGTTCAAGGGGACCTCCTCCGCTGTCATGTCCGGCTCGGAAGCAATGCCACACATTCTTCTCTAAATTAACATGAAAGTTACTGCCAGTCGTACTGCCATGAAAAGGATGAGGACCGAATAACTCGTTACCGTTTCGCGTCAAGGTATCAACGTTTGGAATAATGTCTGTTATCGGAAACTCTAGGTTCCTATCATGGCCCCCTTCAACATCTGAAACAAACGGGTCTTTCTTCGGAACAACAAACTCGTCTATAGCTGCCAAAAGTTGTTCTTCACTGATCGTGGCTATTGCCGCATCATCGACAAGTTTGTATTCGCCATAATTCTCGAAGACGCTGCCCGGTCCGACAACATAGGCGTTTCCAGTCTTCACGTCTGCGCAAGGATCGCCTTGAGCTCCAGGCTTACACAATATCGCCCTTGTTAGCTTTCCATAAAAATAGAAGTGCTTGGTCTTATGTCTTGGACTTTGAACTGTGAAAGTTTTGGGCAGGCGTTCCTCTATGGCCTTTTCAATCTCTTTCGTGTCGGCGGCCACAACAAAGTGGTCCTCGCCAGTGACGACTCCATAGTTTTTCCCATCCTTGATATGGTCTAGCAGTCTTGAATCGTCATAGGGTAACGTGATTGTTTCCCTGTTGCTCGCCCAGCCTTTCATTTCTGCCGTCGGAATCTTCTTGTATTGGCACAAGAGAATGAATCGCCACTGTCGGAGCTGGGCTGGTATAGTGTTAAATTGGTTCGCTGGTTCTTTTTTCGACAATGTCTTCACTCCTGGGAGCGTTTGCCCAAAAAACAAAGCCCTTCGTGGTCTTCAAACTCTGGATCTTCTTCTCTAACGCCATGTTCAAGAGCGCTCGACTAGCACAGCCCCAGCCAATGCCCACATTAAAGGCTACAAAGTCGATGCTACAGGGTATCTTTGTATTCTGCAGCAGCTCAATGATCTTGGCTTCGACTTCTGGCTTATCGAACTTTATCAGTGGCAACTCTGCACACATCCTATAGGAAAAATAAGAAAGTGGGGTGAAGGACCAATCATGGGAGAACACCTATGCCCTTTTCACTTGTTTTCTCCCGACAGTTGTGCCGCTTGGAAACGTCCAGTAAAACAAGCCGTTTCTGTAGAGTTTGCCCTTGTGAGCTGCCAAGTCCTTGAGCATCTCTTTGAAGTCTGGAGAGTCAACATCCTCACTCTTTTGATATGGCCCCTTGCCGCCTCGAGCCTCAACCCACTCCATGCCTGAAGGGTTCCAATTCGGCCTTGTCTCTTTTGGACTCAACTTTTCAGAATCTGCTGCAAGCTCCTTTTCAGAACTGGGCTTTGAACCTGAGATTCTTGCAGGCTCACCACTAACTAGTAACCCATTCAGCTCAAGTGCGTGGAACATTACTTCGCAGCCAGCACGTAAGACTCCAACCTCAACCTCAGCTTTCGCTATCCTTTCATTTGTCTTTGCTAGGGCGCCTTTGAACTCTTCAACGACTGTCTTGAGTTCTTTGACTTGGCCTAGAATTACAGTTCTGTCAAGTATGGACTGCTGACCATCCTGACTCATACATCCAAACCCTCCGAAAGCTTCTTGCGATAAACCCTGTCGCAGAAAATCCAAACTCGAAAGCCTTCAACTATACAAGAACCTCCTCGTTCTTTGAGTGCGCTGACAAGGCGAGTATATGCTGCACTTCCATTGCGGGAGCATTGATATGGGCCGTGTCGCCCGACGCAGTTTATCCATATGGTGCTTGTCAAATCGACAGGCAAATCTGACGTCCCGGCTTCGCTCATTTGGAGCTCTCCTTCTTTGGTAGTTTAAAAATTAGGGACTTTGTCGTTTTCTCGGACTGGATCTCGCCTTTCAGGGCCATGTTCAACAAAACGCTGCGAGCGGTTCCCCATCCCATTCCAATGTGATGTGCGACATAGTCGGTGCTGACTGGTATTGATGTTTTCTTTAACAGTTCAATAACTTCGGCTTCAACATCTTGATTATCAAACTTCTGCAACTATACAGACCTCTATAGGAAAAATATACTATAGTGTAGGAGAGGCCCTGAGTGTGCGGGAGATGCTCCACCATTAGAGAAGAAGGACGGATCGCAGCAGTCGCTCTATGAGAATGAATAACTCTAAGCCTAGTTCAACCTCATAGCGACATTGCAATATCTACAACGTTCTAGCTTGCCAAGCGCGCTATGATAATCGTGCTTTCTCTAGGAGTTGTTTGGTGATTTCCGTTCTCTCTGAACATGCAGTATATAATTCGTCATGTATTACGGTCTTAGGAGAATTTAGGTAAAATACATGTGTTAGGATATGGGCGTGATTTGAGTTCTAAGTCTCTTTGTTGTCAGGGTTTTCTTGCTCATCGGATTCGTAAGGGTTCTCTTTGCCTTCACTTGTTCTCTTCATTATCTCAGTGATTATATCGGTCACATGTTGCTCGCTGATTTTGTATTCTGTTGCAATCTGTTTTATGGGTGTTCCCTGGCTGAATAACTGAGCGATTTCGCATCGCCCCTTTGTTGGGATGAAAACCTTAAGGTCTGATATTTCGACAGGAACTTCAGGTTTCTTTCTGAGTCGCATAGGAATGTTACAGTTTCTACACCGAACAAGTTTGCCAGTTTCAACCAGTAGGTCGTTGAATAATGTTTGGCATTTAGGACACTTGCCATATTTGTCGTCGCTGACAAAGACTTCTATCTCCTTTTCCGCTTCCGGCATCGTCGTGAACTCTGTTTTGAGTTCTTCCGGAAAGGTTTCAACCATTCTGTTTAATTCATCATCAAATTGCTTCCACACCGGGCTACCATACAGAACTTCAAGTTTCGCCTTAGATTCCTCTATCTTCTTGCGGAATCGTTCCACAGCGTCTTTACCAAGAAACTCTTCTATTGCTTCCCTGCAAATCTGTTCGGCAGCTCTTGTCGTTTCATCATCTTTATAGAGGCTTTCCATCTCGCATTTTTTCTGTCCATATGCCTCGATGTACTCTAGCACATCCTTTGTCTCTTTTGCTTCTTTTCCAGAACTCGTTCTGAGGTTATTGACCCATGACAGCTTAAACTTGTCAATCTGTTCTTTGTTGAGTCCGAATCGTTTAATCATAAGGTCGCTAGGGTCATAGCCAGTTGCGTCTTGCATTTTCTTCATGTGTTTTCTAAATGTTTCTGACATTTTGAGCCCTTTCGGGTCATGGTCAAAAAACAGTAGCAAAACTGGAATCAAGCCATGCTCTTTAGCCCATTTGCATTGTGCCGCTATGTCCGCCCTGTTGTTTAGGTTGGACCATCCTTTAAATGAAACGTAAGGGATAAAACCATATTCTTCGCAGATTGGACCGAACAGAAGTAGAATTTCACCTTTTTCCACAGCCATCATCAAATAGTATTTTTCGCCCTCGTAAAAGTCCGTAAGCATCGAAGGGAGCGAACCAAGTGTTTCCGTAATGTGGTTTCTGAGTTGTTCCAGAATCGTTTTTAGGTTTGTGGCTCTATGGATTCCCTTGAAATGTCGGCTCTCGTCTGGGTCCTCGGAAATTATATCCATAGGTAAATACTTTAGTTGTCTGCAATCATTGATTGCGTGGGCGAGCGCCTTGAACTCGCCTTTGTCAATTTTGCCCAGCTGTTCACATCTGTAGCCCCATCCTCTCATTCTTGGCTTTCTGTGAAAGCTGCTCAATCGGTCTATCGCTAGGATTTGTTGGGCGAAAAGTCTGAGTCTTTGTCGATACGCTTCATCGTAAAAGTTGCCTTTCGGAACCCAGCTTAGTGGTTTTGCCGGTGGTGGTGGATGGTACTCTCTCGGAGTTTTCGGAATCGGCAACAGCTTGTTAAACGCTTGTTTCATCAGTTCGCAAGGGTCAATGTCGCCCAAACTAGTCTTGCCATAATTCAACCAGGGCAAAACGGGACTCACAACATGCGCGATAATCGTAACACTTGAAGCCTTAGTTATGCCAACAAGGCCAAGCCGATGCTGAATGTTAAAAGTGTAGCTGGAAAAAACATCGTGTGAAGAGCACATGAAGTTTACAGCTTCATAAAGCTGAAGCCCTGCCGAGTCGTTTCTGTCGAAGACCGCTAACTCAACCAAATAGGGAAATTCAACGTGATCCAAGTTTTTGCATGGTGAGAAACTATGGAATGGTTCGGGACAAACTCTTTTAATTCCGACAAGGCGAATGTACCTTAGCCTAGGCCATACACATAATTGCCGAAACTTCTCAAAATTCTCTTGCCCAACACAGCCTAGAACGTCCGGTGCGCTTCTCTTGCCGATGGGCTTTGATTTGCTTTTCATAACCACAAACAGTCGCTTAAGAGCTTGGTCTGAGAGGTCTTTCAATGGTGAAGAAGGGAACAAACTGCACTGAACATCTACATTGCTGGTGTTGACTCCCTGCAAAATGTCCCTAATAGCTGCCTTCCGCGAAAACCCTCTGAACATAGCTATGAAACTTTTTAGCTGTGTGTCCGGGCTCGTCCTCAGATAATCCTCAAACAACTCGATGAACTGTTTTGAAGAGTACCATAGAGCTGATGTCTCTTGCCGAATCGTTTGGCCTTCCTTTGCTATTCCAGTCTCCCCCTTCTCACCACAAAGGTTGAAAGTAACCTTCCGCGTCGGGTTTACACTTCCTGAACCTATGATTTTCGACCTTAACTCCTTCATAAATTCCGAGCACTCGCGCTCCCTATTTGCTGGAAAACAAACTTTAAGCGACGTGAACCCATCATCAACTCTTGGTTGTTCAAGAATTTGAGACTCGATAACTTGACCTATTTTGTTGGGTTTGATAGAGATTGTATATGAAACTGCTCCGCTTGAGATTGTTATGGGCTGTGCAGCAAGTCCTCTGGATTCCGAAAGCGCATAAGTGTATCCGAAAATGCACTTCAAGGCATTGCCAAGGCATCCTCTGGAAACCAGCAGAAACCCTCTTTTGCTTGAGGCTTTGTTTTCGAAGTCAACAATTAACTCCAAATCAGAGCGTTCCAATTTCTTCTTTTTGCCATTATCAGAAACTGTAAGAACATCAAAATTGCCAACAGTTTGCACATCAATGTTAATTTGTGTCGCATCATGCTTGTCCAAGGCGTTGCACAGTAGCTCAGACAATCCAAACGAAAGTACGTCCTTGGCTTCAATCCCTGTTCTTCTGTTCAGTTCATCTAAAACTACAAAATCCAAGCCCCGGCTGGGTCCTGGCCTAACAACATCTCTCAGGTCCAAGAATCTCAAGCTCTCTTCAATTCGTTGCCAGAAGAAGCGCTCTTCTCGCGCTCTTGAATCTCCATTCTATGTCTTAAGTCCTGAGTAATGATGTCAAGAGACTGAAGGATGACCTCAATAGGCTCATTCGGGCAGAAGATAATGGCAGCCTTCGCGTTACAAATCATCGACAGTTTTGGCCCTAGTTCTTCCCGAACCTCTTTTGGTAGATAGTATTGGCCCGTTGGATTCGACTTAATTTCATACTTCACCATATTTTGTATCTCCTCACTAGAAAAATGTAATGGATTTTAAAACCTAAGAGCAAGGGGCTTTCAGTAAAAACGACAGTTTTATAAGGCTATTTGTATGACTATTATACACGATGGGATGTTGCAAAACAACAGAGATTTCACGGGGTTATGCCACTTTCTTAGTTCGGAAGAACGTCTCCAGCTTTTCGATATGCTGTGCGATGCTGTCCAAAAACGAATCCCGGAAAGAGTCAGCATGGAACTTGGAATTAAGAGACCGAACGTGTATCCCTACATGAAGGGTAGAGAGAAGAGGCTCGTGCCAAACGCTGAAACTACTGCAAAAATAATCAATGCCTTGAGAGCGAAAGCTCACAACCAAGCTATCTTGCCTATCCTGAAAACAGCATTTGACCGAATGAAAACAGCTACAACGATATGCGAAAACTGGATTGAGAAAAGAGAAAGAGCGAATAGTCCTTTCTCCGACGCAGAATATCATAGACTTGAACGGAGCCTAAGCCCTGATCTAATGCACTACTAATCTTCAGAACCGTGAAAAAAGCTTCTATTATCCCTCATGTTTTCCGCTACAGATCTAGACCTAAAAACACATTGTGAGGTGTTCCACGGTGAAACTTAGTTCTTCACTTAGAGGACTCAGTCGATTTCAACAACTCGAAAACCCATAGGCTCCAGTTCACTGTTGAGGTTATGGACATATTCGAGAACTTGAGAATCAACTTTTGACCCAGTTCTCATCAGGTCTTGACGTGCGATTTCAAACAATCCCGATTCGGCAAGTTCGTTTTTCTCAGGAGTTATGCTCGACAGTCCAGCTTTAGCTTGTTTTTCTTGGAACAGTTCAACAGCACGTTCAGTGATTTCCTCGGAAGTCGGCAAGTGTCGGCCCTGTTTCTCTTCCTCAACCTTCTTGGATTCAGCTTTCTTCAATTCCAGCTTTTTGCCTTCCTCTTTTTCGACAACCTTGAACCGTCTAGGCTTAGGCTTCTTAGAACTCGGAGTATCAATTCTCTTCAGGTCAACCTTGCTCGGGTCAGCAATCCAAACTTCAACTGGAACCTTTCGTCTGGCAGCCCTGGCCAAGTCTTGAGCCTGGCTTCGTTTCGACCTGTGAGAAAACACCAATGCAGCGTCAGGAGTGTCGAGTCCAAGAAGGTCGAGCCTATTTGGACATTGTAACCATGCTGTAACGTTTGGAGCGATTTCAGCCATTTTCAGAAGGTCCATAGTTTTGGCGCGTTCACTCCGACTTTCAAAGACTTCCCCCGCTACCGTTATGCCAGGATAAGACCGTCTATGCGAACCGGGCTGTCCTGATTTCTTGCGGGGAATACTGTATGAACTCTTCCCTTGCTTATGATACTTGGTCATGTTGTATTCACACAATAGAAAAAACAACTGAATAATGTTCAAGCAAGACCAGATGGTTTCTAGGCAAAACTTTCACCCTCGCTGATCCTGCTGACGCGCTTACTGGCACAATGGCTTGTTCTCGTCGATGAGTGCCTTCAAAGCTCTGACGCTCTCGCAGAACACAGCGAACTTGTCCTTAGAAGATTTCTCATCTGGCATTGCATTTTCGTTATGAGCCCCCTTGGCCCCCTCGGCGATTAGCTGCTTGAGCGCCTCAAAGGACTCGTTGAAGACTTCGAGTTTTTCCTTGTCAATGGGTTTAGGCTTAGCCACAAAATCAGACAAAGGCCTATTCCTCTTTGGCTTTCTTCTTTTCCGCTATTATGTGACCGTCATCGACCCAAAGAGAAACCACGTCGCCCTTCTTGATGTTGACGTGATTAGCTATTTCCTTCGGGACCGTAATTCTTAATGAAGCCCCAACTTGCATGACACTTACTTCAAACTTTACCGGCATCTCCATAACCGATTCACTAGAGTACTCTTAGGATACTTTTAAATATAAGCGTATCTACAAAGAATTACTTGAGTACTCTATAAGTACTTAAGAGAAAACGAAAATGGAAACCCAAACTGAAGTAAAACCTGAGAAGAAAATCTATGTAGACCCCGCAACCTACAAGACTCTGGAAACTCTTGCAATCAACAAGAACATGACCGTCCAGGAATACGCTGACTTTCTCTTCAAGTCCGTCACCATGTTTGCTCCTCAGACTGAACACGACGACCCATCCATAGACGTTCAGCTAGCACCGGAGCAATATGCGAAGCTGAGAAAGTGGCTTGACAACAACGACACTGTAGAAGTCATGACCGGATCCGGCAACAAGGCGTGTTTGATCAACGAGAGAGAACTCTGGCTGAATAATCATCCTGGAGGGGAAGCGGTATTGGGGGGCAAGATGGTTCAGCTCAGAATCCCGATCTTCAGCCCCTTCCTCAACTTCATAAGAGAATACCTTTCATTCTTCGGAGACAAGCAAACGCTAGAAACATTCTGCATGAAAGCCGTCTATGACAAGTGCAACATCTTACACAGTGACCTAACGCAGTTCGCGGAGAACAAGGTGCACCTGCTTGACCCTGACGCTTGGTACGAAAAGCACAGTCACCTTGCGATCACATCCACCCAGCCGGAAGACGGAACTGAATAGTAAGAACCCCAACTTTTCCCTCTTTTTTCTGTCTTCAGCCGGCCTCGTATCGCTAGAAGGTAGCCAAGAATGATGAAGACGAAACCTATCAGGTAATTGTCGAGGTTACCTAGACTATTGATTCCGACTGCATTTTCTAAAACGATGAAAGCCCACTGAACGATTCGAAGAGGATAAAGAACCATGTCTAAAACGTTGCTTGAAATTCGGGGAAACGAGTTCTCTATTTTTCTATTGTGGAAGCTCGATTCTCTTTCTTATCCTTCTGTGCTCTGCTGATAGTAGCTGGAATAGTCGCTCCCATAGCCATCGTGCTCCATGAGTACGGTCACTTTCTCGCTTTTCAATACTTCGGGTATTCTCCTGTTCTGCATTTCGATGGCTGTTCAGTTTCAGGCTCTAACCAAATACCGAGTGATAGCCAAGCGTTTGTGATCGCAGGGGCTGGTATTGGTTTCACTGTGGCTCTTTCGTTGCTGTCTTTGGTCGTCTTTTACTTTGTTAGGCATCCTGTTGTTTTTGCATCGGGAACTGTTTTTGCTGGAAGAAACATCGCTCTTCTCCCGCTGATTCTTTTCTTCGGAGTAGATGGAGGAGGAGATGACAGGCATTTGAGTGCTATTCTTGGGCTTCCTGAATGGTCGTTGTATATTCTCATATTGGTGGTTAACTTTGTTACGATAGGTCTTCTGGTGAAGTTCGCAGGTAAAAACCAGAAGGAAATGTTACTGTCAACCATTATCGGGGGAATTGTCGGAGTGGTGTCGTGGTTGTTTTGGCTGGGTCCGTCAATCTTGCCATGAAGGATGACATGGTTGTTATGCTTCAGGGTTATCTTGAATAATTATTTTTCATTTGGGCGAGTAAATACTGGTCAAGCAACATCTGAAGAACTCGATTGGTCATATAGTAATCCGAGATGTCCAGTCTAGTGCGCTTCTAAAACGAGAGTTCTCATGGTGGGAGAAGTTTGACCAGAAGTTATTTGACCCTAGAAGCTTTTTAACAGATATGCAGAAGTGGTTTTCAGAGATTCTAGACATCGTAATTCAGAATACCGGCATACATTCTCAGTCTAATCTCATTGATGTTGGTTGTGGTCCTGATGGTATATTTCAAGTTCTGCAAGAATATAAGGTAACAGCGATTGACCCACTCCTCTTGGAATATGAGAAGTTATCTTTCTTTAAGCGTAGTTGGTATCCTTTCGTCAAGTTTTTACCATCTACGTTGGAAGAATATGTGGCTGATGGTCATAAGTTTGACCTAGCATTCTGTATTAATGTTTTAAATCATATTGCCGATATGAAGAAAGCAATTGGACACCTTGTTTCTCTAGTTCCGCAAGGTGGCAGTATAGTTGTCACATTAGACACCTACGCTGGTTTTAGAAAGTGGATTAGAAGGAAATTTCCGCAACTGGACCCCCTACATCCACATGCTCACAGTGTGCCTGAGTATCTGAGTATGTTTGAACAAGAAGGTTGTAAAGCTATAAGAGTTATCAAACTTGATCCCCCTAGAAGGTCGAAATTAGAGAAATTTGCTGTTTCTCATCATTTAATTATTCTGAGGGTCATGTAATGAGAAAACTTAGTGACAGAGTTAAGAAGTACGTGCTATACAACATTGTTGGAACTTTAGCATTTGGAATTTCTACAGGGGTCTACTTTCTTTGTTTGCACTTTGATATAGGCGAGATGTCATGGTTCATAGGAAGTTTTGCTGGTGGTCTACTTTCATTTCTAATCTTCTACACTAAGGTTGACATTTATAGAAAGCGAACGGAGGAACCATGTAAAGTTTCTGCGTAATACCCTTGCCCATGCTTAGGCTCTGCCCTGCTATATTTTTCTGTTGCGGAACCAAGAATGTCTCTTACCATCAAAACACTGGCGGAAAGAAAAAGTACGATCAGCCGTTGCCCCCCCTAGCCGGAAGGGAAAGAACGGGGGATAGAAAATGAACAAGAACGCTAAGGTAGCGGTTCTGCTGGGTTTGCTGGTAGCGGCGGCCGTGGGCGCGGGCTTGTATAGGCTTTCCATTTGGTCGCTACAGGGTAGTGTTGAGGTTCACGCTTGGGTTGGAACCCAAGAGGTAACAGCGAACGCTAAGATTACCAAAGGCTGGATTATGAGCGTGAATCCCCTCGAAGAAAGCTACTCTCATTACACGCCATACACGTTTCCGAACCTGTCGAACGGCTACTGGTTCCTAGAGGTAAAGTATCAGGACCAACCTACCCAGAGCAAGGGCATCACAATAGACAATAACAGTTTCCGCGAAGACTTCTACTTCACCCCTTCCAATGATGGAACTTTAACTATTCATGCTTACCTCGACAATGGGGACGTTGGCGCAACGATAACGATCGACGGCGTAGCAGGAAGCTGGACTACAGGCGTGGTTCTAACCCTCAGTGCGGGCGAGTACACTGTTCATGCCCATTTCCTCTCGTACCCCGACAAAACTGAGAACGCAACGGTTTTTGCGAACCAATACGTGGACCTGAATTTCTACTGGTACTCTTCCCCCGTCACGTGCACGTTGACGGTTACTGCGGGAAATGGTGGCGACACCGACTCAGGTGGCGCGAACTATCTTGAGCAAGGCGACTCGATAGATGTAACAGCGGCTCCGAGGCAGGGATTCACCTTTAACCATTGGACTCTAGACGGAGTTAACGTGGGGCAAGGGACGGACAACGGGGATGGAACTTTCACATATCATTTCATGCAGAGCGACCAGCAAAACCACGTGTTGATAGCGGTCTTCACCGATGAGGGGTCTTTCAAGTTTGACCAGAATACATTCGTCTTGCTTGGAATGGTTGCCGTCGTCGTTTTCGTCGTCCTTGCGGCTGTTGCTATTGGCAGAGCTAGACGAAGAAACTAGCCTAGTTTCGGAGAAAGGTTGAGAGCAATCTCGTATGGACTTTTTCATGGATCGTAACAGGGTAGAACCAAAAAATATCTAGTCCGAATTTAATCGCTACCACTGAATATTCGAGAAAATAATTACCCCAATAATAAGCCTATTTTCCTGCACGATTTTATTTTTCTGAAATTCGCAGGTAATCAAAAATGGATTTTCCGACAATTCCCAGACCACTTAAGCAGAATTTTCATTCCTCAGGAATGGCTAGCAGTGTCCAATGTGGAGTTGCCGATTGATGTTCGCAGACCGCAATTCACGCAGATCCCATGGAGAACCCATGTTTTTCGCCAAAGTCCATGCATAGAAACTTCACGATACGACCTTATCGTGCTGAATCAAGGTATCTTTCTCTCAGACGGAGTAGAGTTCGCCTAGAAAGCATGGTGATTTTAATGTTAAATTACCGTTACCGCTAGTGGTAGATATTTTCCATGCTTGTTCCTCTGGGAATACTCTTGGAATTGGCTTAAACATGCCAATTAGGGTATAATTCTACCCTCCCAGAAGATGCCTCAGGAAGAGGCTGGCAAGCACATTATTGCTTCATTCAGACAAGCCGATAAGGTAAAGCAGTTAGTTAATTCACGAACAGCACGCTTTTTCTTTTGACAAATGATTAAATAATAATGCGAGTTATTTTCCGTGAATTTCCCTAATTTAAGAAATTCTAATGATTTAACTGAATATTCTTCTTATGAGTATCGATTATCGGAATTATGAATATCGGAATTTAGCAAGTATTTTCTGCTGAATTAAGTGCGAATTTACGGTTTATTCTGCTTTGCCCTTGAATTTAGCATTGTTTTTTGGCTTTTTCTTTGGGGAATAAATGCGAAGCGAAGAAGACAATCCATTAATTCCTTTTTCTCCCTTTTTGCTATAGCGTATTTTTCTATTGGTGATAAACACATGTCACACCAAAAGAACCGAACCCCGAATAGGCCGACGCCACTGGAGAAGTGGGAGAAGCAGCCTAACCGCTACGACCTTGTGTACAGCATCGATTATCCTGCTGGGGAAAACCCAAGGAAGGCAAGATAGGGGCGGGAGTCAGGGTTTTCACTTGTTTCAAGAAAGAAAGAAATAAACATCTAGACCATTATTCCGCATGCAATAAGCTGCGCTATGGTGACGACTAGGCAAGATACAGCTACTTACCTAGCCTTTTTCTCGGAGAAACTTCAAAGGCCCAACATCGTGGCGTAATCCCTGTTAAGCTTTACTATCTGCTATTTTTCTTCTAGTGAACAGTCATGGAGCTTGGGCATAACGCCGAGGATTTCCTTGAGGCTCATAGTCGAGAGAGTCAGAACACAGCTAGGACTTACCGGAACGCGCTCAATCGCTTCGCCGTGTTCTACAGGGACCAGGGGACGCTTGAGGACTTCATAGCAAGGGTCAACTCGGATAACAAGCTGGACTATACGGAGAGCAAGAGGGTAGCCGAGAAGACATTGAGCAGTTTCATTAGGAGCTTGCAGGATGAGGGTTTGAGCCGAAAAGCCACTAGGCTCTACGCGTCTGCCGTCCAGGGTCTCTTCAAGTATCTGCGAATACCTGTCACATTGGCGCTCACTGGACTGCCTAGGAACAAGCCTGAAGTCGAAATGTACGCTTGGAAAAACGCCAACAGGGTTGAACAGTTCGCTAACCTGATGGACGACATAATGTATCGAACCATCGCGGTCCTAGCCTTCCAGTCTGGCCTCAGTCTTGGCGACCTGCTGGGCTTGAAGTATGGAGACATCAAGGCCGAGTTTGAGGGTCACGTGTTGCCGCTGGCTTTGAGCTTCAAGATAAAGGGCCGAGAAAAAACCGAGGTCAGCTTCATCACTTTCGCCGGACGCTGGACCGTTGACCTCTTGACTGAATATTTGAAGGATAGAAACTTGGAGCTTGGAGCGCGTTTGTTTCCAGTGACGCCGGAAGCTGTTGATTCAGCGTTCAGAACCACCGCGAGGAAGTTTCTAGGTGAAGTCTGGAAGAAGGGAAGGAATCCCTGTTCGCCTAGCAGTCTACGTCATGGCTTCCGAACCTTAGCCATCAAGAGCGAAGCCCTTGAAACCGTAGAGATTGAATATTTCATGGGTCACGAACTGGGCTCAAACGTTGAAGCCATCTACACGACCCGCGACGTTGACGACTGGCGTGAGGTTTACGGCAAAGTCGAAGGATTCCTGACGCCTGACAGCTTGAAAGCCGTCCGAGAGGGGCCAATATAATGTCGTTTCCCATGTTTTGAAAAAAAATGGGCCAAATAGTGGCTGTTCCGAGAGCTTCTGATAATATGTATTATCGAAAAGGAAAAGTCCGTAGAAACCAAAGTTCCCCGTCTCGGCATATTTGTGTCTGGCGTCTGCGGTGCTGTTTTGCGTGGCTATTTAAGTATTATTAGATGTTGCACAGCGCCAGAAATCGAGTTTGCTATTTAAATATTTATTTTTCTCTTGTGAAGGCCGTTAAAAGCATTACTCTGGAGCCTGAGCCTTGGGCACGTTACAGGGAGCTTCTGAGGTTGAAGGCTCATTGTTCAGCTAGTTCCGAGATGAACGAGTTTGTGAAGAGGCGGGTCGCCGAGCTTGAAGGCTTGCCGCTTGAGGCGCCAGTCGAGAACTATAGCGAGCTGAAGCGTCAGCATCTCAAGCTGTCAAATGAGGCAATGGCCCTTGAGAAGGTTCTGAAGAGGGAGAAGGTGTTTGACCGTCTGGTGGCTTTGGCAACTGAGCTTGGGGTTTCATGGCAGGACCTTGGCAATCTGCGTGAGGTTACGCCTAAGCTGCTTGAGGGTTGGGACGGGCTGAAGGAACACATCCACAAATTCATCACACTCCTGGAGACTGTGCAGGAGAAGAAGAAGATTGAAGCGTCACTGAGTAGAATCAGAAGCGAGGGAGCGCAAACTGTCAAGAACCTAACAGTTGGAAAATCTGAAACCTGACGCTTAGAAATAATATATGCATATTATTTCCGATGATGTTCTTCGGCCTAGCTCTCCGTAGAGTAATAGGATACATATATACAAGGGGTAAGGGCGAAATAATACTTCTCAGGAAAATAGAAAAAGGGAGTGGATTAACTTTGTCAGTCCTTCTCTCGATGCCTTTTTGCGCACAATATGAATAATCGCGATTTCCTTTCTTTTCTGTTTTCCGCAAGTTTTAACTGAGGAACACCACACCACTATAACCAAAAAGGAGATAGGAAAATGAACATTATGAAAGATTCGTTAGGGATTTCAAGAACAGTATTCATCATCGGACTTATCGCCGCAATTCTGGCTTCTAGCCTAATCTCAGCAATAATGGTGACACAATTTTCACCCTCTAAGGGACCTAAGGGAGACAAGGGTGAAAAAGGAGATACTGGAGATACGGGCGCAACTGGAGCAACGGGAGCAACTGGTCCTCAAGGAGCACAAGGACTGCAAGGTACCACAGGAGCCACGGGGACCACAGGACCGACTGGACCCAAGGGCGACAAAGGTGACACTGGAGACACAGGAGCGGCAGGACCTAAAGGCGACACTGGAGCTACTGGGTCGCAAGGGGCAACAGGAGCTACTGGAGCAACTGGACCGCAAGGACAAAAAGGGGACCCTGGAAAATCATATGTCATAGCACAATGGAGCGTCCAATGGAGAGGCTTGACAGGAGACCTGAACTGGGCTGGAGATATTGGGACGCCGCAAAAATTCTGCTCCACATTCGACTACGATTGGGGTCAGGGAACTCTGTTCTCATACAATGGCATTGACTACAAAGATTACATAGGTTTCTATGCAACCATGCAAATCAATAAGACAAGAGACGGCCCAGTCACGTTTTATGTGGGAGCTGACGACAGCTATCGGTTGTATATTGATGGCGCCTTATGGATTGACGGTTGGAACCCGGAGGGCTTTCACTCAACGACAATCGTCGTGAACAACCTAGCCCAAGGACTTCACGACCTAGTATTGTATTATAGGGAATCGTACTGGAATGCTAGAGTGTCCTTCCGTTGCGACTCTGACCTATTGACGTGGCTAGGCTAATCCTTGCCTACCCCTATTTTCTAACCCTTTTTTGCCGATTCTTGAGGCTCTGACACTGTTGCCACTATATCATCATCACCATCAAAAATTCATGACTTCTAAGGCATTTCGTCAGTTTTGTATGCGGAAGCATCAACAAAACACACAAAAAAAGGGGATTGTGCGGGAGAAGTCTCCACTCATATTATGAGAACGTGATCAACCCAAGTCTTGCTTGCGATTCTTAAGACGTAACCTTCGGCACGCACTATTGGATACCCCAATTCTTGGTTATGGATCTATGGCTAATAAGAACGTAGGTAACGATTCCCTCGCACAATCAACGCGTCTTTTTGTATGAACAAGGGACTCTGTTAATGCGAGGGAAAATGAAAAGTCATGGGGCAATCGCGATTTTAATCTCGTTTTTGGATGTCGAAAGAATTTCAAAAGCTTGTTTGATGTCTTCAAGCCTCATTCTCTTTGTAACAAGTGGTCTCACATCAACTGTTCTGGACGATATGAGGTTCAACGCTTTTCTGAAATGCAGAGGAGTCGTGTGAAACGCTCCAAGAACAGTCAACTCACCGTAATGAAGCATCTCCGTGTTGAGCTTGATCTCTGTTCCTGGCGGACACCCGCCAAACTCCAATATGGTGCCACCTTTTCTGGCAAGCCTCAATGCTTGCTCCCATGTGACAGGTGATCCGATTGCTTCGATCACGATGTCAGCGCCATACCCCCCTGTTAGTTGTTGCACTTTCTCAACTGAATTCTCCTTTCCTGCATTGATTGTTTCATCTGCACCAAGCTCTTTTGCCACGTTCAATCTTTCGTCAACTAGGTCTATCATCACGATCTTTTCAGCGCCCATTTTCTTCACAGTCAAAAGATGAAGTAAGCCTATTGGTCCTGCACCTATGACTGCAACTGTGTCGCCTAGTTTTACGTTTGCTTCTTCGACGCCATGCAACACACAGGCCAAGGGTTCTGTTATGGCTGCTTCTTCAAACGAAACATGTGAAGGGATTTCTTGCATGTTCACCAGAACTGTACGTGCAGGAATTTTGATGTATTCAGCGTAGGCTCCCCAAAGCCAAATCATGTTCTCACATAGGTTATACTTGCCTTTCTGGCACATGTTACAATGTAGACAAGGTGCACTGTTTCCGGCGCGAACTCTCATTCCCTTTTTTGGCCAGTCCAAATCTCCTCCGACTTCGACAACTTCCCCTGCCCACTCATGCCCGAAAATCGTGGGAAGCTTTATGATTTTCTCAACGTAACCTCTCTGGTATATTTTAACGTCAGT
>Ga0315279_10004032_pt1 | contig 19931 bp, 18 predicted proteins | sample YL17G06_20_MG_FD_203694 | JGI IMG/M metagenome (GOLD analysis project Ga0315279, IMG submission 203694) | Sediment microbial communities from Yellowstone Lake, YNP, Wyoming, USA - YL17G06_20 | ecosystem: Environmental > Aquatic > Freshwater > Lake > Sediment | place: USA: Wyoming | collected... | reverse complement strand
GGTTACTTTGAGGTGATTCGTGAGCTTCAGCCGGAGGCGGTGATTGCGATTTCGGGTCCTGATGTGCGGTGGGTTGGGAACGAATCCGGAGTGGCAAGAGAGACGGAGTGGAGCGTTCAGCCGACGAGCTTGGAGGGGAATCCACAGTTGCGATGGCACCCGGCGGAGTGCGATGTGTCGATACGGCCCGGGTGGTTCTACCATTCGAGCGAAGATGGGAAGGTCAAATCGCTTGAGGAATTAGTGGACATTTACTACAAGTCGGTCGGCCGCAATAGCGTGCTGCTGCTGAACATTCCGCCGGACCGACGAGGGCTGATTCACGAGAATGATGCAAAACGGCTGCGGGGGCTGCGGAAGTCGCTTGACGCGACCTTCAGAGAGAATCTGGCTTTGGGAGCGGCGGCGAAGGCCTCGAATGTGCGAGGAGATAAGGCGGAGTTCGGGTCCGATAAAATAATTGATAATAATAAAGATACTTACTGGAGCACAGACGAGTGGACAACTGCGGCGATGGTGGAATTTGATTTAGGCAAGAAATGCAAGTTCAACGTGGCGGAGGTGGCGGAATATATAAAGGAGGGGCAAAGGGTGGAGGAATTCGCCCTTGAGGCGTGGGACGGGCAGGGCTGGAAGGAATTTGCGAGAGGAACGACTATCGGTTACAAGAGACTGCTGCAATTCAAGAATGTTACGGCGCAGAAGGTGCGTTTAGTAATACTGAAATCGCGGGTTTGCCCGACGATAAGCAACTTCGGATTGTATTTTGCGCCGGCGATTGAGGCGATTATCGAGAACTAATCAACTCTCCCCCAAGGCCGGATTGTTCGAGGCGGGAGAGACCCTATTTCGGATAGGAGTCGATGAATTCGGATGTGATTTGGAGAGGGTCGAGGGCGATTTTGTCGAAGATTTCCTTTTCCATTTTATAAATCAAGCGGTCAACTCTGGCTGTGTCAACGGCGGTTCGAGGTTTGGCCCGGCGGCAGGAGGCATATCTTCTGTGGGCTTCCTGCAAACGCTCTTTCAGAGGGGCAACCCTGGCGTGCATAACCCTCTTGTCAGCATAGTAAACGAGCTTTTCTTCCCAGGTGATGGGCTTGTCGCTGCGGTCGAGCAAGGCGGCGTATCGATGCTTTTTCACGGACAAGGCAAGGGCGGGGTACTTATCTTTTAGAAGCCGGTAGGCAGCATCTTCGTGACATATACTTTTATACTTTGCTTTTATGCGCTGCAATTCAGCTTTCTGCCGTCGGGCAGCGCCTGCGGCGAACCTGGCGCAGTCCGATTGTCTGAGGTCGCAAATCCTGAGGATGTCGTGAAGCAGGCAGGCCCTATCTACAAGCCGGACATCGACCGGGACGCCTTTTTCTTTCAGGCGTTCCGCCAGAAAGGCGCCCACTTTGGCCACGGTCAGGCAATGGGCAACGATATGAGGCGGCGCAAGGTGCCTTATCATTATCTCAAAGCACTGTTTACGCGTTGGCAGATTGTATTTTTTCATTAATCAGCTGAGCGACCTTTTTGCCGGATTTCAGCATTCCGCTGAAGATGGGGCCCATTCTGGGCAGGTTAAAGGTGTCGCAGACGGACATACCTGCGACGTAGAGGCCCGGGAAGATTTCGCATGTTTTTTCGACGACGCTGGCTTCGGACTTCTCGACGTTCATAAAATACTCCTGCAACTGGTTCGGGAAAAGCTGGGGTTTTCTTTTTTTCAGCAGACCGACCAGCTCAGCCGGGTGGCCGGTGGCGTCAATGAGGTATCGGGAGGAAATACAGAATGGGTCAACGTGCAGTCCAAGCGAACGGCCGGCGGCATTGTTGACCACGATGCCTCTGACGACTTCATCTTTTAGAATAATGTCTTCGGCCTCCATCAAGTTAAATATTTCGGCGCCGGCTTTTTTGGCTTTATAGGCGAGTGCTGCGGCGAATTCTATTGAGTCGGCGATATAGAGTTTGCCTTCTTTTTTAGTTGTCACGCCGATTTCATCCAGGATGTCTTTGTCTTGAAAGGTGACGACGTTAAAGCCGGCGGCGCCTCCCCAGATGCCTCCGCCTATCGAGAGTTTTTTCTCGATTACGGCGGTTTTGACACCGGCTCTGGCCAGGTAGTAAGCGGCGGCCAGGCCTGCGGGGCCTGCGCCAACTATGACGACATCGTTTTCGAGGTGCTCTGTCAATCTTCTACTATACTCTTTTACAATTGCCCTGGAAATGTCGGTCTCTATCATTTTTGGTTCCCTTTCCTTCTGCGAAAAACGCGCAATAGACTTTTCTTAAGAGCAGGTTAATTACAAAAGCATTTACAACCCGTCTGAACTTTAGAGTAACACTAAGCTTCGACCTGCTGGTCAACTGTTAAGGGATGCTGCAAAAGAAAGGGACTGAAAAGTTAAAGCGTAAAGCCAAAAACTGTGGAGTGAAGTCTATGTAGTTTTGCGTTTTAGACTTTTAGTTTTACGCTTCATTCGCCTTCCTTCGCGGGCATTACCCCGAGCAGGTTCGTAGGGTCTCCCGCACCTATTTCCCTATATGTTTGAAATAGGTGCGGGGTTCTCAGCTATTTCCCGCCTGTCGGCGGGCTTTTAGCTCCCCTGGCATAACCAGATTTTACGCAGCCCAATTTAGCATACGACAGCAAGTGCGGCAAGAATTTTTTAAATTCTGCACAGAAACCAGCGGATCGTCAATTGACATACGCAGGTTTGCGAAATATCATACAGTAAATAAGCATAGGTTAAGGAGGACAACTTAAGCTATGGCAAATAAAGGATTTACGCATTTTCATCTGCACAGTCAGTATTCGCTGCTGGATGGTGCGATTACGTTTGAGAAGCTGCTGAAGCGGTGCAAGAAATTACAGATGGATTCTGTGGCGGTTACGGACCACGGCAATTTGTTCGGGGCGGTGGAGTTCTACACAAAGGCGATCGCTGCGCATATAAAGCCAATTATCGGCATCGAGGCATACATTGCGCCGGGAAGCAGACTCGACAGGACCAAGGCGGCCATCGCGGACGCGGCATATCATTTGATACTGCTGGCAGAAAACTACAAGGGGTATCAGAATCTGCTGAAGCTGGCGAGCATCGGATACTTAGAGGGTTTCTATTACAGGCCGAGGATAGATAAAGAGATTTTGGCAGAGCTGAACGAGGGACTTATATGCACATCAGGGTGTTTCAAGGGTGAGATTGCGGTCGCTCTTGCAGCCGGCAACGAACAAGGTGCGAGGGCAACGGCGGAAAAGTATCTGCAGATTTTCGGACCGGAGAGATTTTTCATCGAGATACAAAAACACGTGGGCGGCAACAGAGACGAGAGACGAGAGACGAGAGACGAGATACTCGAGGGGCTTATCGAGCTTGCGAGAAAGCTGGGGGTGGGGCTTGTGGCGACAAACGACGTGCATTTTCTGGAGAAAGAGGACTACGAGGCACATAACTGCCTGTGCGCGATAAGCACAGGCAAAAGGTCCGATGACCCGGACAGGATGATTTATCCGCCGGACGTGTATTTGAAAAGCCCCGAAGAGATGCGGGAGCTTTTCGCGGAGGTCACGGAGGCGTGCGATAATACGATGACGATTGCCGGCCGATGCAACGTCGAGCTGGATTTGAAGGCGAGGCATTCGCCTCGGTTCGAGTGTCCCGACGGTTCGACGCCGGAAGAGTTTTTGACAAAGCTATGCTATGAGGGGGTGAAGCAGCGGTACGGGGAGATTACCGAGCAGATAAAGAGCCGGCTTGACCGAGAACTGGAGGTAATAGAGTCGAAGGGTTTTGCCAGTTACTTCCTCATCGTGTGGGATTTCTGCAAATACGCGCACGAGAACAATATTCCCATAGGCGCCAGAGGCAGCGGGGTGGGGACATTAGCCGGGTATTGTCTGGGACTGTGCGACGTTGACCCTCTTCGGTATGACCTGCTTTTTGAGCGGTTTATGGACCCTGAGCGAAATGAGATGCCGGACATCGATATCGATATGTGCCAGGTCCACCGGTCCAAGATTATCGATTACGTGCGTCAAAAATACGGGCACGTTGCGCAAATCATAACCTTCGGGACAATGAAGGCACGGGCGGTCATACGCGACATCTGCCGGGTGCTGGGGGTGCCGTTGAGCGAGGCGGACAGATTGGCGAAGCTTGTCCCCTACACGCTCGATATGACGCTCGACAAGGCGCTGGAGACCGAGCCGGAGCTGAGGCGGGCTTATGAGCAAAGCGAGCAGACGAGGAAGGTAATCGGCATCTGCAGAAAGCTCGAAGGTCTTACGCGGCACGCATCGGTGCACGCAGCGGGCGTGGTCATTGCAGATGAGCCGCTGATGAATTTTGTTCCGCTGTATAAAGCGCCCGGCTCGGAAGACATTATCACCCAGTATGAAGGGCCTATGGTGGAGTCGGTGGGCCTATTGAAGATGGACTTTCTGGGGCTGAAGACCCTGAGCGTGCTGGCGCGGGCGCAGCAGTTAGTGAAGAAGCTGCACGGGGTAGAGATTGACCTGGAGAAGCTGGACCTTACGGACCGCAAGGTTTTCCAGATTTTCTCCGGCGGCAGGACAAAGGGCGTGTTTCAATTCGAGTCCGGCGGTATGCAGAACCTTCTTATGAAGATGAAGCCGGACCGGATAGAGGACCTTATTGCCGCCAATGCACTCTACAGGCCAGGGCCTATGATACTCATCCCGGACTACATCGAGCGAAAACACGGGGCCAAGTGGACAGTCCCACACAAAATTATGGCGGAAATCCTCAACGAGACTTACGGGATAATGGTGTACCAGGAGCAGGTGATGAGGATATGCAATCAGTTGGGCGATATACCGCTCTGTGAGGCATATTCGCTGATTAAGGCGATAAGCAAAAAGAAGGCGAAGACAATCGCCAAGGCGCGGGAGAGGTTCGTGGCGGGGTGCACCAATAAGGGCCTGAAGGAAGGGCAGGCGGAACAGATTTTCGAGCTGATTGAGCGGTTTGCGGGTTACGGTTTCAACAAGAGTCATTCGACACGGTACGCTTTTATTGCGTATCAAACGGCCTATATGAAGGCACACTGGCCGGTGGAATATATGGCGGCGCTTCTGACATACGAGATGGACAACATGGACAAGGTTGTGGATTATATTGCCGAGTGCGCGGAGATGGGTATCAAGGTGCTGCCGCCCGATACAAATGAAAGCGGGGTGGATTTTACGCCGCTGTATGCGGAGACGGAGGACGGCAAAAAGAAGAAAGGCGTGATACGTTTTGGTCTGGCGGCGGTAAAAGGCGTGGGCGAGAAGGCGGTCGAGCAAATCATTGCGGCCCGCGAGAAGGTCGGCAGATTCCAGAGTCTGTTCCATTTCTGCGAGAACGTTGATCTGAGACTGGCCAACAAACAGGTGCTGGAATCGCTCATAAAAGCGGGGGCATTTGACGGGCTGGGCGGCAACCGCGCGCAAATGACGGCGGGGCTTGAGAAGGCAATGGAGGTTGGCGCGAATTTGCAGGCGGACAGGCAAGACGGCCAGATGAACTTCTTCGGGCAAACGGCCGGGGCAAGCGATTATTCGCAGGACCAGCATAGTCTGCCTCAGTCGGCGCCGTGGCCGGAGGCGCAGATGCTGGCCTTTGAGAAGGAGGTGCTGGGCTTTTATGTCACCAGCAATCCGCTCAGTCATCACGCGGAGACATTGGACCTTTATTCGACGCACAACAGCTCGGAGCTGGAGGGGGCGGGGCAGGACAAGCAAATCATCATCGGCGGAATGGTGACAAAAATCAGGTACAACCTGACAAAGACGGGGCGAAACGCCGGGGCCAAAATGGCGGTCTTTGTGCTGGAGGACCTGCAGGGGCAGGTTGAGGTGGTGATGTTTCCGGATGTGCTCAACAAGTTCGGCAAGTCGCTGGTGCAGGACACGGTTGTGTTTGTGAAGGGCAAGGCCGATTACAGAAGGGAAAAGCCCAACATCATCGCTATCGAGCTGATAACGCTGGATGAGGTCCGGGAGAAATTGGCTGCGAAGGTTACGATTAGATTGGATGCGAGAGATGTTACGAAGGAAAAGGTGGCAGAGATTCGCAGTATCTGCGAGCACCACAAGGGCAGAAGTCCTGTTTACGTGGCGGTCAGGACAGAGAAAGGCAAGGTCTATGCGGCGGTGGACAAGAATTTGTCCGTCAATCCGGACGTGGAGTTCTGCAAAAAAATGAAACAGTTGGTCGGCGAGGAAAATTTCCAACTGGTTAGATAACGATGGCAGAATCGTGAGGGTTTTAATTTCAGTGTGGTTGGTGAACGAACTGGGTAGATAGGAAAAGACTGCATGAACGGAGCTTTTTCGGGTAGTGCCAAGGTTTCGCTGCGTTTCGGTGAAAAAAAAATTTAGATTTTTTCTCACATCTCGGAGAAAACAAGCTATAATATATTTTGCCCGTGCGGGTGAACGTCGGCTTCATGCCGTGTGTTCGGGCGGCCTGTCCGCTTGAGCCTAGCCTGCTACGGGTTTTATTTTTCCAATCTCAAGGGGGTTTGTGGATTTCCGCTTTCGCGGGAATGACAGAACAGGCGGCGGGAATAACAAACCGTAGCAAATGCTGGTGAGGATTTGTTTGACGGGCGGAGGCAGAAAGGTATAATGGAGTTAGTTCGCTAGGGGTGGTTCGCAGTGAGGCGGACCTGAGAAAAAACCCTTTGAACCTGATCAGGACAATCGCCCACGCACTTTCTTGCGAAAGCAAGAGCGGGGGCGGATAGGCCTGCGTAGGAAAGCGGTTTATTACAGTAAAACGCAGAATCGGCTCGACGGTAAAATCGCTTCCTTACGAAGCGATTTTTTATTTTCAAAAGAGAACACAAGATTATGGCAACGCAATTGCAGAGTGCAAGGGGCGGCAAGACAACCGATGAGGTGAAATTTGTCGCCGAGAAGGAAAACGTTGAGGCGGAGCTTATTCGCAGCGAGATTGCGGCCGGGCGGCTGGTGATACCGGCGAATAAACTGCATCTTAAAATTAACCTAAAGCCCATCGGAATAGGCAGGGTCCTTACAACAAAAGTGAACGCAAATATCGGCACAAGCAGCGTTCGTGCGTCTGTTGATGCTGAGATTGAGAAAATGAAAGTGGCGCTGGATGTCGGGGCCGATACGATTATGGATTTGAGCACAGGCGGAAATCTTGACCGGACGCGAACGAAACTATTGTCGCAGTGCCCGGCGCCTTTCGGAACTGTGCCGATATACCAGGTCGTGGAGGGGCGAAACGTTGAGGACGTGGACCATAAGACAATTCTCGATTGTTTTGAGAAGCAGGCCGAACAGGGAGTGGATTTTTTTACTGTTCACGCAGGGGTTTTAAGAGAGTATCTGCCTTTGGTTGGGAGACGCGTTGCGGGCATTGTGAGTCGAGGCGGGGCGTTACTTGCAAAGTGGATGTTATATCACGACAAACAAAATCCACTTTACGAGATGTTTGACGATTTGTGCGACATAATGGCCGGTTACGATGTTTGCTTTTCGCTTGGCGACGGGCTTCGGCCCGGCGCGATTGCGGATGCGACCGATGAGGCGCAAATGGCGGAGCTGCGAACATTAGGCGAATTAACAGAGAGGGCACAGGAAAGAGGCTGCCAGGTTATGGTGGAAGGTCCGGGCCACGTGCCGTTCGACCAGATACAATACAATATGGAAGTCCAGCAGAAGATTTGTCACGGGGCGCCATTTTACGTTCTCGGGCCGCTGGTGACGGACATTGCGGCGGGCTACGACCATATAACGTCGGCGATAGGCGGGACTGCTGCGGCATTTTACGGCGCATCGTTTCTGTGTTACGTGACGCCGAGGGAGCATTTAGGGCTGCCGAATGCCGAGGACGTGCGGGCGGGCGTAGTTGCGGCGAAGATTGCGGCACATGCCGCCGATGTCGCGCGCGGGTTAAAGGGCACGGCGGAGCGAGATAGAAAGCTGAGCATTGCCCGAAGTAATCTGGATTGGCAGACGCATCTGGCTCAGTCGCTTGACCCACAAACCGCTGCGCGGATGCACTACGAGGCCTGCAAGGAAATCGGCGAAGACCGCTTGCCTTCGGCCGATTATTGCTCGATGTGCGGTCGGCAGTGGTGCAGCGTCAGGATAAATAAGGAAATCCGCGAGACGATGAAACACAGGCGAAGGGCGGAGAGATAAACGCAGCAACTCATTATATCCTTTGTGGCACCTTCATCGCAACAGGTGGCCGAGGAGGATTTTCAGGCCGATGGCGATGAGGAGGATGCCGCCGAGGGCTTCGGCCTTGTTTTCAAAAAAGTGGCCGAACTTTTGTCCGACGTATACGCCTACATACGACAGCGAGAAGGTTATCAGGCCTATAATGGTTACGGCGGCGGCGATGGAGGTTGTGATAAGCGAAAGGGTGATGCCGATTGCGAGGGCGTCGATGCTTGTGGCGATGGAGAGAACCAGCAGGACAAAGATGTTCGAGAGGACGAGGGTTTTGGCGGCGGATTCTATTTTGAATGATTCGTAAATCATTTTGCCGCCGACGCCGCACAGGAGTCCGAAGGCGACCCAGTGGTCGTAATTGGTGATATATTTTTTCAGGGTAAGTCCTGCAAGGCAGCCGACGAGCGGCATAAGGAGCTGGAAGCCGCCGAAGAAGAAGGCCATTCGCAGGACGTGTTTTACGTTCAATTGTTTGGAGGCGCTGCCGCTTACAATGGCCACTGCGAAGGTGTCCATTGCCAGGCCGACGGCAATTATGATTATTGTGATCAGGTTCATAGCTGTTTAAGACAGTTCACATTGGGCTTTTATTATAGCGTCGGTGGTGAGGTCTTCAGCAATTTTTTGGGCGGGTTCCACGACCAGAAATTCGCTGTCGTCCCACCGGCCATCAACGAGGCGCTGCATAAGGCCGCTGTCGCCTTTTAGTCCGTCATAATTCCAGCCGAGAAATTGGGCGGCACTCTTGGTGAATTCTCTATATCGGTCGCAGTTGGCAAGTCCCCGGTCGATGTAGGTCGCCCAGTTGTATTCCTTTATCCACTTTTGTTCGACTTCCATAAGGTATTGTGCGTTGTCTTCGCCATATTTTTGCTTGTATTCTTCAAGCAGGGTTTCGTATCGCTGTTGGCTGGGCTGTTTGCCGGACTCTACCCAGCCGGGGCTGCACCAATAGACGCCGCGGTGAGAATCGAAGTATTCCTTGTATTTCTCTTTTGAGCCGAGCAGGAGCGTGACGCAGTCGTGGCCGCGAGGGACAACGATGGGGATTTTTGCGGACAGACCCACGATGCCGTTGCTGCAAAGGCCGTAGCCAAGCAGCGATGCATTGTAAGGACGGCCCTGGATGTCGGTCGTTTTGTCGAGGGCCTTCCGGACTTCGCTGCAAAGGCGCTGCGGCTGGTCGTGCAGGCCCTGCTCCATCAAGACAACATCGACGATATTCTTTGAGCGGGCGGCGCAAAAATATGCCTCTCTCTCTGCATTACCTTGCAGACTATGAACTGGAATCGCTGCACTTTTTGCGGAAGCTGCGAATCATCTTTATCGGCTGCATTATGAGAGGTCAAGCTGGACATCTTACTTTCGCTTTTTACTGATTCCGGAGGACCTCAATCATTGCAGCGATGTTTTCGGGCTTTGCATCGGCTGGTATATCGTGAGAGGGAGAGGCGATGTAGCCCCCATTTGCACCGACCACGTCGAGCAGTTTTTTGACCTCGTCTTTGACCTGGGCCGGCGTGCCGAAGGGCAGGGTCCGCTGGATGCTTATGCCGCCATAGAAGCTCATCTTGCCGCCGAATTTGGCTTTCATTTCAAAGACGTCCATTACCTCGGGTTGAAAAGGGTTGAAGATGTCGAGGCCGCAGTCGATAAGGTCGGGGAAAATTTCGTCCACCTTGCCGCAGCAGTGGAGCATTACGAATTTGCCTTTTGATTTGACAAGCTCACACATCTCCTTAAATCGCGGCTTGATAAACTCGCGCCAGAGGGCCGGGCCCATCAACAAGCCTCGCTGCTGGCCCCAGTCGTCCCCGAATCTGAAGATGTCGATGTTGCGGGAGCAGGCGTTTTCGATGACAGTGAGGTTGAACCGGAGGATTCTGTCGAGCAGTGTGTTGACGAAGTTTTTGTCTGCAAGCATTGCCATAAGCACATTTTCCATACCCGCGAGCGTCCAGGCCCGCTCGAAGAGGGAAAAGCCGAGGCTGACCAGAAAGACGCCGTCTTGACTTGCACCAATAGTCTCGTCAATGATGTCGTATCTTGCGGGGCCGCTCGCATCGGGGAATTTGAAGCTATGCACATTGTCGGGCGTGACCAGGCGGTTGCAGACCGTGCCAATGTCTTTATCGATTCTGCGGTCCCACAGGACGCCGAACTCATCCTTCCAGATGTCCGGCCTGACCTCCACAAAGCGCTCGTGTTCCGAGTACGGCCTTATCCAGGTAAAGCAGTTACCCAGTTTGGAGGCGAAGTCGGGGTCGCCGTAGTATTGGACCATTTTGGCGCGGGCCTTTTGAGTGAAGCGTATATCGTAGGGGACCCTGTCCGGCTGTTTGTGGTTCAGGGCGGTCAGGACTCGCTGACGATTATTCACGGGTTCTTCCTTCCGAAAACAAGAACGTGTCACTGCTATGGCGTGCAGAGTTTGCAGGGTCTTTTGCCGGCGTTTATTGCCTCCTCTCTGGTGCTGTAGCCAATCATATTTTCCGGTGAGATTCGTTTGGCCGACCGACAAGTCGGCGTATGAAAGACCTGACTATTTTTTGAAGCCACATATTTATACCCGGCTACCGCCTTTTTGGCGGGCTGTTGTGAGGACTCTTTCAGCGCAGGAGCCGAAACCTCGGCCGTGTCATTAGCATCAGACGGCCGAACTTGCGGATGCTTCGATTTGGCTTTCTGGTAATCACTGATAAACTCCTCGAGTTGGTCCATAACCATCTTGGACACGGTCTCGGGTAGATTTTGTATCGACACAACCTTCATCATAGGCGCTGTCGTCCATACATCAGCAATCGCACTGCGCTTGAGGCTTGTGTCCAGAAACACGTCCCAGGTCAGTGAACTCTGGACGCGTGCCACACAATTTGGTGAGCCCTCAAATCCGAGAATCTCTATGCGAATTTTGTACGTTCTATTCAGAGAACTCCTGACGGTTAGTTGCATTCTGATGTTCGCTGGGAGTCTTGATATAACCTTACCATACAGGTCTTTCCAGAATTTGGCATCCTTATTTGGGTCAGGACATAAGACGGTCATATCGAGAAAATCTATAGTGTCCAGCCCTGCTAAAACCCCCCAGGGTCGTTCGATGTGTTGGCGTTCGCCAGACCTTATTAACAACACTTCACCCGGAACGGGGACGCATAGAATCGCCACGAAGATTGCCGGCAGGAGATAGTGATTTTGGGATTTCATGATTTTTTCCTTTCCGCGATGAATACCCCCAGCATAAAGCTGGGGGGCTAAACTTATGCGATGAGGGCAAAGGCCTCGGTAACATTCATACCTTCCTTGATGCCCAAAGCTTTGGCTTTGGGGTTGGCTTTTGTAATCCTGCGGTCAGGGAAACGCTCCAGCACCCCTATTGGATTGGCGGGCGTGCTTTCGACTATTGCCGCGGCGACGCCGTATCGCTCGCAGGCCTCCACGTCAATTGCAGGACAAGCGAGAAAGCCTTTTGGGCCCGCAACCAGCAGGACACTAAATCCAGGCCATTTGACCTGGACGCCTTCAACGAGCCCTTTTGGGGTTTGATAGGTTTTTGTGTGCACTTCCATTGGAATATCCTCTTTCTTTTACAGGTCGCACAAAACCGCAACTGCCTATTGATTTCCACCTTCGCGGGTCAGAATCCGCCAAGAAGCTGTGGCGGAACATTTTAAGTGTAACGGGTTCTTAGACCGGCCTGCCAAGTGCCGCTTCAAGCTCTTTGAGCTTTTCGCTGAGCAGCTCTTTGGTTTTGGCCTCCACGTTCAGTCGCAGCAGCGGCTCGGTATTGCTCGGGCGGCAGTTGAACCACCATTCTTTGTATCCGATGGTAACGCCGTCGAAGTGGTCTATCTGGCCGTCACCATACCTTTTGGCAAGCTCATCCATTTTTGCCTGCTTGTCGTCAACCTGGAAATTCATCTCGCCGCTGCTGTGGTATCTTCGCAGAGGTTTTGTCAGCTCGCTCACGGGCGCCTCGGCCTCTCGCACGATATTAATTACGTGCACAAGGGTAATAAAACCGGAATCGGCGTAGTAGTTGTCGCGGTAGTAGAAGTGCCCCGAAAGCTCGCCGCCGAACACGGCCCGCGAGTCGCGCATAGCTTTTTTCATAAAGGCGTGGCCGACCCGTTCTCTGCGGGGTGTGCCGCCGTTTTTGATAATCTCTTCAGGAACGACCCGGCTGCTGCGGAGGTCATAGACGACAGCCGATTTAGGGTGTTTTTTTAGAAAATACGGCACCATTAAGGCGGTCATCAAATCGCACCCTATGGCGATGCCTTTGTCATCGACCATCATCAGCCTGTCGGCATCACCGTCAAAGCAGACGCCGAAATTACATTTGCTTTTCTTCACCGCCGTTTTTGTCTCGGCGAGGTTTTCTTCGACCAGAGGATTGGGGTCATGCTTGAAGGTGCCTGTGTGCTCGAAGTTAATCGCAACTATTTCTACAGGCAGGTCCCCGAAAATAACGGGGACCATTTTGCCGGCCATACCGTTTGAGGCGTCGATGGCAATTTTGAGCTTTTTTTTGCTGGGCGTCAGGAATTTCAGGACGTGGTTTTTATATTCGGCCGTCAAGTCGCGTTTTTCCACCGAGCCGCTCGGCTTGCCCTTCGTGTGCAGCAGGGCCATCGCGATATGCTTTATATCTTTCAGGCCTGTGTCACCGCCGACAGGTTTGGCGCCGATGCCGGAAATTTTGAAGCCGTTGTATTTCGCCGGGTTGTGGGACGCCGTCACCTGGACGCCGCCGCAGGCGCTGAGGTGGTTGATTGCAAAATACATTTGCGGCGTGTCTATCATCCCAAGCTCTATCACCTGGGCGCCGGTGGTAGTCATCCCTTCTACGAGCGCCCGTGCGAGGACTTCGCTGTGTGTTCTCATATCCCTGCCGACGCATATTGCCTGGCTGTTGGGCTGGCCCCGCTCGTAGCCGCGGACCAGTGAGGGCAGGAAGCGCGCTGCGGCACAGCCGATTTTCCATGCGTCCTCAAGGTTGAGCTGGTCGGGATAAATGCCGCGTATATCGTAAGCCTTGAAGATTTCAGGGTCCATCCGGTGCACTCCATTGGTTTATTTCAAGTTTTTGCCCGCTATCGAGATGCGGGCATTGGTTTATGCATACTATATTGGGGCTGCGAGAAAAGTCAACAGAAAAGTGTGTTAAGGGGATCCGGTCGGATTAGTTTTTGAACCAATTCTGAGTTCGCAGGCAGATTTTGACAAGCATCAGCATTACGGGCACCTCTATCAAGACGCCTACAACTGTTGCCAGAGCTGCTCCTGAAGATAAACCAAACAGCATGGTCGCGGTAGCGATGGCGACTTCGAAATGGTTCGATGCGCCTATCATCGCAGTAGGGGCAGCGTCCTGGTAATTCAGCTTGAATACTCTCGCCAACCAATATCCCAGCCAAAATATCAGGTTGGTTTGTATGAACAAAGGTATCGCTATCCACAGAATGGTCAGCGGGTTGGTAAGAATTACTTCGCCTTTGAACGAGAACAGAAGAATCAGTGTCGCTAAAAGAGCAATAATGGTAATCGGTGTAAGGATGTGAAGGAATTTGTTCTCAAACCAGCCTACGCCTTTGCGAGCGATGAGCCACTTACGAGAGAAATAACCGACAACAAGCGGCAGAGCCACATAGATTGCGATGGACAGCAGAAGTGCCTGCCAGGGGACTGGCAGCCGGCCAACACCAAGCAGAAAACCACCCAAAGGGCCGTACAGAAACAACATGGAGATGGAGTTGATGGCGACCATGACAAGGGTGTGGCCATCGTTACCCCTGGCAAGATAACCCCACACCAATACCATCGCCGTACACGGTGCGATGCCCAACAGGATGCAGCCGGCAAGATAGCTTCTCCACAAAGGCACTTGCAGCATCTTGGCTCCGCCGACTTCTACGACTTTACCAACACCGTATGTTCCGCCTACCGGCAAATCCAGGCCGAACGGCATCTTTACAAAATCAACGGTATCGGGGCCTATGAAGCCATAGAACAGCGTCCCCAGGAAAAACAAGGCGATTGCGTACATTGTAAACGGTTTGATGGCCCAATTGACAAACAGTGTCAGCCCGACCGGCCTGATGCTTTTGCCCGCTTTTAGAACCTCCGCGAAGTCGATTTTGACCATAATGGGGTACATCATGAAAAATAAACAGACGGCAATGGGGATGGAGACAACCGGGGCGTTCTTGACGTAGATTGCCATGCCGTCGAGGAATTTAGCCGCCCCGGGCGCGAGCTTGCCAAGAATGATGCCTGCGAGTATGCAGAGAACAACCCAGACGGTGAGATATTTTTCAAATACGGTCAGCCCATGAGATTCGCTTGTGAAGGATGGTTCTCTCATTCGTCACCTCTTTTTTCGCTCTGTTAATGGGTCCGGGAGAGTGAGGATAAAGTCCTTAATCTGGTTACGGACCCGGCGGTAGATATTCAGTGCTTCTTCTTCCGATTTGGCCTGTTGTGCCAGCTTTGGGGGGTCGTCGAAACCTATGTGGGTGAGTTTTGTTTTGCCGGGAAACAGCGGACATTTCTCTTTGGCATGTCCACACACGGTTACCACATAGTCAAACGCGATGCTGCGCAGCTCATCGACGTGCTTTGAGCGGTGGCTGGAGATATCAAGGCCGGCTTCAGCCATAACTTTTACGGCACGGGGGTCGAGGGCTTGTGGCTCAATCCCGGCGGAATATGGGTCGATGCAGTCTGCCTTGAGACGGCAAGCCCAGCCTTCGACCATCTGGCTGCGACAGGAATTGTGGGTGCACAGAAACAGAACGCGGATTTTCCTTTTGCCCTTTGTTATCATTTTTGCTTTCCTTATTATGTTCTGTAGATAAGGTAAATCCCGCCGAGCAAAACCAAAATACCGCAGATTTTTTTGAGGATAAGTGCGCCTTTTGATTTTTCGTTCCAGTTCATATATCGCTGGACAAGGCCGGTGGATGTCCCCGCTATGACGATGACCGAACAGTGGCCGATGCCATAGACGACCAGCAGAAGCGCCCCATAATAAGGATTGGTTGCGGCGAGCTTGAAGGTGACAGCGAGCATCGGTGCCATATATGCGAAGGTGCACGGCCCCAGAGCAATACCGAAGAGCAGCCCCAGAATAAATGCGGCTAACATTCCCTTTCGTTTCATACCGACTCGCCCCGACCCTGACCAGGGCATCGGAATTACGCCTAACAGGTGCAGGCCGACCACAAAGAAAATGACAGCGACAAAGTAGTTTCCGAATTTGCCGACATCGCCCATCATTCTTCCGACGGCAGCGGTAATGGCGCCGATGAAGCCAATCGTAATGAGGATGCCTACGGCAAAGAGCGTTGAAATGACAAAGGCGCGTCTGGTTAAGACACGGCCCTGCTCATCGATGAAGCCCACTATTAACGGAATGCTCGCCAAATGACAGGGACTCATAAGGATACTCAGGATGCCCCAAATGAAAGCGGCTGACACGGCTATAAGCGGCGTGCCTTCAACGGCGTGGGTTAATGTTGTGAAGAGCTTTTCCATATCCGCTATTCCACACCCATTTGTGATAGTCTCTTTTCAATTTCGCCCTGAGGGAAGAAGCCGACATGACGAAAAACCTCTTTGCCGGTTTTGTCGAAAAATATCTGAACGGGAATAGTTTGGACGCTGTAACGATTAGCCAGAATCGGCGCCTGCCCTATATGAACAAAAAGGACGTTCACTTTGCCCTGGTATTTCTGACGCAATGTCTCAAGAACAGGCGCCATCATGTCACAAGGTACGCATCCGGTGGAGCCGAAATCAACGAGAGAGGCCCTGCCGCTCGCACGGGCTTTGTCAACCGGGTTATCCTTTGCCAACGCGGCCTGTGTCTTGAGCCACGAGCCAGAAATCTCAATTGACATTCTCTGACCGATGGTCTGGATGTGCTTATTGATGAGTTCCTGCTGTTTCTGCTGGAGAAGGAATTGCTTGATTTGGGGCTTGACCTGATTAAAAGAAGCGCCGCCGAACATTTGCGCATTGGAGTTATAAAATTCGAAGATTTGAGCATTGCTGACTTGCACCGTCTCGACCAGGCTGCGCAAGTAATCCTGGATTATTTCCTGGTCGGTCTTTTCGGAAAGGTCTTTGCCGGCCTTTGCTGCCTGGGCCCTGGCCTCGACCAGCAACAATTTGAACATAGCTATCTGCTCCAGGCGGAACAAGGCATTCTTTTTGAGGTCGGGCTGCATTTGCTGCGGCGCCTTGGAAATCTCCTCGGCGACATCCTTGTCCTTAATAACCAGTTCACCGGCCTTAAGCAATACTCCTTTTGGAAGCTCTGATGCCACGGCGTAGGTCAAGGCTCCTATTGTCAAGCCCGGATACAGGTCATTGACAGCCTGGGATTTTGGCGATGACGGAGGCGAGTTGACCGTGGCGTCTGTTCCGGCCCCTTGAAGGGGCAATACAAATGCCAATAAAAAAAGACAAGCGGCTGGTAAAGTACCAAAACGTTTCATTATCATACCCCTTAACTTTCGGCTTCTTTTCTTAAAGCGTGCCGATTAGAATTTGGTAAGCCAATCCTGCTATTATTGCCACAATAACAGCCAAGAGGGCATAGTTAACTACACACTTCCAGCCGATAATCCGAGATACTCCCAGCATTGACGGAATTGAAGCCATAGGAGCTCCAATCAAGAATGCCAATGCTGCGGCCGGAGACATTCCTTTTGCTATCAGTGCCTTAACCAAAAATATCTCCACCAAAGTCGGCGTATAGGTGGGTACTCCTATAATAGAGGAAAGCACTACACCAGAAGTTCCTGTAAGATAAGCAACAACAAGTTGTGTGGGCAAGTATCTTTCAATGAAGCTAATAATAAAGATTCCTATAACAAGATAAAGAAGAACTAATTTTGCCAAAATTCCTGCCTCCTTCATCGCATTCCAGCTACGTTCGCTAAATGGTTCCTTTTTTTCTCCGACTTGTGCAATTTCTATTTTGCCATACCTGGATTCCTGTTCTATGCCCCATTTCGTCAGACTCAATAAGTAACCGATAATCATCGCTCCAATAAGCGAAAATATAAATCTGAATACCATTATTTTGTATGAGATTATGCTTCCTGTGAAGATTAACGCCATGATATTAGCGGCCGGGGCTGCAAGAAGGAATGTTATGGCAGGCCCAATCCCCGCACCGGAAATAAGTATTCCTCCAAAAATGGGTATCATAGCACATGAACAAACCGTAAATATTGGTGCAAGAAGCCCAGCTAACACATAGGACAAGAAGTGCTTGCTGCTCAGATATTTTCTCATTTTTTCTTTAGGAACGAAAACAACAATAACGCCTCCTAAGACAAAGGCTAACACAAGCGGCCCCCATGCACGTGTCGCGTAACTGAAGATATAAACAAATGGAATCTGCCAGATAGGGTAATTGACCAGCTCGTTAACATCCTTTGTTGCAGGATTATCATAGTGGAATACTGGAAATAGCGGTTTTCCCGTAACACGAGGATAAACCATTGTTGCCAGTCCAACAATGAGTAATAACCACGGCAAAATCGTCTTGAGCACTTTCATTGTTTTCCCTTTCACTATCAATTATCGTTGCGCTTTCGTTAATGCGAGGTCAACGCCAAGCTCCTTCCACTTGGCGAGGATGTCTTCCTTTGACATAAACCCTTCGTGGCGAAATCGTTCCGTGCCAGAGACATCGAAGAATATCTGCGTGGGTATAAGTTGTATTCCGTATCTCTTGGCTTCGTCAGGGTTTTTCCAGACATCAATAAAATCTACCTGGAGTCTGCCCGCGTATTCCTTTTTTAACTCTTCAAGAATAGGAGCCATCATTTTGCACGGGATACACTGGCCAGCGCCAAGGTCCACCAGGCGAGGCAAGACCTGGCGTAAGCCATCTTGACGATTTGGTTGGCCAACATCCTGAACCGATGCATTGCTATCAGCGGCAGCGGCAACAGCAGAGGGGTTTTGACCAAGATTGGAGCCGACATCGGTCTTGTCTCGTTGCTTGACAGCAATGACGACAACCACTGCGGTAATTAGAACGACAACAATTAGTATTTTCCCAATTTTGTTCATAAGCGAACCATCTTCCTTTCTAAATACCGATTTTACCCATCTCGCCAGCAGCCAGATGCCTGCGACAATAGCCAGCAGAACCAGCGGATTGATTCCAGAGCCGCCGCTGCACGGGCACTGAAGCAAAACTGACTTTTCGCAAATCACTGCGAGCATAAATTACTGCCCAATGTCACCGAGGTGGAATCTTTCCTTGTTCTTCTAAAACTTTCTTGACTTTGGCCCATATACCTTCTCTTTTGTAAATATGTCTTACCGATTCAATGTCGGGGAATGATATGGCCTTGCCCATGCAAAGGTTCCCGCATGTGGAACACCCAACGATACATTCGTAGGGCTTGGCCACCTTCGGACCGTCCTCAGTCCATTCGTATACACCTCTTCCGCAGTTCATGCACATCCCACACTTAACACATTTTTCAGGATCGATGGTTGGAAACCAGTCAATCTTTTCTCTCGGGTATCCTGTCAGCCATGGCATAATATTACATCCTTTCTTAATATAAATTCTATTTTGCGTTATTTTCGATCAAATTTTGGTAAGCCTTCTTGTCCCGTGATCGAGGTATCGCTCTTTGGCAAAGATACTCGACAGTTTTCGCCAAAGGTTCTAACATATTGCCAGGAAAACCCAACACCGCTTCGCTGAACCCTAAATCAGTTGCCTCTCGGCATCCATAGCAGCCATATGAAAAGTTTAGCCTATTTTCCCTGTAAGGGATAATGGTTGCATCAACACATGTTGCCTGAAGTACAGCGGTATCGGCTCCGCGTCTTTTGCCTCCAGCCAGATTCAAATCAGCCAGTAAAATCCACATCAGTTTTTCCACCTCCCCTTCAACCACCACTACATCGGGGACTCTTGGGGCATCTGCCAATGAACAAAGGGCGATACATTCCACTGAACCCGGATTTAGTTTGGGCATATTTTCAAACATAGTACGTCCGGTATCCGCTTTTTCCACGATCCCAAAACCGACAAGAGCTTCCCCATTTGCCAAACCAGTTGGCAGGGGCCGTATGCCAAACGCCGCCGCCGCAGCGGGGCAGGAAAGCTCTTTCGCCTCAAGTATCACCAACTCCGCTCGACGCGCTTTCATAAGCGCTTGGCAGTAACGATGTTTTTGGAGCCTCTTCCAGCCGCCGAAGGGGTGCATATCTGTTCCGGCACTAAGAAGAAATACGGCTACCGGATCTGAATCCAGACTGAGGAATTCTTTAATCTTGTCGCTTATAAGTTCGAAATCAGCCATGTCTATTTGTCCATCGCTGTTAACTTCTAATAGAGTGCCTACAGCTTTGACCTATACATTCTTTTCATGTTTTCCTCTTCGTCGCCCAAGGGCTTTACCGGAATCAAATTCATAGCTTCTTCTGCAGTTCATGCACATGCAATACTTAACGCATTTTTCAGAGTCGATGGTTGGGAACCAATTAATCTTTTCTCTCAGATACCCTGATAACCAAGGCATTTTCTGTGTTCCTTTCGTTTGCTGACTCGACAACGAGCAGTTTGATCCCGTCGAACGTTGGCACTTTAAGGTCATGCAGAACCAATAGGCGGCGGCTGGATTTTCTCTGGCTGACCGCGTTGCCACTCAAATATGGGCTTGCAGTGCCCCTA
>Ga0315279_10004031_pt1 | contig 19934 bp, 23 predicted proteins | sample YL17G06_20_MG_FD_203694 | JGI IMG/M metagenome (GOLD analysis project Ga0315279, IMG submission 203694) | Sediment microbial communities from Yellowstone Lake, YNP, Wyoming, USA - YL17G06_20 | ecosystem: Environmental > Aquatic > Freshwater > Lake > Sediment | place: USA: Wyoming | collected... | reverse complement strand
GCCGTATTGACACACCGAAACCTCGCCGTTCGCCCAAAAAGGCGCAAGCGAATTTCCCTATCCCTCAGAAAACCAACCCTCCTCAACAAAACCGCACCTCGACTCGGCTCTCATGCGGAATCGCTGCTTCGGACCTCGCCATGTTGACGCCTTCATTGCATTGTGGCATACTCTCGCGAAATTCCCTTGAGATCAGAACCGGGAAGACAAAAAGGCCGGCATCTAACAGGAGGTGGAGAGTAGTCCATGGAGTCAGTAATCGGGCTGCATTTCATCGACATTATCATTGTGGTCGTTTACATGATTGGGTCGCTTTTGCTTGGCGTCTATTGCACCCGATTCGTGGGCAGCGCAGAGGATTTCTTCATAGCAGGCAAGGCCCTGCCGTTTTGGGCCATCGGTTTCTCGATTGTCACGAGCGACATCGGCGCAACGGACTTTGTGGCGGTGGCCGGGGCCGCATACAAGAACGGCGTGTCTGCCGCCAACTTTGACTGGATGGGTTCCATGCCCGCGATGGTGATCGCGGCGTTCGTGTTTGTGCCTTACTTCTGGCGGTCGGGCGTGTTTACGATTCCGGAATTCCTGGGCCGCCGGTACAATACCGCCGTCCAATTCATCAACGGGCTTATCTGGACCGTTGTGCTTTTCTTCATGCTGGCCATTATGCAGTGGCTGTCGGCCGACAAGCTGATTCACACGATCCTGGGATGGGACCCCTACTGGACGCTGTGGTTGACGGCCGCCATCACCGGCATTTACACGTTCTCCGGCGGCTTGACCGCCGTGGTGTTTACCGACGTGGTGCAGTTGATCGTCATGTACGTCGGTGGCCTGGGCTTGCTGGCCCTGAGCGTGTGGGAAGTCGGCGGCTGGACATCCTTGCGCGAGCAGGTCTTGGCCATGGGTCCGCAATACAAGGACCATTTCACGCTACTGCTGCCACACAACACCGCCGGCCCGTTCCCTTGGACGGGCATTGTCTTCGGGTTGGGCCTGGTAATGGCCGTCGCTTACATGAGCGGCAACCAGGTCATCGTTCAGCGCACCTTAGGGGCGCGCTCCGAGTGGGATGCCAAAGGCGGCATGTTGTTCGGCGGACTCCTCAAATTCTTTATCCCGCTGATGGTCGCCCTGCCCGGCCTGTGTGCCATCGTGCTGGTGCCGCAACTCGGCGTGGAGAACGCCGACCGCGCCGTACCTGAGATGATCCGTCTGCTGATGCCGGCCGGCCTCCGAGGCCTCATGTTCGCGGCCCTCTTCGCGGCAATGATGTCTCACATTTCGGCGACCCTGAACTCGACGAGCACCATCTTTATCACGGATATCGTCGGCCAGCTCCGCAACTGGTCCGGCAAAAAACCCCTCAAGGAGAAGACCGCCCTTCTATCAGGCCGGATCATCACCGCAGCCCTTATCATCTCCACGGCCCTGTTGGCCGAGCCGATCGGCAACCGGGAACAGATCTACGTGTACATGCAAACCATCCTCTCCATGTTCCAGGGTCCGGTGTTGGCAATACTGCTTTTGGGGATCATCTGGCCGCGCGCCACGGGCTACGGAGGGCTGGCCGGGCTCGTGCTGGGCGTTACCTTTTGTTTCATACTGAGAAACACCCCGGGGCTGTTCCCCTCAGAGGACCCGTTCTTGTTCGTGGCCTGGTGGTCTTTCGTGTTCGCCCTGATCGTCACCATTGTCGTGAGTCTGCTGACCAAGCCCGAATCAGAAGAGAAATTGCGGGGCATGGTGTGGAGTTCCGTCATTCGGGATACGGATGCCCAAGAAGCCCTGCAAGAGAGGATCGCACAATAATGAGTGAGATGTTCCAGGCAATGGAGAAAATGCTCCAAACAATGTTCCAGACAATGGGTGAGGCTGTCGAGCGTTTCTGCACGGTGGTTTTCTACCCTGTTCTGTCGCCTATCTTCGGGCCGATCAACACGGGTTTGGGCATGTTGCCGAACTGGATGGCCGGCGTGTGTGGCGTCGGGTTGTTCGTAAGCGCCATGGTCTGGGTAGCCCTGATTCTCAACCCCAGGTATGTGAATCGCGGCCGTCCCTACAAGTCGGTATGGACGGATCTGCGGCTCTGGACCGTGATTTCCATGACCCCTCATGTATTGGTGTATTTCTACTTCAGATAGGACCTGCAGCCATGAGCGACGAGACAAAAGTAAAGTTGTCGGATTCAGACAAGAACGTAAACATCCGAATGGAGAAACGCGACGGCGAGACGTACATCGCGCTTGGTTTGTTCATCGTGGCCGTGGGATTGCCTGTAGTCGCCGGCACGTACTGGGCCGCGCAGACCAATGTCCGCGCCGCCGTCGTAAATGTCGTCTGCGCAGGGGTCCTGCTGCTAATCGGCGGCGCCGCTATTGTGTATGGGCGCGCCCTCCTGGCGCGGAACAAGAGAAGGCTGTGACGCTCCTGTGCCTGCCGGCCCGCATTGCGGGCGATCAGGCGGCCCGGCATTTCGGCCGGCCCCGGTTCGCGAACCTCTTTGGACTTCTGGCCAAGCCCGTACGCGTCGCAACTCCCCATGCCCCCGACATAAGAATTCCCCCTTTCGTCGAGCGGCTCTGGATGCCTGCGTATGCCGTCCTTCTCCATGCCTCCTCATCGAAGGGAGACCACCGCATCTGGACTTCGGTCGAAGCCATCTGCGGGGAGTTCTCGCTGTTTGAAGGCATTGATGAGTTGGCGCCCCTCGAACCGGATCGGGACTGGTTTCCCCCGGCCATCAGTGAGGCACAAGCGGCGGACTTGGCGCGCAAGGGACTGCTGAGATACGTGATATCCCAGCGCGGCCAGTTCAACAAGCCGTTGGTTGATTCGGTCGAAGAGACCCGGTTGTACCATTTCCCCATCTGGGCCTGCTACTTCCGCCGTCAAGGACGATTCCTTGATATCAAAATTCTAGACGCGCGCACGGGCAAGTCCGCCGGTGCGAAAATGCGCGTGGCCGTCCTCAATGCCTTCGTCGCGGCAAAAAAAGCGGCGAAGATCGATAGTGCCTAACGGGACCGCTAGTTGCCGGTTGTGCTCATGAGAATCTGGCGTGGAAGCCGTGGTATATTGCGTTCAGGAGGGGAAAAGCATGAAACAGATTGACTTTTCAAGGGATCTGAAGGGCCTCTACACGGCAAAGGAGAAGATCCAGGAAGTGGTTCCGGGAGCCGGAACATTCATCGCGGTCGAGAGCAAGGGCGAGCCGGGAGGCGAGGCGTTTCAGAACGCGATCCAGCAGTTGTTCTCCACCGTCTACACGCTGAAGTTCTCCCTGAAGAACGCAGGCGTGATCGACTTCAAAGTCAGCAAGCTCGAATGCCTCTGGTTTTCAGACCCGAAAACGACCCCAAAGTCCGAATGGCAATGGCGCATTATGATCCGGATCCCTGACGAGGTCGCCGACAAGGACGTGAAAGCAGCGCAGAAGATCGTCAAAGAAAAGAAAGCTATAGACGTATCCGGCGCCAAACGCATCCGCTGGAAGGAAGGCCGCGCCATCCAGATCCTCCACGTCGGGCCTTATGAACAATTCGAACGCACCTACGGCAAACTGATGGCATACGCCGAGGAAAACGCCTTATCCCTCATCGGCCCGGCCCACGAGATCTACATGAACGACCCGCGAATGACCGGCCCCGAAAAACTCAAGACCATCGTCCGCATGGGCATCAGGAAGAACTAAAGACCTTTCATCAAATACTCGGCGAGCCGTCGCAAAAGCCGCGCATGACGCTCTCCGCTCACTGACCCGATTCTCCCAGGGATTGTCGACACAGGCATCACGGCCAAGAAGCCCAGACGGATCACCGATTCTGCCACGAGTCCGGAAATCATAAAGTCCGGGGCGCTCTGAGAGAGCACATCGTCGAATCCAGGCACCATGAGCCGGACCTGAGTGCTTATGCCGCACACAAGGAAATCACCGAAAGGAGGGAGTTGACGTAGGAGAAGAGCGGGGCGATTCTTGATGCTGCCATCGGCTTGTGGAAGGGGTGTGAGGACTACGTCGCCCTCTTTCATCCTTTGTACTCCGGGTTGGACTCCTTTACGAGGGCAAGCGGGTAATCCGGTTCCTCCTCACCATAGGCGTCCTGAAGCCGGTTTCCGGAAAACGAAGTCCAAGCCTCACGTTCCACGTCACCGGAGTCGATCACGGATACGATCACACGCTCCCCTTGATGCACGTCTATAGGTCCCGCGAGTTCCAGATGCGTGGAATCAATTACGCGCGCCTCTACTACAACCATGCCCTTTCCTCCTATACGACGATGCCAACGGCGTTGAAAGCACTACGCGCTCTGCACAGGCTTTCGCGTTATTGTCCGGCCTCACATGAAAGATTATACTCGATTGGCCTCAGGCTTCCTAATCTTCCTGGGACGGCGTTGGGCGCCATTCCCGTACCGCATCGGGCTTTATGGGGCTCGTCATCCCTTCTATACAACGCTTGACGTTTAGGTGGCCCGTATGTTTCGAGTGGCGCGGCAGGGATGCCCGCAGTGTTGAGATCACGGACCATCACTGAAAGGTAAAGACAATGCCAAGAAGCAAGTTGCATCCCGCACACCCCGGTGAAGTGCTGCTGGAGGAATTCCTCAAGCCCCTGCAAATGAGTCAGAATCGCCTGGCGCTTGATATACGCGTGCCGGCACGACGAGTCAACGAAATCGTCTTGGGCAAACGTTCCATCACCGCCGACACCGCGTTGCGGCTGGCGCGATACTTTGGCGTGACACCGCAATTCTGGCTGGGTCTACAGGCGGACTATGATTTGGATGTGGCCGCGGACAGGCTGCAAGGCCGGATACGGCGCGAGGTGCACCCGTTCAAGTCTGCGACGGCCTGAGATCGTGTGGGAACTTGGGGATCATGCGGGCGGGAATCTGTCGACTTTTCTCAGATCTTGACGACAAGAGTCTTGGCTTGCGGATTGTAGTGCTGCCCGTACCCTGTCTTCCTTTTGATCAATTCAGGGATGTCAATCACCTCAACGCGGGTCGCGTATTGAAGGAGAAACTGCACTATCCGGTCGAGGCTCAACGTATTCCAATGGTAATCGCCATGGATACAGAAACAATGATCAGGAATCGATCCCAGGTTGAAGAAGGACATCCACGCTTCTTTTCTCGTAACGCGGAGGCATTCTCTCATCGCGGTCTCGAGTCCTTTTCGCGAGAGGTGTTCAAAAAGGTCATGGACAAAGAGGTAATCGAAGGCGGCGTCATTCACGGGGATCTGGAAGGCGTTGCCGACGAAGAAGTTTGCTTCGCGAAACCTTGCTCGCGCGTTCACTATGTTTTTCCTGGAGAGGTCAAATCCTGAGTAACTCAGGAAACGAGCAAGGCCGTAAAGGACAAGGTAACGGTAGTCATTCGCGGAACCGCAGGCCGGTTCAAGAATGGAAACCGCGTCGCCGTTGCACGAAGCCAATGCCCGGTTCCAGATCGAAGTGAACGTCTCCAGCACAGCGTTTGATATCAGACGCCTTTCGTCCAGGGCGGGTCTGAACAGGGCCTCGGTAATGTAGTCGGGGATCGGAGAGTCGGTGCTTTGCAGAGACTCATACGTGGCGATCACGAATCCAGGAAATGCCGACATTTCCCCATTCTCGAGCGAGTCAAGCATGCTCCAGCGGTCACTGCCCTCTCGAAGCTGCTGCATGATCCACGTCAGGCAGATCCCAAATCGCAGTTCAGCATCGAGCAGATCATCGAACCTGCCCGGGAATAGTGCGCCCATAATCAAGGCGCGTGTGAGAATGCTTTGCGCATTGACTCGTGGATCTTCAACGTCCGCGACAAGGTAGTTGTCCAGGACCTCCCTCGGATACCTATCCCACGCCCAAGCCAGCCGTCCAGTCTCTTCACGCAGAGCGTCGTCCATCTTTGCCTGCCTCGCAATTAGAGGCATTCATTACGTTCTCTCGAATTCACCGGCCAGAAGTGCCTTCTTGCAGTCCATGTAGTGTTGGAAATTGTCCCAGGAAATGTCGGGCGGCACTGTGTGATCGATGGTGGGGATGAACCCGCCTTCTTCAACTAGGGGGATGAATTCGCGAAGGTGTGCGCGAATGGCTGCTTTGGATTGCCCGAAGTCGCCGTGGTCGATCAGGATGCGTTTGTCTACGCCGCCCCAGAGTCGGAGGCCCTTGCCGAACTGTTTGCGCCATTGTTGCGGGCTAACGTTGGAGGCGCGCTCGATGGGCCAGACGGTGTCGACGCCCGCATCCATCATCAACGGGATCAGCACCGTCGGGTCCCCGTCGGAATCCACGGCGAAGTACTTCGTGCCATGCGAGCGGAAGAACTCGACCATGCGTTTGAGGTGCGGAAAGATGAATTCGCGAAAGATATTCGGCCCGATGAGCGGCCCGGACTTCATCGCGAAGTCTTCATTGAGAGTGAAGTAGTCGACTTGGATCTTTTTGAGAACGGGCCGGCTGGTCTCGATGATCAAATCGGCGTAGAACTCCATCATCTCGTGCATGAGACTGGGATACTCGTAGAAGGCCGTCGACAGCGCCTCGGTTCCCATGAACTCGCGCGCACGCCAGTAGAAACCGTTCGCAGCGCAGTTGCGTCCGAGTACCAACGGGAAATCGCGTTGTTTCCACCGCGCAATCTGCTCATCGGGATCCTCTGGATATCTTTCGGCAATCGCCGCAATGAGGCGCTTCTTAATAGCCGCGAAGTCTTCGGGGCGCTTGACGGGGAAGTCGAGATACTGATCCATGCACATCCGCCCGCCGCCGACGGTCCCTTCCTTCAATGCTTTGGTGACGACCCCCAACGAGTTCCGCGCGGTAACGTACTCCTCAGTCTCCTCGATGACCTGATGCTCGAACGGCGGTATGAACCCATAATTCACGGGGAGATACTCGCGCCGATCGAGATCGAGGCCCGGCTCATCCACAAACCAGTCCCACGTGAAATCCTTAATCGCTTCCGCGTTCTCGCGCCGCCACCGCTCGCGCGTCTGCGGCCACACACCCAACTCATGGTTCGGCCTGCGGTCGCAAGACCGATACTCCATACACGCCTCAAACCGTTCCAAAGAGGATGACATTCAAGCTCTCCAATGGCCTTGCATATCATCCGCACCGGACACATCGCGTTCCGATACGGCGATGACAGGCGACACACTCCGTATCCATCAATGGTTAATGACCGGGCCTATAGTCCATCCGAAGTGGCAGAACGCTCCGTGAGAACTCGAAAACAACACCCACCGCTGCTTACTGCTCTCCTATCAGAAGGGCGTTGAAGCCGGCCTGTTGGAAGTGCCGGTCGGCTGTAAGGGCGTCGGTCATGGCCAACCGCTCCATCGCAGCGAAAGAAATGCAATCCGTGAGGGACCAATACTTGTCCGGGCGCCTGCTGAACAGGTCAAGCCCGGCGTAAAACAGTTCAGAGCTCGGAGGAAGGATGGTCACATCGGGATCCGTCTTGAGGCTGCGCATGAGTTCAACAAACACGGGGCGTTGACTTGGCGAGGAAAGGGCGTCCGCAACCTCGGTCAGCACCCAGGTTGTCGTTACAATGGCCTGATGAATCTCTCGCGAAGCGGTGAGAGCCCGCTCATGCGCAAAATCAGCTTCACTTGCAAGCGCGATAAAGTAGAAGCTATCAGCAAAGATCGGCTTCATCTCTTGGGCTGGCCATGCAGATAGTGGTCGTGGTTAAGGGCCAGGTCCGGTGGGAGCCCCTTCGCCATTCCCACAATGGATTTCAGACGCTCGTAGAGGGACGGCGCAGGACTCGACACATCCTCGCCTTCCCTTTCCTCAATGACGGCAATCTCAACCCTTGTCCCGTCAGGAAGCGTTGCGGGACTGTCCAACACGACTGTGCCGTTCTCTACGTGCCCCTGGTAGACCATATGCCCTATCCTTTCTGCCGATCTCCATAGATTATAGCACGAGCGTCCGGAGTCTTGCGCGCCGGTCCCGGGGAAAGGTTGACGAGCCCCTTAACGATTGCCAGATTACATCCCGCCACTGTCGCCCGCGAGGTACGTTTTCAGTCCATCGCCTTAAGTGCTCTTTCGATCTCCGCAATAGCGGCGTGATCGATATCCGCGATGTCCTTCAGGAAGTCCCGTTCGCGCCGGCGCACCTCAGAAGTCCAATCCTCGTACGTCTTGCCGCTCCACGATCCGAAGAATCCGTCCTTCTTGCCGTACATGGCGCCCAGCATTTCGTTTTCCTCGTCGTACAGGGAGATGGCGCGCCGGAGAGCCTTGACAGCCGACTCGCTGGCAACGTTCGCGTGGTCTCGCAGGAACGATGCCGCCGTCACACGCGCATCAGCAACCGTGTTGAAGTTCAGCCAAGACAGGAAGAACAGTTTTCTTCGCTGTTCTTCATCCAACGTGTCGCTCCGCCCGAGATCGTTGCCCCATTGCTCCAGCGCCGCTTCACCGTACCAGTAGTCGGCCGGCCCTGCATGAGCGATGCGCCGCCGCCAGTTGTGCACGGCGAGCCGCAGCACCTCCACGAAGGCATCGCGGAGAGGCAAGGGATCGACATGATCCCCGAGGAAGATCAGCAGGAAGCCGATCTCTCGCGTCGGCAGGGCTGTCTCCCGATCTCCCTTCATGTAGTCGCGGAGCAGCAAGGTCTTGCCGGCATCGTCGTATCCATACGCCACGGCAACGTTGAGGTCGGGCGGGTATACGAGGACTGGGCGGCCCGCGTCCACGTCGGCCACAATGTCGGCCGTGAACCGCTCCATGTCAGGGCCTCCCTTGCCGGTCTTACAGTGGAGCCGCCATCCGGTGGCATTTGACACGGCCCTAATCTCCTCGTCCATTTCTCCTACAGTGCACGAGGGACACCACCCCTCATGCCATCGAGTGCGAAAAGCGAGGGCGGAGAACCCCATGATGTCGGAATACGAGTACGGGTGCTCCGTGACTTTGAGCGCCGCCTCAAGAGCGCCTGCGAACGTGCAATCCCTGGCCCGGCCCCATGCCAACGGGGGAACTCCATCGAGCACCTTGCGTGCGAAGCCTTCAGGCAGCTTGTATTCGTTCAGAACTTCCTGGACCATTGGGAACTCCTCTTCAGTCACGTATTGGGTCAATGCATCTTTGAGTTTGGCTCGAGCGCGGTGAATCAGCGACTTGGCCGTGCCGAGAGGAATGTCGAGAAATCGCGCGACCTTCTCGTACGACAAGCCGTCGAGGTGAAACATCGTCAGTGGAACCCGATACTTCGGTGGCAGCGAGCCAACCGCGGCAAGCACCGCCTCGGCCAGTTCGCGTTTCTGCAGAAGATGGCATGGGTCTGGGGAGAAGTCCGGAACGTCCAATGCGTCCAGATCTATCCGCGCATCGAGATGTTCGAAAAGCTTCGGCCTGAACGCTTTCAGCCAGTTCATGGTCACGCTGAACGTGACACGTCGCAGCCATGCCGCAAATCGGGCGGGTTCGCGAAGCTGCCCAATATTGCAGTAGGCGCGGATGAACACTTCCTGCGCGATGTCCTGGGCATTTGTCCAGTTGTTGACCAGGCTGTACGCAAGGGCGTAGACATGGCCCTGGTAGCTTGCCACCAACTCGCCGTACGCTTCCTTGTCACCGGCGCGCGTACGCTGCACCAGCTCGGCATCCCTCGAATCCGCGTAGTCCCTCGAACTCATAAAGCAAGACCTTTGTCCTTCTCCAATACGGCGAGTCATTCAGTATAACAGACGATTTGGCCAGCGCCACCCTGGGCAGACAACCTTGTCCACACACTCAATGACAACTTTCGAGCGCAGAAGGTTGCATGGCAATCTCGCAAGCTCATCTCGTCCTCGGCATCAAGGTTTCAGATACGCAGCGCCGTGAACTGCCTGCGGTTCCCGGGGAGCACGATGGCGCAGTCGATACTTATGTGACTCCGCAGCCGAAGCGTTTCCCTCGTTACACTCACAGGGACCTGTGGCAGAATGCATGGCTGAATCCACGGTGAAACGCGGTGGGCGGCCATGCTAGACTGCCTGAAATATTCAGGTTACCCCGAATAGAGAGGAGTATGCAGGTCATGGGCTTGTTGGACGGGAAAGTCGCGATTGTGACGGGAGCCGGTGGAGGGCTGGGACGATGCCATGCTTTGGCGTTTGCCAAGGAGGGCGCGAAGGTCGTTGTGAATGACTTCGGCGGAGCGCGGGACGGCACGGGTTCAGGTACGGCGATGGCGGACGGTGTCGTGCAAGAGATCCGCGCGGCGGGCGGCGAAGCAGTAGCCAACTATGAATCCGTGGCCACGATGGCGGGTGCTCAGGCCATCGTCCAAACTGCGGTGGACGCGTTCGGGCGCGTCGATATCCTCGTCAATAATGCTGGAATTCTGCGTGACAAGACGCTGCTCAAGATGGAGGAGGCCATGTGGGACATAGTGATCGCCGTGCATCTGAAAGGGACGTTTGCCATGACGCAGGCGGCCGCGCGGCGTATGATCGAACAGATTCAGAGCAGCGCGGGCCTCGGAGGCCGCATCATCAACACAAGCTCCGCTTCAGGGTTGATAGGCAACTTCGGGCAGGCCAACTATGGCGCGGCGAAGGCAGGCATCGCGGGATTCACGCGCGTCGCGGCCATCGAGTTCGTCAAGTACGGGATCACGGTCAACGCGATCGTCCCCGTTGCCAAGACGCGCATGACCCAGGAGTTCAGCTCCGTTCCGGACACGTGTGGGCCGGAAAAAGTCAGTCCTCTGGTGGTCTTCCTGGCATCCGACCTTGCCAAAGACATCACGGGCCGCGTATTCGGCAGTCAGGGCCGCGAACTCAGGGAGTACAAATACAAGATCACCGAAGGCGCCAAAGCCGCAGGCGAGATTTGGACCGCCCAGGAAATCGCGCGCCGCTTCGACGAGATCGAGCGGTAAGCATTCCGCACAGCAATCCCCCGAACGCGGAAACTGGAAAAGGACCGTGAATGTCGATGAGATCAGCAGAACTGCTTGCCGCAGAGTTTGGCGTCTCGAACTCTGGCATGAAACGGTGATAAATGTCAGTGAAGCTACCGGGGTCACTTTCACGTGAGCGCTTTATCAGCCTGGCTTCAGCAGGCTGCTCTTTGCACCCGGTTTCAACCGGGATGGGGAGGTGGCAACCCGGGATCAAGAGGGCGCTTCAGCGTCGCTTCTCGAAACGCTTCAGCACATACCTCGGACTAAGGCACACAAAAAAGCCACGCTAAAGCGCGCTGGAACGTGGGCGGATCTTGCGCCACCCCGGTTGAAACCGGGTGCAAAGAGGAGCTTGCTGAAGCCAAGCTGAACAAAACTCCCGCGGAAAGTCGCGAGAGTCTCGATATCACTCATTGCTGCCCCTGATATTCTCAATTGTAGGATCTGAGATATGGAGCACTCAGGCGTGAGGTTTCTTTTCGTTGGATTGCTCGTGGCTGCGGGGCTTCTGACGGTGATCCATCCGCGACCGCCTCACCCGCCAGGTCCCAAACGCACGGTCATCTCCTTTTCCTTTTGGGGGAGCTACGAGGAATGGGAGCTCTGGAACGGAATCGCGAACTCGTTCGAGGCAAAGAATCCCGGCATCCGGGTGAAGATGAATTACATCCCCGACGCGTACGACGACAAGATCCGCCTGCTGCTTGCGGCCGACAGCGCGCCAGACGTCATGCTCATCCAAGACGAGCCCTTGCCCGCCTATGCGAGCTACGGCAAGTTCGCCGATCTGACCGACTGGGTCCATTCAGACGATTTCCCGGGAGATTGGGACACGACGTTCTGGCCCACTGTTACCGAGAGCTTCACGTATAACGGCCGCATCATGGGTTTGCCGATCTGGGGCGGAGACGTGCTCATCATCTACAATCGCAAAATGTTCCGTGACATGGGCGTCTCGCCGCCCTCCGACGACTGGACCTTCGACGAGTTCATCGCAAAGGCAAGAGATCTCACGCGTGACACGAACGGCGACGGAGAGATAGATACTTTTGGGTTCTCTCTCCCCGGGTGGGTCTATTTCCTGCCATGGACATGGGGATTTGGGGTCGACTATCTCGACGCCTCGCGCACGGATTGGACGTTCACAGGCCCCGCGGCCGTCGCGGCAACGTCCTTCTACCAGGACCTTCGCTTTCGCTATCACATTTCGCCGTCCATTCAGGAAATGCAGAACAGTGTGCAGGAGGGCGCGATGTTCATGACGGGGCGGATCGGCATGACCGTCGGCGGACCTTGGAACTGCCTGCCGCTCATCACGGAGGGGATCGATTTCGGTGTGGCGCATATCCCGTATGGGCCGGCGCGGGAGCGTTACACGCGCGTCACCTGGGACGCCCTGTGCCTCTTCGACAAGTCGAAGAACAAGCAGGCCGCGCTCCGATTCATGAAATACTGCATCGGGATGGAGGTCCAGTCCCGTATCGGCGAAGGTCTCCGCAGCATTCCAACGCGGATCGCCGCGGGGGACGTATTTGCGGCAGCGGGCCGCCGGTGGCACGAGGAGAAGTTCCTTGACGCCCTCAACTACGGCCGCGTGCAGCCCATCTCAATCCAGTGGGACAAAATGAATAACGTGATGCTGCCGGAGTATGAGCTTCTCTTGCTTAACAAGATCACACCCGAGGAATGCGTGGAAAGCATGGCGGAGAACATTCGCAAAGAACACGTGTTTCCCATCGAAAGCCCGGAATGAGAAGTCAGCCCGAGCGATACCGTTTTCGCGAGAACCTCCAAGGGTATCTGTTCGCGAGTCCGTGGCTGCTGGGCTTTTTTGTGTTCCTGGTAGGACCGATGATCTTTTCGGTCGTGCTGTCCCTATACCGATGGGACGGCATAACGTCGTTCACGGGCAATGCCAATTTCGTCGGGATCGACAACTTCCACAAAGCGTTTGCCGAGGATCGCTTTTTCCGGATCGCCTTGTACAACACGTTCTACTACGCACTCATCAGTGTTCCGCTCGGCATCTGCACCTCCTTGTTACTCGCGAACCTGTTGAACGCGAAGCTCCGCGGCATCGCCCTGTTTCGGACGATCTTCTATCTCCCAAACGTGCTGGCGGGCGTTGCGACCATCATGATGTGGAGCTGGCTGTTCAACCCGGAATTCGGCGGCTTCAATTTCGTACTCAAGGCCACCGGCGTCATTCCCGCAGGGGACTTCCTGATCTCGCATGTGCCGGGCCTTAAGGCGTGGTTCGATGCGAGCGGGATCACGTGGCCGCCGTTGTGGTTCGCGGATGAGTTCTGGGCAAAGCCCGCGATGATCATCATGAGCCTATGGGGCGCGGGCGGAAGCATGCTGATCTACCTCGCCGGATTGCAGAACATCCCCGAGCACCTGTACGAGGTCGCCGAGATCGACGGCGCAGGCAGAATCCGTCAATTCTTCGCAATCACGCTCCCCATGTTGACGCCGACCATCTTCTTCAACCTTATCATGAGCATTATCGGCTCCTTCCAGGTGTTTTCGCAGTCGTACCTCATGACAAACGGCGGCCCGAACAACTCCACGTTGTTCTATGTCCTGTACCTGTTCCGGAAGGCGTTCCAACACTTCGAGATGGGCTATGCCAGCGCGTTGGCGTGGGTCCTGTTTGCGATCATCATGTTTTTCACCCTCATCGTGCTCCGATCGAGCAGGCTCTGGGTCTACTACGAGGGCGAAAAACCATGACGATTCGGGATTGGGGATTGCAGATTGGGGATTGCAGATTGTGCATTGCGGATTGTCGGAGGATTGAAGAATGACGTCCGAGAATCTGAAATCCCAAATCTCCAATCCCCAATCTCCAATCTGCAATCCCCAATCCCCAATCTACAATCCCCAATCCCCAATCTACAATCCGCAATTCTTCCGTCGCCGGAGCGTCCAGGAACGTCTGTGGCGCTTCCTATGTTATGCCCTCTTGTGCGGGCTTGCGGTTGTGTTTGCGGCGCCGTTCTACTGGTCCGTCACCGCGTCAATCAGCGGACTCGAGGGCGTGTACGCTTCACCGCCGCGGCTTTGGCCCGAAGAACTCCACTTCGAGAACTATCGGAAGGCGATGACCATCTTGCCCTTTCACCTGTTCGTGTTCAACAGTTTCTACGTGTGCGTGTTTTGCCTCATCGGGCAGGTCTTCTCCGCGTCGCTCGTCGCGTACGCGTTTGCGCGGCTGCGCTGGTATGGGCGGGACGCCTGGTTCGTCGTCTTGCTCAGCACGATGATGTTGCCGGCGCAGGTCACGATGATCCCGCACTACGAGATCTTCCGCTACCTGGGCTGGATCGACACGTTGAAGCCGCTGATCGTCCCGAGCTTCTTCGGCGGCGGCGCCTTCTTCATTTTCCTGATGCGGCAGTTCTTCAAGACCATTCCGGTCGAGCTCGAGGAGGCGGCGCGGCTCGACGGCTGCTCGAGTTTTCGCATATTCTGGGACATCATGCTGCCGCTGTCCACGCCCGCGGTCGCGACGATTGCCGTCATGAGCTTCATCGGCCACTGGCAGGAGTTCATGGCCCCGCTCATCTACCTCAACAGCTTCGAGAAGTACACCATTGCCATCGGACTCCGCATGTTCCAGAGCATCTACGGCAGCTTCCCACACTACATGCTCGCCGCGTCAAATATCGCCCTCATCCCCGTGCTGATCCTGTTCTTCGTCGCCCAGAAATACTTCGTCCAGGGGATCGTCCTTACGGGGATCAAGGGCTAAAGAACGCGAGTCTCACTTGGGAGCCTTCTTGTGCGGTTTCCTATCCGCCCCTGCGATCCTGCTGCGTTGTGCGGCGGCGCGAAGCTTGCGGAATGACCGGGCCACGGCGCGGCAGGCCGCTGCCTTGCTCGTGCGTGTCGCTTCGCCGACCTCGAGGAGGGTCATGCCGCGAAAGAAGTAGAGCTCGAGACAGTTCCGCTCACGGGCCGTGAGCCTGCGCCCCATCTGCCTGCGCACCCATCGCAGAAGCACCGCCTTGCGCCGTCCCCATTCGAGGCCCTTGGCCACTTCCTCGGGAGATTCGTACCACATCCCCCGTTTGATGTTGAGCATCTTGAAAAACTGCGGAGTCATCTGCACCGCAAACCTGTCCGCACGCCGCCTGCTTTCCACTGTAGTCCGCCTCCCCAATTCTGCAGGTCCGAAATCATCTCGGACCCACATAGCACGATTCCTTCACACGCTTTCAGATGTATCCAGTCGCTCCGGCCGCTTAGGCCTGGTCGCGCAACCAAAAACCGTCTTCAACGTAGCGGAAACGGGGGTAAAAAGAATTTTGAAAAACCGTTAATTTCTCTTTGATTTTGCTTTTTTGCAGTGATGCATCGGCAAAGAATTAGCATCGAAAAAGCAAAGTTTCGGCTAGAACAGTCCGGAAACTCGATAACCGCGAGCCGGAACCGAGACCCGAGGCTTTGGGGCTTCCTCTTTGAAGCCCCTCCGTCTGTTTACTGGATCGTGCGAGTCCTTTATAATGACTGTTCCACGCGTTTGAATTAGAAAGGGGACTGCGATGAAAGCGGCGATTAACCAATGGGCTTTCCCGGGAGACATGCCGGCCACGAAGGCGATCTCTCTGGCAAAGGAATTCGGGTTTGACGGCTTTGAGGTCTGCGCAGGACTGCAAGGGCCGGTGTCCATCAACGTTACAGAGGCCGAGATCAGTGCCATAAGGCGTCACGCGGCGGACTGCGATGTCGCGCTGACGAGTCTGGGCTGCGGAATGGGTTGGGACTTTCCGCTCAGTTCTCCGGATCGCGCCGTCCGCGAACGCGGCAAAGAGGTCACGGCGAAGGCCCTGCAGATCGCGCAGTGGCTTGGGGTGGATTCGGTGCTTGTTGTGCCGGGCAATGTCACGCCTGAGGTGCGGTACGATGTGGCACTCGAGAATGCGCTTGCCACAATCCAGGAGCTCGTACCGGTGGCCGAGCGTCTCCAGGTGTGCATCGCGATCGAAAACGTCTGGAACAAGCTCCTCTTGAGCCCGGTCGAGATGCGCGATTTCATAGACCAGTTCCAGAGCGAATACGTTGGAGCCTATTTCGACATCGGGAACATCGTCCTTTACGGTTATCCGGAGCAATGGATTCGCATCCTGGGCAAGCGAATTCGGATGGTGCACGCGAAGGACTTCCGCGCTTCGACGGGGAGCATGGACGGTTTCGTCATGCTACTCGAGGGCAGCGTGAACTGGCCGGCCGTTATGGCCGCGTTCCGGGACATCGGGTACGACAAATCGCTGGTCGCGGAATATGGTCCTTACGCGCATTCTCTTGAGGCCATGCTTAAGCATGTTTTGGCGAGTCTGAGGGCGATCATCGCGTTGTGAGAGTCAGACTAGAGGAAGAGAGACTAGAGGAAGAGAGGCTAGAGGTAGAGAGGACAAAAAGCGAATCGGCCCCTCGCGGAACCGTCACAACTTTGGGCCTCCTCCTCAGGCCCTTATTCTCCAGTTGCCCCTCCTCTAGCCTCTAGCCTCTCTTCCTCTAGCCTGAGAAGGAGGGAAATCATGAATGTAGCCATCATCGGGTGTGGTGGCATGGGCGGCGTCCATGCCGGAATGGCTTCGAACTGCGGCTTGAAGATCGTGGCCTGTGGCGACGCGAAGCTTTCTAATGCCAAGGCGCTGGCGGACCAGTACACGGCGGACGCCTCCGACGATTGCATGGCGGTCATCGCAAGATCGGACGTTGACATTGTCGGCATCATGACGCCGACGCCAACGCACGCGCGGTATGTGGTCGCGGCGGCGCACGCCGGCAAACACATCTTTTGCGAGAAGCCGTTTGCCCGGACGGTGGTGCAGTGCCGGGAGGCCATTGCGGCGGCGAAGAAGGCCAGGGTGAAGCTCTTCGTGGCGCACGTGGTTCGCTATTTTCAGGAGTTCGAGGCGATTCGCGCGCAGGTTGCCGCGGGAAAAATCGGCAAGCCGGGCTTCGTGAAACTGTACCGCGGCGGGATCTTCCCGGTGGGCGTCGATGGCTGGTTCCGCGATTACGCACAGAGCGGCGGCGTCACATTTGACAGCATGATCCATGACTTCGACTGGCTTCGGTACACGTTTGGCGAGCCGGAACGCGTGTTCTGCCAAGCGTTGCGCCGGGCCGCGCCGGAGTTCATCGACTACTCGATGGCGACGTTCAGGATGAAGAGCGGGATCATCGCCAAAGTGATCGGCACATGGGCGCACCCGTCGGGATTTCGCGTCGAGGTCGAGGTGTGCGGCGACAAGGGCATGCTTCAATTCAACAGCGATGAAGCGTCACTGTCCACGATGAAACGGACCCAGCCGGGCGTTGCGCCGGGCGTCATTGTCCCAGCCAGCCCCGTTCCTGTAAGCCCCTATCAACTCGAGTGGCAGGATTTCCTGACCTGTGTGGAAGGCCGGTCCGATGTGCGTGTCACGCCCGAGGATGCGCTGCAAGCCGTGCGGATGGCCGCGGCCGCATTGAAGTCGGCCGATACCGGCCAACCCGTGAATCTGTAAAGGAGCACACCATGGCGAAGATGGGAGTGATGAGTTTCGCGCACATGCATGCGTTCAGCTATGCCGCGTGCCTGAATGGATTGCCGGAAGCGGTGTTCGTGGCGATCTGGGACGACGATCCGAAACGTGGACGCGCCGCCGCGAAGCAGTTCGGCACAACGTTCGTGGCCGACCTCGCCAGATTTCTGCGGCTCGACATTGACGGCGTCATCGTAACTTCCGAGAGCGTCAAACACCGCGCGATGGTCGAGCGCGCCGCCAAGGCCGGCAAGTGGATCCTATGCGAGAAGCCGCTTGCGCCCAGTGTCGAGGACGCGAAGGCGATGATCGCTTGCTGCAGGAAGGCCAAGGTCGGCCTCGGCACCGCTTTTCCTTGCCGGTACTCGCCGCCGCTCATCGCTGTGCGGGATGCGCTCGCTTCCGGCGAATACGGTGAGATCTACTCGGCTGCTTGCACGAACAACGGTCAATTCCCCGGCGGATGGTTCGCGAAGGAAGCCCTGGCGGGCGGCGGAGCCACGATGGACCACACGGTGCACGTCGCGGACCTGCTGCGCTGGATGACCGGGAAAGAGTTCACCAAAGTGTACTGTGAGAACGGCAACCTGCTCCACCGCGGCATCGACACGGACGATCTTGGCAGTCTGCACATGGAGATGGAGGGCGGCCTGCAGGTATCGCACATCGCGAGCTGGAGTCGCGCGAAGAGCTTCCCCACCTGGGGCGATGTCACGCTCGAGATCGTCGCCGAGAAGGGCGTGATACGCGTCGATGCATTCAACCAAAAGATAAACGTATACAACGACGACGCGATCCGCGCCGAATGGGCCTACTGGGGCGGCAACCCGGATTTGGCGCTCGTCAGGGATTTCGTCACCGCCGTGGACGAACGGCGCGAGCCCAGCGTTACCGGCCTGGACGGTCTGCGGGCCGTCGAAGTCACCGTCGCAGCGTACAAGTCCGCGAAGTCCCGCAAGATGATTACCTTGCGCCTGACGACACCCTGATCGCTTATGCAAGAACCCGCCGTGGCGCAGACTGTTAGTCTGCGGAGCGCCGAGGCCGCATCTTGAGGACACCGCAGACTAACAGTCTGCGCCACAGCGGGTGTACATTTGCCTGCGCTTTCCTCACTTGCCCACAGGGCGCCAGACCTCGCTCGCTGCGAGCCGTTCTCAGAAAGCAACTCGCCGTTGAAGCGAAATTCAATTCCGAATTGCGAATGAGCATTGACAAAAGCAGGGGATCAATCTATCATCGATTTATTGCTTGACAGGATTCGGCCAAAATGGAGTTTTCCATGATTCGCAAGCACGCGAGTGCTGCACGCCGAGGATTCCTTTCAGGTGATACAATTGCGTCACAGCTTACGTGGGAGATGTCTCGCGCTGGGCACTCTGGCGGTCTGACGGATTTCCGGCGTTACGTCGGCACGGACTCAGGAATACAAATCGTGGCTCCGGGCGTTCATTGGTAGTCGCAAGCAATGTCAATGCAAGATGTTAAGAAGCGCCTGGCCTCCGGTAACTGACTGCGGCCCGTATTGGCATTCTTTCTGCGGACTTAGCGGCATGGTTGACGATAGGCTCCCGGAAAGAGGAGAAACTAGATGAAGGCAACATCAAAGACGACTTCAAACCTCTGTCTGGTTCTCGTAGCGGTTCTCGCATCACTGACCTCGCTATGCGCGGGTGCGGAGTTGGCTGTCCCGAACGCCTGCATGGTTGTTTATGACTTGACCAAACCTGCAATAACGCTCCAAGGGGCAACCCCTCTCAGAGTAGCCGCGGGCACTCCGTATTCCGATCCGGGCGCTACGGCTTTGGACAACATGGATGGTGACGTGACGGCCCGGATCGTTGTAGTGAACAATGTCAACGCGGCCGTTCCAGGCCAGTATACGATCGCTTATGCCGTGTCCGACGCAGCGGGCAATGTTGCCGTCCCGCTTCTCCGGACCGTCGTCGTGTACATACCCGATTCCATAAAACCCGTCATCGTGCTCAATGGCAGTCCGTCCTTAACAGTCGAAGTCCTGAGGCCCTATGCGGATCCGGGCGCCACGGCCACCGACAACATAGACGGTGACATTACATCCGGCATTATCACCTTGAACTCCGTTAACACCTCAAAGCTCGGCACCTACACCGTTACGTATGATGTGACAGACTCTGCGCTGAATGCGGCGGTCCAAGTCGTCCGCACTGTCAAGGTGGCCGATACTACCCCGCCGGTGATTACAATCAAGTAGCCCTCACATTGACATCCCCTGTCAGTTCTCCTCAAGCGTAGCGCCACCCCTCAATAAAGGGTCGGCGCTACGCTACTTTTGCGGCTTTGGCAGCCAACTCTCAGGACCGAGCGATAAAGAGCTGCCAAGATCTTAGTATAAATCGTATTATTTCAATTGTCGCAAGTGTTTGAAGAAACCACTGGACTTATTGGCCGATAACTGCTAAAATCACGCGCGTAATGGACAAGGTTCATGGGACATAGCGCGG
>Ga0315279_10004030_pt1 | contig 19936 bp, 19 predicted proteins | sample YL17G06_20_MG_FD_203694 | JGI IMG/M metagenome (GOLD analysis project Ga0315279, IMG submission 203694) | Sediment microbial communities from Yellowstone Lake, YNP, Wyoming, USA - YL17G06_20 | ecosystem: Environmental > Aquatic > Freshwater > Lake > Sediment | place: USA: Wyoming | collected... | reverse complement strand
GCCACGCCTACGTCAGCCGCTCGCTGGCCAGCGCGGGCTGCATTATCAATGGCCACGTGGAGCACTCCGTCCTCTCCCCTGGCGTCTACGTGGAGGAGGGTGCGATGGTGCGCGATGCCATCGTCTTTAACGGTACCTACATCCAGTCCGGCGCCATCGTCGAGCGCTCCATCCTAGACAAAGAGGTACAGATAGGCAACAATTGCCACGTGGGCTTCGGGGATGACTTCCGGCCCAACGAGGAACGGCCCGACATCGTCAACTGCGGGATCAGCATCATCGGCAAGAGGGTCAAACTGCCGTCCTTCCTGCGTGTGGGCCGCAACTGTGTTATCGGGCCGGGCGTCGTCGTCACCGCCGCCGAGGACAACTATTTGACCAGCGGCACCACCCTGCGGGCACCGCATCGTGAGGGCATCTTCAACGTTTAGCTCCGCCTGGGGCTGGGCGGGCGCGCCTCAAGTAGAAAGGTGATGATGCGTAAAGGGGCCTTTACTTTCGTCCTCCACAGCCACCTGCCTTACTGTCGCCGCGCTGGCCGCTGGCCTCACGGCGAAGAGTGGCTCCATGAAGGAGCCGCCGATACCTACCTCCCCCTCTTGATCGCTCTTCACGACCTGGCCGAAGAGGGCTGCCCTTATCGCCTCACCATCGGCCTCACGCCCGTCCTCTGCGAGCAACTGGCCGACGCTCACGTGCTGGAGAACCTGGAGTTGTACCTCCGGGAGCGCATGGAGCGGGCGCATTGGCACGCGGGACATCTGGAGCAGGAGGGGGACCTGGCCCGCTCCGAACTGGCCCGCTTCTGGGACAAGCACTACGCTTTCCTTCTCGACACCTTCATCAACCGCTTCGGGCGCCAGATAGTGCCGCCCTTCCGCCGCCTCCAGGACCTGGAACTGATCGAGGTGTCGACCGGCGCCGCCACCCACGGCTACCTACCCCTCCTCGAGAGGGACTCCGCCATTCACGCCCAGGTCGCCGTCGGTGTTCAGTCGTACCGCCGCCACTTCGGCCAGAGCCCCGCTTCATTCTGGCTCCCGGAGTGCGCCTATCGTCCCACCTACGCCACTGACGCGGGGAAAGGTTATGTCAAGCCGGGCCTTCACGAGTTCCTTGCCCAGCAGCGTATCCTCTGCTTCTTTGCCGAGACCCACGCCATCGAGGGCGGTCTCCCCGTGGGCAAGGCGACGGGCGATGCCATGGGCCCCTACGGCGACGTCCCCCGCCGCTACCTGGTGCCCATGGGCCAATACCCGGAACCTACCCTCAAGACCACCTACCTTCCCTACTGGGTCTCCGACCCTCGCGTGGCTGCCATTGGGCGCAACAACCGCACCGGCCTCCAGGTCTGGTCCGCCGAGCACGGCTACCCCGGCGACTACCACTACCGGGAGTTCCACAAGAAGGACGGCGCTTCAGGGCTCCACTACTGGAAGGTGACCGGGGTGCGAGTTGACCTGGGGGACAAGGATCTCTACAACCCGGCGCGGGCGCAGGAGCGCATGCACGACCACAGCCGCCACTTCGCCAACCTGGTCGAGGACCTGGTGCGCGACTTCTATGGCCGGAGCCGCTTGTTCGGCATCGTCTCCGCCGCCTACGACACGGAGCTCTTTGGCCACTGGTGGTTTGAAGGGGTCGACTGGTTGCGGGAGGTGCTGCGCATTCTCTCCCGCAGTGAGGACGTGGAGCTCACCACGGCCTCGCGACACGTGCGAGAGCACCCGCCGGAAGATGTGCTGGCCCTGCCCGAGAGCTCCTGGGGTCAGGCCGGAAACCACTTCACCTGGATGAACACCGACACAGAGTGGGTGTGGCCCCTCATCGGCGAGGCGCAGCTACGCATGGAGAGGCTGGTGGCGCGCTACCCGCAGGCCTCGGGGCCCGTGGCCGACGCCCTCAACCAGGCCGGTCGCGAGCTTCTTCTGCTGGAGTCCAGCGACTGGCCCTTCCTGATCACCACTTGGCAGGCACGCGACTACGCCACCAACCGCTTCCAGGACCACCTGGAGCGCTTCCACCGCCTGGCAGACATGGCGGAGTACAACCAGGTGGACGAAGGTCTGGTGGCCCAGTACTTTGAGTTGGACCGCGTCTTCCCTGATCTGGACTACCACGATTTCGCCGACCGGGAGCGCGTGGACCAGCGGGCCTCAGTCACCTAGGGGAGGGCCGGCCCCCTCCGCGAGTGCGAAGGAGCCACAAGTATGCCGGTAATCTATTGGGCGCCCCTCCTGCACTTCTATCAGCCGCCCCTCCAAATCTACGAGGTGCTGGCCAAGGTGGTGAACGAGTCTTACCGGCCCCTGCTGGAGGTGCTGGAGGAGAACCCCCACGCCAAACTCGCCGTCAACATCAATGCTGTCCTTACCGAACTCCTTTGGGAGCACGGCTTTCAGGATGTCATCGAGCGGCTGAAGGCCCTGTCCGAGCGGGGCCAGGTGGAGTTCACGGGCTCCGCCAAATATCACGCCATCCTACCCCTCATCCCCCAGTACGAGATGCGGCGGCAGATCCGGCGTAACCATCTCACCAACCGCTACTTCTTCGGCGACCTCTATGATCCCCAGGGCTTCTTCCCGCCCGAGATGTGCTACAGCCCGCAAGTGATAGAGCCGGTGGTCGATGGCGGCCACCGCTGGCTTATTCTTAGCGGAGTGGCCTGCCCAGTGGGCTGGCCCATGAACGTCATTCACCAGATCAGTCTGGATGGCGAAGCCATACTACCCGTCTTCTTCCGCGACGACATCCTCAGTAACAAGATCAGCTTTCAAGGCATCGACGGCCAGGGTTTCGTCGAGCACCTGCGGCAGCTCAAGGCGCCCGCCGGCAAGGACTGCTACGTGGTGACGGCGATGGACGCCGAGACCTTCGGCCATCACATCGAGAACTGGGACCGCCTCTTCCTGGCTGAGGTCTACGAGTCTATCCTGCCTGAGGCCGGTGCCTATCAGGAGGTCCAGGAGGCCCAGCCCCTGGCCGCCGGCCACCGCCGACTAGTCGCCATGCCCCAGGAGCCATCCTTGGGCGAGGTGCGCATCGTCACCATCAGCGAACTCTTGGACCACTTCCCAGCCGGCCAGCGAGTCCAGCCTCACCCCTCTTCCTGGAGCACCACCACCGACGACTTGAAGGCCCGTAACCCCTACCCGTTGTGGAAGGACCCTGCTAACAACCTCCACCGCCTGCAATGGGAGCACACGGAGATCGTCCTGGGCCTGGTGCGGAGAGCCCAGGAGGTGGCCGATAACGAGGCCAGCCAGCGACATGCCCAGATCGCTCGCGGCCTCGCGGACCCCGCCATCCATAGCTGCCAGTACTGGTGGGCGAGCCAGCGCCCCCACTGGGACGTCAACATGATTGACCGCGGCCTGGGCCAGCAGGAGGAGGTTATCCTCAACGCCTTCCGCGCCGTCAATCTCAGCGGCGTCGAGGAAGCGGTGAAGCGGGAGTGCTACTACCGTGTGGTGGCCGCTCGCGACATCTGCAACAAGATCCGCGACCAGCTCTTCTGGGACAGAATCTGAGGCTGCCCGGTGCACTGGGCTAACTTCCTGCACATCTATCAGCCACCTACCCAGACCGAAGAGATCACCCGGCGCGTGGCAGACGAGTGCTACCGAAAGCTGGTGGACATCCTCCTTCGCCACCAGAGTGCCCGCGTCACCCTCAACATCAACGCCTGTCTCACTGAGCAACTGGACAGGTACGGCCGGCACGACGTCATCGACGGGCTCAAAGCCCTGGCCGAGCGGGGCCAGATCGAGTTCACGGGCTCGGCCATGTACCACGCTATCCTCCCCCTCATCCCGCCCCACGAGATGCGCCGCCAGATCGAGTTGAACACGGAAGTCAACCGCCGCTACTTCGGCGACTCATATGCCCCCCGCGGCTTCTTCCCGCCGGAGATGTGCTACAGCTTCGAGGTGGCGCAGGTGGTGGCTGCCATGGGCTTCGACTGGGTGATCGGCGATGAGATCGCCTACGATGGCAGGCTAGGTCGCTGCCGGCCCGACCGCACCCATCGAATGGAGGGTCTGCCTGAGTTCTACTTCTTCTTCAGGGAGCGCCCCGTGAGCGCCGGCCTCACCTACGGCCGCTTCCCGACCGCGGACAGCCTGCTCGACTGCCTGGCTGAGCGCCGCCACCGCCACGAGTACCTCCTCACCGGCACCGATGGCGAGATCTACGGTCACCATCGCCCGGGCCAGGAGCGACTGTTGGAGGAGCTCTACGGGGGCGACCTCCTGCCCACCTGCACCGTCTCCGAGCTGCTCCGGCTCTATCCGGAGGTGGAGACGGTTTCGCCCCTGGCGTCGTCCTGGAGCACGTGGGAGGACGAGATGGCGGCTGGCGCTCCCTACTCACACTGGCGCTACCCGGGCAACGAGCTGCACGAACTCCAGTGGGAGCTCACGAACCTAGTGGTGGAGGCTTTCGCCGCCTCGCCGGACGGAGGCGTCGCCGGGCCGGCGCGTACCGCCCTGGACCAGGGTCTCCACTCCTGCCAGTACTGGTGGGCAAGCTGCCGGCCGTGGTGGGACACAGGTATGATCGAACGGGGAGCCGCGCTTCTCCTCGACGCAGTCCGCCGGGCCGCTGGCGTGCTGCCTCCCGAGACGTTGCGACGGGCCGAAGGCCTGCACGACGACATCGTAGCGACGGCCCGGCGCTGGCAGGAGAGCGGCCAGGCGCGGCGCCTGCGCGAGGCGTACCTGCGCGAACACCCCCAGGTCGACGCCAAGCAGTTGACCTTCTCATCGTAGGTATTCCGCCCATGGGCCAGATCTATCTCGGCCTCGCCATCCACAACCACCAGCCCGTCGGCAACTACCCCTTTGTCTTCGAGCAGGTCTACCACGACGCCTACCTTCCATTCCTGGAGACTCTGGAGCGGCATCCAGACGTCCGCATATCCCTGCACATTTCGGGCTGCCTGCTGGACTGGCTGTTGCCGAACCGACCGGAATACATCCGGCGGCTGGCGGCCCTCTGCGCTCGCGGCCAGGTGGAGATGATGACCGGCGGCTACTACGAGCCCATCCTGCCCATGATCCCGGATAGCGACAAGCTGGGACAGATCGGCAAGCTATCCGAGACGGTGCAGCGGCTCTTCAGGCAGAAGCCGACGGGCCTGTGGCTCGCCGAGCGCGTCTGGGAGCCGCACCTGCCGGCGCCTCTGGTCCGCGCCGGCGTCCGCTGGACGCTGGTCGACGACAGCCACTTTCTACGACTGGGCATGGCCGATTCCGACCTGGACGGTTACTTCATCACAGAGGAGGAAGGCCTGCCCCTGAAGGTCTACCCCGGGAGCCAGTTCCTCCGCTACGCCATCCCCTGGGATCCTGTCGAAGATGTCATCGAGTACCTGCGCGACCGGGCCTCCGAGAAGCCCGGTCGCATCCTCGTCCTGGGCGACGACGGCGAGAAGTTCGGGAGCTGGCCCACCACCTACGCCCACTGCTGGGAGAAGGGCTGGATGGAGGACTTCTTCACCGCCCTGGAGGAGAACGCGGGCTGGCTGAAGACGATACCCCTCGGCGAGCACGCCGAAGGTTACCCTGCCCGCGGCATCGTCTACCTGCCAACCGCCTCCTACTCAGAGATGATGGAGTGGGCCCTGCCCACCCCGGCCCGCGTCGAGTTCGCCCGCCTCGCCCGCGAGGCGAAGGATTCCGGCCGCGAGGACCTGCTGCGTCACCTCCAGTCCGGCTTCTGGCGCTACTTCTTGGTCAAGTACCCCGAGGCCAACGCCATGCACAAGCGCATGCTGCGCGTTCACCGAAAGGTGGAGCAGGCCGCCACCCGTGGCGACGCCTCGGCGGCCCGCGATGCCCTCTGGAGTGGCCAGTGCAACTGCCCCTACTGGCATGGCGTCTTCGGGGGCCTCTACCTGCGGCACATCCGCTGGGCCACTCACCGACAGCTCATCGCCGCCGAGCGGCAGGCGGACCGCCTCCTGCACGGTAGAGCTGGCTGGCTGGAGGTCCGTCGCGAGGACTTGGACTACGACGGCCAGCCGGAGGTGCTGGTCCAGACCGCCGACCTTTCGCTCTGCTTCCACCCCCACCTGGGGGGCATGCTTTCGGAGTGGGACGTGCGCCGACAAGACTGGAACCTCCTCAACGTCCTCAGCCGCCGCCGAGAGGCCTACCACGAACCGCTGCTGGAGGCGGAGGGCGCCGCCGCCGGCCTCCGCCAGCCCACCGGCGACGACACCGGCGCTGTGCACTCCATCCACGACGAGCTGAGCGTCAAAGAGCCTGGCCTGGCCGCCCTCCTGGCCTTCGATCCGCACCGCCGCGGCGGCCTCCAGGAGCAGCTCCTGCCGCCGGAGGCCACCCTTCCCGATTACGCTGCCAGCGCCTTTGCCGCGGCCGCTGACTTTCTCCTCAGCCCCTGGCAGGCGTCCGTAGAGCGGACGAAGGAGGAGGTCACCGTGCGACTGGAGCGTCGCGGGGGGCTCATGCAGGGAGGCCAGTCGTTCCCGCTGCGCCTGGAGAAGGCAGTAACGGTGCCGCGCCGGGGCCAGCAGGTGGCGGTGCGCTACCGGGTGGAGAACGAGGGTCAGGAGGTCTCCTTCCTCCTCGCCAGCGAGTGGAACCTGAACCCCATCCAGGCCCTGAACGGCGACGACCGCGTCCAGACGCTTCGCGTGAAGGGCCAGAAGCGCTCCCTGGCCGATGCGGGCCAAGCCGAGAGCGTCCGGCGGGCGGTGGTGGTCGGTAGCGCCGGCGTGGCCCTCGTTGCCGAGCTGCCCCGGCCCTGCACCCTCTGGCACTTCCCGGTGGAGAGCGTCTCTAACTCAGAGGGTGGCCTGGAGCGGGTGAACCAGGGCGTCTGCCTGGCCTTCCTCTTCGACCTCCACCTGGCGCCGGGCGAGAGCCGGGAGCTGTCCCTCACCTGGACGGTAGAGGGATAGTACTGCCTTTGCCGAGGACGCTCCTTTTCGCTATGATGGCCTGCACGCGGCTCCGGCGCGCCGGTATCGTTTCGAGGCAGTAGAACAGGGGAGAAGACTCATGCCCAAGGCTCTCGTGAACGGCGTCCGCATCTACTACGAGGTTTACGGCCAGGGGGAGCCCATCCTGCTGATCATGGGCCTGGGGGGTAGCGCTCTAGCCTGGCAAAGCCAGATCGCTACCTTTTCCCAGCACCTGCGCGTCATCGCCTATGACAACCGCGACGCCGGTCGCAGCGACAAGGTGGAGGCCGAGTACTCCATGGCCGACATGGCTGACGATGCCGCTGCCCTCCTGGATCACCTGGACATCGGCTCCGCCCACGTTTACGGCGTCTCTATGGGCGGCATGATCGCCCAGGAGCTGGCCCTGCGTCACCCGGGGCGCGTGCGCACCCTCGTCCTGGGCTGCACCAGCCCCTGCCTGGTTGCCGTGCCCCCTTCCGAGAAGGCAGTGCGCGACATCATGGAGGCGGCGGAGCTCCCCACCCGGGAGGCCTTCGAGCGCACCATGTGGACCGGGTACAGCGATGCCTACCTGGCCGCGCACAGGGACGACCTCTGGCTGCGTGCGCAGGTGGAGGCCGGCCTCGCACCGCCCCTGGAGGCCTTGCGACGCCACTACGCCGTCGTGGGTGGGTTCGACGTGCGGGAATGCGTGGGGAAGATCCGCGCCCCTACCCTGGTCATGACAGGGGACCAGGACCCGCTGGTGCCGCCGGAGAACTCGCGCTTCCTGGCGGAGCACATCCCGGGCGTCGAACTCGTCGTCTTCCCCAAAGGCCGCCACGCCTTCAACGTTGAGTTCGAGGAGGAGAGCAACAGCGCCGTCCTCGATTTCATCCGCCGCCGCAGCGGCATCGCCATTTAGCGCTAGGGAGGGGTAACTGTGCGCGACCTCGTGATGCGAGCTCTGGACACTGCCCGTCAACAGGGCGCGGCCTATGCCGACGTGCGGGTCGTGCGCCTGGTCAGCGAGTCCATCACCGTCCGCAACGAGAACGTGGAGGGGCTCACGGCCGATGAGAGTTTGGGGTTCGGCGTGCGTGTCATCGTCGATGGCTACTGGGGGTTTGCCAGCAGCTACAACCTGACGCTGGAAGAGGCCGACCGTGTGGCCGCCCAGGCGGTGCGCGTCGCCCGCGCCTCCGCCCGGGTGCGCGGCCCCGAGGCGAACATCGGCCCGCCAGAGGTCCATCGCGACAGCCACCGCACCCTTTTCCAGAAGGACCCCTTCGCCGTCCCTCTGGACGACAAGATCGATCTTCTCCTCCGTACCAACGAGGCCATGATGAAGGTGCAGGGCGTGGTGATGGCGGAGTCCAACGTCTACTGCCAGCGGGAGGAGAAGACTTTCGGGAGCAGCGAGGGCAGCTTCATCGAGCAGGCGCTGGTGGAGACAGGCTGCGGCATCGAGGCCACCGCCGTCGATGAGGGCGAGGTGCAGCGCCGCTCCTACCCCAATAGCGTTGGCCGTCACCAGGGCACCGAGGGTTGGGAGTTCGTGGAGCGCTATGACCTGCCGGGGAACGCCGGCCGCGTCGCCGAGGAGGCGGTGGCCCTCCTCCGCGCTAAGCCATGCCCAGCGGGAGTCACCACCGTTATCTTGGATGGCAGCCAGGTCGCCCTCCAGATCCACGAGAGCTGTGGCCACGCTATCGAGTTGGACCGGGTGCTGGGGACGGAGGCCGCCTTCGCCGGCACCAGCTTCCTGACCACCGACAAGCTGAACAACTTCCGCTACGGCTCCGACATCGTCAACATCACCGCCGACGCTACGATACCGGGCGGATTGGGCACCTTCGGCTACGACGACGAGGGGGTACCTGCTCAGGCCACTCCTGTCGTGCGCAACGGCCTGTTCATGGGCTATCTCACCTCCCGCGAGACGGCGGCGGCCCTGGGCCAGCGCAGCAACGGCGCCATGCGCGCCTCCGGGTGGAACCGTATTCCCCTCATCCGCATGACCAACGTCAATCTGGACCAGGGCACCTGGACTTTGGAGAACCTCATCGCCGATACGGAAGAGGGCCTCTACATGGAGACCAACCGGAGCTGGAGCATCGACGACCGGCGCCTTAACTTCCAGTTCGGCACCGAGATCGCCCGCGAGATCAAGAATGGCAAGCTGGGCGACTTGGTGAAGAACGCTACCTACACTGGCATGACGCCTCAGTTCTGGGGTAGCTGCGATGCCGTCTGCAGCCGGGACTACTGGGTGGTCTGGGGGACGCCCAACTGCGGCAAGGGACAGCCGGAGCAGGTGGCCCACACCGGCCACGGCGCCGCCCCCGCCCGCTTCCGCAGCGTACAGATCGGCGTCATGAAATAAGACGAAATAGGTATTGTTAGACTGTTGACAAAGAATCAGACAATGGCTACCCTTGTTATACCCGAAGAAAGAGGAGGAGAAGTCGGAGTTCATGACGGAAGAGCTTCCGGCGGAGGTGTCCAAAGTCTACGAGCGGGGCCAGACGGTGGTTCCCAAGCGGATCCGCGAAGCCCTGGCCATCGAGAGCGGCGCCCGCCTCCAGTGGCAAGTACGCGAGGGGGTGATCCAGGTGGTGCCGATACCCCGAGAACCCGTGCGAGCATCCATCGGGCTGCTCAAGGGTAAGGGGCTGACCTTTTCTCGGTTCCTCAGGGACCGCCAAGAAGAGCGGCGGCGAGAACAGGAGCGCGAGGCACGGCAGCAGAAGCGGTGGCCTACGTCCTCGACACGTCGGCTGTCCTAGCCGTGCTCCTGGCGGAGCCGGGATACGAGAAGGTCACAGACCTCCTGGCTCTAGCAGATAGGAACGGCGGCCCGGATATCCTCTTGCCGTTCATGGCCCTCATGGAAATGCAGTACCGGTTGCTCCGGGACCTGCCTTCGGGCGACGCCCAGGCGGCAGTACGCCTGGTGGAAGCCTGGCCGGCAGAGGTCATGGAGTCCAGTCCCCCGTGGCGTCAGCGGGCCGCCGAGGTCAAGAGCCGAGGCGGCCTTTCCGTGGCCGACGCCTGGATAGCCTCCCTGGCCCTTCTCCACGACGCGGAGCTGGTCCACAAGGACCCGGAGTTCGACGCCGTGGAGGGCTTGCACTCCCGCCACCTGCCGGACTGACCCCTGTCCTACAGCCAGCGCAGTCGGTATGATAGGAGCGCTGCGACTCAAGTCCCGCGGCGGCCATTGCATGGCCGACGCCCCGAGGGTTGCGGTGGAACGACAGCGTTTCGAAGAGCTGGTATCCGAGGCCCTGGAGAGGCTGCCGCCCCGCTTCGCTGAGCGCCTATCCAACATCGGCGTGGAGGTGCGCGACTGGCCGACCCTTGGTGAGATGCGGGCGGCGGGCGTCCCGCCGGGCCGTATCCTTCTGGGGCTGTACCGAGGCGTTCCTCAGACCCGTCGTAGTCAGTGGTATAATTTGGCCTTGCCCGACCGCATCTTCATCTACCAGCGGCCCATCGAGAGGGTCTGCCGCAGCGACGACGAGGTGCGGGAGCGGGTCCGCCGCACCGTGCTCCACGAGATCGCCCATCACTTCGGCTGGAGCGACGCCGAGCTGGCCGAGATGGAACGATAGGTTATCGCAGTCAGTCAATCTCTGCACCGAAAAGAAGGAGGAAAAGCCATGGCCCTGGACCTGAACGCGGTCGGAAAGCCTTTCAAGCCCACGACCTTCGAGTACACGGACCGAGAGGTGATGCTCTATGCGCTGGGGATCGGCGCAGGCCTCGACGAGCTGGACTTCACCTACGAGAAGAACCTGAAGGTCTATCCCACCTTCGCCGTCATCCCCGCGTTCGCCGCCCTGGCAAGCCTGGGTCAGGTACTGACCTTCAACTGGGCCATGCTGCTGCACGGCGAGCAGCGCATCGAGCTCAAGGCTCCTATCCCCACCAGCGGCAAGCTCACCACTGTGGGTGCCGTCCGCGCCATCTACGACAAGGGCTCCGGCGCTCTGGTGGTTGTGGACGCCGAAACCAAGGACGAAGGGGGAAAGCTGCTCTTCGTGAACTCTTTCGGCGCCTTCATCCGCGGCGAGGGTGGCTTCGGCGGAGAGCGCGGCCCCAGTGGCCCCAGGAACGTGCCCCCGCAGCGCGCCCCCGACGCTACCGTGGAGATGCAGACCCGCCCCGACCAGGCCCTCCTCTACCGCCTCTCGGGAGACCGCAACCCTCTGCACGCCGACCCGGACTTCGCCAAAATGGCTGGCTTCGACCGGCCCATCCTGCACGGCCTCTGCAGCTTCGGTCACGCCGGACGGGCCGTCCTCAGCGCCTTCTGCAACAACGACCCAGTCCGCCTCAAGGCCTTCGAGGTGCGCTTCTCGGGCGTGGTCTTCCCGGGGGACACCATCATCACCGACATGTGGAAGGAGAGCGATACCCAGATCATCGTCCAGTCGAAGACGCAGCGGGGCGACGTGGTGCTGGGCAGCGCCGCCGCCACGATAGCACCCTAGGGACATCCCTGCTCGGCGCTCGCGTAGGGGCAGGGCTCGCCCCTGCCCCTACGTATCCCGATCCGTCTAGCAGCCGCCTACCATGACAGGTGCGGACGCGGAGGGACAGGACATGTTGGGAGAATCGCAGCTCAGGGACCTGGCGGACCGCATCCTGGGGATGAGCAAGGCGGACCAGACGGAGGTCCTTGTCTTCTCGGGCTCCTCCGCCCTCACACGCTTCGCCAACAACTACATCCACCAGAACGTGGAGCAGGAGGACGCGGACATCCGCCTGCGGGTGGTGCTGGGCCTCTCCTCCGGAGGCGCCAAGATCGGCGTCGCCTCCACCAACATCCTCTCCGACGAGTCGCTGCGGGCGCTGGTGGAGCGGGCCACGGAGATGGCGCGCCGTCAGAAGGAGAACGCCGACTTCCACTCCCTGTCCGGCCCTCAGCCCGTTCGCTCCGTCGACTCCTTCGTAGAGCGGACGGCCCGCTGCGACCCCGAGGAGCGGGCTGCCGTCGTTGCCCGCATCTGCGACGCCGCCGTCCGCGCCGGCCTCACCGCCGCCGGCGCCTTCCGCACCGGCGTCGGCGAGGTCACGGTTGCCAACTCCCTGGGCGTCTTCGCCTACCATCGCGAGGCTACGGCCGACATCAACACGGTGGTCATGGGCGAGACCAGCAGCGGCCATGCCGAGCGTGTCTCCCTGGACGTGGCCGACATCGACGGCGATGAGGTGGCCCGGGAGGCCGTCGACAAGGCCTTGCGCAGCGCCAACCCCGTTGCCCTGGAGCCGGGCGAGTACCCGGTGATCCTGGAGGAGTACGCCGTCGCCGACCTGCTCGATTTCTTCGCTTACCTGTCCTTTGGCGCCCAGGCCTACCAGGAGAAGCGCAGCTTCATGTCGGGCCGCCTGGGCGAGAAGGTCATGGGCGAGAACGTCTCCATCTGGGACGACGGCCTGGCCCCCGACACGATCCCCAGCCCCTTCGACTTCGAGGGCATGCCCAGGCAGCGGGTCGACTTCGTGACGGCGGGGGTGGCCCGCGGCATCGTCTACGATACCTACTCGGCGGGCAAGGAGGAGGGCCGCCAGTCGACGGGCCACGCCCTGCCGGCCGGCTACACCTTTGGTCCCGTGCCGGGCAACATGTTCCTCGGCACCGGTGACGCCACCAAGAAGGACATGCTGGCCTCCATCGAGCGCGGCGTCTGGGTGAGCCGCTTCTGGTACACGCGGCCTGTCCACCCACTGACGGTGGTGGTGACGGGCATGACCCGCGACGGCACCTTCCTCATCGAAAAGGGGCGCATCACGACCCCCATCAAGAACCTCCGATTCACCCAGAGCTACGTGGACGCCCTGAACGAGGTGGAGGCCATTGGACGGGAGACGCGCCTGCTGCCCGCCATCGCCGGCCACAGCCGGGTGCCCGCCCTTCACCTCCGGCGCTGGAACTTCACCGGCGCCACCGAGTTCTAGGGCGGCCGCCGGACAGCAGGCGCAGAACGGAATCTCACCCCTAAGCCTTGTCCGTACCTTGACAAGTCGCGCTCTCGGCACTACCTTGTGCGCGCCATGGCAAGCTTGCCAATGACGGCCCAGGAGCCCTAGCCCGGCGAACGGAGCCGGACCGCGTGCGGTCATGAGGAAGCGCCCCGACTGCGGAAGCGGTCGGCGGCCGGCTCTTGGGCGGATAGCGATAGGAAGAGAGGAGGTGCCGCATGAGGCGGCGCACCGCAATCATCCTCGCACTGGCATCCCTCGTCGCCCTCACTTTGCCTGGCCCCACCACAGCCTCCCCCGTGATTCTCGTTCGCAACCTGAGCGTCGGCTGCAACATGGTCACTGCCACTTTCCCCACAGGCACGCTACCGTCAGCCCTGGCCGATGTCGTCTCGCCGCCTACAGCCCTCCAGACGATCTGGCGCCTCGACAACGCCTCCCGCTCCTTCCAGGCCTTCATGCCCCAGGCCCCTCAGGCCAGCGACCTCACCTCTCTCAACCTCCTTGACGCCGCCTTCATCTGTGTGGACGCTGCTGCCACCATCGCCATGCCGACGGTGGCGTCCGACCCTGCGAGCGCTCCCCATCTCGGTCAACCTTTCGACCGGGTGTAGCGCAGTGGGTCTGACCTTTCTGGACGGTGCTGCTCCCTCCGGGGTAGCTGAGGCCATCACGCCGGCCGGGGCCCTCGAATCGGTCTGGCGTCTCGATAATGCCACGGGTTCTTTCCAGGCCTACGTAGCTGCTGCCCCGCAGGCCAGCGACCTCACCAGCCTCCAGTTCTTGGACGCGGCGTTCGTCTGCACCGGCGGGCCGGCGACGCTGTCGATGCCGGCCGTGCTCCCCGCGGGCTAGGCACACCACCAGTCCTTGTAGGCCTCTGCCACCACCAACTCCGAGCGTACGCTTGGCGCCTATGAAACCGTTGTGATACTCTGTACGTAAAGTATTTAACCGACAATATGGGTCAAATGCCTGAAAGGAGAGCACTAATGCGAAGCAGGAGGCTTGTCGCGTTCACGTTTCTGGCCATCTCTAGCCTGGCCCTGGTGGCCACAGCCTGCGGCGGCGGGGGGACAAAGACCACGGCGACATCAACTCGACCGGCTGCCGCGCCCAGCCCAACGCGGCCCGCCGTGACGCCGACGGCGGAGGCGGTGGCTTCGTCAACCGTGACTCCCGCTCCTGAGGCGACGACGGCGCCCGCCGCCCAGACCGTCGAGATCGCCGCCATCCCTCGCATGAAGTTTGACAAGGACACTATCACGGTGAAAGCCGGCAGCCAGGTCACGTTGAAGTTCACAAACAGCGACACTGGTGTGCCTCACAACTGGGCCGCCTACACTGACTCGACCGCGTCGACGCCTATTCCTGGCGCCAAGACCAAGACCTGCTCAGGCCCCTGCGAGGATGAGATCACCTTCACGGCTCCTGAGCAGCCAGGGGACTACTTCTTCCGCTGCGACATCCACCCCGTAGCCATGACGGGCACTCTCGTCGTCGAGTAGTGCCCCGGGGCGGCGTCGCGAACTCTGTGCATATCCCTGTTGGGCGTGTCGTTCCCACCTCTCGCCCGCGCGGGGAGCTTGCTGGCTACGTTACGTAGCCTGTAGAACCCAGTGGCGTCTCCCGCCACAGGTCCCCTAGCGTTAGCACGCCCAAGCCTCTATGCTCACCATGGGCGTGCTCCTTTCAACACCCCCAGCGGCGCCCTTGAGACTGGCAGGCGGCAGGAGAAGGCACCAATGGCGACCATTACTGTTGTCGTGGGCGACGCGCCCTATGGAAAGCAGCGAGTGTACACCGCGCTCAGGTTCTTGCTGGTGGCCCTCCACGAAGGACACAGGGCGAACCTCTTCCTATTGGAGGATGCCGTCTTCGCGGCCAAGAGGGGACAGCAGCCGCCGGAGATGCCCGTGGGTGACGCTGGCATGCCCAACTGCGAGGAACTGCTGCAAGCGGCGATAAAGGAGGGGCTCACGATCAAGGCCTGCCGCGTCTGCTGTATGGAGCGAGGCCTCCAGCCAGAGCAAGTCATGGAGGGCGTAGAGATCGGCTCTATGGTTGACCTTGTGAACTGGGTGGTGGAAGGCGACAAGGCCGTGTTCTTCTAGACTCACGGCGGTATCATCGGGAAGCCGGTGCCCTGCAGGCGGGAGACCGGCACCACCAGCAAAAAGGAGTACGGACAGCGAATGGCATGGGACCCAGGATTTGAGGTTGCCTTCAACCCGCGCTCCGTCGCTGTACTCGGGGCTTCTACCAAGGAGCGCGGGGGTGGAAACGGGTTCATTCGCGGCATGCAGGAGATGGAATACGAGGGGAAGCTATATCCCATCAATCCCAACGCCGACGAGATCATGGGCTATAAGTGCTACCACTCGCTGGCGGAAGTGCCGGAGGTGCCCGACCTGGTGATCGTCGCGGTGGGGGTGGGACGTGCCGAGCAGGCGCTCGAAGAGTGCATCGCCAAGGGCGCTCACAACATTCACATGTTTACGGCAGGCTTCGCGGAGACCGGTGAGGAGGAAGGAGCCAGCCTGGCCGAGCGGCTGCGCGAGGTGGCGCGCCGCGGCCGGCTCAACATCGTCGGGCCGAACTGCATGGGCATCTACTCGCCGCGAGGGCGCATATCGCCCTGGGGGAAGCTACCCACCGAGGTCGGGCCCATCGCCATGATCACGCAGAGTGGCGCGCTCGGCAGTGAATTCGTTCGCCTTGCTCCCGACCACGGCCTGCTCATGAGCAAGGCCATCTCCTACGGCAACGGGTACGTCCTGGACTGCACAGACTACCTGGAATACCTGGAGAGAGACCCGGACACGAAGTACATCGCGATGTACCTGGAAGGGGTCCAGGACGGGGCGAAGCTGCTGCGCATGGTGAAGAGGATCTCGCCCCGGAAACCCGTCGTCATCTGGAAGGGAGGCCTCACGGCGGCGGGCGCCAAGGCGGCGGCTTCCCATACCGGCGCTCTTGCCGGGCAAGACGCTGTCTGGGGCGCCTTCTTCGCTCAATCAGGGGCAGTCCGCGTGGATTCAACCGATGAAATGGTGGACGTTCTTCAGGCCCTGGTGCGCCTGCCGCCCTGCGCTGGCCGTGGCGTCGCCATCATGGGGGGTGCGGGGGGAACGAGCGTGTCCGCCGCCGACATCTGCGCTCGGGCGGGTCTCGACGTTCCCGCTATCTCCGAGGACATTCAAAGGGAGCTGCGCACCTTCATCAGGGTTGCCGGCACCAGCGTCCGCAACCCTCTGGATGTGGGCATGCAGGTCAGAGGGCCCGAAGACTTCCTGCGTGTACTGGAGCTCATAGCCGAGGACCCGGGGATCGACATCGTCATCATGGTGCTCTACCCGTTCATGAGGCGCTTCGCCGGACGCAAGTGGATGAAGAAGGTAATGGACGACCTAGTGAAATTCGGCCAAACCGTAGGGAGTCGTAAGCCATTTCTCATTGCCATGCGCAACCCTGCCGACAACCTGGAGGCCGAGAAGGTCAGGCTGCAGATCACACAGGACTTCACCGCCGCGGGTATCCCCGTCTTCAAGTCCGTCGAGCGCGCCTGCCGTGCGCTCTATAAGTTCACCGCCTATTACCGCGCCCTGGAAGGCGAAGATGCCCAGGCGCCACCGGCAGAGGCGCGCGAAGTACCGGCGCGTTGACATTCCAGATAGAACCCAAGAACGGGAAGGGATCAATAGGGGCGCAAGCGTGGCGCGCGGCCCAGAGGAGTCCCTGCCAGGCGATGCGCCTCAGCCCGCCGCCAGCGCCTGCCGCACCTCCGCGATGGTGACCACCTTCCCGCTGTAGGAGGGGTCGCGGGTGGCGAGCCATAGTGCCGCCTGCGCCGCCGCTTCCGGTTTCTCCCATGTTGAGTAGTCGATCTCCGGGTTTCGGAACACCCAACCCTCAGTGGCGATGTTCATCTCGATGCGCAGGGCGTTCACCGCGATGTGGTACTGCTGCAGCTCGGCAGCCAGCCCCTGGGTCAGCTTCTCCAGGGCGATCTTGGACACGGAGTAGGAGAGCATCCCCGGCATCAGCACCTCCGCCAGGTAGGACGAGATGTTGATGATGCGACCGCTCCCCTGCTCCGTCATGTGGGGCAGGAAGGCCTGGGTGCACAGCACCGGCCCTCTGAGGTTCACGTTCAGCACCAGGTCCCAGCGCTTGCGCGGCGTCTGGTGGAAGGGGGCGGGAAAGCTGATGCCGGCGTTGTTGACCAGGATATCGATGCGGCCGAACTCCTGCAGGGTGAGGCGGGCCGTCTCATCCACCTGGGCCTCGTCGCTCACGTCGGTGGCGATCGCCAGCGCCCGTCGCCCCAGGTCCTGCACCTGGCGCGCCGTCTCCTCGATGGTGCCGGGAAGCTTGGAGGGGGCAGACTCCGTGGTGCGGGCAGTAACCACTACATCGGCTCCGGCCCGAGCGAACTCTACGGCTATCGCCCGGCCGATGCCCCGGCTGGCTCCTGTCACCACAGCTACCTTGTCTCGCAGCGGTAAAGCCTCAGGGTTCACGGGGCAAACATGGGGTATCGCGGCCCCAGGGTCAAGCCCCTTGCGCTCGCTCCCTCGAGGAACCCCGCCTTTTGGAGTTTGAACCCTCATCTCTCCAGACTGTGGGACATGTTTGCGGCGCAGCGCCGAAGACATGGCGTCGCGGTGCCGATACTCTACAGGGCGGGATGATCAGCCCGCCGAGGGTATCGCATGACCTCTGGGGCGAAGGTGTCCGAATACAGAGGGATACTTTAGCAGCACGCCATGGGGTCAGACCCTAGAGTGAGGGCACGTTGACATCACGTTCGCTTGTCATTGCTGTGTCGGCGCTGGCGCTGCTAGCTGTCGCCGGCATCGCTGCCATCGCAGTGTCCTTCCTCGGAGGGGGCGAAGTCCAGTCCGAGAAGTCGGCGGCGGCGGTGAGCCCGGAGGCGACTCTCACCCCGGCCACCGTCATGCCCACGCTTGCGCCTGAATCGCCCAGGCCGCCGACCCCGACCACGATCGGCGCTGGCCCCAAGCCCACCTACGTCCCTCCGGAACCAACGCCTACGGCCACCCCCACGACGGAGCCCGAGCCTACTGAGGAGCCGGGCACTGGCCCATCGGAACCGCCCGGTTCAGCGCTGCCGGACCTCGTGGTCCTGAACCTGACCGTCTCCGGGGATCGAGTATCGGCGGTGATTGGGAACGTGGGCGAACAGGCGATTCCTGCCGGCGCTACCGTCGAGCTGGCGCTGGACGGCGCCCTGGCTGGCTCCAGCACGCTCCAGCAGAGCCTCGCCGCGGGCGGAAACTTCACCCTCCTGCTCGCTCAGAAGTTCATATATGGACCGATATCGGCGACCGCTGTCGTGGACCCCGCGAACTTTATCCCGGAGGCGAACGAGGCCAACAACGGCCTGACCCGGCAACTGGGGCCCGATATTCCGCTGGACCTGGCGCTGACTGGGCTCGCCGCCGTGGCTGGCGACGAGCACCTCTCGGTGAGCGTGCGCAACAACTCGTCGGTACCGGCCCGCCAGGTCACGGCGCGCCTCACGGTCTACCGCTTGGATTCCAGCAGCCCGCTCTCCATCACCATGCACCAGCTCAACATCGAGCCACAGGGCACCACTACGCTGGCTCCCGGCCTTGCCGCCGTGCGCGGGCTTTCCCTGCGAGCGGTGCTGGAGCTGATCGGCATCACAGATGGCAACCCGTCCAACAACGCGGTGGAGTCCCTTATCCCATAGCCTTGGTTGCCGGATCGGCCACGACAGAACAAGAAGCCGGTGCGCGAGCTCTACGCTCGCGCACCGGCGCGCTTGTTCTCTGGTGGCTGGGACCGGTTATTGGCCGGTCGGAGTGCCGGAGATGTCCTCGCTGATGGGGTAGGGCGGCTCGAAGTCGCTGTCCGAGACATCGCGGCTGAAGTCAGTGGCTTCCATTGACGTCTCCGCACCTTCCACGGTCTCTTTGGTGGATAGGGGCGCGCCCTCCTCGCTCAGGCAGATCTCGGAGTCGCCCTCGATGTCGGGTGAACGGACCGTGTAGCACTTGGCGTCCTGGCCCGCTATCTTGCGGCTGCTGGTCGATACGATCTCGACACTGGGGTCGGTCAAGGTGCTTTCTAGCTCAGCGGCCATCTCGCTCACCCCCTGGCCCTCGGTGCCGGTCGTCGCGTAGCAGGAACCACCCTCGGCGATCTCGGGAGTCGCGGTGCAGAGGTAGGACTTGTCGGGAAGCATGATGAAGATGGCGCTCATCTGCTGGCCCTCAGTCTCACCCGCGAAGTCCATTCTCAGGCTGTCCCCCTTCTTGTACCAAGTCATCGACCCCTCGGTGAGGCCGCCCTCTTCAGTAAGCGTATACGTCGCCTTAAAGGTCGCCTGAGCGAACTTGTTTGCCAGGTCACCGAACTCGCCGTCTCCCTCCTGGGCCTCGGGAGTTTGCCCGGCCTCAGGAGTCTCCCCGGCTTGGCTGGTGGCCGCCGGGGCCGTCGCTGCCGCGGGCTTCTCCTCTCCCCCACCTCCGCACGCCCAGGCCAGCAGCGAAGAGATGACCACAAACGATAGAACGAGGAGCCATCTAGAACGTCGCATACCACTCCTCCTGGCAAGAACCGCTGGATCCTGCCGGAATACTCGCATGAGTTTCAGGACCGCGCCGCCTGCGACGCGTCGTCCCTGCTGCTGACTCTAGGTCGCGAAGGGCTGGCGGTCAAGTATCGTCTCCACGGAAATGGAAGGGAACCGGCCCGAACACCGGCCCAGCACGACAGTGCAGCGGAGTGGTTGACGCCGAGAGGACACGATGCTACATTAGGCGCGAGGAGCAATTGGTTAAGGCTTCTATGCCCTTTCGCATACGGCCAGATTCCGAGAGCGTGAGAAAAGGACAGGTGATAGCGCCTTGTGGGCGCTATCACTCCATTTAGGGGGAAGGCTGGTGCGCTTTTCGCTCCTTCCTAAGGACTATCGCTTCTTCGACTTGCTCCATGACAGCGCCAAGAATCTCGTCGAGACCGGTGATGCTCTGTTGGACATCA
>Ga0315279_10004029_pt1 | contig 19938 bp, 34 predicted proteins | sample YL17G06_20_MG_FD_203694 | JGI IMG/M metagenome (GOLD analysis project Ga0315279, IMG submission 203694) | Sediment microbial communities from Yellowstone Lake, YNP, Wyoming, USA - YL17G06_20 | ecosystem: Environmental > Aquatic > Freshwater > Lake > Sediment | place: USA: Wyoming | collected... | reverse complement strand
GCTCGGCTGCCGGCCCGCGGCGCGGCGTCGATGTCACCCGCTCGGCTGCCGGCCCCGATCGGACCAGGGCTGCCACCTGGTGGCCCCGCTTGGCTGCTGGATTGACGCTAAGCGCGCCAAACTAACCCCTAAGCGCTTCGGACTGGCCCTTAGGCGTTTCGATTTGACCCCTAGGCGTTTCGATTTGACCTTACGATCGTCACAACCTGCCCGATTCCACTTACTACGTACCTTCTTCCGGAATTCCGGAGCAGTTTACCTTGCCTCTGGTTGCCAAACGTCAAGAGCAGTGTAACCTTCAGTAGTTGGCACGTGAAGAGGAGAACAATCATGAAGGTTTGCAACGTTTGCGGGAATGAATTCGACGGGCGCGACGGGCGCGACGGGGACAATACCTGCTCACAATGCGAGCGCGACGAGGGCAACAAGAGGCGACGCGCACGGGCTAACGCCAACCGTCGGGCGCGGGAATCGGTTCTGCGCGACTGCGGCCTAGTCAAAGTACGGGGCGCGTTAGGTGGGACCTATTGGGAGTGACGATCATGGCGAAGAAACTGGAGAGTCTGAAACGGGAGGCGGCGCAGGCGGCGCAGTTTCGGGGTCACAAGCTTGGCGCGTGGGCTGATTATCCGGATGACACCGCGCACGCCGATTGTGAGGTTTGTGATCGGCGTGTCGTGGTCGATGCCTCCCCACCCCCAAACGGGATTGACATAGCAGGAAGCGCGGTTGCGGTTTCCTGCTCGGAACGTCGGATCAGGATTTCCTATGATGTCGTGACAGAGGAATCTGCAAGGGACGGCGATTTTGCCGAGAATGGCTGGGAAAACGAGGAGGGCGTTTGTATCGCCCCTGACGAATGGGAGGTTGATGGCGCTGGTAGCGAGCTTGCGGTGGTTGTCAAGCTTGCGGCGGGAATCATCGGCCATTGCGTCGAGGCGTCGGATTATCCGCGCTGCCACTCGGGGCATACGTGGTATACGGAGATTGACGCGGAACCGGATTATGAGGACGGTTCCGAGAAACGGCGGTCGTTTCATCTTGACGGTTTCTCCGAAGAAGAGGAGTTGGCCATCTACGCTGAGTTGTGCGGGAGGTAACGATGAATCTGGCTACGCGAGATTTGCTGTGCGTGTCGATTGCGGAGGCGGTGACGGTTGTCGAGAAAATGATCCTGGCGACGGTTGACCAGGAGGTCCGCAACATCCTGGTTGTGCGGCTTGCAGTGCTTGACCAGCGCTTGGCGGCAGTGCGGGATAAGTGGAACCTAGGGGAGTTGCCACCGGACTGCTAGTATCTTCTGCCGGCCCGCGGCGTCACCTGCTCGGCCGCCGGCCCCGCGGCGCGGCGTCGGACTAGGGCTGCCGGCCCGGTGGCCCCCGCTCGGCTGCCGGCCCCCGCGGCGTCGGACCAGGGCTGCCATCCGGTGGCCCCGCTCGGCTGCCGGCCCCGCGGCGTCACCCGCTTGGCTGCCGGCCCGGGCGTCGGGCGCGGCGTCGGACCAGGGCTGCCACCCGGTGGCCCCGCTCAGCTGCCGGCCTCGCGGCGTCACCCGCTCGGCTGCCGGCCTCGCGGCGTCACCCGCTCGGCTGCCGGCCTCGCGGCGTCACCCGCTCGGACCAGGGCTGCCACCCGGTGGTCCCGCTCGGCTGCCGGCCCCGCGGCGTCACCCGCTCGGCTGCTGGCCCGGGCGTCGGGCGCGGCGTCGGACCAGGGCTGCCATCCGGTGGCCCCGCTCGGCTGCCGGCCCCGCGGCGTCACCCGCTCGGCTGCCGGCCCGGGCGTCGGGCGCGGCGTCGGGCGCGGCGTCACCCGCTCGGCTGCCGGCCCCCGCGGCGTCGGACCAGGGCTGCCACCTGGTGGCCCCGCTCGGCTGCCGGCCTCGCGGCGTCACCCGCTCGGCTGCTGGCCCGGGCGGCGCGGCATCACCCGTCCCTACAATCCCATCTTCCTAGGCTGAAGTCTTCTCTTCTTTCCTTCTTTTGCCTTGCCAATCGTCAAGAGCAGTGTAAGCTTGAATTGTGAGGGGACAACGAGATACGACAACCTGATGAGAAGGGAGGACTGCTCCAATGTCCAAGAAGCATTATGTGGCTTTTGCCGAGAGTGTCGCCCGCATCGAAGATTCCGAAGGGCGCGGTCGTGTGGCCAAGTTGGTTGCCGACGTTTGCGCCCAGTTTGGCGGGAAGTTCGATCGGGGCCGGTTTTACTGGGCGTGCAAGGTGAAAGGATGAAGGAGGATTGGCGCGATATCCCTGGTTACGAGGGTTACTACCAAGCAAGTATGCTTGGGAGGATTCGGTCGGTTGATCGGATTGTATCGCGCGGACAATCGGGTTACAGAGTCAAGGGGCGGATTGTTGCGCAATTCTGCCGGTTGCACGGTAAGAGTGCAATTCCTTATTATTGCACAAACTTGTCAAAGCAGGGTCGGAATGAGTCTGTGCGGGTTCATCGGCTTGTAGCACTTACGTGGCTTGGGTCGATTCCGCCGGGGTGCGAGGTTCGCTACGGTTCTGCTGGTTCGTTGGTTAATGCACTTAGCAACCTTTGTTATGGTTCAAGGACTGATAACGAAGGTGACAAGGTTCGTGACGGCACTGGTTGGCATCGGCGTGTCAAACGTAACGATGGCATGGAGTTTGCTAGTATTAGGATTGCAGCAAAAGAAACTGGTTGTCACGAAGGTCACATTTCGCAAGTTTGTAGGGGTGATGGCAAGACTGCGGGCGGTTACGGCTGGTCTTATGTGTGACGGTTCTGCTTTGATTGACACCTTTGACGGGGAGGTTCGGATCGTGGCGACTGCAACGAAACTATCGGTTGTACGCAAGGTTGGGGATTTCACTGTGGAGTCCCTAGGGGTGGAATATCCTGATTATTTCCAGGGCTACGGATTGGGGCCCAATTCCAAATATGATTTCTGCGCCTACGGGGTCGGTGACACTGAGGAGGAGGCTCTTGCCGATTGTTTAGAACAAGTCGCGCAGCAGGGGTTTGATCTCGACGAAGAAACGGAAGAGCGCGTCCGTGCCGACTTCGGCGCGATTGACGACTCGACCACGGCTGCCGAGGAGTTGGGCCTTGCCGACGATGAGGTCGATGAGGAGTTTAACGCCTACTGGCACGTTGGGATCAAGTGGAACTGCCGGGAAGAAGAGCGGTTGAAGCGCATTCGGAAAATCCGGGGTCTTCAGTTCTGTCAGTATGAAGACTACCGGCCCCTTGAGCGCGATTCTAGCGGTTATGGCAAGACGTGGGGCTATGCCACCCGCGCCGATGGTGACGTTTCCTACGGCGATCTGAAGGACGCCGATCGTCCGGAGAGTGCCGAGAAGTACCTGGAGGCGCTTTCGACCGACATTCTCGATTCTGGGGAACTCTACTTCTATGTCCCCTATGCCACGGGTTCCGATATGTCCGGCGACACCGTGACTGCTGCCAATTACAAGGTTTTCATCGAAACCTATAAGGAGGATTGGGTTCACGCCGTGCATGGCGGTTTCAACACTTATGCCGCCGTGATCGGGTTGACTGGTCTTCTCGGGTGCGCCGAGGATACGTTCGATGAGGTCTGCAACGTCTTGGAGGGTTTGGAGGATTATCCCTTCATCGACGAGGAGGCGCATTCTCGGCTGGAAATGGAAAAGACCGATGAGGCGTGGGAATCCGGTTATGCGGCCGACTTCCGGGACGCGCTGGAGAAGAAGTTCGATGGTGCCGAGTTTGCTTGGCCGTCGGATGGTGATCTTCGTACCTTCTTTGAGGACAAGCGCGAAAAGGCCAACGTTTACTGGGAAAACGAGGGCTCTGGCGCGGATATGATTGTCCGGTTGGAACGGATTGTCGAGGGTATCAACCTTGACGATGTGGAGAAGTGGGCGATTTGCTACAAGGTTTCCTTTGTTGACTGCGGGCTGGAAACTGAGGAGTTTGGCAAGGAATCCGAAGCAATCGAGCGCGTCGCGCAACTCCGTGAATCCGGTTCTTTCGGCGCATTCTATTCGGTCATCACACCCGGCGAGAAGTGAACAACCCCGTCTGCCGGCAGTGCCCCGTTTCCCGTCACAAGGGCGCTGCCGGCCTTTTGACGATTGTGAGGAGCGGAATGACAAGGCGACCTAAACCGATCGTGCTAACGAAAGCAGATGTTTCGCGCTTCTGGTCTAAGGTCGCGCGTGTCGGTCTTAATGATTGTTGGGTCTGGACTTGTGGTTGCGGTAGTGGCGGCTACGGCGCGTTTCGAGCGGGGGTACGTATGCTTCGGGCTAACAGGGTGGCCTATGTTATCTGTAAGGGTGATACCGAATTGCAGGTTTTGCATACATGCAACAATCCTCCTTGCTGTAACCCTGCTCATCTTTATGCCGGTACCGACAAGGATAACATGCGGCAGTGTTCTAGGGACGGGAGAGTTAAACCGCCTATTGGCGAGAAACATCATTTTGCTAAATTGACGGTACAAATGGTTCGCAAGGCGCGGCGGCTTTATGCGATCAGATGGTTTCAGCGCGAGATTGCGGAGTTGTTCGGTTGTTCTAGCAAGACGATTTCTAAACTGCTTACCGGGAAAAGTTGGCGTAGTGTTTAGTTCAACAATGAGGGTAGCAACAGTGAGTGAGCATCGTTTCGTCTGTGCGGATTGTCGGGAGGAGAAGGTTCACGTCAACCCGGGCGGGTGTGGCGGAACGGGCTACGGTATCGGCCCCGCGGCGCGGCGTCGGACCAGGGCTGCCACCTGGTGGCCCCGCTCGGCTGCCGACCCCGCGGCGTCACCCGCTCGGCTGCCGGCCCGCGGCGCGGCGTCGGACCAGGGCTGCCACCTGGTGGCCCCCCGATCGGCTGCCGGCCCGGGCGTCGGGCGCGGCGTCGGACCAGGGCTGCCACCCGGCGGCCCCGATCGGCTGCCGGCCCGGGCGTCGGGCGCGGCGTCACCCGCTCGGCTGCCGGCCCCGCGGCGCGGCGTCGGACCAGGGCTGCCACCTGGTGGCCCCGCTCGGCTGCCGGCCCCGCGGCGTCACCCGCTCGGCTGCCGGCCCGCGGCGCGGCGTCGGACCAGGGCTGCCACCTGGTGGCCCCGATCGGCTGCCGGCCCCGGGCGTCGGGCGCGGCGTCGATGTCACCCGCTCGGCTGCCGGCCCGCGGCGCGGCGTCGGACCAGGGCTGCCACCTGGTGGCCCCGATCGGCTGCCGGCCCCGCGGCGTCGGGCGCGGCGTCGATGTCACCCGCTCGGCTGCCAGCCCGGGTTTGCCGGTTCTTCCTGGTCTGCTGGTTGCCACGTTCATGCCGGTTTGCCGGGATTTGCCGGTTTTGCGGGCTCTTCCACCTGTGACGGATTTTCCGGCCAGGGGTGAGGGCCTCGATTTCTAACCGTGGCTCGGAACCGTCAAGTCTAACCGTGGCGCGCGGCCGTCAAGTCTAACCGTGGCACGGAACCGTCAGCGGCGGCCGTCAAGTCTAATCGTGTGCTCGGTTGTCGCTGATTCTGTTCGGCAGCTCTCGGCTTCGTCTGCCCGATGCTCTGACGCTCTGACGCTCTGACGCTTAGATGCACGTCTGCTGTATAAACGCTCTCTGTCTGCCGACGCCCGGCCGACGCTGCCGACTTCGTGTAAGGACGGAGGCACTTCGTCAAGTTACCGGGCTACTTCGTCAAGTTGCCTCTCGGGAAAGCTGACTTGGCGGCCGGTGGCCTGGTGGCTCGCGATCGGGCGCAGGGTGGTCAATGGCGGCGGGCGGCCGGGGCTCGGGCCTGGTGGCCGGCGATGATCGGGTGCGGGGCGGTCATTGGCGGCGATCGGCCGGGCTCGGGCCTGGTGGCCGGCGGTGATCGGGTGCGGGGCGGTCAGTGGCGGCGATCGGCGGGCGGCCGGGGCTCGGGCCTGGTGGCCGGCGGTGATCGGGCGTGGGGCGGTCATTGGCGGCGATCGGCGGGCGACCGGGGCTCGGGCCTGGTGGCCGGCGGCCTGGTGGCAAGGAATGGCACCCGATTCAGGGAGCAGCGGGCAATGGTGCCAAGCGCGCCTATTCTAAGTGCCTCGTTAAGCGCGTTCCCAAGCGCCAGTCTGTTTGACCCCGAAGCGCCTTGACCCTCGGTTTGACCCCGGGCTTGACCCCGCGCGGCGTAATAGAAAGACCCGGCGGGTAAGGCCGGGTTTTTCGGTGGCCGCCGGAGGCGGGTCGCTAATCATGCGTCAACAGGAGGGCGAGGGTGCGCATACCTGGGTTCCTCCCCCAGATGTGATAGACGGTTTCCCGGTGGTCTAATAGGTCAAACTTCTGGAGCAGGCGCTCGATGCGGCGTTTCCGTTGGCGCTCCAAGCGGCGTTGCTTGTAGGGGTTGAGCTTGGGCATCGGTGGGCCTCTTGGTATCTTGTTCAGGTTGGGGGCGTAAAGGCAACACTGTTGTCTCACCCATCCGATGAAGCCAATCGACCACGGCTTGCAGCGGGCGGCCGATGAAGCGGGCGGCCACGGGCGCGGCCTCCACGATTCGGCCTCCGTCCACTACCACGCGGATAGTGAGGCGGTGATTCGACAACCACCATGCGCTTTTCATCGACGGTAGTAGGCTTGCAGCCGATTGATGGGCGGCTCGCGCAACTGCGGCCCGGTGTCACCCTTCAGGTCTTTCGGGGCCTTCTGGACGATGGCCTGCCATTCGCGGGCCACTTTGCTCGGTTCCACGGGGTGAACCACGGGGCCGGTCCCGAAGTGACAGCTGACCAGGCAGTGGAAAACGGTGTCTCCGACTTGCGTCAAGGAATCGTCGGTCTCGGCACAACCCATCAGGCTGATGCACTCGGCACGCACGGCATTCTCGTATTCGGTGAAGCTCATGATGGTTTCTCCAAGGTGGCAGGGATGTGGAAGACCCCGCCGGCATCGACCAGCTTGCGCAGCCAGCGGTAGAAGTCGAGGTCGGCAAACTGGTCGTTAAGGTAACGGTCGTAGTCGGCGGCCAAGTCGGGGTTTAGGGCGGTGTGCCGGGTCCGCTCGCAACGCGCGGTTGCCATGAGGAAATGGTCGTGTTCGATCCAATCGTCGATGGTGGCGACGGTCACGGGGCCGTTGAATGCGGGCGGCGTCAAGGCTTGCGTGGTCCGCTCCACAGCCGAAAAGCGACCGTTGGCAAAGCGCTCGGGGATTTCGACGAAAAGGGCTGGGTATTGCCGGCGCACTTCGGGCGGCACGTCCATGCCGGCGGCCTTGGCGGCGGCTACGATCATCTCGTGGGTGACTCCGGTCATGCTCCGCAGGTCGGCGTCGAGTTCGATGAATTGACCTGAGTAGTTACCCTTGTAGATGCGCCGCGGCTCCCCTTGGTTGACGCTAGCGACTGCTTGCCGGCCCTTCGGCGTCGTTTGCCCCACGGTCACAAGTTGGGGCGTACCGTAAGACGGTTTATAGTAGTACGTCTTGCCGGCTTCCAATCCTGCAAAGTCACATGTGGGGCGGGTGTCAAGCATGGCCTTGCACTTGCGGGCCATGTCGTTGGCAACTAGGCGATGGAAGCCCTTGCGAATGGCGACATCGGGAACGGCGACATCAGGAACGGTGTTCATGGGGTGTTGCTCTGAAGACGAGAGTGAACAATGTAGCGGCGGCGGGTTTCATCCGGGAATTGGAAATTGGGCGCTTCCCCGGTGATTCCGGGCGTTTGATAGCGCGGCACTTCCGTGACTGACAGATAGCCGAATCCAACATAGGCGTCGGCTCCGTGCAGCACGTCTTCCAAGAGGCTATTCCAACCGCGGCGGACTTCCGGCGGGCAGATGGAATGCTGGTTGAGGTCGTTGACCTTTGCCACCAGTGCGGCGATCTTGATTGTCTTGTGCATGATTTGTTGCTCCACTATTGAAGCATACGTCAAGTTGCATGTAAGTCAAGCTAGAATCGTCGCGGCTGATAGTTGATGGCCTCACAGAGGTGCATTGGGCGGATGTTTTCGGAGTTGTCGAGATTGGCGATGGTGCGGGCCACGCGGATGATGCTCTCGCGTTCCGCGCCGCCGTAGTTCAATTCTGCGCAGGCGGCCCGAAGCAGGTTGCGGCTTTCCTCGTCCAGGGTGGCGTCGGTGAAGTGGCCCGTGCCTTTGATGGCGGCTTGCATTTCGGCAACACCAGTGCCTCGCGATTGCGCGGCCCATTCACGCGCGGACACGCGGGGCACTTCGATGGCGATTTCGGTACGGGGCAGTTTGGCGTGGTGCCGTTCGATCTTGGCCACCGTGCAAGAGCAATTTTGCATCGGGTCATTCCGGTGGCCGCACGGGCAGGCGCGGGCTTCGTATGATTCGTCGTGACCGAGTTCGGCTGCCAATGCGCGTAGCATCGTTTTGCCTTGCCCGGGCGGCCCGATGAACAAGATGGAATGGCCGCCGGCAGCGGCTACCGTGGCGGCCCGCTTTCCCATTTCCTGCCCCTTGATGATGGTGCCGGCGTCCTTGACGGCCGCTTGGGTTCGACGGCGGACTTCATTGCGGATTTCGTCAAGGGTTCGGGCCAAGTCGGCGTCGGATAACTTGTACAGGGCGGTCATGCGGTGCCTTTCTTCAGGGTGGCTTCTTGTTGCCGAAGGGTCATGAGTTCGGCTGCCTTGGCGGCCACCTTCTCGCGGAGGTCGGCGAGTTCGCTTTCCAATCGGTCTACCTCATAGGTGAGTCGCGCCTGTTCGGCGAGTCGCGAGAGGTCGGCGTGTAGGCTGAGGTAGTTGGTCCATGCCTTTGCCAGAATTTCGCGGGCTGCCTTGCGGGCCGGCTGGCTTGGCTCTTGGCAGGACTGCTTGTCCCTTCGGCTCAGATAGGGCTCATGCCAATCCTTTGTCTGCCACGTCCCTTGAATCAGGTAACAGTGAAAACTGACGTGGTACGGGATACGTCGGATGGTCACGGGATGCTCATCCCGCGAGCAAAGGTGAACGTGGTCGGCTCCCGTCATGGTGAAACAGACGGGCCCGATCGGTGTGCCAAGGGTGCCGTGCGGCGGTTCTTTCACTGTGCTCATTCGTTGCTTTCGGTGGCTCGGCCAGCCGAGGGTTGGCGACTGGCCGGGCATCTTCAGGTGTTCGGGCGGGGCCGGACTAGCCGATGATCCGGCCCCTGGGAGCAACACAACACTTAGTCGATCATGCCCAGACTTTTCCGCAGTAGGGGCAGGTGAAAGGTTCCTCGGGGCGGTCGTGTCGGCAGAATTCGCAACCGTCTTCCGCGGTGTTGTCTTCCGCGGTGTCGTCTTCTGCGGTGCTCTCTTCCTCATAGAGCACGGCATCGGTGAAGGCGATGGAAACCTCATCCTCCCGTGCATGGGAGAATCCCTCGTCCTCGGCGTGACGCATGGCGTTTTCCACGGCGTCCACGGCGGCGTCTTGGAGGGCGTCCACGCTGATTTGCTGGTCGGGGTCGCATTCCTCCACGTTCAAGTACACAAGCACTCTGATTTTCTTCATGGTGTCCCTTTCTTTCGCTCTTGGTTTTGCCCGGCCGATTGATGGCGACTGGCCGGGCATCTTCAGGTGTTCCGGCGGGGCCGGACCAGCCGATGATCCGGCCCCTGGGAGCAACACAACACTCACTCGATGTAGACGTTGCCGTCGTCCCCCACGGTAATGTCGCGATTTCCGTACTTCTCCGCGGCGGCGGTCAAGCGGTCGCGGGCCTCTTCAGGGAGGCAATCCGTCCGGTCCCAGAATCCGCAGCCGTGACCGTTGCGGGTTAGCCAGAAGTCGTGCCCGCCTAGCTCGGCAGCAGACCATTGCGGATGGTTGTAGCGGGCCAGGTCGGTGGCATTTTCCTCTTGAAAGCGGCGGCACTCATCCACGGCGCGGACCAGGGAGTCGTAGTCAAAGTCGTAGAAGTCGTAGTTTTGGTCCAGGGGGTTGCCGCCGGTGTTCTCATCGGAGTTGTCGGTTTCGGCCCAAAGGATGCACTCCAGGTAGGCCAGGGTGAAGGGATCGAGGTCGGCGATCGTGATCGGGGCGGTGGTCGGCATGGTGTCAGGCTCCCAAACGATTGATGGTCGTGGCCAGGCCGCAAATGCTCTTGACTTCCAAGGCGGCATGGTTGTCGCAAAAGGGCCGTTTCTCCACACGCATCGTTGCCGGTATGAGGCAAGAGCGCGGTCGGCCGGCGGGGTCAAGCCCAACGGCGAAAGTGCAGGACGTGCCGGGGGCGACGGGTTGAATGGTGATTGGCGTCTTCATCGTGTTGCCTTATCTTTCTATACAACTCTACGTCAAGTTGTGTGAAAGTCAAACGAGAATCGGGTTAATTGTGCCAATTCTGTTTGGCGAGGGTCCGTGTGAGGCGCTCTTGCTTGGATTGTCGGGTTGGGCCGGGTTGGGATTCGGGCTGGCCACTCACGCTGAAGCCGGCTCGCCCAAGAGCGCGGCCAGTTCCACGGCCACTTCTTGCTGCTTGCGGCGGCCGGCGTCGGCTTCACTGGCCCGTTGGGCTTGTTCGGCGTAGGCGGCCAGATACCAGGGCAGGAAGCGCCGCTTGATTTCGGCGGCGATCTTCTCTGGCGGCCGGTCGCGGGCCACGGTGACGTGCTGGCACTTGCTGGGGATGTGTTGCTGGTTCTGCTTGTCCAGCGGCCACATTCCGCTGATTTGCAGACGGCCCTTGGCGGCGGTCATATTGAAGTGGAGCCCGTGGTCGGTGTCGTCGCGCAGGACGGCGCACCAAACGTGATCGGTGTACTTAGGGTCAAGCTGCCAGCGGCCGGGCAAGTGGGCGGCAATGGCAGTCAGTTCGGCGTCAAGCTGATGGCGTTCGGTCATGGGAGGTTCTCAGGTGGTCAGTCGGACTGGACGGTGAAACCTTCGGCCTGCAATCCCGCGATTAGGTCCTCCAGGCAACGCGGTTCGCACGCGATAGAACCGGCGAGGCGCTGCCATGATTCGATCTGGACGTGCTCTTCTACCCATTCGCGGGCAGCGGCGGTTATCGGCGTGAGCAGGGCCACGGTGCCGTGGTTGGCGATCGTGACATCGGGTTGTTTCTCGACGGGCATTGTTGCACCTCAGAAGGCTTTCTGTTTTCGGAACGTCCAATTCGGATTGTCACGCCGCAAGTCTGCTAGTACGGGACTGACGTGCGTTTCGTCCCATTGGTTGGCGCGGATGCGTAGTCGTGTTCGGCCGTCCTTGGCGATCATGCAAGCTCGTTTCTCATTCGGGCCTTTTGCGAGGATGAAGTACCACACCATGCTCTTAATCCTCGGTGCGAATGTGGAAGGTGGCTTGCCCGTTTTGCGTGCCGATGCGAAGGTTGAAGGAGTGACCGCTTCCATCCTCCCGTTCGATGCTTTGGAGGATTCCGAAGTACAGCGTGCCGTCGTTGGCGATGAAGTGGCGGGGTAGCGAGTGCTCTTTGTCCAGGGCCTTGAAAAGTTGCCATTTCGTCATCGGTGGTCACTCCCTTGTGCTCCCTTGTGCTAGATGTAGGCTTCTTCCAGCCCGGCCTTCAGGGTGCATTGTTCATCATCATCTAGGGCGGCGAGGAAGTTGCCGTCGTTGTCGCCCCAGAAGCAACTGATGAAGTCGGACCCGTGGTAGTTGGGCGTGGTGAATCCGACACCCTGTCCGTGGTCAACCCAGTCCAGGACGTTGCCGACGCTTAGCTCGTTGAGGTAGTCCAAGGCATCGTCAAGACCGTCGAAACTCTGATAGTCCCCGCCGTCCCCGACGCGAATCCAGAGGAGTGTGTTCATCGTTGTGTCCCTTTCTACTTGAATACTACGTCAAGCTACGTGCAAGTCAAGTCAACCGACCAGCTTTTCCGCTTCGCTCTTGAATCCGCAGGCGTCACATTTCCACCAGATGAATCCGTCGCTACGATTCTCGTACCATTCGTCAGGTCGGCCGCAGTTAGGGCACATTCGCTTTTGCTGCTCAAAACGTGCGGGGTCCTTTCGATAGGCGGCAAGCCAATGGCGAATCCACACCTTGCACTGGCTGCGGGGGTCGATCCGGCGGTTTCGACTCTCCAGCCACTTTCGCCAATCGGCTTTGTTGGCATGAAACCAGCGGAAGCGGAGGTCACAATGAGCCGTGAACCACGCCACTTGGGTCGGTGTCAGGGACTCGACTTCTGTCATGGCGGGAATGGGCTCGGCAAGGACGGCCTCGATAAGCACGTCGGTGACGAGGGCAGTCTTGTTCAGGAAGACAGGGGCGGCCGTGGCGGCGATCCACATGGTTGCGGCTCCGGCCCATCCCAGCCAAGCGCCATCGTGGTCCACGAAAACGTCCGCCCACACGTCGGTTGTTTCGTTGCGCTGGGGGTGGAAAAGCGTTTCGCACTCGTCGGCCAGTTCCCGCGCTTCGGCGGGCACTCCCGCTGTTCCATCTTCCCAGCGGTTGGATACCTCGCCGTTGCGGTAGATGATGATCCCGCATTCGATTCCGTTCTCTTCAGCGTACTCATACGGCACCTCGCCGACTAACTCATCATCCGCTTTGCAGGCGGCAGGGTTCGCCAGTTCGCTTTCGGAAAAGGCCCAGCGTTCGGTTTTCATAGTTGCGTGCTCCAAGGTTGCCTTACTATTGAAGCCTACGTCAAGTTGTGTGCAAGTCAAGGCGATGGGCGGGTTTTCTGGTTGGATTATGCCCTTTGGCGGTTGAGTTGTGCGGCTTTGCGTTGTGCTGCTTCACAAGAGGCGTAGCGCACAAGCTGGCCCTTCTTGTTTCGATGGTAGAGGCGTTTTTCCTCGTGTATGACAAACCAGTGGCGTGCGCCTGCGCCATTGCTGGCGGCTCGCCAGCCAACGGTGTTGTCAGGGCCGGCAACTAGTCGCTCCACTTCCTGGCACAAGTCATAGACCAGCCGGTGCGGCTTGTCTGCCCACTCGGCAGCCAGCGGCCCGATTTCGCTCGGGGCATTGCGGTAGTCTTCGGTCGTGTGGCTCAGCCCGACTGGAGTCAGCGGCGGGCTGAAGTGGAAGCCGATAACCTGATAGTCAAACAGGGATTGTTCCGCTCCGGTGCGGAGGATGGTGGCCAGGGCCTCCCGGCTTTCGACTTCCACGGTTAAGGTGATGCGCATGGTGACTCCTAGTAGGTGAACCCTAATTCTTCCACGGCCACGCGGAAGGCGGCCATGAGCGCGGGCAGGCGGGCCGCCAATCGCGTTTTCAGGTCCGGCGCGGTCAACTCTTCATCTGTCGCTTCTGGCCAGATTGCGGCCCGGCGGGCGGCGTCAAGTTCCCGCTCTTTTCCCTCACCCGTGCGCCCGTAGGGTTTCCAGCGCAGTGTCATGGGCGGCGGTTCGGTTGCCGACACGGTTTGCGGTTTCCCGGCGATGCGGCGCTCGCCCGGCACGCCGTCTAGCGACAATTGCCAGATCGGCAAGCCGCTTGCCTTGTCGGTAAACTGGTGGAATTCGCCCTTGCGCAGGCCCCAACAATCGCGGTCCCCGGCAAGGTGAACGGTGTCGGCGGTGTAGTTCATGGGTCCGTCGCCGCTGCAAAGGTGCCACTTGATGTACGGGGCCAGTTGCGGCAGGTGTTCGGCGATGGCCTCATGCACGCAACCATAGCCGTTCAGCCACAAGATCGAACCGTCCTTATGTTCGACGTGCGGTTCGCCCGGCTGCCGGTAGGGCTGGTAGATGTGGCCGGTGATCGAAAAGGTGTTGTGTCCATTGCCGCACTGGTCATCGTAGCGGACAGTGGCCACGAGGGTTTCCGGCTTCTCATCGACGTAGTAGTCGGCGCGAAACGTCTTGGTTTGATTCTTCGTTAGTTGGCTCATGGTTGTTCCTGTACGATGTCGCCCAGCATTTCGCTGCCGTGGCAGACGGCGTTTTCGGTTGGCAGGGCCACGCCCTCACATTCGATTGGCTCATGGTTGCCTGGTATGCCGATTCCAGTCATGGCCGGCATGTAACCCTGCCAGACCAGTAGCTTGCAATGGGCACAGCGGATGAAGGTATCCAAGACTTCCACGTGGTTGTTCCCTTTCTAATAGCATACGTCAAGTTATGTGAAAGTCAAGTTGGCGAGGGCAGGAAAGCGGCAAGTTCGACTTGAACGTGCGGAGGGTGTTCATCAGAAGTCCCCCAGGGCCAGGGCGGCGGCCAGGTCGCCCGTGGCGGCAGCTTGCGCGGCGGCCTTGTGGGCTTGGCGCTGCTTTTCATTCTCTATTATCTGTGCGCCGCAAAGGACCAGAAACTTGGAAACGGCGGTTTTGCGGCTTTTGAGAATCCACACCTTGCGGCGCGGGTCGGTGCCATTCACAATGCGGACCTTGGCGAACAAGGTCATGCCTGCTCGCATGGCGTCATGGCAGGGGATTTCGGGACCAACAACGTACTTGCCGGTTCGACTATGGAAGATGGCCGGGGCCATACCGGTGTTGTAACACCCGTAATGCTCTGGCCCCTTGTAGCCGCGCCCCTTGGCAAGTCGTGGCACGTGAATTCCGCTCATCGTTGCGTGCTCCTGGTTGCGTTGCTCTACATGTACTCTACGTCAAGATACGAGTAAGTCAAGTCGCCAACGGAATTTTCCAGCCGGTGCTTGACTTTCGCGTAACTTGTGGTAGGGTTAACGTGGAGCAAATTGATATCTTTACAACCGGCCGCGATCGGGCGGCTTCACCTGCCGAGATACGCACATCATGCTAAGTGCCTGATCTCTTCTCTCAGTACGCCAAACTGAAGGCTCAATATCCCGACGCCATTGTCTTGATGCGCGTTGGCGATTTCTTCGAGTCGTTCGACGAGGATGCGGACACGATTGCCCGCGTCTTGTCGCTTGCTAAGACCACGCGCGGCGAGCATCGCATGGCGGGATTCCCGCACATGCACCTTGCCCGCTTCTTGACGCCTCTTGTCAGGGCCGGCTTTCGGGTTGCGACGGCTGAGCCCGTTTTCGATAGGCCCCTTCCCGGCAAGCCGGCGGTCATCCGTTGGAAACCTGATGAGAAACCGCCCGATTGAGGCGGATGGTATCGACGTGTTTTGATTGCTCGGCCGCGTCCGATTACACTTGGAGTGCGCTCATGCTGAATTGGCTGATCGTGTTGCTATGCCGGATGATTGCGCTGATTCCGGCCGTGCCGGCGGTCGGGGTGGCGCTGTCGGATGTAGGGGTCATTCTCTATCCTCTGTTGCAGACTACGGGTGAGGGTCGCACCGGCCGGGCAGTGCGAGAGTGGCGCAACGTAGGGGTCAGACTGGTCTGGGTGACTGTGCCGAGAGCATCGACTGCCTGGGATGCCCGGCTGAGAGCGACGGTAGGGGTTGCAGGGATTGTGCGGGCCGGGCCCGGCCGCGCGCCGGTACCTTAACCATGGTCGCAAACCGTCATGAGTAACCGTGGCGATTGACCGTCATAGTTAACCGTGGTAATAGGCCGGTCAAGAAATCACGCCGCTGCCGATCGACCGGTGCGCCGAACCGTCTGCTGTCCGTTCGGGCCGACCTTCATCGTGAACCGACCTCCGACCTGCAAGATGCCACATGCCTGATCCACGGACCCCAACGTAGCCATGCGACTGGGCGATCGCCACCACGGCGTCTAGTGTCACGGCGTCATGGTGGAGTTCATTGAATGCGGCTTCTTGCTGTGGAGGAATCTGGTACCGGACTAGGGCCTCGGGCAGGTTCAGCCGGGCGTCGAGGTTGGCTGGCTGATCCATCGTCGGCCTCTCTGCGCAAAAGAAACGGCCCCAAGCGAGGAGGCCGTTGACTGGTGCAGACCGCCTGCGACCCAAGCCCGTGCGTGGCTCTGACCCAGAAACGAGACACCCACGGCTTGTCATTGCTTCTATCGTCGGGCAAACGTACCGGCAATTAGGATTCTGGCGGCCGGTGAAGGATTGCCGGCGGAAGCTGGGTTGAGTTTGCCGGGCACACCGGTTTTGTCGGGCTTGCCGGCGGCCCGACTTTGGAGTGGGTGTTTATACGTTCGCGCGATCGACAAAGTATGCTCGGCTGCTTGATCACTAAGCGCCAAGGCTCAAGCGCCCATCATCTTACCTCTTGGGGACACCAGAAGCGCCCGACCCCTTGCTTTTGACCCTCCCTAGGGTGAGACTGGTGACGGCATCTGACCCACCTCTGCATTTGGAGGGCACGCTGACAGCTTTGCGGCCGGGTCAGGTGCCTTTGTCGCCTTGGGGAGTGACGGACATGATCTTTCCCTCCTTGACGAAGATTTCGTAGAGTCGCACGATGGGTTGACCACCGCGGGTGGCAGAGTGGATACGAACCATGTACGTCACGCCGTAGGGAGCGTCTACAATCTCGTAAGTGCTCACGGCGTAGAGGCTAATGGGGTGAACCCACCAGTCCTTCCCCCAGTGTTCCACCCCTTTCTGCCCCTTTCGCTGACTCTCCAGCCAGGCCCGCACCGTCCTATCGTTCTCGACACGCTCGGCGTCGAGTGCGCTCATTGCGGGGCTAGGTGGTGGGGCTTTTGGCGACTGGTAGGCGGTCCAGGCTACGAGGATGCTTCCGCACAACAGGCTCGTATAGACTAGCGTTTTCATGACGGTTCCTCCTATCCTAGTCTAGCATACCCGTCTTTGGGTGGCGGGCTCGTTCACTCGGGCGGCAAGGCTCCGGCACATTCCTTTGTCTTGATGTGGTCCTTCGGCACGTAGCGCAGGGCCTCGCGGCGGGCCTCATCGTAGCTGTTGTACTTCCCGGGAATGAAGACTCGGTGCTTGCTGCTGGATAAGTACCAGTGTTTTGCCTGGGGCCACCGGCAAATGGTGACGATCTCGTCGTCGAAGCGGTCGTTCCAATGAAGGCTGGTTGATTCGACGGTATCCAGGATGATCGTTCCATCCAAGGGCATGATGCCACCGTTGCTGTTGACCAGGATCGCCTCGCCTGTCAGCAGGTAGCCTTCAACAGTCTGGAGCCACATGGCCGCCAGCCTAACCGGGCTGTAGTGAAATTTGCGGACCTCATCCGCCTGGATGTGCGGGTCCATACCGAACTTGAAGAAGTAGAGCCCTGCTACGCCCTTGTGGACTCTCATCACGGTCTCAGCGTCGTCGGGTGCAACTCCAAGTACCAGCCGGTTAGGTCTGGGCATTTGGCGTGGGGTTGGCATTGGTGGAAACGGTAGGTCATTTGCCGGTGGTTTCAGAGTGGTGGAAGGTCGCTTTCTCTTGCTTCTCGTCAGTGACATACCAGTGCCGCACGGTGATGTCGTCTTCGGGGCAGAGGCCGAGGGCACCGGGTACAGGCCAATCACCTGCCACTTCATGGATCACACCGTCTAGCGGACCACCAATGAGTTCAAGTACTGCTATGAGGTCACCTCTTGGTTCAATATGACCGCCGCAGCCGTAGTGGGATGGCTGCGGCGGCCCCGCCGAGAAAGTCCTTCATGCCTTGTTTAGGACAGCAAACTTGCCAAAGTGTTTTTGAGCCGCCTTGTTATAGGCTCTTGCTGCTATTTTCCTGTCAGGATGAAGCCCGAGCCATATCTGTTGTCCTTTGACGACAATTCGGGCAAGCCATTGTTGGGTTGGTTTATGCCATGAGACGCCCTTAAATCCTGACGTATTTTGTCTTGTTGGCCCGCGATTGGCTCCGTTTTGCGAAGTGGTTGCTACACGTAAATTGCGCCGGCGATTATTGAGGCCGTCACCATTCGCGTGGTCAATTCGTGCAGCAGCCGGGAGTCTCATTCTTGAAGCGATAAGACAGTGCATCCTACGACCGTCAAAGGTGCGTACTGCATATTGCACTCTCGTGTGTCGGTGCTTTTTGGCGTACCAGTTCCATTGCATCAAGTATGCGTAGTCGCAACGGTCAACAAGTGTGTGGCCGCCGTTTGTGAGTGGTATTCGTTTCATGTTAGTGGAGCCGTGGGGAATCGAACCCCAGTCCTCGTGTACTTTCATGTAGGCGTCTTCGGGCGTAGCCGGATGATTTTCGTTTTCGCCTCCCCGTCCCCGACCGGCTGGGTCGTCAGTTTGGCTAGCCAGTATATCTAACCGCGGCGCACTGGCTTCGGCCGCAGCGGTCCCGAATTGTGGCCGGTAGTCAGCCTTTCGGGCAAAGGCTTTCAACCGGGGCGGCGTTTAGTTACGCCGCCGTGCAAAGACTAGGCTTGGCACTTAAAGGTGATGGTCGGCTTTTAACGTGGCCTGCTGACCAACCACGGCGCGCAGCCTGCACTTCAGTTACCGAGTCGAATCCAATTCGGCCCCGTACTGTCCTTTGTTAGCCTGGGTCCACATCCCAGCCAATGTTGTCGAGGACGCTCCGGGCAGCCTCAACGATGTCCGTGTCCGTGCCCAAGTCGTGTTCCTCTTTCAAGTCCACGATCTCGTCGGCGGCGGCCTCCAGTTCGTTGGCGACTTCCTCACAGGCTTCGGCGCGGCCCCGCAGCCGCTCGGCGACCTCGCCGTCTTGGAGCGAGTCGGGCATGTTGCCGATCTTGTCCTCTTGCTCACTGCCCAGGGTCCGCAGTTCGTCGGCGGCACTGCGGAGTTCGTCGGCCAGGCCCTCCAGGTCCTCGGGGTCGATCACCAGGTCCTCGATTCGCTCTTGCAGGCCGCAGGTCGTACTGAGGTAATCGCTCTGGGTCAGTTGCGACGGTCGGGGATACGTCTTGGAGAAGTGCTTGCCGCCGCGGCGGCGGAACTTCCACCAGTAGTAGGACTCGCCCTTCTTTATGCTGTGGGTGGGGTAATCTTTCCGGGCCTTCTTGACGCAGTGAATTCGGGCCGTCATGGTTTCCTCCGTAGCCAGCCGAACACGCGGGCCAGCATGTAGCAGCCCCAGGACCAAGCGGCGACGGCACCAGCGATGATGTAGGGTTCGATGCCGCCGCAATGTTGGCAGGCAAGGATCATGGTTTGTTCCTTTTCTCCAACTTCTTGCGGCAAGCCGCGCAGTTGTCGGGGCTATTGTCCTTGCCTTGTTCCAGCGGGCCGGTGTAGGCCCAGTGGCAGCAAAGGCTGATGCTGTTGACGAAGTAGTGGGCCTTCCTGCTTAATCCAGGCCAGCCCCAGCCCTCGATCGTGGTCACGGGCATGGTCATGACTTCTTCCGTTTCGCAAAGGTGACAATCACTTCTTCATCCGGCTGCTGGTCGAGGGCCGCGATGATGCGTTTCTCGGCGTTGTCGGCGAACGGTTCCCGCGTGCATAGACCCTCTCGGGTCAAGCGGAAGTACCGCTGGCCGCTCATGTCGCCCACGTCGATCTCGGCCAGGAACGTCAGCCGCGTGCCATCCTGCAATTCCAGGAACATGATGAATCCGTCCATCAGCTTGTCGGCGAAGCTGGCGCTCAAGCCCCGTAGCCATAGGCTCACGAACAGGGCCGCCGCCTTGCGGGCGATGGTCTCGCTGACCGGGCCGATGAACATGACGCCATGCTTCCAGGTCATGGACCAGCCGGCATATTCACCTGCGCGATGCACAGTACCACAGCCGTCAACCACCTTATCGCACCACTCGACTTGAACCTTGTTCTCACGTAACACGGCCTCAAAGTCCCAGGCGTCAGGGTGGCCGTCCACCCAGTCGTCGAGAGCCGGTAGCAGGTCAAACGGCTCAACGATGAAGTGGTCTGGGCAGATGTCTTTTGGCCCAGGATAGCATGGTGGGTTGACAAAGGTGTCCAGGAAACGAATCTTCGCCTCGGGCGTCGCGCAGATTTGTTCGATCTCTTGGCGGGCGGCGGCTTCGGTGACGAAGACACCGATGATCTTTCGACAGAAGCCGTGGGTGTATTCCTCGCGGTAGTGGAGGACGTAGACTTTCATCATAGTGTTCCGGCTGCCTTTCGTCGGCGTACTTCACCGATGCTGATGCCAAGGTGCTTCGCGATCTGTCGGATGGGCATGTCCATGAGTGGCCCGCTGGAAACGTTATGAGGTGCAGTGTTTTGTTGAAGTGATGCGGCTTTCTGAGCGACAGCAGCTTTGAAGGCTGTGTGATGCTTTTGGAACGCCTTGCAGTGGG
>Ga0315279_10004028_pt1 | contig 19947 bp, 9 predicted proteins | sample YL17G06_20_MG_FD_203694 | JGI IMG/M metagenome (GOLD analysis project Ga0315279, IMG submission 203694) | Sediment microbial communities from Yellowstone Lake, YNP, Wyoming, USA - YL17G06_20 | ecosystem: Environmental > Aquatic > Freshwater > Lake > Sediment | place: USA: Wyoming | collected... | reverse complement strand
TCTGACCATCCTGCCCTTGCCACGGCGCAGCCCACTCAAAGTCGCCGTCCTGCAGCAGATTGGGGCCCGTGTCCTGGGCCGGCGGCGCTGCGAAAGATGAAACCGGCGGCACCGCCAGGCCCAACACCAGAACCACAGCCGATAGAATCGCAACCACAAGTCGCAACGCCAACTCCTGTTTGGGTATGACGATGCGACTATACCCTAAACACCGGCAAATCGCAAATGCCAACCGCCTTTCCACACTCGGCGCAGCGTGCTATAATTTACGGTGATGGACACTCAAACCGCCTTGTCCGCTCACCTCCTCATCGTAGACGACGATCCGGATACGGTCCGGCTCATGAAACACGTCTTGGCCAAGAATGGACATCGCGTCAGCACGGCTACCTCCGGTGCAGAGGCCTTGTCTTGTCTCGAAACATCGCTGCGCAGCCATGATCCTATACGGCTGGTGCTGCTCGACTTGATGATGCCCGACATTGACGGCCTGGAAGTGCTGCGCCGCATGCGCGACAATCCGCGTTTGGCCTCCATCCCGGCCATCGTCGTGACGGCAGCCTACTCGCCCACACAAGAGACTGACGGACTCAACGCCGGCGCAGACGATTTCATCGCCAAGCCATACCAGCCGCAAGTCCTCCTGGCCCGCGTGCGGACGGCGCTCCGCATCCGCTACGCCGAAGAGACGGCTGACCGCGCAGAAGCTCTTGAACATGTGCTCATCGAAGGAATGCGCGACCTGGTCTTTGTGGTTGACGATCAAGGGCGCTTTTCTTACGTCAGTCCCAGCGCCGAACTGCTGAGCGGCTATACGCCGGCAGAGCTGATGTCCGGCCAGATCACGTTAGAGTGGCTGGTTCACCCGGCTGACCACGAGCGCGCGCGCGCCCATATCCAATCGGCCCAAGATAACCAGAACGTCGGCGAAATCGAATTCCGGATCGTCCGCAAAGACGGCACGCTGCGCTGGGCGGCGATGTCGGTCACACCGCTGCGCCATGCGTCCGCCGCCGGCCTGCAAGGCATCTTGCGCGACGTGACCGCACGCCACCAAGCCGAAGAGACCCTGCGCACTCGCAGCGAGGAATTGGCAGCGCTCAACCTGCTGGCAGGGCGCGTCAACGATTTACTGGACCCACAGGCGATGCTGGCCGAATCCCTCGCCACACTGATGGACGTGATTGACGCCCAGTTCAGCATTGCGTACCTATTGGAAAATGAGCAACTCTGCATCACCACATGGCACGGCCTTTCGGAAGCCATGCTGGCCGAGGCCGGCTCGCCCGAATTCATGCAGCACTTGCTCCTGGAAAAGGCCGATGTCCACCGCGAGCTCAAGCATCAAGAGACCGGCCAGATTCCTCCCGTCGCCAAAGCCGAGGGCGTCCAAAGTTGGGTATCACTCCCACTGCGCGGACGAGGTCACCCCGTGGGCATTATGGTCTTTGCCAGCCGTGAGTACGACCGCTTTGACGATGCCGCGATTGACTTTTTGGCCGCGGCCAGCGAGCAAATCGCCTTGGGGCTGCGCAACGCGCAACTCTTTGCCGAGACGCAGCGACGCGCGCGAGAACTGGAGCTGATCAATCAAGTCACCCACGCCGCCAGTTCCACGCTCAACTTGCAAACCGTGCTCCAGACGATTATGACCCAGGCCGTCGAAGTGCTGCAGGCGCAAGCTGGATCGGTCATGCTGCTGGAAAAGCCGGAGGGCGACTTGGTGTTTGCCGCGGCCGCCGGCCCCTCCGGCGAACAATTGCGCGGGACACATGTGCCGGTGGCGACCAGCATTGCCGGGCAGGCCGTCCGCGAAGGCCACTCGCTCATCATCGGCGACGCGCAGCGTGATGCGCACTTTTTCGGCCAGGTGGACCGAGTCAGCGGCTTGACCACGCAAAATCTGCTGGCCTCGCCGCTCTCGGTTCGCGGGCGCACCATCGGTGTATTGGAAGTCGTAAACAAGCGCAGCGGAAGATTTTCGATGGCCGACCTGGCGTTGCTGGAGGCACTGGCTGGGCCGGCGGCCACGGCTATTGAGAACGCGCGGCTGTATGAAGAGGCGCTGCGGCATGCCGAAGAAATCCAGCGTTCGCAGGCGCAACTCATCCACTCGGAGAAACTGGCCGCCACCGGGCGGCTGGCTGTGAGTCTGGCGCACGAAATCAACAACCCGCTGCAAGCGCTTCAGAACCTGTTGTTCCTGGCACTGGACGATCAAGTCGGCGACGACAAGCGACACGAGTTCCTGGAGGTAGCGCGCGACGAAACCTCGCGGCTCATCACGCTCGTCCAGCAGACGCTCGAGTTCTATCGCCCGGCGCACGCGTCGCCCGGACCGGTGGACGTAAACGCGGCGGTCGAGCGGGTGTTGGCGCTGTCTCACAAGAAACTGGAACACAGCAACGTGCAAGTGGAATTGAAACTGGCGCCCCACCTGCCGCGTGTGCAGGGCGCAGCGGATCAGATCGCCCAAGTGTTCCTCAACCTGATCGTCAACGCGGCAGAGGCGATGAGCGACGGCGGGAGCCTGCACATCGAAAGCCGCGCCGATGCCACGTACGTGCAAGTAACATTTGCCGACACCGGGCCGGGCATTGCGCCGGAGGATTTGCCGCACATCTTTGAGCCGTTCTACACGACCAAAGACTCTGGCACCGGCCTGGGCCTGGCAGTCAGTTACAACATTATCGAATCGCATGGCGGCACGCTCAGCGTCGCCAGCATCCCAGGTCACGGGGCGACCTTCACCGTGCGTCTGCAAGCGGCGATTGCGCCAGAGGCCGCGCCGACCCAGCGTCGCAAGAAACGCGGCGCACGAGACGCAGAGCTTGAAGAGTAAAGCGTGGAGCGCCATGTCATGCGCGACGCGCGATAGGCGATACGCAATCAGGAGGACAAGATGTTGCAAGGAGCCAGGCTGCTCATCGTGGATGACGAGAAGGCGATGCGGCTTTCACTTTCCGAAATCTTTAAGATGCGCGGCGCGCAGGTGACAACCGCCGCCGATGGGCGCGAAGCCGTGGAATTGCTCAACGAGCACGACTTTGACCTCATGTTGCTGGACCTCAAGATGCCGGGGATGAGCGGCATGCAAGTATTGGAAGTGGCGCAGAAGGTGCGGCCCGGCACGGTGGTGATCCTGCTCACGGCGTTCGCCACGCTCGATAGCGCCATCGCCGCGCTGCGGCGGGGAGCACATGACTATTTGCTCAAGCCCTGCGAGCCGCGCGCGCTGATCGCCGGCGTGGAACGCGGCCTGACCAAGCGCGGCGAGTTCATGCGCCGCCAAAGTCTCGTCGGCCTGATGGAGCAGACCGTGTCCGCGCTCAAGACAGACCCGACGGCTCCATCCTCTCCCACGCCACCGCCGCCCGGGAGTGAGGATTTTTTGCGCGCCGGCGATCTGACGATAGATCTCAAAAAACGCCTGGCACTCCTGGGGGACCAAACACTGACGCTTTCGCCCACCGAATTCAGCGTGCTGGCTCACTTTGTCCGCAACCCCGACCGCGCCATCACGTGCAGTGAACTGGTGCGCGAGGGCCTGGGGTACGACTGTACCGAACAAGAAGCCCGGCCCGTGATCCGCGTCCATATTCACCGGTTGCGACAAAAGATCGAGGCTAACCCGGGCGAGCCTCAAAAGTTAGTGACGGTTCGCGCGGCGGGGTACATGCTGGCAACGGAGACGTAGAGCGTGGAGTATCGAGAGCAAAGCGAAGGGCGGCAACGCAAAGTGTGCCGCCCTTTTTCTATCCACTCCCTAGCAGGCCCGGAAAGACGCTCGTGATGACGAGGATCACCGTGAGCAGAATCAGCACGACGACCATCACCCAGGAAATGATGTTGAACACGCGCCCGTTAACAAACTTGCCCATCAGCCGCTTGTCGTTGATGAGCCGCAGCATCACCACCAGGATAATGGGGAGGAGCACGCCGTTGAGCGTCTGGCTGGCGAGCATGGCCTGCACCAGCGACTTGATGGGCAGCAAAATGATGCCCGCACCAACGACGATGAGCATGGTGTAGATGCCAAAGAACACTGGCGCCTCTTTCAAGCTGTGACTGACGCCAGCTTCCCAACCGAACGCTTCACACACGACATAGGCGGTGGATAGCGGCAGGATCGCCGCCGAAAAGACAGAGGCATTTAGCAATCCCAGCGCGAACAACGTTGAAGCGTACGGACCCGCCAGTGGGCGGAGTGCCAGCGCCGCATCCTTAGCTGTTTCGATACGCACGCCATTGGCATGCAGCGTGGCCGCGCAGGCGATGGTGATGAACGCGGCGACAAAGACGGCAAACACAGAGCCGACCACCACATCCAGCCGCTCGTACGCGTAATCTATTACCTTTAGCCCCTTGTCCACAATCGCCGACTGTTGGTAAAACTGCATCCACGGCGCAATCGTCGTGCCAATAATGGTGACAAAGATCGTCACGTAACCAGCCTCAAAGTGAAAGGTCGGTGTGACGAACGCTTGCACCACTGTCGGCCACACCGGGTTCGCCATGATCCCCGAGGCCACATAGGCCAAGTACAACGCGCTGGCGACCAGAAAGATGCGCTCGACCACCTTGTAACTGCCCTTGACGATGAGCAGCCACACGCCCGCCGCCGCCAGCGGCACCGAGATGTATTTGCTGACGCCGAATATTTCCAGGCTGGCCGCCACGCCAGCAAACTCGCTAACGGTGTTGGCAAGGTTGGCGATCAGCACGATGCCGATAATGATGGCCGTCGCGCGCACGCCCATGCTCTCACGGATCAGATCGGCCAAGCCTTTGCCGGTGACTACTCCCAGCCGTGCGCTCATCTCTTGGATAATGATCAGCGCCAGCGCCACCAACATCAACATCCACAGCAGGCTATAGCCATAGTGCGCCCCGGAGACGGAATAGGTTGTGATGCCGCCTGCGTCGTTATCTACATTGGCGGTGATGATGCCAGGACCAACTACCGCCAGGAGCAAAAATAGCCGGGTTCGAATCGGCTTGAGGCGTTGCCAGAGAGTCATGTCAGCCTCCAGGTCTCCGAGGTTGCGCGAACCTTTGGTTCGCCGGGAACCTCGGAGGTCTTAGTTAACGGTAGAGTCGAGGCAATCGCTTCTTCCAGGCCGTGGGGATCATCTTGTCCAGCGCGTCGTCGGCGGTGACAATGCCGTGCAGCCGCCGCTCGTCGTCCACCACCGGCAGAGCGACCAGATTATATTTGGACACGGCTTGCGCCGCATTATCCTGACTATCCAGCAGGTTGACGCTGACGACGCGGGCGTGCATGAACTCGGTCACGGGCGTGTCGGGCTTGGCCAGCACCAAATCCTTGAGTGAGAACACCCCCACCAGGTGTTGATCACTGTCGGTGACGTAAATGTAAAAGATGTTTTCGGCCTCGTGAGCAGATTCGCGCAGAATGGTGATGACTTGTTCCGCGGTAAGATTGGGGCCAACGGCGATGAACTCGGTGGTCATGATCCCGCCGGCCGAATTGTCTGGGTAGGTCAACAGCTTGCGAACATCCTCCGCTTCTTCGTCCTCCATCAAGTTGAGGAGTTCCTGGCTGCGGTCTCGCGGGAGTTCGGCCAACAAGTCAGCCGCCTCGTCGGGGGCCATCTCTTCCAGAACGTCAGCCACCTTTTCATCGGGCATCGTCTCGACCAGGCTGGCCTGAAATTCCGGCTCGACCTCTTCCAGCGTGTCGGCTACCGTTTTCACATCAAGTGATTCAAGGAGCTTGCCGCTCTCGGCGCGAGTGAGATCGCTAATGATCTCGGCCAGGTCAGCCGGGTGCAGTTCGGTGATTTTATCGCCGGGAACCTTGAGGCGCATCGGCTGATCGCCGGGCAACAGTTCGACATCGTCCCACGAGATGATGCCTTGCGGCATCTCGCGCCTGAAGCGTCCGACCAGCGTCTGCGCCAGTTTTGCCAGCCCCAGGCGGCGCAACAGCCCCCACCCGCCAATATCCACATTGGCGACGTAAAAGTGACCATTGACGCGCGCCAGCTCCAGATCGTTGACGCGCACCACGCGCACGCCGTCCGTGTCAATGATCTGCTTGTCGAGCACATCCCGCGCCAGGTACAGGTCATGCTCGCCGGGTTGATAGGGAGCAACATCCTTGAGGCGTTTATTGAGCGGGATCGCGGGAGCGAGCAGCACAGCCACGTCGGGAAATGGGACAAGAAAAAGGCCGCCGGCTCGTTTGACCGCGAGCGCAACAATCACGGGGTGTGGCATCTCGCCACGGATCGAAGCAATGAGATCTTCCAGGTGACCGACGGGTTCGCCGTCCACATCCGCGACGAGCCGGCCCATCAGATCGCTCATATAAGCCATAATTCACCCCCTGGCAAAGGCCCCGGAGGGCGGGGCGTGAGCTGCCAATTTGAGGAAAATGCAGCTTGCCAGCGCCGCGCAATCTTAGCACCGATAGGCAACTGTGTCAAACATAACAGGTTTTTCGAGTCCCAAGATTGGAACCTTGCGAAAATCAGCCAGGACAACGCGCGCGCTCTACCCGTCCGGACGCCGGATATTTTTCTTCAGCATAATACAAAACGCCGGGCGCGGCATGAGCGTTGTGTGGCAATTGGGTGACGATTGCATTTCTCCCGACATAGGGGCGCCGCTCGTGCCATGTAGGACAGGTGATATATGAGGACGGCAAACACGGGGTACGCTTCCGCCAATATCAACAGCAGGCCGACCGTAGGAATATAACGCAGCACGTCAGTGGTTGCTCAACCCGGCACAACAACGAACTCGTTCAAGCCTGAAGCATTGTTGTGCCGAGCGCCGATCATGGTCCGCTGACAAACAGTGACGCCGGCGCAGTTGCGGGGACAAGGACTCGCAGCGCGTGTGGAATCACCTGGAATGTCATCGGCGTCGTGCCGAAGGGGTCGCCGTCAATCTGCACCGGCCACGGTTGAGCCGAGTCCACAATCACGCGCCGCGCGCGCAGAAATTTGACCGACGGGTCTCGCAGGTGCCGCCCGCCCAGGATGCTAAACAGGTGCCGGAACGTGTATTGCGGGCCGACGCCGCTAAAGATCACCACGTCCAATAGGCCGTCGTCCAGCCGCGCGTCCGGTGCGATCCGCAAGACACCGCCGTAAAGCTGCGCATTGCTGACCAGGATAAACAGCGACCGGCCCTTGACCACCTTGCCATCCACGACGACGGTGGTGCGGACGCCGTAGAACTCGAACGCCACCAGCACACTCGCCACGAGATAGGGCAAAAGCCCCAATTGCTTGGTGGCGCGCTCGCGCGGCTCCATGTCGTGCGCCACTTGCGCGTCCAGGCCCAGCCCGGCGAACAACAGAAAATACCGGTCGTTCGCGCGCCCCACGTCAATCGCCCGTACTTTAGCTTCCTTCAACAAATGCGCCGTCACCAGCAAGCGATTCGGGTTCGTCAACGTGAACACCGGCAGGCCCAGTTCCTTGGCCCAGACATTGCCCGTGCCGGTGGGCAACACGCCCATCGCCGTGCGAGTGCCGACCAATCCATTGACGACTTCGCACACCGTCCCATCGCCCCCGGCGACCAGCACCACGTCGAGTCCATCCAGCACGGCCCGACGCGCGAACTCGGTCGCCTGGCCGGCGTGTTCGGTGATGCGTCTTTGAATCCGCCAGCCACATCCGCCGAGATATTCTACCACGCGGTCCAGCTCGTCTTCGACTTCGCGTGGCCCGGCGGTGGGGTTGTGAATCAGGAGGGCGTTCATCCAACATCGCTCCAGATCAAATCACTGCAGAACTCTCCACGAGCTTATCAGCGCGCCTCCGGCAGCAGCACATTGGGCGGAACGGGCGCCCAGTCCACTGCGCCGGGTGGTTTCCAATAAAAATCCAATTGTGAGCCTCCCCCGACCTGAAAGTAATCAATCTCGATGGAATGATCGCCCGCAGCGAGGGTCGCGCTTGGCTCAATGCTGTTGGGTATAGCCCGAACCAGCCCTTCGCCCAAGGTTACTCCATCAATGCTCAAGCGCACCCCGTCGTCCGCATGGATCAAAAAGTGGTACGAGCCGGGCTGAGTAATACGCAGCAAGCCAACGAACCTGGCGCTAAAGGGGCCAGCAACGGGTTCGCCATCCGGCCAGTTCAAAAGGATTAGTGGCGTGATTTGCTTGAATAAAGGCGCTCCCGTCCAATCAGGATTGCCGTAGTAGTAGCCGGTCAATCCCTGGCGAGGCGGGTCCACACGAGAAAAGACTTGAGCTGGTACCACGCCCATGATGCCATTGGGCGTCATCCACTTCAGGCGAGCCACGCCCTGCGCCTGGCAGTTCGTCTGCGCGACCTGGAACGCGTGTAGGCCGCTGCCCATGAACCGGCTGTCCGTCCAGGGTTGACCATCCACCGTAAGCATCAAAGTTCCTTGTGAGGTGAAGGTGTAGACGCCGCTATGCGCCAGCCGCAGACTGCCATTCCATTCGGCTGCAATCGCATCATGTTGACTCCAGTCCTCGTCAATTTCCGCCACAACCATTTCTTCCACCTGCCCGTTGGCACGCATGAACCGCGCCGTCAAGCCTTTCGTAGCAGCCATCTGCTCTTCAGTCACCCTAACACGGAAGTAGAGCGGCATATTGTCCCAGGACATCACCTCGAAGGTAGCCCGCGGGTAAAAGAGTCGCACGTAGTCCCGCACCGGCCAATACAGATACTCGAGCAGAAACACCGCCTCCTGCCCTGTGTCGGGGACCGGCAAATCGAGAGCGGGCCGGAACATGAAATAAGGTGGATGGTCCAGCGAGTTCTCTCCTGTCCGCTGCTTGATCAATCCATAGGTCAGAAATCGCAACGGCGAAAAGCTGTATAAATTGCCCGTGAGATAGATGGCCGCATTCCCGCCTTGCAAGGTCGCCACCACATCTCGCGCGACGCGGCTCTCCGTCTGATCGAAACCGGCTTGCACAGTGGGCGACTGGGCTTGGCGACCAAAGTAAATGTCGCTCTCCCAAGCCGCACTTCCTACCAGGCCAAGGATCACCACCCCACTGCCCAATCGAGTCGCCCATACCCGCATCGCGTCGCCACTTGCCGGGATCAGCCAGATCAATCCTCGCGCCAGCGAGACCATCACCTCGCCAGCCAGCAGCACAATCGCCGGCAACGCAGTCAAGGTGCGATAAGTGTTGGGCGAGTCGCCTCCGATCTCGGTCAAATATGCGCCGGCCATCGTGATGACCAGCCACAGAATCAATACTCCTCGTCGACGGTCCCGCAGGTTGAACAATCCATAGCCGAGGCCGATCACAAACAACACCCCGGTCAGCGGATCCGCTTGAGGCTCACCTGGCAGATTGTGACGAGGACTCGGATCGCCAATCTGGTGAAAGACACGGGCAGTGGCTTGCAGGTTATCGAGAATCGGCTGATAACTGCCTACCTGCCGCACTGTTTTGAGAATGCTCACCTGGGCCGTGCGGTTGATAAAGGTGTTCGGATTCTTGATGTAGTGAACACACAGCGGCGCGACGACGAGAACAGCCGCTGTCCAAAAGATCGCCAACCCGCGCCAGTGACGCTTCCAGCCGGCAACCGGCCCGTTCGGGTCGGCCAGCAGCCAGTACGACGAAAACACCAGCAGCGCAAAAATCATAAGGCGGCTGCTGAGGTAAGTATACAACGCAAGTCCCGTCAGCGCACCGCCTAATGCATAGTCTCTCGCACGTCGTTCGCGCAAGCCCCGGATCAAAAAGAACATCGCCAGCACCATCAACAACGGCGGCACAAGCTCATTCCAGCCCCAGCGGCTGAGGCTGAGATGCCAACGGCTCACTGCTGCCAGGAACATGGCGCATAATCCAACTGGCGGGCCAAAAAGCAACCGGCCCAGCGGGTAAACCGCCAGCACAGTGAGAATGGCCGGGATGAGCGACACTACCTTCAAGCCATAGTAATTGGCGCCTAGGAATTTGTACACCAGCGCCATGTAATACACATAGGCGTTCGGTGTCTCGTACCATCCCGTGACAAACGGAGAAACATGTGAGCCTTCCAGAATATAGAGTGCGTCCAGCGAACTGTTCGTCTCGTCTTTGAAAATGCCAGCGGGGATTTGGTCCAGGTGATACGTGCGAAGGAAAACTGCGAGAGCCACAATCAACAGAAAGGCCACAATTTCCAACCAGGGCGGTATTTGCCCGGCCGGCACGCGAGCACCCAGTTCATCCAATGCAGGCCGGCCCACCGCGCCGATGAGCACACTTCCCGTCACGGCCAAGGCCAGGGCCACGCCCCACAACCCGAAGGCCCCGTCCCACCTATCCGGATCGGGCCACAGTCGCCATACTACCCAGGCGACGAGTCCCACCGCCAGCACGATGCAGGCCACACCCCAACGTTGGCGCCACGCTGGCAGCACAGCCTCCACCGGATGCGCAATCGGCTGAGCATCGGGCAGCCAGCGCTGCACGCGGCTCAAGGCGATGCCTCCCGCCAACCCGGCAGCCATCAGCAACCACCACATCCAACCGCCGTTCGGCTGGCGAGTCCACGCCTGACGCAAGTTGTAGACCGCATACGCGCCCAATCCGAACGCAATCAGCAACAAGGCATAGTCCGCAATTCGACGCGCCGGCAAAGTTTTCACCACAGTCTTGGTGCGGCGATCTGCCGCAGTCAGGCATCGTTTCACAAAACGAGGAGAGACTTGCGAGACCGGAACTTTCGCAAGGTTTTCCCGCAGAGACTAGGGTGAGTCAGGAGTATCCACGGGTATCAGCGCGCTCGGTGGCACCGGCACTTGCGGGCCGTCCGGTGATTGCCAGTAAAACTCCAGGGTGCTACCTCCGCCGCGTTGGAAATAATCGAGCTGAATGGGATGATCGCCGGCCGTTAGGCTCTCATCCAGTTCCAAATCGTTCGGTTGGTCGGGGATCAAGCCCTCGGCTATCACTTTTCCATCAAGACTCAAGCGAGCGCCGTCATCGGCGTGAATGACAAAGTGATACTTGCCAGGCTGGGTAACGCGCAGGGCGCCGACGAAACGAGCACTGAAGGGGCCTTGGACCGGCTCTTGCTCCGGCCAGGACAGCAGGAAAAAAGGCGTCGTCTTTTTGCATAGCGGCTCGCCCTGCCAATCTTGGTTGGCATAGTAATACCCGGTCAAGCCCTGTGTCGGTACTCTCACGCGGAAAAACGCCTGGACAGGAATCATGGCCCCTGACCCATCCGGCAAGGTCCACTTTAAGCGAGCCAAACTTTGAGCCTTGCTATCCGATTGTGTTACTCGCAATGTGTGCAGCCCGCTGCACAGAAACCGGCGGCCGCTCCAAGGTTGGCCATCCACGCTCACTTGCAGGCTGCCCTGACCAACCAAATCATACGTGCCGCTATGTTCCAACCTCAAGCTGCCGGTCCATTCAGCCGAGGTCACATCCTGTTGTTGCCAATCTTCATCAATGTTGGCCACGACACGCTGTTCCACTGTTCCATCGGCGTGAGTGAAGCGGGCATCAAGGCCTTGAATCGCAGCCAGGTCGGACTGTGGCACGCGAACTCGGAAGTAGAGGGGGATGTTGCTCAGCCCCAGCACAGTCTCAGCTTGAGCATCAGGATAAAAGCTTCTAAAGTAATCCATGACCGACCTATAATAGTCATCCAACAAGAAGAGAGCGTCGCTGCCCGCATTTGGTATCGGCAGATCCTCTTCTGGGCGGGCCAAGTGATAAGGTGGCTCATTCAACATGTAGCGCCCTGTCTTTTCTTGGATGGCTCCATGAACCAGAAAACGCAATGGCGAAAAGTAGTAAAAGCGAGGCGAAAGATAAACCGGCGTGTCTGTTTGATAAGCCGCGACGACTTGCTTCGCCACGGCGGTTTCAGTCAAATTGAAGCTAGCTTGCACCGACACCGAGTTAGCCTGAGGGCCAAAGTAGACCCACGTTTCCATAAACGCAGCCCCCGCCCCGCCGCCTACCAATACGAGTCCAGCCAAACTGGCACGCAGCAACCCCTGCCGAGCAGAGAGTGAGGGTCCGGTCAACTCGTATAGCCCGCGAGCTAGGCGATCCAGAGTGTCCCCAACCAATAGGGCAACCGCCGGGACTGCCGTGAGAGTGCGATACGAATTTGGCGAATCAATGCGGACCTCGCTCAGGTAACCGCCGGCCATCGCCAGCACGAGCCACAACCATAACAACCCCCGACGGCGATCTCGCAAGTGAAAGAACGCATAGCCCAGGCCGACCGTCATCAGCACGGCGGTAACAGGATCAGTCTGCGGCTCGCCGGGAATATTCTGCCGGCCCGTCGGGTCGCCGGTCTGGTAAAAGAGCTTGACATGACGCCAGATGTTTTCCACGAGAGGCTGATAGCTACCGGCCTTGCGCATGTCGTTGAAAATGCTGATTTCAGAGACGCGGTTGAAAAACGTGAACGGCCTGGTGATGTAAGTGACACTGATAGGCGCAACGGCGATGAGGCAGGCCAACAAAAAGAGCATCAGCCCGCGCCCGTGGCGCTTCCAACTGGACAGAGGTCCTTCGGGATCCGACAACAGCCAATAAACGGCAAACAGGCCAAGCGTGGCAAGCGCCAGCCGACTACTCAGGTAAGTGTAAACCATCAGCCCGGAGATCAAACCGCCCAGCGCATAATCCCAGGCGCGTCGCTCGCGCAGCCCGCGAATCAGAAAGAAGGTTGCCAGCACCTGAAACAAGGGCGGCGCGATCTCATTCCAGCCCCAGCGGCTCATGGTGAGATGCCAACGACTGACAGCGATAAATAACATGGCGCAGAGACCCGCCGTCGAGCCAAAGAGCAAACGCCCCAACACGTAAACGGCCGGAATGGTCAAAATGGCTGGGATCAACGAAGCGACCTTGAGCGCATAATAGTTTGCGCCCAGCAACTTGAACAGGGCCGCCATGTAGTAGATGTAGCCGTTAGGCGTCTCGTACCAACCGGTGGCAAAGGGTGAGTCGTTGCGACCATCCAAGATGTTGAGCGCATCCAACGCGCCGTTGGTCTCATCCACGTAAATGCCGGCCGGGATGCTGTTCAGACGATAAAGCCGCAGGAAAATCGCCAGGGCAAAAATGAGCAAGAAGGCCGTGACTTCCAGCCAGATAGGAATCAAAGCAGATGTTTGGCGCTTTTCTGCCTGGGTCGCGCGGCCCAACCATTCATCCACGGCTGGCTGGCCAATGTTGCCTAGCAAGCCGCCGCCCAACAGAATCAGAGCCATCGCCAACAACCACGGCCAGACGGTGCCATTCCACTGATAATAAGTGGGCCACAATCGCCACACAATCCAGGCTGTCAACACGACTGCGCCCAGCAGGCAATACAGCCCTCTGACCTGCAGTGACGAGCTGCGCTCGTCAGCGGGGCGTGCGGACGGATGAGCATCAGGCAGCCAATCTCCCATGCGTCGCAGCGCATAGCCGCCCAGCAACCCGGCGGCAAGCAATAACCACCACAGCCACTCGCCAGACGACTCTTTGGCCCACGGCTGGCGCAACCGTATCACAGCATAGCCACCCAGCCCAAGGGCCAGGAGCAACAGCACGTAATCGTCGAATCGACGCGGCAGCGAGATCTTTATGGGGAACTTGTCTTGTATATGGTCACCCAACTGGAATCGTCCCTTTTGGAAAAGACATCGCGCAAGTGGCCCTGCTCTACCATCTGCTGGAACTTGGCCAGCCCGTTGGCGGAGTAATACGCGCGCTCCAGGTCGCCGACCACAATATATTCGACCTGATAGCGCCGCAGGAATTCAAGCGCAGCGGTGGGATCGGGCGTGTTGTAAAAATTATTGACCTCTTCAATCCGTTTTTCGACCAGCCACTCTGGCAAAACCGTATTCTGCTGTCGCACGTGCCAGTTCCAACCCACCACCGTCGGCAGCCCAGTGTAAATCGAATAGCGCGCTCCCCAACGGTACTCGGCTGTATACCCTTCCACAATCGTCGGCGTGCCGATGACATGTTCCTGCATCCACCTGATGCCGGCATAATCGGAGGCCAGGTTCAACTTGCGATTTTCATCGTTATAAACGGCCGGCTGGGTCGCGCCATCACCCAGCATGTAGGCCATGCCGTCCAGGCTACGCGGCGGGTGCGCAACGTCCGGCCAGCGGTCGGCCATCTTGAGTCCCGTCGCAATCAAAGGATACATCGCCGCGGCCAGCACCAACAAGAAAAGCGCCGCCCACCATACACGCCGCCAGCGAACCGACCACCGGCGAAGAATGGGAATCAACTCGACCAGTGTCGCGCTGGCTGCCACGCTGAACAAGGCCCACACCTGGAGGTAGAATTTGAAAACCGTGTTGGAGCGGCCCACATCGCCCTGGAGGACCACTACTTCGACCACCGCCGTAATCGCGATTCCAACACCTAATGCCATCAACACAATCCGCTTTTGGAGGGATTGACCTTGACGCGCCAGGAGGAATCCGATCCACGCCAACAGCGGCAAGGCTAATACGAGGACTTGATACTGGCCGCGCCATAACACGATCAGCACCGCGAATACTGCGCCGACATAAATCAACTTCCAGGCATTGTTCCGCGCGAACCATTCCCCCAGCGGATGTGAAGACAATACAGTCCACTTGCTCTTGAGCCAGTCACGCGACTCCCAAAACAGGAACGTGACCAAGATAAACAGGAACAATCCGTGGACTGTAAGATAATCATCCAACGGAGTGCGAGCGCCTTTCCACACCTCAAAGGAAGAATACGAGGTGCCAAACCAATGCCGGAAAGGATAGTACATCGCCACGGCAATGCCGACCAAGAGCGCCACTTGCCCCACCATCGCCAGCCACATCGCGCGTGAAACTTCCCGGCGCGCCTGCCACACACTCCAGCATACTGCCAAGGCTCCCAATCCCAGCCAAACTGGAAAATCCCAGGTGTGGGCAGGGTAGAACACGCCGAACACCAGTCCTGCCACAAACCACATTACAATGCGTTCCAGCCAACGCCGTTTGTGGGTGGAGGCAAACAGAACACTCAACATCCATGCCAGGGCCGCAAAGGTGATCGGCATCGCCAACAAGTGCGGGTGCAGGTCGCCATACAGGAATGAAAAATATGGGAACTCGGCAATCGGCGTGTCTTGGCCGTCGTGCAAGATGGGACGTGAAGGGCCAAAATACCAACGGCCTTTATCGCCGGGCAGCGCAGCCTGGCCCGATAGTACTTTCTGTGCACCTAAAAAGGCTTCTTCCGCACGTTGATACCACGTAAGGTTCATGCTGCCAGGCGCAGATACCTCCGGCAAGTATTTCCACAGTTGCCGCGCCGGGTATAAATTGCCCAGGAAGAGCATGAGAACCACGACCACAACGCCGGCCAGGATTGGCTTGGCGCGCACGTACAGACTCTCGGTTGGCGGGTTTTTATGCACGGTCTCGGTCGTCGGTTTGTTGGGGCCAGTCACCAGATTATAGGTCACGCAAAAAGCCCCCACACCCGTCATCGCAAACCATGTCGGCAAGATCAGGTTATATGCGATGGCCGGGACAATGCCCAACAACTTGGTGAGGACTGCGCTGATCACATAGCCGTAGTAATAGTAATTGATATAGTAGCCGGAAAACCAGGGATTGGGCGGCGGGAAGTAAACAGTTTTGAGAATGGCGTCAAAGAAAGCCAAGTCCATCGGCTTTTCGCCACCCAACCAGGGATGCCATAGATCCGGATTACCCAGGCGCACCATCAAGTCAAACACGAACAGTGCCAGAAACAAGCCCTCGATGCCTAGCAAGTAACGCCAGCGAGCGCGCACAAAGGTCAATAACTCACTCCGGTTGCGCACTGCCATAAAAATGCCGATCGCCGCCACCCCTCCTGCACTGAACCCAAGCGCCGCTTGGGTAAAGGGCAGGAGTTTTAAACTGCTCAGCAACCATGTGACCCAGGCCATCAACAGCAAAACAATCAGCCGGACGAGCGGGTAACCATGGTCCGCCAATCCTGGCAGAGCGACAAACACAAGTGGAAATGCAAGCCATCCCAAAAGCAGCAATGTCAGGTACCACGCCAGCACGCCGAGCGTTTGATTCCGATTGAGGATGGACTGCGCGTCAAACATCTCGAACCAGGTGCCGCCCGCCTTCTGAGCCGCCAACCGATCGGGCGTGAGGCGCAAGCCGCCCGGCATCATCGTGTAAGCCATGGGTGATTGATCCACCACCTGCGTCAGGTCCACACTCTCGAGAATGGCCCGCACATTTTGCAGCGAAAAATCGGATGACTTTTTGAAAATCAAGACTTTGGGATGATCGTAAACCGTGAAGGACTCGTCGGCGGTCTGGTCGGAAATGGAAATCGGCCCAAAGTTGAGCCTACTTTCGAAGGTGGCGACAAGTTCAAATCCCAGCGGTCCTTTCAATGGCGGAACAGCTTCATAGGCCTGGGCTTCCATGTCGTCCCCGATACATTGGCAGTTGAACAACGCTTGATAATACTTGAGCGTCATGGGGTAACGCAAAGGCAAACGCGGCATCGCATCGTACGCCCGGTTGGACGGGATGACAATGTAATTCGCCTGCGCCAGAATGTCCAACATTCTCTCGCGTTTAGCGGGCGTGTCCGGCTCGTATAACTCCAGGTTGAGCGGCTCGTACAAGCCTCCCAGCGGATCATAGTCGTCCACGCGCTGTGGGAGCGCGTCGTCCCATGAAGTTTCCAGTGTCAGTGTATCGCCCGCCAACGTCACCGGCCCGCCGGCAGTGACTTTGTAAACCACGTAATAAGTAGTGCCTGCGTCCAAGTTCACGGGCGAAAAAGAGAAAGTAGGCGCTTCACTTCGCCCGCCGGCACCTGGCGGGAAATCGGTGGTCGCAGTAGCCTCGGCCAATACCTCTTGGCCAGCCTCGTCTCGCGCCAGCTTGACTTGCAGCGTCGTCTGGATGGGCACATAGGTCATCTGGAAATCGCCAATGACCAGACGGTTGAAGCGAGTCGTCTGGCCTGGCGTAAACTCCACTTTGCCTTCAACATCGCCTGAAACCAAGTTCGTCAGCGCCAGATCAAGCGGCAACTCAGCCTGACCTTGCAACGTCACCCGTGTGGCTGTGAGCGGGCTGTTGCTATGGAGGGTGTAGAACAAGAAACGAATCTGTCCTACTTCCAGGTTAACCTCTGGAAATTCAATCGTCTGGCTGGCGGCATAGTCTCCCGCCGGAAGGGTTAGATGCCCTTCAGCCAGCGTGTCTCTGCCGTCAGGGTCGCGCGTCAGCCTGATTCGGAATTCAGCGCCCACCAGTTGCATGCGGCCGGTCGTGATCGTCGTCACGGTGCCGGATTGTACTGGTCGGACGCGGGATGTCAGCGTTTGCCCTGCTAGAATCGCCGTGCTCAGCGGAACCGAGACTGGATATGATCGCGATCCTTGAGGCGACTGGACGACTACATTGAGAGGACCCGGCACGTGTTCCAGTATCCAACGCGAGGCTGCGACGCGAGTGTGCGGGCGAGTATAGATGCGAGTGAATGCAAAAGCATACACATAGGTCGTGACAATAACGCCCACTAAAATGAGCACGGGCAACGCGCCCGGCAGCACCTCTCGGAGCCGCAGCGTCTTCCATCCCGCGCGGAAGGCACGCGTCCGATCCAATACCTCGACCAACGCCCAGGCAGCGAAGAGAATCAAGAAAGGATAAATCGGCAGAAAGTAGCGCATATAGCGCCAGAACTGGGCATTCTGCCAGATAAAATATCCTGCCACCCAAACCACCGGCAACAGGTGTTGCCGCCAATCACCGCGCAAACAGCGCCAAGCCGCCCATGCCCACCCCAACCAAGCGGCCAGACCCAGCGGAATCCCCAGGCCCCATACCACCATGTTCGTCCAGGCATAAGTCACAGGCCGATCTGTCCAGTGATGATTCGGGGGCCATTCCGATTTACCGGCCACCTGGTCGGTGACTTCTTTCATGATATCCAGCCAACGCTGGTTAAAGCGCAGACCGAAAAAGCCCGGCCCGACAAACGCATAGGGTTGAAAAACGCGGAAAGTCGCCGCCGCCACGACAATCGCAATGATCCATCCCCGGATAATGACCTTGAAAACAGCTCTGCGCTTGACGGGCTCGGGCCACACCATCGTCAGGCGCGCCAACCCTGCCAGAACAATTACGCCCATAAGCGGAAGCGTATTAACCTTGCACGCCGCTGCCAGCCCAGTCACCAGGCCAAAGAGCGCAGAATGCCACCAACGCCCTTCCCCCTTTTCTACAGAACGAGATGCCAATCCGGGCGTGGCGAGCACCGCGATGTAGAACCCGGCAACCACAAAGACAGTTGAAAAAGAATCCACCGTAAAATAGTGCGAAAGCTGAATGGGCAAGACGGCGGCGGCACTCAGAGCTGCCGCCAACAAACCCACACGCCGGCTGTACAGCCGGGCGCCTAGCAGATACAGCATCACCACGACGGCCAGATCAAAAACTCCAGAAAGCACTCGCCCGACCAGCACAATGAGATCGTAATGCGTCATGTTGACCCACTCGGCCACGTACCGCGTGAGAAACAACGGCAACATGCCATAAGTGTATGAACCGTGCGGGAGAGGGTTGAGTGTAGAGTCCTGGGTGTCAAAATACTGGGCCAGGCTCTTGACCGTACGAATCTGCTCTGCCACCATGGTGATGAAGCGTTCGTCCGGATGCTCGTGGAGGTTCTGGTCCCAATTCAGACCCACTAGGCGGAAATAAGCCCCGGCCAGCAGAATGGCAATCAGCACCAGCGTAGAGAGGCCCGCGTGTTTCCGCACTATGCGTGCCGGCAAAAAGCGAGCAGCTTCCTCATCCACAAGGCCGGCGCGAGGCGTTGCAAAGGTCTCTTGAGCCGGTTCGAAGGTGGTTGGGGCCAAGACTGGCTCGACGACAGGAGTAGACGCCGGCGCGCTGACTGAGGACGTCAGCGGCAGAGCCGGTTCCGAGGCGGAGGCAGAAGGCGAGACCGTCACCAACGGCGCTATTTGTGAAAAACTTTCGGGGCTGATGCCCCACACTTTTTGGAGGTCGGCCACAGACCGGAATGGCCTCAACGCCATGATGCGTTTTGCCAGTCGCGGGGAGATGTTGAGGCGCTGGACAAGTGTATCCGCGTCGGCCGAGTTGAGGTCTAGCATAACATGATCCCAGGCGGATGGACGCCGTGGCTTAGAAAATCCCGTAGCCGGCGCATCCCCACGCGGTAGCGGTCGGCGGCTGGCATCGGGATACCAGCCTACGGTTTTCGGATGGGCTCTTAGCTGGTGAGCTGGATTATTTCCACAAGGCTCCAGAACTCTCTGATAATGACCTGTAGTTCTGGTGGAGCGCCTGACTTTTGAGCTTTGACCGTCTTGACCATGTCGTCTTGGCGATAGCGGAAAACGTAGTGGGTGGCGTCGTCCGGCGTCGGTGTGGTGGCAGGATATTCATCCTTCAGGGACGCGAACTTGGCACGGGTGACAAACAGGCCCTGCCAACGCGTCTTTTCTTTCTCGTCGAATTGCTTTTTGAATTGTTTTCCGCTACTCTGGTCTGTGTAGACGGCCAAGCCGTTTTGATACACGATCAAAATGTCGCTGAACGAAGGCGAGACACGACCTGTGGCCTGTATGCTGAACCCGGCGTCCGGCGGCAACGTCTCCGTATCTGAGCTTGACAATGTGGGCGCCATTGGGGCAACGGTAGGTCTGAGACGACTGCAACCGACCAGCAACATGAGTGTTACAACAACCAGGAGAACTCTGCGAAGCGTCATAGTGCCCCCTCAAATGTGTGGTGGTTAGCATTGTACCATGTGTAGAACGGACGTGCAATGTCCCAAAGGTCACAGGGACGACAAAGCATTCCAGGTCAAAGATCAACCCTCCACGGCGTCAAGCGAAGGAAATTTATGTGGGGACATGCAATCCAGTCCTGTTGCCGCTTGTTTTTCCGAGCAAAAGGCATTCAGATGCGCCC
>Ga0315279_10004027_pt1 | contig 19947 bp, 17 predicted proteins | sample YL17G06_20_MG_FD_203694 | JGI IMG/M metagenome (GOLD analysis project Ga0315279, IMG submission 203694) | Sediment microbial communities from Yellowstone Lake, YNP, Wyoming, USA - YL17G06_20 | ecosystem: Environmental > Aquatic > Freshwater > Lake > Sediment | place: USA: Wyoming | collected... | reverse complement strand
CAATAAATGGTTACATGTATAATTGTAGCACAAAAGCGTTATAAAGTCAATGAATATATGCGATTTTCTCAGTCTCGGCGAAGCTGAGAAATCTTATATCCAGTCCCAGCGAAGGCTGGGACTGAAGCTCGTTGGTTTTACGATTCAAGGATCATAAACCCAAAGCGTTTTAAGGCTTAGGATTGATCTCTGAATCAGGAATTTAGCCACGGATACACACGGATTAACACAGAAATTAGTCTATAGGTCAATGAGTCAATAGGTCTATAGGTTCACAAATAATAGACCAATAGACCTATAAATCTGTGTTTCATCCGTGGCTAAATATATAAAATCATTAAACAGTTTTTTCAGTTTTGACTAAAATGTCGAACTATGTCAAAATGGCATTTTTTAACGATTACCTTTTACTAAATTGGAGGTATTAAAATTTGAAGATTAAAGTTGGAGTAATGGGGTCTGCCGGAGGCGAAATGTCAAAAGATGCTCTGGAAAAGTCGTACCTGCTTGGTAGAGCCATAGCAGAAAAAGGATGTGTGCTTGTGACAGGAGGCTGTCCCGGTCTTCCGTTTGCGGCGACCAAAGGCGCAAATGATGCAGGCGGTTTCACCATAGGCATTTCCCCCGGTATTGATTTACGAGAACACGTTGAGCTATACAAATCACCCACAGAGTATCTGGACGTTTTGATCTTTACCGGTAGTGGACTTATGGGAAGGGAAGTCATTGGTGTTAGAAGTTGCGACGTTATCATTATAACAGGCGGTCGCTCCGGTACTTTGGGTGAATTCTGCATTGCTTATGATGAAGGGAAACCCATTGGTGTTCTTGAGAATACAGGCGGAATAACTTCCAGACTGCCCGATATAGTCGAAACCATAAAAAAGGAAACTGGAAGCGAAATCGTCTATGATGATGACCCTTACCAGCTTATTGAGAGAATTTTAGAGTTATACGAGAAAGTTAAAAATAAGCCAAGACGTTATGACGCATCTGGTTGATATGCAACAGGTATCATGTTGCACTATGCTACATAACCTATAATGTAAGTTTAATAAAAGTGGTTCTTCCGTGTTGAGTGTGGAAATATATTCAAACTGAAAAATTTTAAATCCCCCTAACCCCCGAATTTAAAGGATGACGGATGAAAGAAAGTACTTCATCCGTCATCCCTTATCCTTCATACTTGAAGAAAGGGGGAATGGCTCTATTTCCCCCCTTTAGCAAAAAGGGCAAGGGGGATTTGAGACTTACGCAAGATTTATTCCCACTCTTTAAGAACCTCTTTCTTTTTCTGAATGACTCCCCAATCAAGCTTATTAGCAATCTCAGAGAACATTGTTATATCCATCTTCTGCTGTTGATTTATATTGTCAATATTCCTTTTCCATTTTCTTAGTCTTACAGAACATATAATCCTACCTGCACCAAAAGTAACAGGAATTAACAATAAGCCTGATAATGGTATTAAAGAGTGTATAACCAGTGTACATATCAAAGGCGCCAAGCCAAAAATAATCGCTAATATATTAAAAACTATGCGATCAGTCTGGCAGTAGTTGATGGTCTGTAAAGTCATTGCGAGGGATTTTTTTATATTTGTGGGAGGGTTATCTTCCAGATTGCTTTCGGGAAGAGTAGCTAACATACTACGCAGTGTATTCTGTGGAAATACGCGTACTTTTGTTATTGCATCATAATATACGCCTAAATTTAGGAGATCACTTATCCATAATTCAAGAATTTGACTTTGCCAACGATTGAGAATCAGTGTTTCACCGATAAAGAAGGCACCACAAATTGGTATATTAAGAATTAATACTAAAAGCGGGAACCATGACATCCACACTATTGCCCAGATCAGAGAACCCAATGTGACAATCGCAACACTTATGACAAGTATTTTGAATCTTTTTATACGGGAATTGATCGTATCTGTTGTGGCGTGTAAAGCTTCTCGCATCCCTGATCTTGGTTTTTCTGTTTCCATATATTATTCCAGATTTACGATAAGCCTATGGAAGTTTATGCGGATACGCCGGCGGATATTTCAGGTCTTGCAAAGGAACACCCGTTCTATCAGGATTATTGAAATCTGGCGAATACTCGTAATTCATGTAACCCGGGCGACCCGGCACTCCACCGAGATGCGGATTATCCGGGTCAGGCGGGACCTGTGTTCCATGAGATGCAGCCGCAGAACGATGCATACCTTCCATCACTACCACTCTTCCATCTTTCCCAATAAAGGCTTCTGGAATGTTAACTCTGTTGTCGTCTCCGGTATGGGTCGTGGGTCGGAGCATTAGGTCATTTGGACTTCTGTTGGCAAATGCTTTTGAGCAATCAGCCTGTATGGTCATTGTGCCATCATCATGCTGGTAGACCGCATAACCATGCTGGTCGTTTTGTTCTACTAATGTGGGATTCGGGCACCGAAGTCCTAATGGGTCTGTCCAATTAATCGGATTGCGTGGATAATTGTAAATGTTTACGCCACCGTCAAAGCCAATAGGATCGGGAGTCAAATAGCGTGTTTGGACAGGATCGTAATAACGGTTGTTATTATAAAAAAGACCTGTCTCTTTATCCTCAAATTGCCCGGGGAATCTAATACTATAGTTTTCTGGATCGTCACAGAATATCTCCAAAGGTATTCCATAAGCCGAGTATCTTCCCCACCATTTTACACTTCCTTGACTATCCAATACTTCCTGTGCCATGCCAACGGGATCGCTTATAAAATGCTCTACGTCTTTTCCTATCCATTGAACCGAAGGTCGCCAAGCGTCAAATCCAATAAGCATTTCAATTGGTTCTTTATCTTCTCTAATGACTGCTGTTAATCTGTCATCACTCCAAACAAAGTTTGTCTTTCTTTTTGATGTTTGTTTTTCGATTCTTCTTCCAATTGGGTCATATTTAAACTCAACTGTTTCTCCATTTGGTAGAATAACCTGTGTGAGTTGTCCTTTAACGTCGTATAAATACTGAGTCACTTCATTTTCTTTACGACACGCCTGTACATTACCGTTATTATCATAATCAAATTGAGTGTTACCGACAGCTAATAAACGTCCCCCCTGCCCGTATTCAAATTTTTCGTTATTTCTCTGCAGTACGTCTTCACCTAGCGAGAGTTTGAATTCCTCCGTTTCACCATTTTCCCAAAAAGCCTTGATCAGGTGTAGTTGGGAATTATATTCACAATGATACTCACCTCTAAGACTATCTTCTACCGATACTATGTTATGGGCGTGATCGTAGCCATATTTTCTCTGCACAATTTGTTTGTCCGATTGACTGACATTTTGGTATACCAGTCGGTTTTTTCCGTCATACGAGACAACCTCAATTATTCCCCCACGCATTGAGCGAGAAGTGACAAGTCCACGAGTATTATATTTAAACTCTTGAATTGTTCCATTCTCATCACTTATCGCTTTCATATAACCAGATTCATCATATTCAAAAGATACCTTACCAACCATACCATTTAGAATTTCTCTGGATACAAGCCTTCCACTTTTATCATATCCATAGCTGATCTCAAAGTCATTTTGTCGCTCACCTACAAACCGACCAGCCGGATCATATTTAAACTCTATCGTCGCTGATGAGTTAGTAGCTTTTAACATTTTTTGCTTCCAATTATATTCATAAGAAGCGAGAATTTCTTTTTCCTCTTGATTATTATTACCGATTGCTTTCAGCAGACTTTCCTCTATCATATTTCCACAGGCATCATACTGGCGAGAAACTAAACTTCCATCAGACCGATGAATTTGAATTATTTGACCCACAGGATCATACACAAATCTTTCAATCCGTCCATCGAAATATTTGCGTTCTATCATCTGCCCATTCAAGTCATATTTTTCTTGATATTCTTCACCGCGTTCATTAATGATTGAAGTTCGCCGTCCTTCTGTATCATAGCTAACTCGAAGGCTTCTTCCACTTGGATCTGTTGTACGAATGATATGACCAAAAGAGTCGTATTCATATCTCCATATTGCTCCATTCAAGTATTTAACTTGAGTCAGTTTTCCAGCGTTATTGTAGCTAAATCTGATTTCTGTACCATCAGACATCTTTCGTGCAGTAATACGCCCAACAGCATCCGTTTCAAACGTGCAAAGAAGTCCTTCTGAATCTGACGAAAGAACTGGTTGTCCTTTGGAATCATATTCACATCGAAATTTACCGAGTGCATCTGAGATTTCTATCCATTTCAAGTCAATGGCATAATGTCGCAGAAGCTCTCTGCCTTCAGGATCGATCTCCTTGAGAATCTCACCTTGATTGCCTCTTTCGATTTTCCATGTATTTCCTGACGGGTCTTCAAATTGGATCAAACAGCCGTGATCGTCATAAAACCACTTTTTGCAGTTTCCATCGGGGTCTATTATGCTGGTACAAAGTCCTAGAGAATTATATTTATATATATGAGAGCGCCCAAGTGTGTCAGTGTATTTAGTTAGGTTGGCATATTCATCGTATTCTCTTGCTCGAACATATCTCAGAGCGTTAAGCCGTACGTCCATGCCGGGAGAACGCTGATACTCTGTCATATTGCCAATAGCATCTACTTTTTTCTGAACTGCACCGTTTTCATTATAAAAGTAGGTTGTTGTTCCACCAATGCTGTCTTTAACACGTGTAGTTTTGCGTTTAATATCATATTCTATTTTTCTCTCAAGGTATCCGCCATCACCCCAGCTTCTTATGCATTTCCCATCTTTATCGTATTCAAAATAGAATGCGCCTCCCAATTGATTCACTTCACAAATAAGCCGATGATTTGCGTCATAGGAATACTTTAATGTTGCTCCCATGGGGTCGTTGACTTCTATCAGACGTTTCAAGGAATCATATTTATATTGAACCAGCAGAATTGGACTGTTCCCAGAATGGTGAAGTTCAATTGAACTAATAAGATTATCCTGTCCGTATCGGAGAACTAAGTCTCTTGCTACTAAGGATTGCTCAATAATCTGAGGACGGTTTTTATCATCATACTGTATAGAGATAGAGTTCCCTGAGTAATCTTCGATACGTATAAGAGAATGTATATTTTGAGATGGGTAGGGAGAAAAGAAGTAATATCTCTTATGGTGCCAATCCCAAACCTTATATTTCAAACTATCAACTCGAAGTTCCATCTGTTCTTGGGGATTGATTGATATTCCATCTGCATCAGGTTTTAGAAACACAACATTCCTACCTTCTTCATTCTTCATAAGAAAAAAGTCTTGTTCTTTTTGGATAGTCATAAAGAATGGAGTCATCCAACCATGTCCAAGGGGTGTTAAGTCAAGGTTTGCAGTACTATAGAAACGTCTCCATATTAAAGGAATATAACCCGGCAACTCAAAATCGTGCCATGCGGTAAAAACACTACCTGATGTTATTTCCACCGGATGCCCGACAGTTGTTTTTGAAGCTATTGGATTTGCTTTTTTTATCATTTTTGTAACCTAACTATGCGAAGTTGGTGTATTATGCCTGTCAAGTATTGGATTTGGAAGTCTTTCAAGTCCCTTTTGCATTCCATATTGCATTGCATTTTGTATTGTGCTAATTGCAATGGCTCTTACTAAAGCTGAGATGCTGACACCTACCATAACGTTACCGAAATCAATAACGTTTGCATTTGGCACTACTGGTATATCACTGCACGAAGTTCCGACAAAGCCGCATCCAAATGCCAATGCGCCTCCGTTTGCTGATACATTAGGACTGCCGACTGCTACCGACCCCTGCGCTCCGGGCCAAGGAAGTGGTGGCATTAGTAGCTTAACCCACGTCTGCCATTTTGTATAGGCGGCGAAGGTTGATTGAATTGTAGTTAGAGTTGTCATGACGTCAGTTGTATCTATACCAGTCAAGTCTTTGATAAAATCTTCTGCGGCTTTTGGTTTTGGCATCAATGCGGCAATAAGTGCAATCGTTATGTTTGCAAAAATTGTCAATCCTGCCAGTGTAATATTCATTACTACATTTGTAAGATATCGTGACCAATAGGTCGCATTGGTCGGTGTTTGTGGAACAGGCGCCCCTTGAGGAATATGAGCAGAGTATCCCAGCGCTCCTACACAGCAAACAGGTATCCCGTTTGCAAGCACGTCCATCTTTGGAAAAGTAGGTGTAGTCCACAAAAAGACAGCACCTATGTAAGGATGTATTGGAATTCCGGGTAATGGCGGGGCAGGGACAACAGCGTGCATATCAACGCCAATAACCATACATCCCAATTTAGCAACAGGAAACAAAGGCATAATTAAACTCACTTCTTCAATTTACAAATACGTCCATCTTTTTCATCTCAGGTAGCCAATCACGTCCCGGGTAAGGCACAGCGCCACGCCAGACAAGATCAACTTGTCGTTCTTCAACACGGATCATCACCGTATGCAAAAAAACCTCTGGTTCTTGAATACCCATCCCTATATCAAGCCCGATGTGAGGGCGCTCACCCGGTAGCTGGAATTTAATCTCTCTATCTGGTGATAGATTAATCAAGGTAATGCTCTCCTCTCCAGACATGAATGGAAAAACTAACCCTTGTGATGCGCCATTGAAGAATCGAAAGTCCATATCAGGTAGATTTGTTTGCTCAAATGCGTTTTTCTGCTCTGGCGAAACAGCCATTGCATAAGCTTTGCGCAATTCCTGTTCAAGAGCGCGGTCAGCAGGCATAACACCCGCAAAAGATGCCCTTGGTTGCCATATCTTTGAAAACCATCCAAATCCTTGCGGTATCGGTTGGCGTTTCCAATACGCAATACTTCCAGCGCATAATCGGGCTGGCGTAAGCAGATCGCTTCTATCTTCAATATTCGGCAGAGCAAGGTTATCAACTGTCTTTTTGCTTTTATTAATGACAAAACCCTTACCAAGTATATTCCGGGGATAAATGCAAGGCATAGTTGGATCAGAATAAATATCTACTCCGCCGTAAGCGTTTTCATATAGGACGTCCATAGTTATAAAAGGTATAGGATCTTTAAACTCCGGGTCTCTCCATCGTTGATACATGGCAACACGATCACCGATCACAAGAATATCTTTGCGACTCTGACCAACAATGAGCGACGCAATCATGCTTTCTATTGGATTTCCACCGGGAGCATAAGCTTTACCATTTAATACAACGTCAGTAGCTATCTTGTAAGGAGCAAAATCACTTTCAAATTGTACGGTCGAATTCATCGGATCACCAAAATAGACATCACCAGCAAAAATTTTTTGATCAATTTCGGCACGAATACAACGCTTATCCGAGATAATATTATAACTACGTTTGATTAGAACACAAAGTACGTGCTGACCCTCTGGAGTTTGTCCGGGAAGGACAATCTTCTGTATCTTACGTTCTTCGCTGTTATTTGTTTGTTGTAAAGTCGAATTTTCCATGATTTACATTTTAATAAATTTTAGTCACTAAGTTCTTCATCTCCGACAACCAATCTATACCTGGATATTCATGCGCACCTCTCCACACCATATCAACCTGCATATCTTCAAGTCGAACACAGACGGAATGCAAAAAAGGTTTTAACTCATTTTCACCTAAGCCAATATCGAGCATAATACCGGGCATATCTTTTGGAAGCATGAATTCCAGTTTGCCGTCCTTTGTCATGTTGGTTAATCTAACACTCTCTCCACCTGACATAAATGGTAAAACAAGCCCTACGGATGCACCATTATTAAACCTTACGTCAAAACTTGGTAGCTTGAATTGACGGGCAAGGGCGATCTGTCCTTTTGGCACCAGACCAAGTAATTCCTCTTTCATTACGTCATCTGGATTCACGAATCCGGGAACTGATCCGACAAACGAACATCGAGGATACCAAATCTTTTGGAACCATCCAAAGCCTTGCGGTAGAGGTTGCAGATTCCAGCGATAAATATCACCTAGAATCAATCTCTCCGGTGTTATTAAATCATTCGGGTCTTCAAGATTAGGAAGTTCAAGACCATCAACAACCTCACGGACGTTTTTAACAGCAAATCCCGTTCCCATAGTATTTCGTGGATAAATAAGCGGGAGTTTGGGTTCGCTTAAATTATCTGATCCACCATAGGCTTTGTCATATCTTATCTCTATTTCGGTGAATTGGATGGGGTCTGAAAATATAGGCGATTTTTTTTCTCTAAAGCTACATTTACGATCACCTATCACACGTATCGTTTTTTTGACATTCACAACCTCAACAGAAGCATCCATCTGTGATAAGGATACTCCATTGGGTGCATAAGCTTTCCCAATGACCACAAAATCAGTAGCAATCTTAAAAGGAACTATATCTGACTCATATTTAACAGTAGACCATTGTGGATCGCCATCATCATAGTAAGCATCAATCAAAGTAATGGGATTGGTATGTTCTGAGCGGATAGCTTGCTGACCGTGTTTAATGTCATAAGTTCGTTTTACAAGCACAGAGAAAATGGATATACCAATATCATTTTTTCCCGCGGCTATTGTGAATTCCTCTTTCATACTTTTCTGTTCTTCCGTTGCACGGCGGAACGTGAAATGCTCTCTCCGTGCCTCAGTGTCTCCGTGTTTATTTTAATATTTATAACCATACTAGGGATTCAACATTACCATTCCACCCTTTACGGTGTTTGTAGCAGATCCTTCAGAAAGCACGATAGCTCCCTTTGTATTGTGAGTAGTATCTGCCTCAGATGTGACAGTCCCACCTTTGATACTTACTGAGCCAGAACCTTTGATACCAACATCAGTTCCTTTGATACCAACGCTAATGCCTTCCAGATTAATAGTGCCATCTTTCTTCATTGTAAGCTTACTGCTACCTGTTACTAATTGAATTTCGTTAGCGGCTTCTATTGAAATTTTGCCTGTGGTAGACATTATAGTTATATTACCCTTAACTGTTGTATCTTGATTTGCATCATAGTTTTCGGCTACGTTGGCTTTTACATTGAATGTTGCGGCACCTGTCATAACATTAAGAAAATACGTACCATCTAATACGTGCAATTCAACATTTTGTTTAACTTGTGTAATACTCTCACTATCAATGGTAATATATTCATTGCCATGAATCGTTTTGCTGCGGTCACCAGTAATTTCTACTTCCTCACCACTCTTGATCGTAACTTTCTGATGTTTATTAACAGTTATAGTACGATCTGCTCCGACACTAATGGATTGATTTGCTCCCACACTGGTACTCATATTATTTTCAATCTTCTCGTTCATGTCCTTTTGTGCGTGGATATAAACTTCCTCACTGCCTTTGGTATCCTCAAACCTAAGCTCGTTATAACCGCCTCCACCCTTGTAGCTATTGGACTTAATCGTGCTTTTGGTTTTATCGTCTGGAAGTGTGTATGGTGTCGCATTATCACCGTTGTAGACTCTACCTGTAATTATGGGTTTATCGGGGTCGCCTTCGAGAAAATCAACGATCACTTCCTGGCCAATACGTGGGGTATATATAGCTCCCCAGCCTTCTCCAGCCCATAACTGACTGACCCTGATCCAGCAAGAGCTATTTTCGTCCCTATGTCCCACTCGATCCCAATGGAACTGCACTTTTATTCTGCCATATTCATCAGTGTAAATCTCTTCACCACCGGGACCTGTAACCATCGCTGTTTGTACACCCTCGACCATTGGTTTTAACGCCTTACGAGAAGGACGGAATGGGATTGAAGATGGGATACACTCAAATTCGTTATTATAACTTGAGCTTTCATCACCAGAATCTTCTCCTAATGGCTGAGTCGCTGATGTTGTAAGTCGTGTTATAAGATATTCTTGATTTAAATCAGAGCGTGTATATCGCTCAAGCACAAACTTATAGCCCGGAATGAATCTTCGGCAGGTACTTTGCCCAAAGCCTGCTTTGCGGTTAGTCCTTATTGCTTCTAATCGAATCTGAGCTAAATCCGCTCCTACTTCGTGATCAGTATACTCTCCGGGGTAATCATAAATTTCCAGTTTCTCCTCATAATCGGGAGCTTCCTCACCTGAGAGAGCCATGACACTCATTCCTGACGTTGGTTGCTCAAAATAGAAATCTTGAAGTGAAACTGTACTGGGTCTTATCTGCTGAGAAAAACGGTATTCATATATAGATTCTTGATTTGGGACCATACCTGATGCTTCATTAAAAGGGATAGTAGCAGAATCTTCTGGTTCTATTCGGGTAAAAACACTTGCATTGTCAGCCATTACCAATATGTGATTATCCTCACTATGCTCAAAATAATAAAATATGCCCTCTTCTTCCATAAGACGAGAGATAAAATTCAAATCGGTTTCACGATATTGAACGCAGTATTCACGATTATTATGTGTTCCATTAAGCTCAAATCTGAAATTATCAGATACAATACCTGCATCCGTGAGTACCTGATTAATAATATCCTGCACATTCATGTCTTGAAAAATTCGGCAATCGTATCTCATCGTGAGTAGCCATATCGAAGGCACAAGCTCTAAATTATAGATAGTATAACGGCTACCGGTTCCAGCCTGCGTAAGCTTATTAACCATTCCATGTACGTATCTATCGCCTTCTTCACCGATGATGGTTAAACATGCTGTTTTGCCGACTATGGTATCAAAATCAATCTCAGAATCTTGAGCGGCAAGCCTAAAGTTATACCGAAAAGGTTCCGACATCGCTTCGGTGCCATTGAATTGCAACACTCGTAGTTCATCATCATATTCTTGTGCAGTAAATAAGAAATCTGCTTCTGAGGCACGTCGCAAAACTACCATTATTTATTCCCTTGCCTTTGTTTCGGTTCTACGTTATAATTATGTATGTAACCATTTATGGATTACATTCGCTCTTTTGACAATCAGATATGTTCAGATACTCCGCTAACTTTTGTACTTCCTCTCTGCTTGGATATATTGTAGCCATTTCAGAACAGCACGTTCCGCAATTCTGACATTCAAATTTTCGATCTAATAATGCCTTTTTCTTAGCACTGTCATCTATCACTTGCTTTGCCATATCTGTTCGTCTCGTTCTTTGCGCATTTGACGTATATCTTCAACAACGTCAAAATTACCTTTCCATAAACGTCCAACAGCTTCGCATCTTTTCAAAATTCGGCTTGCTTCTTTCTCTCTTTTTCTCTGTATGTTATCCTCGGTTATTCTTCTATTAATATGTTTAGTTAGAGGTTTGTAGGTTGGGTTGAGGAACGAAACCCAACTACTACTTGTAACATTAAAGCTCTATTTGTTGGGTCTCATTACTTCGACCCAATCTACAATTAGTCGAGTATTTATTGTAGCCCAACTTTCTAAGTTGGCTTTAAAAAGAACCAATATAGAATCCTGGGCTACTATTTTTAATACCTTACTTAATTCGCAGAAAACTCAAGCGTAAAGTCACCATCACTACCGATATTCACCTTGAGCTTATCGGGCAGAGGTCCAATGGTCATTTGACGCAGAATCTCCGTTGATATGCGAGGCAAGAGCGTTCCTTGCAGTATGTGATCAATATTTCTCGCTCCAGTCTCTACCTCTGTGCAACGGTCTGCGATCTGCTGAACAACTGCAGGATCATACACAAAAGTTACTCTATGGTTATCAAGCAATCTTCGACCAAGTGCGTTAAGTTTGAGAATGACTATATCTTTCAGAACGTCTGGAGATAGGATGAAGAACGGAACGATGGTCATTCTCGCAAGAAGCGCAGGTTTGAAGTGCTGGCTTAATGTCGGTCTGATCGCTGCGGAGAGTTCCTCCGTAGTTGGCATAACGGGACCTGCACACAGATTGGTTATTATGTCCGTTGCAAGGTTACTGGTTAGGAATATGATGGTATTTTTGAAATCAATAGTTCTGCCTTCGCCATCAGATAGCATCCCTTTGTCAAATACCTGATAGAACAAGTTCATGACTTCCAGATCAGCTTTTTCAACTTCATCCAGAAGTACGACTGAGTATGGTCTTTGTCTGACAGCCTCGGTAAGAACTCCGCCTTCCCCGTATCCGACATAGCCCGGTGGTGAACCGATAAGCCTTGAAACGGTGTGTTTCTCCTGAAATTCAGACATATTAATAATGGTCATGAACTGCTCACCGCCGAACAGAAGGTCAGCGACGATTAGCGCACACTCGGTCTTTCCAGTACCGCTAGGTCCGACGAATAGGAACACGCCCATTGGTGTATTAGGGCTTTTGACTCCTGCCTTTGCAGAACGAATGCCACGAGAGACAGCCTCTATCGCCTGCGATTGACCTTTCAGACGTTTGCCAAGCTCATTTTCGAGATTCAGAATAGCTTCAGCCTCATCTTTTACCATCTTACCAACCGGGATGCCGGTCATATCCGCAACGACTTTGGCGATTATGTCCTGATCTACTTGAAGGTGTATCATGGGGTCTTTACCCTGAATTTCACGGAATTCATCAAGAGCTTTTTTTAGATCCTCTTGAGTTGCTGGTTCCGCAGGACTTTCAGTAGATTCTTTAGATTCCACAGGTTTCTCAGTCTCATTCTGCTCATCAAGTTGTTTACGGATAGCAATCACTTTCTCCGCGGCAATTTTTTCTTTTTGCCATTTCTCGTTAAGTTCTGCCAGTTTTTCTTTGGAATCCAGTATCGCTTTATCAAGCTCAGTTACACGAACTTCCTCTATGGCAGTACCGGATTCTTTGTCACGCTTGAGGGAATCCAATTCTCTCTCATAAGCCTGTATTTTTCGTTCAATGTCATCAATAACGTCAGGTTTGCTCGTAAGGCTAAGTTTAACTCTAGTCGCCGCAGTATCAAGCAGATCAACGCCTTTATCGGGATGATTTCGTCCGGATATATACCTACTACCCAATTTAGCGGCAGCTACGACACCTTCATCAAGAATGTGAATTCCGTGTGCAGATTCGTATTTTCCACGAATACCACGAAGCATTATCATAGCTTCCTGATCTGTTGGAATTTCAAGTTTCACGAGTTGGAATCGCCTTGCAAGAGCCGGGTCTTTTTCAAAATATTTCTTATATTCTGACCATGTAGTCGCAGCGATTGTGCGTAATTCACCTCTGGCAAGGGCTGGTTTCAATAAGTTAGCGGCATCGCCTCCGCCTGTCTGTCCACCTGCGCCGATCATCGTGTGTGCTTCGTCAATGAAAAGCACTATGGGTATAGCAGACGCCTTGACTTCGCTGATAACAGCTTTTAGCCTATTCTCAAATTCACCTCTAACACCTGCGCCTGCCTGCAACAATCCCAAGTCAAGACCAAGCACCTCAACGTTCTTTAGAATATCAGGCACGTCACCGTTGACTATACGCAGAGCTAACTCACCAACCATAGCTGTTTTACCGACTCCCGCTTCACTGACGATGATGGGGTTATTCTTCTGTCGTCTTCCCAGAATAGTGATTATCTGGCGCATTTCTCTATCACGGGCAAACACAGGATCAACCTCGCCTTTTCTAGCTCTTTCAGTAAAGTTTATAGTAAATCTTGCAAGTGCGGAATCGCCTTCTGGAAGCTTACGCTCACCCGGTTTTCCTGCCTCTTTTTCGCCCATTGGTGCGGATTCTTCAGATGATCCTGCCGTAATATTCAATAAATTCTTTCTCAGATCATCCTTTGGGATTTTTTCAAGTTCATCAATAAATCCTCCAAAACCATATCTTGCTGGACTAGCAATGATTGCCATTAAAAGCACACCAGAGCGTATTTCTGTCATCTTATATTCAACCGAACCCAGAAGCCATGCGTCCTGAAACCATTCTGGAAGAAGCTGATGAAAAGTTGGTTTGCCTGTATTACCAGTCTTTAATGACTCTACGTCTCTTTGGAGTATTCGTAATATGCGCGCAGGATCGATCTCAAAATGGCGAAGGATCTCTTGTATATCTGCTGTATTGCTTTCAGTCATAGCCATAAGTGTATGCTCTACTGTTATATCATAATTGCCACGACTTAGACAATAACCTGCCGCTCTTTCCAGAGAACCACGGCAAAACTTGTTTAATAATCCGACTAAACGTCTATTATCTATATTTACCATAGTAATTCACCATCCCTTGTAATTAGGCTTCATCAGCCTTTTTCAAAATTATGTTTCTATGCTCTTTAGAAAGATAAAATCCAAAATCAACTAATTTATCAAGATACGGTTTCACAGCTTTTATGATCCCGTTTTCTTTTGCCAATATTAATATACCAATCGTTCCAGTAACATTCAGATTGAGATTTCCTGCAATATCTCTAGCAAGACGATCATCTAGTATAATTAAGCTTTCAGGATTTTCTAACCCCAATAGTATTACTTCTGTCTCTCCTATACCAATATCCCGAACAATTTCAGTCAGTAAATCCAACTTTACATTTCTAACTTTAACAAAATCTAACTCGTCTACGCAGGGAAGATTCACTCCACGAATTATACCTTTATCCAGTTCCTCTTTTACCCCCAAAGGAATATAGACTTCTCCAAATAGCTCTTTGAGAATGTGAATAAGCCCCAAAGAATACAAATATTGAATAACTGACGTATTAGAGAATACTTTTTTTAGCATTCAAAATATCCTGCTCTAGCGTTTTTTCATCCAATGGAAATGCTGATAAACCATAACGTCCCATTTCTTGTAGAAAAAGTGGTTTTGGTATTCCAATCCATTCCGCGGCACGACCTGTGGATATACGCCCCATTTCTATCAGCTTTACAGCTAGAAGGAATTTGAGTTCTCTATCCAGATCAGCAAAACCAAATGATAACTCTTTTAATAGGCTATCTGGCAAATCAATAGTGACCTTCATTTCACAACTACCTCGTTTATAATAATTTTGATCTCAAATATTACACTTTTCTATACCTTCATCTACTTCCTGAAATTTGTTCAGGAAACAGTTTATTTGCTCTTTTAACGTCTTTAGTATATCAGAAACACCAATCGCTAGTGGATAAAGCTTATTCCAATCAAGATCGCCACCATATATGTTCCTAAAGAGATGTCTAAACTTTAAATACTCTAATAATTGCTTCTCTAATTCGTGGCTAATAACTGCTGAACGATTGGGAGAACTAATTTCCATCTGCTCTAATAATAAAATATGCCAGTTTTCGCCATCAGGGGTATCTCCATCAAACACGACAGCAATACGCTCAAAGATTTTTTCTGTACCATTGTAAAAATCATGTACGCATGATCCAATGCTTCTCATTATCATTGACTTTGGTATTGATTCTGAAACGTATTCCAGACACTCATTAATTTGGCTTAATACTTTATCTAAATTGTCAAATTCTGCTTCTATTTGTCGCTTTAATCTAGCAATTTTATTTTCACGCATTTTTACATTTCCATTTTGATCGTTAATAGATTTAACTCTCTCCCTCATTTTAACAGGTGCGTTTTCCAGTGTAATAAGGTCTAAATCCAACCCCGGAGGGAGTAAGTCATACATATCAAAATATGCCCTCATATAGTTTTCAGAAGGCAGACCTTCAACTGCAATGTCTATATCTGAACGCTTGTGCCAAATACCATCACCTACGACAGAGCCGAATATATAAACATTATCCACGTTGAAACGCTCTTTCAGGAACTGAGCGCATTGCTGTGCTACTTTGTATGCTTTCTCTCGTTGCAACTAATCTATTCCTTACTACAAAAGGTTCAATCTCTTTAGATCATATTCTGTCCATTTAGCTTGATCTTCAATAATGATTTCTAGAATTTTGATAGAAAAAGTTTCTCTTGAATTATGAAACGATATGGTTACTCGTCTTCCGTCTTGATGTTTATAATATTGATACCACTCATACTGCAACTGCTACTTCTGATTTTACTGTTTCTACGGTTTCGATAAATGATTCTTCTGGTACTGGTTCTCCATCTTCAATCATACTCTCAACAACCATCTCTAATACTTCATTGATATTCTTTAGAGCTTCCTCTTTAGTATAACCCCAGGTTGCCCCTCCCTTTTCTTTGAGTAAAGGACTATATACAACCCAGCGATCTTCGTCAGGTTCAATTACAATCTCAAAAGTATAAGTTCTCATCGTATAATCTCCAAAATACATAAATTACAGTATCTACGCTATATTACTTTTTATATTATCACTTTGGATTGAATAGCTTTTTAATGGTGCAATCTCTAAAATAATTTTGTTAGGTTCGTCTTTCAAAAGGAAACTGGCATTGAGAACTTCTATACCAGACAATTTACCATCAGGACCATAGTTAGCAATAACATCCTCGCTTATCTCACGAGTTTCAGCAGTCCCGGGAGTTAAACCCCTAAGTTCAATATATAAGGCATCTACTTGAGCATCATAGTAAACCTTCATGATCTAAACCTCACACTTATCAGAATAATATACTTTGACAGTAATGACAATAATATAATCATTTTCCTCTTTGAATACTGGTTCAACATCCTTAAAGCGATATATAATACCATTTATTGGAGATGGTTTATCGAAAGCAAATCTCAATTTTGATTGAAAACGTTCATACTTTGCAGGTATCCACTGTCCTTGTTCTATGGTTTTCAACACTTCACTTTCATCAGTACCACGAAGAAGCATTTGTAATTGAGCATGTTGTGAAATAATGATTGTTTTTGACACTTATACCTCTTAATACTTTCTAGCTTGTCTGAAAGATTACAGAGACGCTTTCCTCTGGTTGACTTGACGCAGACCAGCTAGTCCAGCCTAACTGCATACCACCTTCAAGGCTTGGCATCGGCACTTCACTGCCCGGTAAGATCAACTCTAATTCAAAATCCAATGGTGAAGGCAAGAATGCTTCGATAATCTCCTTCAATGCCTTAAAATTATCTCCATTCGGTAAAAAACTGGTAAATTCATTAAAGTTTGATACGCTCATTGTAACTCGGAATTTACCGGTACGGTCAAAAACTCTATTTCCAACTGTGATTTTGGTCCCAAGCTGACTATTTTTTGCCCCTAATGCTGACCGATCCTCTTCGTCTATTTTTACCCAACGACCTATGCACTCTTCAATCTTAACAGGAATACCATCAAAGTAATCTGATAAAAGAATCTCAAGCGCTGACGCAGAATGATTCTGCTGTATAAAAAGACCAACGTAGCGAAGCAGACGAACTGGTGAAATTTTTAATTTCTCCGTCAATCCCGGTGTTCCCATACCAACAAAAGCAAACACCCGTCTGGAGAATTCATCATTTCCATCGGGTACAAATTGCAAATAATAGCGATATTTTAACCAGCACCTATAAAACAGAGATAAAAGACGATGATGAAAGATGTCCAAAAAATCTTTTACGTTAGATTCATCAGGGTCTGCTTGAATTATGTCTTCAGTGTAGAAATCAGGTAGTGGAGAATCTGAACCATACAATCCAAGAAACGAGGTTGTCACTTGAAATCTGGGTAGATTACTTCCACTATTATCAACTTTCTCAATGGATACAACGTCAGAAGCAGGAAATCCAAGAGAAGCCTCTGGTTTAAACCTTATACATTCAATATTCGCAGGTCCTTGATTTCCAACATGAGCTATCTTACCAATAGAGTTACAGTATTGCTCTAACAGATACACCGTCTGAAAGAAAGAAAAACGGTGACCTTCTTCTTGTATTCTACGAATCAGAGGATGGTCTGTTTCCCGATCCTCATAGGCCATGTTTGTACCTCCCCTCTGTTTGCACCTTTAGCAGTCAGTTGAGAAAACGAGTTGATATTTGAATATAATGCCAAAAACTCATTAAGCATACAACAGAAAAGATACATATCACCATCATTTATAAAATTATTTTCTTGCATATCTAACTGTATTTCCATTCCTCTGATTGGTGTACCACGATATAATCTGTCTTTTTGCATACCTTGAACGTTGCTAATGCTATTAATACGTCTTTCGTTTTCACTACCGATTCCACGATCAACAAGTGCCTGAAAGTTGTATAGCGATAGAATCCCTTGCAATGCTTCCTTGCTCGTTATGGACAGACGGTTTAAGGTAAGATGAGAAATCAGCTTCCAGTGAAGCGATCCGCCAATAGGGGAGTATATCGTAGGAGTAACGTTTGTAATATTCCGAAATTTGGCAACCTCTGGTGAATTGCTGGTTGGTATCTTTATATCACCAAGACGTAGTTGTTCAGTCAACTGACGATTAATGCACATAAGCTCAGAAGATATTATCTCAGTTGTCGGAACAGCAACAGATTGATCAGCATTGATAAATGATACGTAAGTCTCAGTAGAATTTTCACTTGTAACAGAATCACGCAAGCGAGTTTGATAATAGATGTTACCTCGTTCGGATAAACTATGCGTAAAAGAATAAAATGCCTTATATTCGTATTGTTGGGCGGTCCCCGGTATCATTCCAAATATCCTATCAACGGAATAAACTTCGTAATGATTTGAATTTGGACCTTCGGGTCGAAGCCTGTATTCTGTTCTTTCATTCTCAACACGAATTGGTTCGGAAGATCGTGAAAACAGATTTATCACAGGAGTGCAGTTTAGATGAATATTGTCTTTAGTTATACGTACGTTTTCATTTGGGCGGCGTGAAAGCTGAAAAACAATATCAAACGTATCCTGTATGCCTAGTTTGCTAGTATTCTCTAAACCTGTTACGTCAATAAACAAAAATTTATCTGGAAATGCAAAATACTCCTGTATCACACGATAACCCAAAAATGAGTTTGGAGGATACGGGAGCATACCTTCTGACTCATCAAAACCAACGGGCTTTACGTTTGCTTTATCCAGTATAATTTCTTGATCGCTTCCATTTGATGATCGGACTGAAACTTTTTGAATATTACGACAGAACATATTATATAACTCATATTGAATTGTCGGATCACCATGAAGATTGAATCTGATCTTATCCAGACCTAAAGTAGAAAACTGAACTCCATTTAGTATTCTAAAAGTTATTTTGAGTTGCTGACCTTCCAGCACCACGTCTTCCAGACCGATCGGCAAAAGCTCAACGTCGTAGCACGTACGGAAACGACAGCGAGTATTACCAACGGGAGATGATTCCAATTCAGTTTTAGTTCGTGGTATAAGATATTTTCCTCTAAGCGTTCTTTGTGGCTCAAATTCCACTATTGACATGGCAGGTATGGGTCTAAGGTAGTGCGGGCATATCATACCCATCATTGTGTGTGTAAGTTCAGGTAATTCGTCATCTAGCTTTTGACGGATCCTACCTGTAAGAAAAGCGAAACCTTCCAGAAGTCTTTCTACATCAGGGTCGCTACCTGCTTCAAGAAGGAAATGTGCAAGCATCGGATGGCTTTCGGAAAATTCCTTACCCATTTCACGAAGAAAAAATAATTCATCCTGATAATATTCATTATAATTGCGTTTTTTTGTAATTCCACTATCATCCATTCACTTGTACCTCTCCAGTAGGGTCTATGACAGTCTCAAAAGATAATGAATCTCTCCCTTTTTTATCTGCAAGCTGTGCAGTTATTTTGAATTTTAGCGTTTGCAGATCTGCACCTTCTCCAATATGTTCAACCTGCACATTTTTTAGTCGTGGCTCATATTTCTCTATGGTGGTACGGATTGCTTTCTGCACATCTGTTATAGAATCAGGAAAACGGGTGCTAATCTCTGTTATATCAACCATACCGTAGTCCTGTGGCTGAATCAGCGGACCTCCTTGACGGGTGTTTAGCACCCTTGTCAAATGAAAAAGTATTGATTCAGCTAATAATTCTGTATTTTGTGTAGGATTCAAAGGTTCGTTTGTGCGCGGATCATTAAGCTTATCAAATAAAGTGCGAGATTTTAGCATAGTGCTTTACACTCCAAAGCTATATAAAGTGAATTACCCCGCCTAAAGGCGAGGCTTCTAAGAGCTTGCCTAAAAAAGCTCTAATTGTTGTGGGAGATTCGTTTCTTTGGTACGATGGTACTCGATATACTTGCGAACTGTTTCAGAAGTTA